>ENA-UPTA01006200-UPTA01006200.1-activated-sludge-metagenome-genome-assembly--contig:-NODE-6200-length-10618-cov-4.784531_pt1 | contig 10618 bp, 7 predicted proteins | sample MGYA00238184_ERZ773361 | MGnify/ENA primary metagenome ERZ773361 (study PRJEB29100, sample SAMN05720205) | activated sludge metagenome | isolation source: anaerobic digester from wastewater...
CAGCTATGATTATCGCCCGTTCCTGGCCGGCAATGAGGAAACGGTCACGGTGCCCTCGCCAACCGCCGGGACCTGGTACATCATGGTTCGCGGCTATAACGCATACGCAGGATTGACGCTCACCGCATCGTATGGCGGCGAGATCGTCCTCATGGATGGAGTGCCCAAGACAGTCAGCGGCGGACTGAACAGCGTGACGTACTACAGGATCGACGTGCCCGACGGCATGGACATGATGTCGTTCACCGTGTACGGTGGCGTCGGCAACGCGGATATGTATATCAAACAGGGAGCCAAGCCGACGACATCCAACTGGGACTACCGGTCCATCACGCCGACGAACAACGAGTCCGTCAGCGTCAGCACCGACACGCTGCCCGGGACCTGGTACATCATGCTCAGGGGCACAGAAGCCTATAGTGGCGCGACGCTGCTGGTGGACTACTCGGCCAGCAACGTGGTCATACCGCTCTCCAACGGCGTGGCCGTGAACAACATCTCCGGCAGCACCGGCACACAGAAGTATTACAAGATCGAAGTTCCGAGCGGCCAAACCAAGCTGGAAATCCAGATGTCCGGCGGCACTGGCGACGCCGATCTCTACGTCCGTCGCGGATCCCTGCCGACAACGACCGATTACGATTACCGTCCGTACCTGACGGGCAACAACGAGTCCGTCACGGTGAATAACCCGACCTCCGGCACCTGGTACATCATGGTTCGCGGGCGTGCGGCCTTCTCCGGTGTCACGCTCCTGGCGAGCTACGGCGGCGCCATTCCGGACACGGTCACCGAATTGCAGAACGGCGTGCCCGTCTCCGGGCTCTCCGCCAGCACCGGCAGCGAGACCTTCTATAAGATCGTGGTTCCCTCCGGCCAGGCGAGTCTCGTGATCCTGACGACAGGCGGCACCGGCGACGTGGACCTCTATGTCCGCCTGGGCGCCAAACCCACGACCACCGTGTGGGACTACCGGCCGTACCTGATCGGCAATGAGGAAACCGTCACGATCACCGCGCCGTCGGCAGGAACGTACTACATTATGCTCAGAGCGTACTCGACGTACGCAGGGGTCACGGTGAAAGCCACGTATACCTCCGCGGGCGACGATGTGACAGAACTCCAGAACGGTGTGGCCGTCACGGGAATCTCGGGCACGTCCGGCAGCGAGAAGTTCTACAAGATCGTGGTTCCCGCCAGCCAGTCGTCTCTGAAAATCGAGATGGCCGGCGGCACCGGCGATGCCGACCTCTACGTTCGCAAGGGCGCCAAGCCGACGCTCACAAACTGGGACTACCGGCCGTACCTGATCGGCAACAATGAGACAGTGGAGATCAGCAACCCCGCCGCCGCAACCTGGTACATCATGATGCGAGGATACAGCGCCTACTCCAACGTGAGCCTCAAGGCCACATATGGCGCCGTCTTCGCAGGCAACGACTTCACCGTCGATCCGAACGCCGTAGCCTGGTGGCGCTTCGAGCCAGACAAGCTGGGCGCAGACACTATCGCAACCAACGTTCTGGTAAACGTCGGCGCCACGGCCCTGACGACAGACAAGAAAGAGGGCGACAGCTCGGTCAATCTCAATGCGAGCGAAGACGACTACCTCTGGATCTCGAACGCCAATCTGACGACGAACTTCCCGTTCAGCAGCACGACGGCTCCGAAGAGCATCTCCGTTGCCTACTGGATGAAGCTCAACTCCCTCCCGTTGAGCGGGTATACTTATGATCCGTTCTCGAAGTGTGATCCAACAAACAACAAGATCACTATCTCGCACATGATCACCGACGCCGGCCTGGTGGCGTTCCTCATCGGCTATGATGGCGGCGCACACTACCAGGCTCTCGGAACATTGTGGACGGAGCGGGTTGCCGTTGACCGGTGGTACCATGTCGTCATGACGTATCGCGACAGCACCAGGGGTTACCGCATCAGCGTCTGGGATGCCGAAACCTCCACCCTCCTGGCCAACAAGACCGGCACAACGTGGTACAACATAAGCGTCACTGACGCGGACGTGTGTGTCGGGGCCCGGAGTGATGTGAATGACCGCCGCCACTTCGACGGCCTGCTCGATGAGATGGTCGTATTCAAGGACATTCTCACCGAGTCGGAGATCGCACAGATTCGCGCAGGCACTTACGGCAAGCCGTAAGGACAAGGGTTGGACGGCCACGTTACAGCGACGCCCCTTTCCGCGTCCGGCAACCGACGCCATCCATGAGAAGGTTCATGATATGCCCGGCTGGCCTGATTGACCCCAGGCCAGCCGGGATTCAATTCGCGAGATTCCTATGAGCGGCATGTATCCCAACAAGAATGGCAGACAAAAGGCAGACAAGGCAGCTCCAACCGCTGCCGGTCGCAGTTTCAGATTCGACTGGGCAATTCTGTTGTACCCGGCCTCCATTCTGGCCGCCCTGGTCGTCCTCTACACGATGAGCCGCTCGATCGAACGGGAATCTTCCGTGCCTCGCGACCGAGAGGCCGCTCAGCAGGCGGTCTCCGTATCCGACGCTTCCGTGCAATCCCAGACGCCACCTGGAACCCCAGAAAACCGCCCTGAGACAGCCTTGTTCGGTCAGTCGGCCGAACAGCCCGGTCAAGTGCATTCGGCGTCGCAAAGCACCGGCGCCGCCAGCATCCCTCAGGACACATCCACCAGCGAAGTTGACGCCGTCGACTTCGCCAACCTGGAGGGCCCCGCCGCGGTCACAGCCATGCTCCGCAGGGCAGTCCAGCAGGGAGATCACGCACAGATCAAGCAATACATCGATGAATTGGTCGCGTTGGGTGACGACGCGGTCGTTTCTCTCGGCGAGTTGGTGAACATTCAGGGGCAGGCCGGACTGTGGGCGGCCGAGGCCCTCGCCAGGATCGGCACTCCGGCGGCAACCACCGCCCTGCTCGATACGCTGGCCCAAACAGAGGATGGACAGTTCAAGGAAGACCTCGGCACACGTATCGCGGGTATCGCCAATCACGATAGCTGGCCGCTCCTTCTCGACACCCTGCTGCAGACGGAGGATGCCGCGGTTGCTCGCGCCGCCGTCGATTCCCTCGCCAGGATGGCGGACACGCCCGTGATGGACGAGATCCTCGCCCGCTACGAGAACGCCACAACCGACGCCGAGGTCGAGTGTCTCGTCCAGTTGGTCAGCAATGTCCAATCGTCGGCGGCCACCAACGCCCTGTTATCGTTGGCTGGCGACGTCACATCCCCGATTCAGGACTGCCTCCAGCAAGCTGCAATCGACGCCCTGGCGAAGGTCGGCGACTCCGAATGCGCCAGCTACCTTCTCAGAAGGCTGGAGGCGACAACGCCCGGCGAAGGGGCAAGCATCTACAACGCCATCACGCAGATCAACAATCAGGACGCCTATGCGCAGCTCCTGTACGCAGCCGCCGGCAACAAGGAGGTCTCCGCGGAGTCCGGCCAGACGGCAGCCATCCAGGCACTGGCGAACTACCCCTGCGAAGAGACGTGCGTCCTGCTCGAACGGATCGTCGCCGAGGGTTCGAACGAGAAGGTGGTCACCGCCGCCAGTCGGACGCTCGACGCCATCGGGCGGGGTCCCTATGCAATCACAGCCAGCGCGGAATCCTTCGAGAGATCGGAGCAGATGCTTCCCATCGCTTCGGTTGCGAAGTAACGCGGCGTTTCCACACTTTTTGTTTGATGTCACGAATCTCCGCGCGGTGTAATATCGGTTGTTGAGGCAAGGGGCATCCTTGCCAATCGTGGTCGAGTTCCTGCTCCAAAGCGAAAAAGGAGGCCGAGGATGAGCCAGCGAATTCAACACGCAACCGTCCGAAACGCATGGATGGGGGTCGTTTTCGTGACTTTGTCGCCGGTGGTCGTATACGCCGCGACGACGACCGCTCCGCCCACACCCACGACCAACGCGACCGTCAAACCGAACGTGGTCCAGCCGTTGAAACCGCCGGATATCAAGCCCGTGCTGCGGCCCGCGGCGCGAACGCCCGCTTCGTTCACGAGGGATATGCCGCTCAGCGAGGCGATCGAGATCCTGCGGAACTGCACCATGCCTCCGCTGCCTATCGTCGTGCTCTGGCGAGACATCGACGGCGCAGGCATCTACCACGACACGCCCATCGGTATCGACGGCATCCCCGGGCTTCGTCTGAGCCAGTATCTCGACATGCTCGTTCTCTCGCTGTCCGCGGGGGCCTCGACCGAGATCGGCTATAGGGTCCACCGCGGCGTCATCATGATCGCGAGCACCGCGGCCCTGCCCGTTTCGAAGCAGATCACGCGAGTGTATGATATCCGCGATCTGACGTCGCCGCCGTCCAACCCCTTCCCGATGATGGGTTACGGCGGCGGGCCGATGATGGGCACAGGCGGAGGCTCCGGCGGCCTCGGAATGGGCTACATGGGCATGGGCTCTTCCTACATGCCCGGCGGGGGTTACGGCATGACCGGCCTCGGCGGCTTTCCCGGCGCCGCCGGAGGCGTCACGCGAACCAGCCCCTACCGCAGCAGATAGCTCTTACCACATCGGGTCCCAGACCGGCAACTTCTCGGCAGGTTGCTCCAGAACCTGCAGGATTTCCTCGGGCACGTAGTCGCGGTGCACGATGATCTTGTAGACGTTGTCCTCGAACCAGTCGTCGTACATGGTCCACAGACCGCCCTTGCCGCGATCCGAGCCCCAACTGTTCTCCACGAGCCACTTGACCGGCTTGCCGTCCTGGAGGTCCACGCCGACGAAGACCATGCCGTGATTGATCGAGCCGTCGCGGTAGAGCAGCCGCTCGGTCTTGGCCAGGTCCAGATCGAGGTCGTAGACCGATTCGAAATCGTACAGATTGCGGGCCATGATGCCCTTGCCGCTGTCCTGATCCGGCGAGACGTCGGCGTCGAAGCAGACCGCCTTGTTGTCGAGAAGCACCTTGACGACAAGCTCCTTAAGGGTCTGGGTCTCGACGTTCGCATAGTTCAGGTTGCGGCCGTCGTAGAGATTCTTAGTCAGATCGATCTCGTAGTGCCTGCCCTTGGGCCGCATCGGGTCGTCGCCGATATTCACAAACTCGCGGAGATCGAGGCCGACGAACTCGCTGTAGAACGACTGCGGCGTGAAGACCCTCGCCTCGCTCCATTTCTGCTGCACCTTGTAGTCATCCTTGGGCTTGTCCTCGTCGTCGCCGTCATCTTCCTCTTCGTCGTCTCCTTCTTCGTCCTCGTCGCCCTCTTCATCCGCGTCCTGGCTTTCCTCGTTCACTTCCGAGCCTTTGCCCGTGTGTCGCCAGGTGAATTCCACCGGCGGCTCGCCGAGATTCAGGACGAGCATCCGATAGACCTCGCCTATCATCCGTTCTTTGGCCACGCGCATCTGCTTGACCGACCCGGTGTCCGTGTAGATCTGACGGAGCTCGACCGCATGCTTCCGGAGGAGCCGGCTGAGAAGCCGGTTCATCATCCCAGTGCCTTCCGAACTGGCTGTCTCGAGCATGGCCTCCCGAGGCACGACGCCGTATTTGCCCACGAGGTCCGCGAAATTCTCGAAATACCCGCCGTCCGGACACGGGTCCTGGAGCAGGAACACCACGTCGCGGTCCAGCAGGTCGCGGTCGCGGAATTCGATCATGCACTCGAGGAACTTGTTCGCCTTCTCCATCTTGTCCCAGAACTGCAGGTAGATCTGAGAAAACTCGAAGTCGTCCAGCTCCAGGTTGTTCATCAGGACCGGCTTGATCATGTTGAAGCCCGCGAACATCCAGCATCGGCCGCTGCCTTTTTGATTGCTGATGCCCTTGGTCTTGATCTTGTGGCTGAATTTGCTGTCGTGGTCGGCCAGGATCTCGCGGTTCTCGGAAATCTCCTTGATCCCAGCGCTCGTCAGGGCATTGCGGGTCGCCCGGGCGTGGGCGTCCATCTTGAACTCGCTGCGGATCTTCGCCACCGTCTCGGGCGTGAGCGAACCATCCTCCGCAAACACGCCACCCGCCAGGACAACCAGGACCAGGAACGACACAATCGACCATGCCACATCGTGTTTCATATCGGATCTCCACAAATGCCGTATCGTTTTGGGGTTATGGTAGTGGCAACCGAGACCATGTCAAGGAAGATTCCAAGGATTGCCCTGATGGACGTCATGCCCATTACCCGCTTGCGACGGACAAGGCCGTGCGGTACGATTGATTCTTTCGAGCGTTCGAGGTCTCAAGTGACACACAACCAAGACATTACGGCTGAGGCACAGGCGTTCTGGGGTCCGGGCGGGTCCATCGCGACCGCGATGCCGGGTTTCGAGGCCCGGCCGCAGCAGGTCCGGATGGCGGGCGCAATCCAACAGGCGTTCGCCAACCGCCGACACCTCGTCGTCGAGGCCGGCACCGGCGTCGGCAAGAGCTTCGCCTATCTGGTCCCGGTGATTCAACAGCTCTGCGCGACCGGACAAAAGGCCGTCGTCAGCACGTTCACGATCACCCTCCAGGAGCAGCTCGCCAACAAGGACGTTCCCTTCCTGAAGAGCTGCCTGCCCCAGTCGTTCGAAGCGGTCCTCGCCAAGGGCCGGGGCAACTACCTGTGCAAACGGAGACTCGATTTTGCGTATCGGATGCAGCAGTCGCTGTTCGGACCCGCCTCACACGAGCTCGACGCCATCCGCCAGTGGGCCGCGACGACCTAGGACGGTTCGCTCAGCGATCTGTCGTTCCTGCCGAGCCGGGCGACGTGGGACAAAGTCCGTAGCGAGCACGGGAATTGCCGCGGACGCAAGTGCCCCCACTATCGCGGCTGTTTTTACGCGCACGCGAGGAAGAAGTGGGATCAGGCCGATCTCATCATCGCCAACCACGCCCTGCTGTTCGGCGATCTGACGCTCAAGGAACAGGGGGTCGGACTGTTGCCCGACTACAAGATCGTCGTGCTTGACGAGGCCCACAACATCGAGCGCGTCGCCGAGGAGCACTTTGGCATCGACATCACAAACCACCGGGCCAAATACCTCCTCGACGAGTTGTACAATCCTCGCACGCACAGGGGCCTGCTCGCCCACAGCGACGGCGACGAGATCATCAAGCAGGTCAGCGAGACCGGCGTCGTGGCGAGCGATTTTTTCCGGAAGGTCCAGGCATGGTACGACAATGAGAAGGCCAAGACCGCCGGCCGGTGCCCCGCCCGGTTCGTCAACGACACCCTGACAGCCAACCTCAAGGACCTCCGCAAGGCATTGGGCCGACTGGGCAAGGAGACGGAGGACCCCGACAAGCAGGCGGAACTCACCCGCTGCGCGGACCATTGCACCGCCCTGACCGAGGACCTCGCCAACTTCCTGGCGCAGGAGCGGACCGACCGCATCTACTGGGTCGAAGCCGAGGGCAACGCAGGCCGGACGATCCGCCTGCGGGCTGCGCCGCTGAACGTCGGGCCGGACGTGCAGCGATGCCTGTTCGGCAAGTACGAATCCGTGATCCTCACAAGCGCGACCCTGAGCACAGGCGCCAACGGCGGTTTCGAATTCTTCTCGGGACGCGTCGGCCTGACCGACTTCGACGGCCTGCGTCTGGACTCCCCGTATGACTACGAGCGGCAGGTCACGCTCTACATCGAGAAGGACATGCCGAATCCAAACGAGCCCGATTTCCTCGCCGCCGCGGCGGAGGCGATCAAGAAGTACGTGCGAAAGACCGCCGGCCGGGCCTTCGTCCTGTTCACCAGCTACCAGATGCTCGAAAACATGGCCGAGCAGCTCGAAGGCTGGCTGGCCGAGAACCGTTTCGCCCTGCTGCGACAAGGCGCGGACATGGACCGCAGCGCGATGATCGCCGAGTTCAAGAGCACGAGCAAGAGCGTCCTCTTCGGCACGGACAGCTTCTGGCAGGGAGTCGACGTCCCCGGCGATGCGCTCTCGAACGTAATCATCGTTCGCCTGCCGTTCGCGGTGCCCGATCAGCCGCTGTTGGCGGGCCGGCTCGAACAGATCCGCCAGCAAGGCGGCAATCCGTTCAACGACTACCAGCTCCCCTCGGCCATCATCAAATTCAAGCAGGGCTTCGGACGCTTGATCCGCAGCAAGACTGACACCGGCATTGTGGTCGTCCTCGATAGCCGGATCGTGAACAAACGTTACGGCGGCCAGTTCCTCGCCGCCATCCCCAGGTGCACAATCGAGGTCGTCGATGGCCAATTCAACGAGGATCCCGCTTGACGAATGCAAGTGCAGACACGTCGTTGCATCCTGCCTGGTGTTCGCGCTGGTCGCATGCGCCGGAGCGAGAGCATCGGCCGACGGTCTGATCGCATCGCCAGAACCGGGCTGGCCTCAGTGGCGAGGCCCAAGACGCGACGGCATCTCGGGAGAGAAAGGTCTACTGCAAAGCTGGCCGCAAGGCGGACCAAGACTGCTCTGGAAGGTCGATGATCTCGGGAAAGGTTGGTCCTCGCCGATCGTCGTTGGCGAGCGAATCTACATCACAGGCGACGTAGGCGACGACCTCATCGTTTACGCCCTCGACCTGACCGGTACGATCCGATGGAGGGTTACGAACGGGCGTGCCTGGAAGACGCCCTATCCCGGTGCTCGGGCGTGTTGTGCCTATTCCGAGGGCCGGCTGTACCACCTGAACGCCCACGGCAGGCTGGTCTGCCTCAACGCCATTACCGGCAAAGAGCAGTGGGCGGTCGATATTCTCGATCGATTCGAGGGCAGGAACATCACCTGGGCCCTCAGCGAATGCCTGCTCATTGATGGTCCAAGGGTGATCGTCACGCCGGGCGGGAGGAAGGCCCTGGTGGCCGCCCTGGATAAACGCACAGGCGAAACACTCTGGACGACCGAGCCGCTCGAAGACGATCGGGCGTCGCATTCATCGCCCATCCTGTTCCATCTCGACGGCCGCCGGATCGTCGCGAATTGTTCCTCAGCACATGGGTTTGGCGTCGATGCCGATACAGGTAAACTGCTCTGGACGGTCCCTCTGAAGAACCCGCACGGCGTCAACGTCTCGACGCCGATCTACGGCTCCGGATGCGTCTTCTTCATGACCCCTTACTCCGAGCACGGCCGGCTCTACCGACTCGGCACAGACCCACAGGGAATGACCGCCAAGCACCAATGGACCTCCCCCGTCGACGGCGTGACGAGTTGCGGCGTCCTCATCGACGACACACTCTTTGCCTCGGGATATCGCGATGTCAAGTGGTGGCTCGGCATCGACTGGCAAACGGGCCAAACCACGTGTGAATTGAAGGACCTCACGACAGGCGCCGCGATCTGGGCGGATGGGCGACTCTATGTGCTCGACGAACAAGGCACGGCCGCCCTCTTGAAACCCAGTCCCAACAGCCTCGAAATCGTCAGCCGGTTCCAACTGACGCCCGACGGCGTCCGCGACGCATGGTCCCATCCCGTCCTGCTCGACGGCAGGCTCTACCTGCGCTATCACGACACATTGTGGTGCTACGACGTGAGGCAGTAGCCAAATCGGCTTGTAGTGTGCCCGTGAGGGCATATCCTCTCCTGATGCGTACGAAAGATAACGCCTTACGGCGTCACTACGAACCGGCATACGAAGCTGCCTTCATTTCACATGATCGAGCAATTTGAACATCCCCTGCGACGTCTGTATAATGGTGTCCGTGCCGCGATCCGATTGGACAGGTCTTTCGTATATTTTGAATGAACGGCACGAAAGGCAGGTTGGCTCACATGACTGAGAATAGAATGCGTTTGGGTCGGTTCATCCTCGCATTGGCATGCCTGGCGGCGGCGATCTCCGCCACGGCCTCAGCCGACGTCCACGTCGGCATCGGTTTCGGAACAGTCGTCGGCCCACATTACCATTACCACTATCACGGATGGTACGGCGGCTGGTACGCATGGCCGGACTATTATTGGTACGATCCGTGGTGGGACCCGTATCCGGTTGTGGTGGTCCCGCCGGTCGTAGTGCCGGAGCGGCGCATCGTCATTGAGGAGCACAAGCCCGCCCCGCCGCTGCCAAAGGTCGAGCAGGCCGAGCCGCTCACCGAGAGGCAATTGCAGAAGCGAAGCGAGCTGCTCAAGGCGCTCAAAATCGGCGACACCGGAAACCGGGCCAAGGCCGTACAGGACCTGGAGCCGTTCGCTCGCGACCAGAACGTCCGGACCTCGCTGGAGCGGGCACTGTCCAAGGACCGCGATCCGCAGGTCCGTAAGGCGGTGGCGGAACTATTCAGCCGCGTGAAAGACCCCAAGACCGTGCCCGCCCTGAAACAGGCCTACGCCGAGGACGAGGATCGCGACGTTCAGCAGGCCGCATATAAAGCCCTCGTCATGATAGAAGGCTACGAGGGCGTATAGGTCTTATCCGTCCCATAGGACCTATAGGACGAATGGGACGGATAGGATTCACCCCGCCGTTACTCCACGACCCAGACATTGCGGAACTGGATCGGGTGGCCGTGATCTTGGAGTTGGAGCGGCCCCTTGGCGCGATGGTTATCCAGCGTGATCTCGACGCTGTCGTGGATTTTCACGCCGTTGTGGAGGACCGTGATCCGCGGCAACTCCTTCACCTTACCTGCGTCGTCAAATCGTGGGGCGCGGAACGTGATGTCGTACGTCTGCCACGTTTCCGGCGGCAGGCTCGCGTTGACCGT
>ENA-UPTA01006206-UPTA01006206.1-activated-sludge-metagenome-genome-assembly--contig:-NODE-6206-length-10612-cov-7.026807_pt1 | contig 10612 bp, 9 predicted proteins | sample MGYA00238184_ERZ773361 | MGnify/ENA primary metagenome ERZ773361 (study PRJEB29100, sample SAMN05720205) | activated sludge metagenome | isolation source: anaerobic digester from wastewater...
GCGAGGTGAGGTTCGGAGGCAGTCGGCACATCGCCCGGGTGGTGATGGCCGCCGCGGCCGCCGACCCGGAGATGCGTTGCGTGATCAACCTGCGATTCTCCGAGGAGACCCTGGCCGACCTGGTGTCCTTCGGCCTGGAGATAGGGAGCTTCGACCGGGCGGAGGAGCCTGAAAGCGTATCATCCATGGAATGGGGGACCGCACAGGCGATAACGGGATGCGGGCACGTGCCCGACGTGATATTCGACCGCGGAGGAATTGGCAAGGAACCCATGGTAAGGGTGCTCGGCCGGGACCCGGAGGAGGTCCTGGGCAAGATAGCCGGGCTCATGAAGTGAGGAGAGGCCGTGAAGATCGCCATGTTCACCGACTCGTACCTGCCCACCCGCGACGGGGTGGTGACCTCCCTGCTGCTCACCAAGCGGGAGCTGGAGCGGATGGGCCACACCGTTTACGTCCTGGCTCCGGACCCGGCCGATCCGGCGCAGAGGGAGAAGGGCGTTTACTATTTCCGCTCCATCGGTTTTCAGCAGTACTCCGGCTACCGCATCCCCATGTTCCCGACCGACAAGTGCCATATCCTCGCCGAACTGGATGTGGACGTGATCCACGTCCATGGGCTGATGTTCCAGGCTGTGCGGGCCATGCTGGCCGGCCGGGCGCTGAGGAAGCCGGTGGTGCTGACATTCCACACCATGGTCACCGAGGCGGCCAAGTTCTACAACTTCACCCCCTTCCCGGAATGGGTGATCCAACTGGGCATGTGGACCTACCTGCGCATCATACTGAACCGGGCCGAGGTGGTCATCGCGCCCACCCTGGCCATCAAGAACGAGATAAAGCGGTACGCGCCGCACATAAAACGCTTCGAGGTCATCCCCACCGGGGTGGACCTGGACCGCTTCAATCCCCGTCTGGACGGGAGCGAGGTCCGTAAGCGTTACGGACTGGAGGGGAAGAAGGTCATCCTGCATCTGGGGCGGATCGCCTGGGAGAAGAACATCGAATTGGTCCTCCGCGGCTTCTGCATCCTCAGCGAGCAGGAGCCGGAGGCCCGGCTGGTGCTGGTGGGCGAGGGGCCGGCCAAGGAGCACCTGATCAAGCTGGCCGGGGAGCTGGGCGTGGCGGATAAGGTGATGTTCACCGGTTTCGTGCCCGATTCGGAGCTGCCGCAGTTCATCGCCGCCTGCGACGTTCTCACCCTGGCGTCCAAGTTCGAGACCCAGGGACTGGTCATACTGGAGGCCATGGCCGTGGGGAAACCGGTGAGCGGAATCCGCTACCGGGCGGTGGCCGAGCTGATCCGGGAGGGGGAGAACGGAGAGCTGTTCGAGGAGACCCCATACAGCTGGTCGCAGGCCACCGGCCGTCTCCTGAAGGATCCGGGGAGATACCGGGAGGGAGCCTTGGCCAAGGCCCGGGAATATTCGGCGGGACAGTGGGCCACCCGGCTGCTGGACATCTATCGATACGCTATCGAATCCAAGGCTGGCCGGGTCAACAACAAAGTTTTTCTAAAGCACTAGCCCTTGGGAGATGAGATGTTCTCCGTCGGCGAGGCCTTGTACACTCTGTTCTCACCCCTGGGCTTGGCCGGCTGGTTGCTCTGCACCTTCCTGCTTTTCTACATCGACGCCATAGTCTTCCCGACGCTCCCCGAGCTGTTCGTGGTCCTGTTCTTCATCGCCGGCTACGGGAGCATGCCCGACTGGGCCCTGTGGTCCCTCTTCGTGCTGATCATAGCGGTCGCCGAAATACTGGGACTGACCACCCTCTACCTGGTGGTCAAGAGGCTGAAGGTCCCGCCGAAGATCTCCGCGGTGGTCGATCGCTACCGACGCTTCCTGCTGCTTCAGGACGAACGGATGATACTCCTGAACCGCGTGGCGCCCATCCTCCCTTTCACCGGGGCCTTCGTCGCCCTGTCCGGCTGGTCCTACCGGAAATCGGTGTTCTATCTGGTGCTCGGCGGGACGCTCAAGTACGGACTGATCCTGGCCGCCAGCAATTACTTCCTGATCTACCTGGAGAAGGGGACCGCCGCCGACGTGACCTTGGTCATGGTGATCGCCATAATCGTTCTCAGCTTCATCGCCTCCACCTATCGCAAGCGCAAGGTGGAGAAGCGGGGCGGAGAGAGCACCGCGCAATAGAAGAAAAGAGAAGGAGCTGGGGTTTGGGGATCATTCGACGATGCTCACGATGGTGATGGTGAACACCAGGGACTTGCCCAGCAGCTCGGTGTTGTAGTTGCGCACCGCGGTGCCGTTGGTCTCGTCCACATCGATGACGAAGAAGGTGCTGGCGCCGTCCGTTCCCTTGACCATGTCGCTGTCGCTTTCATCCAGCTGGTGCTGGACGGTGATCAGGCCGGCGTTGCTGTCGATCCCGGTGACCTTGACGTCCCAGCCCGAGCTGCCAGTGCCGTAGATGTGATAGAGCGCATTGAGGGTGGGGACGTTCTTCACGGTCACCCGGTCGGCCTGGACGTCATACTCGTAGACCGTGGCCTCCCAGCCATAGAACGGATCGTATACCGTCAGTCCCTGGGCGGCGTTCACGCCGTAATTGGCCTTGAACGAGATGGCGGTAAAGGTCTGCAGCAGCGGCGCGGAATCGGTCAGTTGGAAGATGACCAGCTTGGCGGGGTCCATCTCGCCGTAGGCCTTATCTGGAGTGAGCGTCACCGTCTTGGTCTCCCCGACCTTCATCCCTATCACCGCGGCATCGAAACCGGAGATCATCTTGCCCGCTCCGACTTCGAAACTAAGCGGGACGTATGAGGAATTGCTGCGTTTGGCGAAAGACAGCGTTTTGGGGTAGGCGGCATCATCGTTGGCCACCGAGACCAGGGAGGTGTCGAACACCCTTCCGTCGAGCAGCTTGCCGATATAGTTCACCTTGATGGTCTGCCCGACTTCAACCACGTCGCTGGAGCTTTCCTCGGACTGCCCTCCCTGGTAGATCAGGATGACGACGGTGCTGGCGCTCACCATCAGGACGGCGATCAGAACGATGAGCAGGACGTTCACGGCCCCCGTGACATCCCTGGATAGCCTGAATGACCTCATAAAGATGCGAATCAGGCAAACCTTTTCTTGAATTTAAACATTGCTTATGAGCGGGGACCGGCGAGGGGATGCTGGCCATGCCGAAGTCCCGGAATCGCTTATTTATACACGTGGGCCATTACCAACCACACCCTATCAGGCGATAAGATGAGGACTCTTTACATACACGCCGATTTCATGGAGTTCGAGGTTAAGAAGCCCACCCCGTTGGCCGAGGCCATCACCGATCAGGAGAAGACCGGGCGGATGGACGAGGTGCTGGTGGCCTTCCTCACCGTCGAGAAGAAGGACCAGGACAAGGTCGAGGCGGTGGCCTCCCAGGCCTCCGCGGATATTATGGAGACGGCCAAGAAGGTCGGCGCCGAGCGCATCATGCTTTACCCTTACGCCCACCTCAGCGCGGAGCTCTCCGACGCGGAGACGGGAAAGAAGGTCCTGAGGGAGATGGAGCGGCTGGTCTCCGAGGCCGGATGGCCGGTGCACCGTGCCCCCTTCGGATGGTACAAGGCCTTCAAGATCAGCTGCAAGGGGCACCCCCTTTCGGAGCTTTCCAGGGAGATCGAGGGCGAGGAGACCGCCCCGGCTCCCAAGGGCGAGGAGCGCTTCATCGTGCTCCTTCCGGACGGCAGCGAGGTGGACCCCCGCGACTTCAAGAAGGGCACGGAGTGCTTCCAGATCATGCTGGCCAAGGAGGCCTTGAAGAAGGACTGGCCTTCCACCGGAGAGGTCAAGTACACCCGCCTGTGCAAGAAGTTCGGCATCAACTGGGAGCCGATGAGCGACTCCGGCCACATGTGCTTCTCGCCGAAAGGGGCGTTGATGTTCGACCTGGTGGCCGATTATTCGTCGCGCATAGTCAACGACATGACCCTCCCGGTGTACACCGTCCGCGGAACCAACATGTTCAGCCTTGACGAGGGGCCGGTGGCGGAGCACGCCAAGCTCTTCGGCGACCGTCTTTACGTGATCAAGGGCGAGAAGCGCGACTTCGTGCTGAGGTACGCCGCCTGCCACCAGCAGTTCGCCATGATGCGCCTCTGGAACATCAGCTACAAGACCCTGCCGTTCGGCGCCTTCGAGGTGGCCGACTCCTATCGCCTGGAGCAGTCCGGAGAGACCATGCTCTGCTTCCGCACCAGGCGCATGAACATGCCCGACCTGCACGTGGTCTGCAAGGACATCCCGGAATCCGAGGACTGGTTCACCCGTTTGGACGGGAGGATCTACAAGGAGGCCAACGCCCTCGGGAGGGACTACGAGATGCTGGTCAACTTCTCTTCCTGGGAAGCGTACCAGAACCACAAGGAGATGCTGATGGGCATCGTGCGCAAGCACGACAAGCCCGCCCTGCTGCACTTCTACCCCGAAGGCATCAACTACTACTGGACCGTGAACATCGAATACCACATCCTGGATGACCTTAAGCGCGCCCGGGAGATCGGCACGGTGCAGATCGACGTGGGCAACGCCCAGCGGTTCGGGATCACCTACACCGACGAATCTGGAAAGAAGATATTCCCGGTGATATTGCACACCGCCGTGATCGGAACGGTGGAGCGGTACCTCTACATGCTCTTCGACACCGCGGTGCAGATGGAGACCCAGGGGAAGCTGGGAACGCTCCCGACCTGGGTGCTGCCCGAACAGGTGCGATTCATGAACGTCTCCGAGCCCCACCTGGAGAAGGCCAGGGAGCTGGCGGATAGGGTCCGCAAGGCCCAGATACGCGTCGGCCTGGACGACCGTTCCGAGACCGTCGGAAAGAAGGTCCGGGAGGCCAAGCAGGACTGGGTCGGCTATGCCATCGTCATCGGCGACAAGGAGATGGCCTCCGATGTCCTGACGGTCTACGACCGTTCGCAGAACAAGAATGTGGAGATGACGGTGGAGCAGCTCATCGCGAAGGTGCGCGGCGAGATCGGCGACATGCCGTTCCGCCCCATGTATCTCCCTAGCGAGCTGAGCCGCCGCATAGACATGTGAGGTCGTAAGGTGCGGATCGTCGAGGTAAACGCCTTCCACTACCCTTTCATCGGCGGCATAGAGAACCGCCTGCACCACGTCTGCCGGAGGCTTGGGAAGGAGCACGAGGTGTTCGTGCTCACCAGCCGCCTGCCGGGGACGGAGGAGAGGGAGGAGATGGACAACTACACCGTCATCCGCCTTCCGTCCCGGTACCTCAACATCTACAATCCCCCTTACGTCCGCATTTCCAGGGTCCGGGAGGCCTTGGATGAGCTGGCGCCGGACATCGTGGACCTCCACTACCGCTGGGCCGGCTCGCTGACCAAAGGGGTCCTGGGATATGATGGCCCGAAGGTCTACACCTGCCACAACACCCTGGGGGAGGGCGTCGGCCTAACGCATTACGCCAGCGAGCTGAACGACCGCATGTTCCTGCGTCATCTCGACCAGTTCGACCGGGTGGTCTGCGTCTCCGATTACATGAAGAGGGATGTGGCCGCCCGTGGCTTCTCCGAGGACCGCCTGCAGACCATCTACAACGGCGTGGACATCCCGGAAGCGGCGTGCATGGACGGCGATTACATACTGTCCCTGGGAAGGCTGGTCCGGTTGAAGGGATTGGACACTCTGATCAAGGCCATGCAGCGCACCGAATGCCAGCTGCGCATCTGCGGCGAGGGACCGGAACGCCGGAACCTGGAGAAGCTGTCGCAGCGCCTGGGCCTCACGGACCGCATCGATTTCATGGGCTGGATAAGCGAGGAGGAGAAACGCCGCATGCTCTGCGAGTGCCGCATGTTCGCCATCCCCTCCCTGCACGAGGCGTACGGCATGGTCGCGGCCGAGGCGATGTCCTATGGCAAGCCGGTCTTAGCCTCGAACACTGGGGGCCTGCCGGAGGTGGTCGGCGACGCCGGGATCTTGGTCCCACCGCAGGACGAAAAGGCTTTGGCGGAAGCCATCAACGCTCTGGACCATGACGCCGAGAAACGCCTGACCTTGGGTCGGGCGGCCAGGGAAAGGATGAGGGCTTTCAGCTGGGACGAGGTGGCCAGGCGCACCGCCGTTCTCTATTCGGAACTGGTCAGCGTCAGGCGATGATACTTTCCGAGACCATCACTGTGCAGGTTCCTATGGGATCGACAATGACCTCGATGCCGCTGAACTCCACATCCAATACGTGCCCCCCGTAAGAAAGGTCCTCGCTCAGGAAGTGCATGTGGAAGCCGGGCGCGTTGAGGTCCCCGAGGCCTTCCGAGATGTAGAACCCGATCATGGTCCCCCGCACGTTCTCCAGGCGCAGGGTGGTCTGGTTAGCGACCACGTCCACCAGCGGCGGGTAAGGCTCCTGCTGCCCAGGCACGCTCCGGATGGTGATCGAGTCGAGCTCCGCCTCGATCATGATGGCGTATACCCCATATATCTGGAGGACATCGTCGAGCCGGTCCTTGAAGGTCGTGTAGTTCAATTCCTCGCTCAGCTGGTACGATACCGTCTCATCGAAATAGGTCAGCATGGCGAATGGTATCAGGGTCCCGGCGGGAACCGTTTCCGGCGCAAGGTCGGTGCCAGCCCGGTAGGCCACGCCGTCGAGAACCATCATCTCCCCGTCGATGCCCTCCACCGTGCCGATGCCGAAGTCTCCGTGCTCCAGCAACCTATCGATCGGGATCATTCCCCGATATCCGCCCTCGCTCAGACGCCCGTAGGTGGACACCTGATAGTATGATTCCCTGTCAACATGATCGGAGGACTCCCCGGGTGCCAGCCAATATCCCACCAGTCCGCTGGACATTATCAGGATCGCCACGCCTATCGCGAAGGCCCAACCCCCTACCTTGGCCATGTCCAAGCAAGACTTTTCAGTATATATAAAATAGAGGATAAAATGGGTTTGAAGGTAAAGGTCACTTCAAGGCGTGGATGGCCGCGACCACCGCGTCGCCCATCTGCCTGGTGGTGGCCTTGCCGCCCAGGTCCTGGGTGTAGACGCCCTTGTCGAAGGCGCCGCGGACGCCCTTGAATATCACGTCGCCAAGGTCCCTCCGGCCCAGGTTGTCCATCATCATCTTGGCCGCGAGTATCGTGGCCACCGGGTTGATGCGGTCCATGCCCTTGTACTTGGGAGCGGAACCGTGCACCGGCTCGAACATGGATATTCCCTTGGGGTTGATGTTGCCGCCAGGCGCCAGCCCGAGCCCTCCGGTGACCTCGGCCAATAGGTCGGTGATGATGTCCCCGAACATGTTGGGGACGGCGATCACGCGGAACTTGTCCGGGTTCTTGACCAGGGCCATGGTCATGGCGTCCACGTACATGTAGCCGTGCTCCTTGCCGGCCTTCCTGCACTTCTCGTCCCAGACCTCCCTCCACAGGGAGTAGATGTTGCTGCACACGTTGGCCTTGTCCACCACGGTGATGTAGTTCTCCCCGATGAGGTTGGAGAAATCGATGACGTGGTCGGCGAACCGCTCGATGTTCTTGCGGGACATCATGCCGATCTCGAAGGCGAAGTCGTCCTTGGCGTCGGCGTTGGCGTCCAGCCGGACCTTCATGTCGTAAAGCTGGCGCTTCACCCTGAGGTCCAAGGTGCCTTTTCCATTGGTCACCCGGCCGCCGGCCCCGATGTAATAGTCCTCGGTGTTCTCCCGGAACACGTCGATGTTGAAATCGGCGTCCCTCTTCAATCGCCCGAAAGGCTTCCAGAGCGGGGCCGGCCGGTGGTTGATGTACTGGTCGAAGCTGAATCGGAGCGCGAGAAGGATCCCCTTCTCCAGCACCCCGGGCTTAACCCGGTCGTCGCCTATCGCCCCCAGGAATATGCTGTCGAACTTGCGGAGCTGAGCGAGATCGTCGTCCGTCACCAGCTTCCCGGAGCTGAGGTAGCGTTCGGAATTGATGTTGAACTCCTGGAAATCGAACTTGACCGAGTAGTTCTCGGAAAGGGCGTTCAGAACCTTCAGGCCCTCGGCCACGACCTCCGGGCCGATGCCGTCCCCTGGCAGTACCGCTATCTTGTGCATCTCTTCTCCTCCTTGATCTTGGCCATGAGGCCGCCCTTGTCCATGAGCTCCTGGACGAACTTCGGGAAGGGGGCGAACTTCCACTCCTTCCCCTTGGACTGGTTGACTATGACGCCTTTGGCGAAGTCCACGGCCAGTATGTCGCCGTCATCCGCCTCGACGCTGCATTCGACGGGTAGCAACCCGGTGTTTATGCAGTTGCGGTAGAAGATCCTGGCGTAGCTTTCCGCCACCACGCAGGAAATGCCCATCTGCAGGAGCGCCCTGGGGGCGTGCTCCCGGCTCGACCCGCAACCGAAGTTGCGCCCGGCGACGATGACATCGCCCTTCTTTACCTGCTTGGCCATCTCCGGCCGCACCTTCTCGAAGGCGAAGGTGCCCAGCTTATCGTTGTTGTCGCTGGTCAGCCGTTCGGCGGGTATTATCTGGTCGGTGTCCACGTGATCGCCGAAGCGCCAAACCTTTCCCTTGACGTTCTTCATTGTCCCGCCTCCAGGTCCCTGGGGTCGGTTATCCGGCCGGTGATCGCCGAGGCGGCCACCACGGCCGGACCGGCCAGGTACACCTCGGAATCCCGGTGACCCATGCGGCCTATAAAATTGCGGTTGGTGCTGCTTACGCATCTCTCACCAGGCGCGAGTATCCCCATGTGCCCGCCCAGGCAGGCTCCGCAGGTCGGTCCGGAGACGAACGCCCCGGCCTTGGAGAAATCGGCCAGAAGGCCTTCGGCCATGGCCTGATCGAACACCTTGACGGAAGCGGGCACGACCACCATGCGCACGTCCCGGTGCACCTTCCGCCCGCGCATGATCTCCGCCGCCAGCCGCAGGTCCTCGATGCGGCCGTTGGTGCACGACCCAAGATAAGCCTGATCGATCTGGACCTTGACGTCCCTTGCGGGTTTCCCATTGGACGGCAGATGCGGCAGGGCCACCATGCTCTCCAAGGCGGAAAGGTCGTACTCCAGGCTGCGCTCGTACGAAGCGCCGTCGTCCGGAAGGGCGGCCTTGAACCCGTCCTTCCTGACCGTCTTCATATAGGCCACCGTGGCCGCGTCGCAGGGGAATATGCCTGCTTTTCCGCCGGCCTCGATGGCCATGTTGGACACGGAGAGCCGGTCGGAGACGGTCAGCGACGAAACGCCGGTTCCCCCGAACTCCAGGGCCTTGTAGGTAGCGCCGTCGACCCCGATGTCGCTGATGAGCTTGAGCACCAGGTCCTTGCCGCCCACGTACTTGGACGGCCGTCCCTTGAGCAGGACCCGGAAGGACCCGGGGACCTTGAACCACAGCTGGCCGGTGGCGAACACCGCCGCCGCCTCCGAGCTCCCGACGCCGGTGGCGAAGGCGTTCACCCCGCCGTAGGTGCAGGTGTGGGAGTCCGCCCCGACGACCAGCGCCCCGGGGTAGGCGAAGCCGTTGTCCAGCATCACCTGGTGGCAGACCCCGCCGCGACCGACCTCGAAGTAGTTCTTTATGCCCCAGCGGTTAGCGAAGTCCCGCATCTCCTTGGCCTGCTTGGCCGAGGCCACGTCCTTGTTGGGCACGAAGTGGTCCGGCACCAGCACGATCTTCTCGCGCACCGGCTCGCACCCCAGGGCCTCGAACTCCTGGAAGGCCAGCGGCCCGGTCACATCGTTCACCATCACGTAATCCACGTCCGCCTCGACGATGTCTCCCGCTCGGGCGTCCGTTCTGGACTTCAGGGACAGTATCTTCTCCGATATGGTCTTGGGATCCGTTCTCATCTGTTCACCTTAGGATCTGTGCCTGGCCAGCAGTCGGTCTATCGCGGCCATCGCGGCGTTCACGCTGGTGAGCACGATGTCCGAGCCGATGCTCTTGCCCACCGACATCACCTTCTGGTCGCCGTTCATCCTTAGCTTGACGGTCACCTCGCAAAGGGCGTCGCTGCCCCCGGTGATGGCATTCAGACGGTACTCGACCAGGGATATGTTCTCGCTCACCGCCGTGCGTATCGCGTTCAGAGCGGCGTCCACCGGCCCGATGCCCACGTCCGACGATCGGACCTGCTTGCCGTCGACCTCGACGACCACGGTCGAGGTGGGAGTGATGTTCATCCCGGTGAACACCGTGAACTCCTTTAGCTTTACGTGCTGGTGCTCCTGGTCCATTTGGCCCTGGATATGGAGGGCGAGCGCCACCAGTTCGGCGTCGTCCACCTCCTTTCCGCTCTCGGCCAGTTTCTTGATCTTCTCCACGACGGTGGCCAGCATCTCCTCCGGAAGGCATATGCCGTACTCGCCCAGCTTCTCCTTCACCGAGTGGGCGCCGGTGTGCTTGCCCATGACGATGTTGCGCTGCATTCCCACCAGTTCGGGAGAGAACGCCTCGTAGGTGGAGGGGTCCTTGAGCACCCCGTGAACATGGATGCCCGATTCGTGGGCGAAGGCGTTGTTGCCCACGATGGCCTTAGTGTCGGGCACCGGGACCCCGGTCATGCGGGCCACCGCCCGGGAGGTCGTCCCGAGTTTCCGAGTGTCCACGTTGGTGCGCACGTTCAGGAAGGCCAGCAGGCTCATCACCACTTCCT
>ENA-UPTA01006208-UPTA01006208.1-activated-sludge-metagenome-genome-assembly--contig:-NODE-6208-length-10611-cov-8.433024_pt1 | contig 10611 bp, 10 predicted proteins | sample MGYA00238184_ERZ773361 | MGnify/ENA primary metagenome ERZ773361 (study PRJEB29100, sample SAMN05720205) | activated sludge metagenome | isolation source: anaerobic digester from wastewater...
GACGGAGGAAGTGATTCACAACCAAGTCACATTTTAAAAGTATTTTTATCATCCGCCATATCTTCCAAAACTTTGATGTGGAATTCTATAAATGTTTTCTTTCGTTCCGGCGGAATTGGCTATCCATCCGGAATTGAAACATCTGGAACCGAACTCAAAGTTTGGGACGAAGGGGTGTGGAAAACTGTTGACGATAACAACATGTCGCCGGCTGATCTTGAAAACGATCCTGAAAGTGGAAAACTTGAATGGACAACCACAGATCCCCTTGTGCTTAACCGGATATTCTTCGGTGATCAGAAAACTCTCAACTTCGCTGTGACTCCCGTCGCCCCGAATGGAACCGGAACTGGAGTTATCGCCACCGACTACGCCGAAGTTGTTGTGAGATACACCATCACTGATTAAGAGAATCAAAATACTTTTCAAATTTCTGTGCGATATGTGGATCTTTGTTTATCACGATTATTTCGCGGTTTCGATAACAGCCGCTTGAGGTCCAGTTCATTGAACCAAAAACTGTTGTAACTCCGTCAATTACTGCAAATTTATGGTGAAAAAGCGAGTCGTTCTGATGTTCAGGTTCATCAAATTTGATATTGGCACCTTTTGAAGAGAGATAGCTGAACGCTTTTTTGTTCACAATTTTGCCGTCATCCCCTTTCCAGTTGTCAAAAATGAGCTTTGCATCAACCCCTTTTTTTATCGCAGTTTTCAATCCGGTTATCACAGGGTTTTTTGATGTCACTGTGTAAACCCCTGCTTTTATTGATTTTTCTGCCTTAAGAAATTCATTTTTTATCAGAACGCAACCCTTGCCGGGATTAAAAATAATTGTGCCTATCCCCGTTTCACAACCGGTTTCACACCTTCTTTCAAACTTATTAGAAAAAACGGCATCAATCTCATTTTCAAGTATTTTGGCAGCTACCGGCACATCCCGGAAAAGAACCGCACTGTTTGAAGCCGACCGTTCAGAACTGATGTTTGATGACGAAATAATGACATCTTTTGAATCAAACACCATAAACTTGGGGTGATATATCCCGTTTTTCTGAGTATTTACAACCATATCAAACTGCGGAATATGTCCATCCCTGTTCTTTCCGGAAACAACTTTAACATCAATCCCGTCATTTTTTCTTTTCTCAAGAAGATCTGTCAGAGGACTTTTTGAATATGTATATGTCGCGATTCTGATGCATTTTTCAGCAGACATCACCATTTTCTTTTCAATTTCGTATATCTCTTCATCAAAAAACACGGATGTTCTTTCAGTCGATATTTCAGTTTCTTCAACAACTTGCGGAATCGACTCTTCAGGTCTTTGAGTGGTGGTCTCTTTTTTCCCGAAAGTGTTAAGAAGAAAAAATGATACTGCAATAATTAAAAGTGTTTCGATCTTTAAAAGGATTTTTGACGAGATCAGCGGCTTTTTACCCAATTGAAGATTCTCCCGTAGATCTCTTCTATAAGTTTTCCGATTTCAGGAGATCTGCCGCTAAGTCGCTTAATTATTGAATTTTCTCTTGAAATATCTTCAACATTCATTGAGCTTTCCTTTTTAAGTTCTATTATCTTTGAAGCGATCTCGATCCTCTGCCTTACAAGCTCAACGATCAGATCGTCGATCCGGTCTATCTTTTCCCTTAACCCGCTTATTCCGTTATTCATTTTTCTCCAAGTGCTTCGATCATTCTTAAAAAACCGGGAAACGAAACATTATAGCAGTCATTAACTGCAAAAGGAATATTTTTATCAACAGCAATAAGTTTTGAGAGCATTTCCATCCTGTGATCATCACTATGGAAAAATTTTACAGATTTTGTTCTCTTTTCTTTTCTGACAATAAAACCGTCCTCTGTTTCAACTGTTTCAAAAAACATCTCCATTCTCTTAACAGTTTCATTGATTCTGTCGGTCTCTTTATTTCTCAACCACCCTCCGTTCTTAAGTTCAAAACTGCATCCCACCCTTGCCGACATATATGCAATAAATGGTATTTCATCAATTATTTTAGCAACTTCGTTGTTAGACACAACGATCATGCCCATTCCTGTCTTAAATCCGCCGGACCATTTGACCTCATAACCGTCATCTTTTAAACTTACAGAAACTGAATATCCTGCTTTTTTTAAATATTTAAACGGTTCCATTCTCAATTTTTCAGGATATATTGCTGAAATAATAAACTGTTTACCGCAAATTATAGCTGAACATGCCGCAATGAAGGCACTTGACGGATCGAGTTTCATGCCCAGCTCATAGCCATTAAGCTTTTTTACCGGCTTAACTTCGATACATCCTTTTTTCTCAAAAAGTTCCACTCCCATTCTTTTCAGCAACTCTTCGGTGTTACGCCTTGTTTGCGACTTAAAACATAGCCGGCCTCCACTCTTAAGCATTGCAATAAGATGAAAACTTTTAAGCTGGGCACTCTCTTTTGCAAGAACTGTTTCAACAAAACTATTCCCGTAAAGAGTTCCGGCTTTAACAAATTCTGAATGATCCCGGCCCATTAATGACTTGTCGCCGGTGAGCTTCAACTCCCAGTCTTTGAATTTTGCAATCCCCATCAGAATATGCATGACAGTTGCAGAATTTTCGCAGTCTATTAACTCTGAAGGAGCAGCCGAAACACCTGAAATATCTGCTGTACTGCCTGAAACAGTCACGGTTTTACCGAATTTTCTCAGGCACTTAAAGGCCGTTTTTATGTCATTTGGCAGATCATCGCTGTAATAGACACAAACCGGCTCGTCAGTCAGAAGAGAAAAAAGATATCCCCTTATCAGTGAACTTTTATCAGCCGGAATAAAATTTGAGAGATTAATTCTCTTCATTGAGGAAAGCTGACAGTCTGGAGATCTTTTTATACATCTTTTCGAAACTGTCAAAGTTGATCGTCTGGAAACCGTCAGACAGAGCATTGGTAGGATTATAGTGAGTTTCCACCATCAAACCGTCAGCTCCGAGGATCACTGCCGCCTCGGCTGTCACAGGAACATATTTTGAAGCGCCTATGCTGTGAGACGGATCAAAGACAACAGGAAGATGTGAAAGGTCCTTGAGCACAGGTATTGAAGCAATGTTGACCGTGCTTCTTGTTATATCATCAAAAGTCTGGATGCCCCTTTCACAGAGGATGACCTTTTCATTTCCTTCCGACATGAGATATTCCGCACTTGAAAGAAAGTCGTCAACCGTTGCACTCAGCGATCTTTTTAGCAGAACCGGTTTTTTAACCTTTCCAATCTCTTTTAAAAGTGAGAAATTCATCATATTCCTTGCCCCGACCTGAATAATGTCGGTATATTCAAGAAAAAGGTCAAGATGCCTGACATCAACTATCTCTGAAATACACTTCATTCCGTAACGGCTGCTGACATCTTTTAATATTTTCAAACCCTGTTCACCAAGTCCCTGAAAAGAATAGGGGGAAGTTCTGAGCTTATATGTTCCTCCGCGAAGTATCTTTACACCCAGACCGGAAAGAAATTTTGCAATTTTATCAAGAGAATCAGGGCCTTCTACGCTACAGGGACCTGAAATGAAAGAAAGACCTTCACCAATTTTCACGCCGTCTCCAAGATCGATAACGCTCTTGTCGCAGAATTCTTTAGACACCATGAAATAAGGTTTTGAAATCCTTATTATTTTATGAATACCCGGCATTGCCTTGAACCTGCCCATATCAGATGTGGTCAAGTCACCGGCAACGGGGATCAATGTGTAATTTACACCTGTCAGAACATCAAATGACATCCCGTTTGATATCAGTGTCGATTTTATCTGTTCAAGATTTTCTTCAGGAATGTTTTTTTTAAGAACAATGATCATCTAATAACCTGCCGAAATTTTCATTTTTTCAATCAGCTTCAAAACATTTTCCCTTGATTTTTCAAGAAGTTCAAGGAACTTTTCATCATCAACCGGCTCTTTTTCAGCCGTCCCCTGCAATTCGATTATATTGCCATTTTCACAAAATACAAAATTAAAATCCGCCTGGGCTTTTGAGTCCTTTTCGTAATCAAGATCGACAACTGTTTTTCCGTCAATGACTCCTCCGCTTATCGCCCCCACCCATCTTTTCAAAGGATTTTTCTCAAGAACCCCTGTTTCATGAAGTTTTCTGCAGGCGATCGCCAAAGCGACCATACCTCCGTTCACTGAACAGGTTCTTGTTCCTCCGTCAGCTTCAAGGACATCACAGTCAAGAAGCATGGACACACCCGGCATTTCCGACAGATCGACAGCCATTCTGAGAGATCTTCCTATCAATCTCTGTATCTCTGCCGTACGACCCGAAACATGATTCCTTTCCCTGGGAGCTCTTGATGTTGTGGACCCCGGCATAAGTGAATATTCAGCAGTAAGCCAGCCGCAACCTTCCTTAACATGAAAAGGAACCCTGTTCTCAACGGTCAGAGAAACTATAACTTTTGTTTTTCCAGCCGCAGAAATTACTGAACTGAAAGGATTTTTCAAATACCCTGTTTCAAAGAAATGCTCTCTCAATCGACCCTCCGATTTAAAAAGTTTTAAATATTATAATAAACTTTCACTTCTCAACAAATTTTATTTACAAATATTTTTTAAGGCAATATAATGCAGACCTAATTGTTTTTGATGAAATGTGATTCGGGGAGTTTCCAGTTGAGCAGAAAAATTATTATTACCGCTTTTGCATTCATTCTTTTTTTTGCAAACGATGTTTATGCTCAGAAAAAAACATCTGTTTTTAAACTTTGTGCAAAAATGGATGGGGAACCGTTCATCCTTTTTACTGATGACAGCTCAAAGGCATCATCGCTGGGGTTTAAGAAATATAAAGACACCAACCTTTTCATGAGAGATTTCAAAATAATGGTGGACAATGTCCATTCGGCTTATTTCAAACCAGTTGAAAAAACCGGCAACTGTATTACCATCTTCAGGATAGAACCGGGGAAAAAATCAGTTTCACTTGATTTCAAATCTGTTTCATACACAAGCATTCAGACAAAAGAGCCGGCAACGGTTAACTTTAAGCCCGACCTTCTCCATAATGGAAACATTGAGATCGTTGAAGGACCTACGGCGACACTCATCATAAATCAGTCGGCAGACAGCATTTCAGCGTATCAGGCAATGGATAATAAAGAAATTAAAGAGTGTTCTGACAAATGTCAGGTCCCGGTGGGGATCCCAGTTTATTTTATGATAAAATCCCAGGATGAAAAGATAAAGTGTCCCACAAAATTCGAGCTGATAGTTGATTCAGAAGATGAAAGGAAACTGGATTGCTACGATGAAAAGATCATTCAGAAAGCACTCGCCGACTTTGTGGAAAAGAACAATGTGCTCTGCCGTGTAAATGTCGAATATGCCTTTTTTAAGGTTTACGGGGAAGGATGTCTTTTTTCGCTTGAGGCAGACAAAGAAGGGTTGCGTTACCAGACACCTGAATTAAAACTTCTTCCGCTCGACAAACAGAAGTTCAAATATTTCTGGAAAATAAATTCCGAAGAAAAGAAACCCTATCCCTTCAGCGGCGACAGAAAAGGCGCGGAAAGAACACCTGCTGAGGGAGATGTTATCGAGATTATTGAAGAGAGGAACTTTTGAAGATCGGTGTTTTCATTTCCGGAACAGGAACAAACATGGAAGCAGTCTGCAAAAACTTTATTTCAGGGAATCTTTCCGGAGTTTCTGAGATCAGTTTTGTGCTTTCAGACAAAAGATCTGCCGAGGGTATTGAAAAAGCCCGGGCACTGGGAATAAACACCATCATACTCCCTAAAAAAAAGGATGAGGACAGAGATCAGTATGAAAAAAGACTGCTTGAGGCAATTGCCCCTTTTTCAACAGGATTGATCGTTCTTGCCGGATTCATGAAAGTTCTCGGGCACACATTCCTTGCGGGATATTCCGGAAGGATAATTAACATACACCCGTCTCTTCTTCCTTCATTTAAAGGTGTCGATGCACAAAGCCGGGCTTTTGAATACGGCGTGAAAGTTTCCGGCTGTTCGGTTCATTTTGTTGACGAAACCCTTGACGGAGGACCCATAATAATTCAACAACCTGTATTCCGTGAAAATTCAGATGATATTGATACTTTCAAATCCCGAATACTAAGAGAAGAGCATATTATACTTTCCAAAGCGATAACTATTGTCGCTGAGGGTAAATATTCAATTTCAGACAGGTTCGTCCTGCTGTAATGTAAAGGAGGAGTCATGAAACTAAAAATCTTTCTTTTAACACTTGTACTGACCGGAATTATGTATCTGGCGGCAGACTATCTTTTTCTGAGATACACCCGTGCAAATTTCATTGAGTCAGCAAAAAATTCAGTTTCCCAGTCAGTATCACTTTATCAGTATATTCATAGAGCAGATTCTTTTGCATCAATTAAGAATGTTGAGCTGCATGCAAAGAAACCTGAACTTGTCGCGGCGTTTGATTTTGAGAAATGGGACGCCGTAATTCAGCAGAGTCCGAAAGATTTTTCGAAATTAAGCGAAGAATCTAAAAAGATCGTCAAAAATATCGAACAGAATGTGCAGGTTGAACTTAACGTCATAAACAAAATGTATGACAGTAACGATGCACTTTTTGTTGTTGACAGACACGGAAATGTTGTTGCAAAGAACCTTGACGGAATATTCAGAAATAAAAACCTTGCTGAAGAACTTCTTATCAAAACTGTACTTCAGGGGTTTTCTGACACAGATGTGATAAAGATACTTGACAAAACCTATCTTGTAACTGCCGCACCCATCGAAAAGAACGGGCATATAATCGGGGCATACTGCAGTGCCGACAATGTTAATTCCGAAACTGCAAAAGAAGCTTCGACAAGTCTTTACAACGAATCTCTTTTTAAAGATAATTCAAGATTTTATTTCGGATTTTTTGACAAACAGTCACTTCTTGGAAGTACGCTGCCGACAGAACTTCACGAAAGTTTCAAGAAATTCATTGCCGACAATCAGGAACTTATAAAAAAAATAGACACAGAGGGATCTAAGCACGACATAATGATAGAACTCAAAAATGAACAGTTCTTTTCAAGCATTTCGAGACATCCTTCCCTTTCAGAAACAAATGATATGTTTTACATCGCCCTTGTGTCCAAAGACAAACTTCTTGATCCTGTTCAGGCCAGACACGGCACATTCGGTCTGATATCTTTCTTTATGATCCTTGTTTCATTTATATTCTCGTTTATTATTGATGAACAATTCAATAAGCCCATCAACAAGTTCATGGAGAATATGCTTGAAATAATCAACGGAAATACAAAATTCAGATTCAGTAACGATGCTGAAGGGGTTGAAGGCAATTTAAACCAGAATGCAAATATGATGATCGCGACTCTTCTGGGGGAAAAATCTCCGGATAAAGAGAAGCTTGATCCAGACCAATAGGAGGCACTATGAGCTCTTTTAACAGTTTAAATAAAGTTCTTCTTCTTGGAAGACTCGGAAGGGATCCTGAAAAAAAATATACCGGATCAGGAACTGCGGTGTGTAATTTCTCGGTTGCGACATCAGAAAGCGTCAAGAAAGGGACCGGTTATGAAGAAAAAACCGAATGGCACAAAATAATCGTTTTCGGGAATCAAGCCGAAAATGTTTCCAAGTTCGTTAAAAAGGGATCTCTTGTTTTTATTGAAGGGAGAATTCAGAGCCGTTCATATCAGGACAAAGACGGCAATGAAAAATATGTGACCGAAATAGTTGCAAATACAATACGGTTTCTCGACATAAAAGAAAGTGCCGACTCCGAAAGAGTGTATCACAACAAAGAAACCAAAAATGAACAGCCTTCACAACCATCAGAAAATACTGCCGACATAGCTGAAGAGGACGATCTCCCCTTTTAAAAATCCCTATTGAATGCCGACACCTGAATATTGGAAAAGTTCCCTGATAGAGCTGTCTTTTGCATAAATGTTCCTCAGATCGAAAAAGTAGTTCTCTTTCATCAAAGATCTCATCTTTTCAAGATCAAGCCCCCTGAACTGGTTCCACTCTGTGAGAATGATCACTCCGCTTGAATCAGCTACAGCTTCATAACTGTCTGGACAATATTCAATGCTGCCGCTGTATTCAGAAAGACGCCACTTTGCCTCTTTCGCTCCCTGAGGGCAGAACGCTTTTATCTTTGCACCCTTTTTTACGAGTTCTGAAATTATTACAAGACTGGGGGCATCCCTCATATCGTCAGTTTCTGGTTTGAAAGTAAGACCGAGTACCGACAATATCTTTCCTTTAACATCTCCCATTCTTAAAACTATTTTTTCAACCATTTTTATTTTCTGGACTTCGTTTGCATCAATTGCGGCTTTGATAACCTTAAAATCTATGCTGTGCTGTTTTGCAATATCAACGATGGCTTTTGTATCCTTGGGAAAACAGCTTCCTCCGTAACCGCATCCTGCATGAAGGAACTTCGGACTGATGCGACCGTCCATTCCCATGGCTCTCGCTATTTCCTGAACATTAGCTCCAACTTTTTCAGAAAGAAGTGCCATTTCATTTATGAAAGATATTTTAACAGCAAGAAAGGCGTTGCTTGCATATTTTATCATTTCAGCAGTTTCAATATTTGTTAATACAAACGGCGTGTTGTTAATATATAGAACTCTGTAGACCTGCTTCATCATATCACTTGCTTTTTCAGATTCACAGCCAATTACGATCCTGTCGGGATGGGTAAAATCATATACCGACTTGCCTTCTCTTAAAAATTCGGGGTTTGAAACGACATCGAAATCTATTGTAATATCTCTTTCAGTGATCTTTTCCAGGATAGCTTTTTTTACAAGACGGCCCGTGCCTACCGGAACAGTCGATTTGTCAACAACAACTTTATATCTGTCAATGTATTTTCCAATGTTTTCTGCAACCGCCAGAACATACTGGAGATCTGCACTCCCGTCATCTTTCGGGGGAGTCCCTACGGCAATAAAAAGAATATCGCAGCTTTTTACCGTGTGTTCCATATCTGTTGTAAAATCAAGCCGTTTGTATCTATAGTTTCTTTCAACTATATCATCAAGCCCCGGCTCATAGATCGGCAACAACCCTTTTTTAAGTCCTTCGATCTTCTTTTCATCAATATCCATACAGATGACTTCATGTCCGAAATCTGCAAGACACGCACCCGCAACAAGTCCTACATATCCGGAACCGATAACTCCGATCTTCATTTCATACGCTCCCTGTTCAGTAAAAAAACTGTCAGAATATTATCAATTTGCATGGATAACTCAAGAAAAGAGAACCATGCTTTATGCTGGACAATTATTTCTGTTGGAATATAATGTTTCGGTGTCGGTTAAGATATTTAACAAATGTGAGGTGAGTTATGAAACACCTGATTTATGTATTTTTATTGGTTTTTACAGTTATTTCATGTGACAGTTCCGGGATCCACAGAATTAAAGTCACAGATGATGCCGGTGAAACGAATGACGAATTAATTGACGATACAGATGCCGGAAATTCCGGTGACACAGGCAATACAGGCAATACTGGCAATACTGGCGATACTGGCGACACAGGTAACACTGGTAACACAGGCGACACAGGCGACACAGGCGATTCCGGCAATACTGGAAACTCAGGAAACTCCGGCGATACCGGTGATTCAGGTGATTCCGGAAACACAGGCAACACCGGAGATACCGGCGATAGTGGAAATTCAGGTAACACAGGCAACACAGGTGATACCGGTAACACTGGAGATACCGGCAATACAGGCGACACTGGCGACACAGGTAACACAGGCAACACAGGTCCTGAATATTCATGTGAGGAAATAATAGATTGCGCTCTTCCCTGCTCAAGCAATGAATGTCAGGTTGCCTGCTATGATCTCGGAAGTACTCAGGGGAAAACAGATTTTGATGCTTTTTATGCATGTGCGAATGGAAACGGTTGTATTGCCCTTCCTGAAAATGAAAGATATCTCTGCCTTGTAAACAATTGTTCAACGGAATCGACTGCCTGCGGAATTGATATGCCCGACTGCTCCGCAAGTGACTGCTCGACCCCCTTTGACACAAAATGCTCTCTTGACAATGCCGCAGTTGAAAGTTGTGACCAGCATATCGACGGTTGTTACTACTGGACAACTGTTGAATCATGCGGAGATTCGGCGACATGTTCTGAATCTGTTGAACCGGTACAATGTGTTCCGAATGTTGTTTATCCGCCCGTAAGAGATATAGTTCAGGACAGCACAAACGGAGATTCAACAAAGAAAAATGTTTTTAAAGGAAACGAATTCGCTTGCAACCATAATGCAACAATACAGAATGTTGAAATATATCTTGATCCTTCATGGGATGCGGGTGGAGACACTTCTGTAATTTTCGGCATTTTTGAAAAACAGGGAGATAATTCATGGATGAAAATATTCGAAAAAGGAATCTCTTTCTCAAACTTTAATGTGAGTGCTAAATATTTCTCAACTGGAGAGATCGCTGTTGAGTTTGTAAATGGAAAAAATTATGCGATAGGAGCATATTTCAATCGTGACTGCAAATATTATTACAGAAACTCTGTCGGCCAGGCTGTTAATTTCGGGTCACAGGTTAGAATGATAAGCAAAGAA
>ENA-UPTA01006209-UPTA01006209.1-activated-sludge-metagenome-genome-assembly--contig:-NODE-6209-length-10610-cov-5.000947_pt1 | contig 10610 bp, 5 predicted proteins | sample MGYA00238184_ERZ773361 | MGnify/ENA primary metagenome ERZ773361 (study PRJEB29100, sample SAMN05720205) | activated sludge metagenome | isolation source: anaerobic digester from wastewater...
CGACCACATCGTGCCATTCGTCTCGGCCGAACCAGTCGACCGGCGCACTGACCGGCAGTACACCGTCGACGAAGTTCCTGCTTCGCATCCAGTGACTGCCGTCCGGTGCCTGTGAGCCCTGCGTCAAGAGGGCGGCGCGCCGGCCCGTTTGCACGTCCGGTGAGTTCTGTTCGCAGATGACCTGCGAATCGCGCAGGTGGTCACGGCGCCAAAGCCCGACGATTGTGAAACTGTCGTCCCCTTCGGCAAGGACCGCCGGCCCGGAAAGGAACTGACCTCGTTCAAAACGGACTGCGGCCCAATCCGTCAGCGCGTTGTCTACACGTTTCGGCATGCAGTCGGCGAGATCCTGTTTCATGTGGTTGCCGCGGCCTGAGAGATCCTTCCAGAGCGAAATTCGTTCGCCATCCCCCGCCTGCACCTGCGTCGCATCAAGGTGCAAAACAAGTCCTTCCGTCGGGAATTGGGGCCGTGCCGTTCCTCTCGACGAAACCAACCCCCACTTCGCTCGGAGCCCCTGCATGACCTGGCGCGTCTCGTCGTCTGTGAAAGGCCTGTTGTACACCAAAACCTCTGCAATCTCGCCGTTCAGGAACTCAAGGGCCCCCGCTTTTGAGCCGACGTAGAAAGCCTCGCCACTGATGTGCAGGCGATCGATATCGATCCGTCCCTGGGCCTGATGATTCTGGTCCGTGACGATGACCCGCCCATCATCATGCATCCGAACGATCGAGCAGTTCCATTCGCGAGCCGCGTACTCGAGCAAATCATGGGCATCGTTTGCCTGCCCGTTGAAACCGTATGTTCCACGTTCCGTTGCCCGTGTCTCTTGTTCACTCGGCTTGCGTATTCCCTCCACGCGCTCCCATGGGGGCGTGGTGCGCCAGCGGTAGTACAGCTCCTGTCCATCCCCGTAGATCAGATTGGCAAGATGGTCCTCCGGGTCGGCGGTCGCCAGCAGATTCGAATTCCACCGGTGGGACGCATCACGCACACGCAGGCAAATCGAAGCGTGCTTGCCGGTAATTTGGACGGGCGCATCTGAACCGGTTGCCAGATATCCGCCGCGGAACCTGGCAACTTGGCCGTCGCCGCCCCGCGCCTGGGATGCTTGACGGTCCGCCCCCTCCAATTCGACACCGATTTCAACCTCTCCCTTGGGCATCAGTCTGCAAGCCACCCTTCCAGAACCTTCGAGGTCGTTCATCGACCAAAACGCGACGGCATCGCGAAAGGGCGACGGCGTTTCTGCAAGACCAACCGACGTCATCCACAGGGCGCCCGACAGCAGAATGGTGTTGCAGAATCGTCTTCCGTTCATCATGTTGCTCTCCTTGGAATACGTGAAGGATGGAATCTTGCTGCTTGTTCAGTGTGCCTGCGGCTCCCTGCCGCCTTCGGTTTCGTCGACGAGCGGCGTCGTTCCCTTGGCGATTCTCAGCCTCTTCTCCATGCCCTCGAGGGATACGCCTTTGGTTTCGATGAAGAAGAACCACACCACGAAGAACTGCAGAATCATCATGGCGCCGCCAAACGCGAATGGGATTCCGAGGCCGTTGTCGGAGAGGCCGACGATCACCGGATAGACCTGCGCGGCAACAGCACAGAGGAACCAGTGGGTGAAACTGCCCAGCGCCTGCCCTTTGGCCCGTACGCGGTTTGGAAAGACTTCGCTGACATATACCCAGATCACCGCACCCTGAGAGAAGGAGAAGAACAATATGAAGGCCGCCAGGCTCCAGGGGAAGACTTCGATCAGGGTCCGTGTCCAGACGATATAGGCACAGAGCAGAAGCGGAATGGCCGCGCCCCACGAACCGATCAGCAGAAGGGTCTTTCGCCCGATCCTATCGATCATCAGCATCGCCGCGGTGACCGCTATTACATTGGCCACGCCGACGATGACCGGCTGGTACTTCCCGCCGAAACTCGCGCCTATAGCCCCGAGCGTATCATTGAGATAGTAAAGGAAGCCGTTGACGAACGAAAGCTGATTGAAGGCCGCGACGAAAAAACCAAGGAAGATCGGATACCAGTACTTCCTCTGAAACAGGCGATCCACTGCTTGATGTTCGGCAACCTGAAGCGAGGCGCGGATTTCGGCCATCTCCTCTTCAATCCGCGTCTCGCCCACCACGGCGAACACGCGACGTGCCTCGTCGAAACGTTCCTTACCGATCAACCAGCGAGGACTCTCGGGAATTGTGTAAAGCATGGCCCAGAACAGAGCCGCGGGAAGACACTCGATGCCGAACATTACGCGCCACTCCAGCGTCAGCCGGTCCATCGCCAAGGAGGCGACCACGGCGTTCGAGAGATACGCCAACAGGATGCCGACGCAGACGTTGTATTGAAAAAGGAGCACCAGACGCCCCCGCAGCCGGGCGGGCGAGATCTCCGCCACGTAGATCGGCGCAAGTACCGACGAGCCACCGACACCAAGTCCACCGATGAACCGGAAGATCACGAGGGACCAGTAATCCCATGCCAGCGCGCAACCGGCGGCGGACACGAAGTAGAGAACTGCCATCAGCTTGAGGGTTGCTCTCCGTCCCCATACATCGCCCGGCTTGGCGAACACCAGCGTGCCGAGGATCGTGCCGATAAGCGCCGAGGACACCGCGAAGCCGAGACGCCAATCATTCAGCGACCACAGCTCGCGAAGAGAGGCCGTCGTACCCGAGATCACGGCGGTGTCGAAGCCGAAAAGCAACCCGCCGAGCGCAGAAACCACCGCTGCGCGCACCAACACGACCGTGATCTTCCCTTGCCGTTCATGCATGACACGATACCTCCACGTTCAAGCCCTTATCGATGCGCGGGCCGCACCAAACGCGGCCTCCTCGGACACCTCCGCCAAACGGCAGGGTAATTTGATGTGGGTCGATACTGCTTCCCGGAGAGCAGGATTCCGCCGGGCCGCATTTCCGACCAGCACCGCCCCTTCGATACCAGTCCAATCGACTGTCATCGCCGCCGTGGCCAACTCGTTTGCGATCCCCTCCACGAAAGCACGGACGAGGTTTTGCGGTCGAAGATTGTCCATCACGATGCCGGAAATCGACCCCGTGCAGTTTGGATCGCCGTTTCGCTCGCCCGCGAAACGTGTGTCGACCCACAAACCGTTCGCGGTTGCGCCGAGGACAATACGGTTCATGGCGGCATAGATTTCATCAAGGTCGATCGAATGTCCGCCGATGCATTCGATTACCTGACGGAAGAACCCGGCCAAGAGGGAGTAGGATGACCCGCCGCAAAGTGCAGCATAAGTCTGGATGAATCTGCCACCGGGGAAGGGACGCGTCTCGAGTTTCGAGTTGAAGACATATTTGCACAGAGGCACCGAGAGCTGGCTGCTGGTGCCAATGTTCACCACCGCCTCAGGAGTCACGGGATTCACCACGCCGGCCACCCCGGCTTGGTTGTCGCCGAAAGGATTGTGAACTGCGACACCGGAAGGTATCCCCTGGCCGCCCGTTACCCGGCCAATCCTCACGCAGGAGGGCGCCCACTCCGGCAGCAGATTCTCGGGTATTCCGAGTTTCTCCAACAACGATCGATGCCACCGGTTTCTGCACACGTCCCAGATCCCCCAGCTTGCGGCCAGAGTCTCATCCGTCGTACAAGAGCCAACCAGGCGGGCCGCGACAAACCCGGGAATTGAGAGTGCTTTGAAGGCTCCCTCCGGCATTGCCCCTGTCCGCATCAGATGGTGCAATGTCAGTCCGCCATAGCCTGTATGCAGGAAACACCCCGTTTCCGACGCGTAGGGGTGCCGCAGCATGGCAGCGGGGTAGCCGGACGTCCGAGCATCCTGCCAAGTAATGCACTGGGTCAAAGGACTCAAATCCCTATCGACGATGACGAGGCCGTGCATCTGGCCGGTCAGGGCGATCCCTGTGACCGGGCTGACCGCTTGATCCACGAGGCAGCGTATAACGTCCTGCGCGATGGCGAGTATCCTCTCCGGAGATTGTTCATAGTGTCCTGAAGGCAGATCCGTCACGTTGGCGTCATTGCACGCCGATGCTGTCGCGTGCAGGGTCCGTTCGTTCGGGTCGTACAACGCGCCAGAGATTGAAGAGGTGCCTATATCAATTCCGAGGATCATAATTCGACGTCCCCACCAGTTCGATCAACCCGGGGTCAACACTACGAGTCGTGCACGGCTCAAAACGCTAACGAGCCGCTCCATACCAACACTCGATTTTACGACGCTGCCAACAGAATGTCAAGGAAAAGTGTCATCGATGTTCCTTTATCTTTGCGCGAGATCAAAAAAAAAATAACGAACTCTGTGACCATTCCCGAGACGCAGGAAGGAAATCTCTTGAGCTGCGTGATCTTGGACTGGCATGAGCTTGGAAGTCGGTATATCCTCATCCATGGCAGAAGGATGCTGCGGTAATCTGATGCGTGCAGGTTGTTCCGGAACAATCACAACAAGGAATTTTCGCGACTGTGGCGATGTTGTCGAGTATAGTCACGCTTCTTGCGACGCTGTTAACCCAGGGCGATGTCGGATCGGTCGGCCGTCGTGTGCCCGATCTGTCTCTTGGAATCTGGGGTGTCTGCCGTGAGCCCGCGAGGACCGGGCAAGGCTGATCTTGGCACGGCGGCCGGAGGTCGCGACGAATCTTGTCGATTTCGGTGGAATGCGGGATTTGCAGATTCGTGAGGAACCGCGTCGCAAGCTTGGGCAGTGATAGGACTGAGAAAGGATGGTGGCAGTTCATGGACCAGGTGTCCAATGAAAAGATCAAATACCGCTTCATATACGAGGCCCTGCGTCAGAATATTCTGCGCGGCGTTTATCAAGATGGTCAGCGCATCCCCACGGAGAACGAGTTAGCCAAGGAATTCTCCACGTCGCGTCCTACGGTCGCGCGTGCATTGGCCAGATTGCGCAAAGAGGGATATCTCGAACGGCGCGCGGGGTCCGGAACGTACGTTCGTTACACCAATAACTCAAAAGGAATTCTGAGTTTCGGCCTCATGATCCCGGGCCTCGGAGAGAGTGAGATCTTCGAGCCCATTTGTGCACATATGGCCCAGAGAACGGAGGAGGACGCATTTCGACTCATTTGGAGTGGCTCCATCTCGGAGAACGCTGATGATCGCAGGAGTCATATAGAAACTCTGGCACGAAGCTACATCCAGCAGAAGCTCGACGGCGTCTTCTTTGTACCGTTGGAACTCACAACCGAGAAGGACACCGTCAACATCCGAATCGTGGAACTCCTTGGCAAAGCGAATATCCCCATCGTATTGCTGGACCGGGATGTAACTACGTTCCCCGTTCGGAGCAAGTACGATCTGGTTGGCGTGGATGATGTCCGCATCGGATATCTAATGACTCAGCACCTTATCGACCATGGATGCACCAACCTCAGATTTGTGGCGAGACCGTACTCCGCTCCAACGGTGCAGTTGAGGATTATGGGGCATATGGGGGCCTTGCATGAGGCCGGTCTCACATCCGACCCGAACAATCGAGATACCATCAGAATTGGGAATGTGGAAGATCATGACTTCCTGCGTGGCCTTATTCCCGGGGAGAAGTCCGTCGGCCTTGTATGTGCCAACGATGCCACGGCTGCCCGAGTGATGCATCACCTCGCAGAAATGGGGTACGATATACCGGTACAGGTCCGTATCGTCGGCGTCGACGATGTCAAGTATGTGAAGTTTCTGCGGGTACCCCTCACAACGTACCGACAACCCACCAAGGATATCGCTACCGCGGCCATAAAGCTGATGCTGTCAAGGGTGATCGATGCGAAAGCACCGGCGCAGACGATCCATTTGGATGGCGAACTCGTGGTCCGAAAATCGTGCGGATGTCGCTGACTCGGACAAGGATATTTCGCCTTCCCGATCGCCGGTTGCGGTGCATAAAGAACTGGACAACGAGGCCCCACCCGCTGTGGCGCCTCGTTGTCCAACGAAAACAACCGCTCTGTGGCAGTATCGTTCCGACGAATGCCCTGTCCTCTCATCAGGAGGCGATGAGTAGTTCTGCAAACGTCACTGGTCGAACGGCATTATGCGTCCGCCCAGCCACGCGATCTCCTGTGCAGACAGAACTCGATTGTAGATGCGAAGATCATCCAGGAAACCGTTGAAAATCTCCTCACCAAGATCCATATCGCCAATAATGACCCGGCCATTCAGCACAACGTCAACTTCATCGGCGATGGCGTCGGTTCCGATCAAGATGCCGTCCAGGTAGACCGCCTGCATATTTGCAGTTTTGTCAAAGGTAAAAGCCACATGGTGCCACACGTCGGGTCCCGCCGGGGACGCAGCCGTTCCGGGGGTCATATCCGCCGCCCAGTGGAATGCTCGGTAGGCGCTGGCGTTGTTCTTTGTCATGGCCCGATACTGGCCGTCTGCTTGAGTCCCGTATGACACGAAGACGCCATTCTGGCCGATGTACTCGGCTGTTTGCTGGAACCAGACACTGATTGTGCAAGGCGACGTTCCGGCGGGCAGTCCCGTGTCGGGAGCCGTAACCGGATTGGACACCCAACGGAGCTGAATCGCGTTGCCAAACTTGCCTGGGACACCGGTGGTTCCAGTAACAACCGTCGCGTTGTTGTCACCTCCTGCAGAATCCACCAACGTGGTGACGCCAGCGTCTTCATCCATCTTCCAGTGGGCAACGAGACCGGTATCCTCGGGCTCCACGGGCGTGATCAGATGACGTGCTTCCGCCGTCAGGATAATGTCATCGACATACAGCACCCCTTCGCCGTTGCCGTCAATCCCGATACTCAGGGAATTGACTTTCGCAAGTTTCGCACTGTCCAGTTTCGGCAGTTCGATGTACCATTTGTTCCACGTCCCGCGCGTGAGGTTCTGGGCATTGCCATCATAAGGCACCTTGATGTCGTTGATCTTCACGTACAACTGACCGCCCGTATTCTCCGAATCGCCATGGAAGTACAGAACGAGCCCCTGAATACCGGACTGCGTCCAGTCCTGACTCGTGTCGAAGGTGCGTTTGGCCTCGGAGTAGGTAACACCGCCGACGTTCTTGTAGGATATCGGCATCGATTGCCTGCCGCCGCGAACGATCGACTGCTCGGCGAAGGGGGATTCACCATAGCCGACGAACGATCCGTTGTCGTCATCCTCATAGCCGTCGATCCAGGCCTGGTAGATGGTTTCCTCGGCGTCGATATTGTCCGTATAACTCTCGAAATCCTCCACTACGAGAACATCCCTGACCGTAAAACTCCAGATGTCGCCCTGCCAGGCGGGCGTGACCGCCGTCTCGTTGACTTCGTCCACCCGCCAGTAGTAGGTCTTGCCCAGATGGAGGGGTTCGCTCTGGTAGGACGGCTCGGAAACCTGTGCCACGAGCGACGTGCCATCAACCACGGCCGCCTCATTATCGCTCAAGTATACCTCGTGTGTCACCGATTGGCGTCCGGCCCACCATTTCAGAGTCACCTGGGGGGCCACATCGGTCGCACCGGAAATCGGTTCGGGCGCCCGCGTCCGCAGCGGCACGTACAGGAACCGCACCTCGCTGAGACCACACTGCGGGATAATGCCACCACCCCAATTGCTGATCGGCAGCACGCGGACGTATTGTGCCACAGCGCCCTCGAATGGCACAGCGGTATTGGCCTGATAATCCGCACGACCGGTCGCCTGCGCGAACTCCGCCGTATCCAGGAGAGTCCAGTTGATGCCGTCCATCGAGTATTGTACCATTGCCTCGCGGATGCCAAAACCAATATCCGGTTCCACTGCCAAGTTGTGGTTCCAAATTAGCAGTTGGTGCAGACTGAACGGCTTGACAAACGCGAACTCAATCCACGGCTCGGCGTCGCCGGACCGTGTACGCCACATGTCGGTAACTGTCACCGAATGCAAGTCCTCGGCACTCAGACCCGATCCGTCAATCACCTTCTCGGGACCTTCGTCTTCATTCTTGGCGCTCGAGGCCGTTGCCACGAGGAGATCCGCCGGCAGAACATATCCGATCGGCTCGATGGTGAAACTCCAGACGTCGCCCTTCCACGGACTGTCGGGGTTCAGATCATTGACTTCGTCGACCCGCCAGTAGTAAGTCGTGCCCAACTCCAGACGATCCAGGGCGTACGCCAACTCGGCCTGATTGCCCTTGAACTCAGGGCTGGCACTCGTCGCCCCCTTCACATCGTCCATGGTTGTGCCCAAGTAAACATCGTGCGATGTCCCGAACTTGCCTGCCTCCCAGCGCAGGACCACGTTGTCGCGGGGCACCTCTGTCGCTCCATGTGCAGGACAGGGCACGCTGGCAGCTTCCGACCGATAGGGACTGACGACATCCCAGAACGTTTCCCCGATACAGATCTCATCAAAGGCGCAAACCGGTCCAACGAAAGCCGCAAGCGTGATCGCGTCGAAACTCAAGTCCCCCGCATCCGTCAGGCTGGCAGCTTCTGTGACGGCGGGTTCCTTGCCCAAGGATGGATTTCGCCACAAATATACATCGTCCGCATTTCCCCCCTGAAAATCCACACGCAGGACGTAGAGCTCCGGCTCCACGGATACATCTCCAGCCCACTGCATTTGTCTTCCGATATTTGATGCATCCTGCGACCTATTCCTGAAAGCGCAGACCTGCAGCCTGCCGGCCGGATTGCCAATATCATTGCCGATGTAAAGAACAGCCTGCTCGTCCCCCAGGCCTCCCTTCTTGATTTCAAAAGCCCAGAAGTAGCCCGTAGAATCCGGCTTCATCACGAAACTCAAAAAGATGGATGTACCCGGCGCGCCCACAGCGCCGTCCGCGGCCAGATGCCCGGCAAACGGACCGTCGGACGATGTATCCAGAAAACGGCCCACCCGAGAACCGGGCGTCAATCTGAGAGAGCCGCTGGTGAGCGCATTCTCCGACGGAGGCAGGCCGGCAACCTCAAGGCTGTCCGCCACGACCCGGTCATTATTCTTGTCGCCGCCCTGCAACTGCCATGCCCCCGCAAACCCATAGATGGCCGCCGTACTCTCCGCCACAGGCTGCCCAACCTCGTACCATTCGAACTGGAACGTCTCGTAGGCCAGGACATCTGCACGAGCCTGACTCCCCAAGGCACAAAGAACCACAAATCCGAATAGACACACTTTACTCATTTTCATTTCCCGACTCCTCTTAACGGTTGTGATATGGAGGTGAGCCACAGTCGCTTGCCGCCCATTACTTTTGCCACCCTAATCTTCCCCAAGTAGCCTGGATCAGTTTCTCGATATCCTCGTTATCCACTTGCACTTCACGCCAGTAACTGGCGTCATCCGGATTCTCTAAGGCGTCGGCTGCGCGTCCAAAATCGATCGTCCGAGGGTCGGCCCATTTCCAGTATTCGGCGTGCGCATCCCCAAAGACCAGTGTCGTGCCAACCCCATGCCGAATTGGCACAGGGTCCCACCACCGGGGCTCTTTGTAGAAAATACTCCATGTCGAAGGAGTGCAAAATCCTTCATCAAGGAACAGCATCCGCTCCGCGGGACGTTTCAATTGAGTGCGCTTGCGGATGAGCATTGATAAGGTCGCGCCGGCCTGCTGCGCCCCCCCCGGGCCTGTGTAGGCGAAGGAGTCAGGCATGGAATAAGTCCGCATCTCGCCTCGCTTTCCCGTCGGACAGCGATAGACGTCGAGGTTTTTCCCGCAGTACGGATAGAGAACGCCGTTCCGGATCGCCAGTTCCTGATCCTCGGGATTGAGATAGTGATCTAAGCCGGTATGATCTACCCAACACTCTTCCCCTGCGGTGTTCCCCGAAGGCACCTTCTCGTCATTGTCGTCTGCGTACATGCACCACACAAGAGCCAGATTCTTGAGGTTGTTCATGCAAGCGACTCTCTTGCCCTGCTCCCGAGCCCGTTGCAAAGCAGGCATGAGAATGGCCATCAACACGGCGATGACAGCGATGACGACCAGTAATTCGATCAATGTGAAAGCCATGCGATTTCGGCACATCTCCAATCCCCGTTTCCTCAAAGGTTTCCAATGCGCCGCCGGCCGACTATTCACAATACACCCCACATCCGGGTAGAAAAGTATGATGTAGCCGAGTCCCGTCCTAGTATCCGGGGACTCAAGCCACGAGTCATGCATGGCTTTCGACAACGATCCATCTTCCATGTCAATGTATTATACTATCGTAATGTTAACAGTATGTCAATAATTAATTTCATTGATGCTCTGTTTTTTTTACATCACTTCTGTTATGGAAGGGGGTTTCTGATCGCCTGATCGATCCTTTGTCGGACTACAGATAAGCGATCGGGATGATACCAGGTGCCGACGTGGGTCCGAAGATGCAGTCCCAAAGCTATCGTTATCCTTGTCCTCGTCCGGAGCAACCACCCCGAACCAATCCTCATCCTGTGCCGCCAGGACATCGTTTCGGGTGTTCTTTTCTGGGCCGTCGTTGACCATGCGGGCAATCACGTACATCTGCCCGGGTGGCATGCAACGCCGGGAACTTGGCGAGCATCGTGGAAGATATCTCGAAGCGATGACGTAAGATATCTTTCGCACATTGTACTGGGACGTAAGAACAGTCCCTTCTCTGGTCGATGGTTGATGGGTCAACAAGAAACCGTTCAATCAG
>ENA-UPTA01006210-UPTA01006210.1-activated-sludge-metagenome-genome-assembly--contig:-NODE-6210-length-10609-cov-6.124313_pt1 | contig 10609 bp, 9 predicted proteins | sample MGYA00238184_ERZ773361 | MGnify/ENA primary metagenome ERZ773361 (study PRJEB29100, sample SAMN05720205) | activated sludge metagenome | isolation source: anaerobic digester from wastewater...
GAGCGCGTATTCCCGGGTATGGTCATGGGTGTTAAGCGCGGGCATTGGCAAGGCGCTCGGTTTGCACCATATGGTTATCGCCATAACAAAGAAATCAAGAAGCTCGAGATTCATCCGGAAGAGGCAAAGATTGTCAGGGATATTTACGATCAATATTTAGGCGGCAAGAGTACCGCGCAGATTGCCGGGCATTATTATCATCTTGGAGTTTCGGCAAGGCAAGGTGGCAGGTTTTACGGCAAATTTATTTCAGACATTTTGCATAGCAAGGTTTACTTGGGCACGATCACTTGGAATCGGCGGCATTATGACAAGAAGCGCAAGACGAAGAATGGCGAGGGCAAAGGTTATTGCTACGTCAATAATGACCCGTCAAAGGTGATCGAAGTTCCGAATGCCCACGAGCCGATTGTCACGCAAGAGATGTATGATGCCGCGCAGAAGCTTCTGGCGCGTAACCGCACGAACGCCGTTGTCCGTTTCCGGAATAATGTGTATCACTTGTCTGGTGTGGTTAAATGCAACGAGTGCGGCCGCAATTACCGCGGGCTCATGATCACATGCAATCATCGCACTAAGATGAGGCGGCCGTGGTATGCGTGTTCGGCGTTGGGTGTGTCGTATGTCAATTGCTCGAATAAGGCTGTCCGTGCGGACGTTCTCACTAAGCAAGTTTGGGATATCATTGACACTATCAGTAAAAACCTGCACGTTATTGAAGAATTGAGCGACGTCATCAAGCTAAGCGCGACCGAGCCGGAGCATAAGATTATTGAAGAGCTGGAAGGTAAGGAAAAGGATCTTGCCAGAAATATCGAGAAGCAAAAGGGGCTTTACGAGGTTTTCTCGGAGGACAAGATCAATATCGATATCTACAAGGATCGGGCCGAGCTTTTAAGAAACGAGGAGAAGAAACTCCGGCAGGATGTGAAGGCGGTTCAAATCAAGATCCTCGAGAAACGCAATGCGGTGAATCTGGTTAAGGCCACGCAGGACTTTTTGCTTTGCCTGAGGAGCAATCCAAACAGCGAGAAAATGGATTACCTCATCAAAACGTTCATGAGGATCATATTCAAGGGCATCTACATTCAAAACAAAGAGATCGTCAAGGTCGAGATCAACGAACCTTGGAAAATGTGTTATGAAGAGGGGTTAAAATGGCAGAAAAAGAGCGAAACGCCGCCAATACAGGCAAATCCGAGGGCAAGCAGGGTCATGGAAAGCGTATCCTTTTGCGCACCTTCGGATGGCCGATGTCTACCATATAGACACAGCATGGCTGACATCGCGGAGGCGTTGGCAGGATAGGATCGAATAAAGAAAGCGGCATTATATGAAAAATGAAAAATGTTTGACATGTTCCCAGCGGAAGAATTGCGGAGATTCTTTTGTTTCTTGGCTGTTTTTTATTATTGGCCTTATCGCGACCGTGGCGATCCGCGTTGTTACGGTTCTGATGGATATTAGACCTGTTTATGGAAGAATCGCGTGGTATATTGGTGTAGGCGGTTTTCTTTTATTTTTTATTTACAAATTTAATACGAATCGCGCGCTGGCCCGGATTATTGATAAAGAAAACCTTATTGAAAAGGCGCGTGATCAGAAGCCGCTTTCTCCTGAAGAATATAGTCTCGTGGCGGGAATACTTTGCAATCTAAGATCAGAGAAAGAGAGGATAAACTATTTCTTTATTTTCGCGGTATCCGCTATCGCTCTGATTCTCGCGGTCTATTTTGATTTTATAAAGCAGTAACAATAAAGGGGGATGCATGATTATTACATTACCGGAATTGCCATATGATAAGGCGGCTTTAGAGCCGCATATCAGCGCCAAGACTCTTGAGTTTCATTACGGGAAACATCACGCGGGATATGTGGAGAAACTAAACGGGCTTGTCAAAGGGACGCCGTTAGCCGAAGAAACGCTTGAGAACATCATCAAGAAAACGGCCAAAGACGCGTCGCAATCGGCAATATTCAATAATGCGGCGCAGGTGTGGAACCATTCGTTTTATTGGCAGTGCATGAAGAAAAGTGGTGGGGGCGTTCCGTCAGGGGTAATAGCGGACAAGATTAAATCCGATTTTGGTGGTTATGACAAATTTGTAGAGGAGTTTAAGAAAAATGGCATTGGCCAATTTGGAAGCGGGTGGGCGTGGCTGGTAGTGAAAGACGGAAAGCTTGCCATCATAAAAACTTCAAACGCGGATACTCCCATTGCGCAGGGCATAAAACCGCTTTTAACCGTTGATGTCTGGGAGCACGCGTATTATTTAGATTACCAGAATAAACGGGGTGACTATATCGACGCGTATGTTAAAAATCTGATCAATTGGGATTTTATTAATAAACTTTTGAAGTAAGTATCCCTGTTGAAGTGGAGGAGCTATGAATCTAAAGACCATTGGTTTATTGGGCTTGGGAATTCTGATCCTTATTGTGTTTTTTCAGAACACGCAGGTTACGTCTATCCAATTTTTATTTTGGAGACTTAGCATGTCGAGGATCATTCTTTTGCCGACCGTTCTGGCTATTGGTTTTATAATCGGTTTTTTAGTGGGAAAGGCATCCAAAAAATGAAACAATCCGACATCGTTCAAGCAATTTGGCATTCGCGGCCTGCCGATGAAGTCATCCGGCTTCTGGAAACGGATATTTCTGTGGGCTTGCCCGAGAGTGAAGTCAAAACCCGCAGGGATATGTTTGGCTTGAATCAAATCACGCCCAAGAAGGGCATTCCTTTGTGGGTACGGTTTTTATTGCAATTCAATCAGCCTCTCGTATACATTCTCCTGTTGGCAACAGTGGTTACGCTGTTTTTGAGAGAATGGGTTGATGCTTCGGTGATTTTCGGAGTTGTTTTTATTAACGCGATCATTGGCTTCTTGCAGGAATCCAAGGCGCTGAAAGCCCTTGAGGCGCTTTCCCGCTCAATGACTTCTTCCGTTGCCGTATTAAGGGACGGGAAAGAACAGCACATTTCATCCACCGAGTTGGTCCCGGGTGATGTGGTTATAGTCGCCTCAGGAGACAGGATCGCGGCGGATATGCGTCTTATTCAAAGCCGTGACCTGCAAACCAACGAATCTCCGCTTACGGGCGAATCCGTTCCCGTAGAAAAGAAAGTCGATCCTTTGGATGAGAAAACCGTGCTGGCCGATAGATTGAACATGTTGTACGCTTCCACATTCGTCACCTATGGCAGAGGAAAGGCCGTTGTTACTTCCATAGGAGACGCTACGGAGGTGGGACGTATTTCAAAGTTGATCGCCACAGCTGATGATTTGGCGACCCCGCTTACAATTAAACTCGCTCATTTCAGTCACTATCTTTTATTCGTTATTCTGGGTTTGTCAGCGATTACTTTCGCTGTCGGCGTATTCAGAGGCGAATCAGCTCAGGAAATGTTTATGGTCGCGGTCGCGCTCGCGGTAGGCGCGATTCCGGAGGGACTTCCGGCGGCAGTAACGATCACTCTCGCGATCGGCGTAGCGCGAATGGCCAAACGACGGGCTATTATCCGGAAATTACCGGCGGTTGAAACGCTTGGCAGTACAGGAGTGATCTGTTCAGACAAAACAGGAACGCTTACTGAAAATCAGATGACCGTGCAAGAAATTTTTAGCGCCGATCTGATGTATCAAGTTTCCGGCGTTGGCTATGGTTTCGAAGGTTCTATACAACAAGGTTCCGAGGATCCGAAGGCCGATTCGTCTGCCGCTTTAAAAGAATGTTTAACCGCGGGTTTGTTATGCAATGACAGCAGGGTAGTAGAAAAAGAAGGACGATTTCAGGTAGAGGGCGATCCTACGGAAGCCGCTCTCATTGTTTCCGCGCATAAGGCCAAGCATTTATTCCCCGACGGGTTGCCCCAGTTTCCGAGGAAAGATTCGATTCCCTTCGAATCAGAGTATCAATATATGGCGACTTTCCACACATTAAAAGAGGGGGAAGGAATTGTTTATGTGAAAGGATCCGTAGAAAAAGTTTTGGCCAAATGCGTGAATCAGATCGACAGAAACGGCAATGTCGCTCCTTTTGACAAGGGCAACATTATTCGCCAAGCCGAAACCATGGCGGCAAAAGGTTTAAGAGTCCTCGCGTTTGCCCGTGGGGGCATATCCGCTAATAAAGAAAGAATAGATCATGAAGACATTACGGAATCCTTAACGTTTTTGGGTTTACAGGGGATGATCGACCCTCCTCGCAAGGAAGTTATTGAAGCTGTCCGGCGGTGTCATTCAGCCGGAATATCGGTAAAGATGATAACCGGTGATCACATATTGACAGCCAAAGCGATCGCGGAACAGCTTAATCTCAAGAGCCGCGTTGACTCTCAGGAGTCGCTTCCGATAGCCGCATTAAGCGGCAGTGATCTCGAATCCATGAGCGATGAGCAATTACAGGAGGCGATCAACAGGACAAGTGTTTTTGCCCGCGTGACTCCCGAACAGAAATTACGGCTGGTTAAGGCGATTCAGTCCAGAGGAGATATTGTGGCCATGACCGGCGACGGGGTCAACGATGCTCCGGCGCTTAAACAAGCCAATATAGGAATCGCGATGGGACGCACCGGCACGGAAGTAGCCAAGGAAGCCTCTGATATGGTTTTGACCGATGACAACTTCGCTTCCATTGAGGCGGCCGTGGAAGAAGGCCGCTGTGTTTTTGATAATTTAAGAAAATTCATTGTCTGGACATTGCCGACCAATTTAGGCGAAGCGCTCGCTATTATGGTCGCGATTTTTGGAGGAATGGTATTACCGATAGCGCCGGTGCAACTGCTTTGGATTAATATGACTACCGCTGTTTGTTTGGGCATGATGCTGGCATTTGAGGCTAAAGAACCCGATTTAATGCAGAGGCCCCCAAGAGACCCCAAGATGCCGATCATGACCGGTGATATCGTTATCCGTACGATCGTGATGGGTGTTCTTTTAGCTTTAGGAGTATTTGGGCTGTATTTCTACGAAAGAAACAGCGGATTAAGCATAGAAGAGGCGCGAACCGCGGTTGTCGGGGTTATCGTGGTCGGTGAGATGTTTTATCTGTTTAACTGCCGCTCATTTTCGCGGTCGCCTTTTGCCCTTGGGTTCTTTTCCAATCACTGGCTGATTGCCGGTGTTTTCATAATGCTGGGGTTGCAGATGATTTTTACTTATGTCCCGGCGATGAACCGCTTTTTTCACAGCGCGCCGATTGCAATGGGCGCCTGGGCGCGTATTTTATTGATCGGCTTTACGATTTTTATCATTTTTGAAATCGAAAAATGGATCAGATTCCGGATGCCTGGCCATAAAATTGTCCGCCAAGAGACGGGAAAGCAGTAAATATGACACGCAAAAACTATGATTACGATATTGTCTGTATTGGTTTAGGCCCTGCCGGTATGGCTGTGTCTCATATGGCATCAGCCATGGGCCTTAAGGTTTGCGCCATTGAGAAAAACAAGCTGGGTGGCGAATGTATGAACGTGGGATGCATTCCCAGTAAGGCTCTGCTCAAGATGGCTGAGGTTCGCAATTCATTCAGACATTCAGTAGAGATGGGGCTTGCTCCCGCTGAAATGCCAAGGGTAAAGGATCCTTTCAAACGAATACGGGATTATATTCAGTACATTGACAAAAATAAGAATTCCGCGTCATTTAAAAAGTTCGACATCATTTTAAGAGAGGGCCCCGCCGGTTTTGTTGACGATCATATGGTATCAGTCGGCGGCAGAAAAATCACGGCAAGAAAGATTTTCATCGCGACAGGTACCGTCCCAACTATTCCGCCAATCCCGGGAATCGATAAAGTGGAAATATTGACTAACAACAATCTTTTCGATCTGGAGAAAATTCCTGAAAGCTTGACCATCATCGGCGGAGGCGCTATCGGAAGTGAAATGGCCCAAGCCTTTTCGCGTTTAGGCTCAAAATGCGTTATTGTCCAGATGGATCCGTTTCTTATTCCCATCGGTGATAAGGATGCGGGAGATTTATTGGAAGAGGTGTTTAAAAAAGAAGGAATAACCGTCCATAATTCCAAAAAGATAGGGCGGCTGGAGAGGGAAAGCGGGAAAATCATTTTACATACTGAAGACGGGATCAAAATTCCTTCCGAGAAAATACTCATCGCCGCAGGGAGATCTGTCAATCTGGAAGAACTTAATCTCGGCAAGGTTAATATCAAATACACGAAAAAAGGCGTTTCAGTTAATAGATACCTTCAGACCAGCCAGCCGCACATTTACGCTGTGGGAGATTGTAACGGGCATTTCTTGTTAACGCACGCGGCGATGCAACAGGGAATGATAGGTCTGTTAAATGCCGTTATGCCGTGGCCGTTTAAAAAGGATTTTAAGAAATGCGTTGTGCCCTGGACTGTGTTTACGGAACCTTCTGTTTCCTATGTGGGAATGAAGGAAGAAGAACTAAAGGCGAAGAATATCGAGTATGAAACTATTACGGCAAGATATGAGGATTATGGCGCGGCTGTCGCGGAAAACATAGGCATTGGTTTTGTTAAGGCTTTTGTGAGCCGCGGAGGGCAAGTTTACGGAGTGAGTATTGTTGGAGAGAACTCGGGAGAAATGATCAACGAATGGGCCTTAATAATACAAAACAATATCCGTCTGCATGATTTCTTGATGGTACAGCATTCTTTCCCGACAATGGGTTTTCTTTCAAAAAGAATCGCGGAGAAGTGGATGCAGGCAAGAATAAGATCGAAAACCAATATTTTGCGGTTTTTATTTCGTTATCAAGCATAATGGTGAAGTATGAAAAATATTGTTTCCATAGCCATGAATCCATCGATTGACAAGAGTGCGGGTGTTGATCGGGTTATTCTTGAACGCAAATTATATTGCAAGACGCCTACGCTTGAACCAGGCGGTGGAGGAGTTAATGTTTCAAGGGCGATAAAAAAGCTTGGAGGCAAATCATTACTTCTTTATCCATCGGGAGGTTTACTGGGCCAGTTACTTAATGGGTTGCTTGAGAAAGAAGAAATGAATCATTGGCCCATTACCGTAAACGGCGAAATACGTGAGAATGTGATCATTTTTGAAGAATCCACTAGTCTGCAATATCGTTTCGGAATGCCCGGTCTTGTTTTGCTCAATGCCGAATGGCAGAAATGCCTTGATGAATTGGAAAAGATTGATCCAAAACCCGACTATGTTGTGGCCAGCGGCAGCCTTCCATCAGGGGTTCCGGTTGACTTTTATGCGCGCGTAGCCCGGATAGGCAAAGAAAAAGGTTTTAAAGTTATCATTGATGCGCCAAGTGAAAATCTCACATACGCATTGCGGGAAGGTGTATATCTGATCAAGCCAAATATTCGTGAATTTAAAGAACGTTTTAATGGAAGGATAAAAGAAGAGATCGAGATAAAAGAAATGGCGAAGGAAATGAGCGATTCCGGCCAGAGTGAAATAGTTGTTGTCTCTCTAGGGGCGGCAGGGATTATCACGGCTTTTAATGGAAAAGTCGAGCATATTGTGCCGCCGACAGTCCCTATTGTCAGCAAAGTAGGCGCGGGGGACAGTATGGTTGCGGGAATTGTTTTTAGTTTAGCAAAAGGTATGGCAGTATCTAATGCGGTACGTTTTGGCGTTGCCGCGGGAACAGCGGCTGTGATGACGCCAGGGACAGAGCTGTGTCGCAGAGAAGATGCGGAACGCTTGTATCAGGAAATTATTTCCGCAAAAGTTGCTCTATAGAGAATTATTCTTTGAGAGATAACACTATTTCTCATAGGAAATAGATAGACTTTGTTCTTATTGCGTACGTAACCCAACATGCCCCATAGGTTTCTTGATGTGTCCAAATCAGGGCGTTTTTATGATTAGATATACGAAGCAGGGTCCTTGGAAGGGGGTGTCGGTTGTGGGTCGGGCGAGGCGCGGGGAGCCAGTGATAGTGGTCAAAAAAATCGATGTCCATGTCCATCACTTTTGGGGTTTGGGCATAAGTGGTCAAACTGGCTAAAATAAGCGTCCAGCGACGGAAAACAGGCGATTTTAGGGGCATCCTGCGGGCACCCGGGAGGGTCAAAAAAGGCCATTTTGATGGACATGGATGGACATGAAAATGTCCATTAAAAGTGCGGAAACTTAATCCGGGACGTATTTCGTTCGCTCTTATTATATGCCTTGCCAACCGCTCGAACCTATGGCCTACTTGACCCCAAAAGGGAGGTGGGCGTATGGCAAGAGTTATCGAGCAAGTGGTTAAGAAGACCCGCTACATTAGCGTCCGGCTGGCTGGCGGGGAAGTTTACGTGGAAAACATCTCAACCGAGGGCGATCTTCTGGGTGCGGTCCCGGCCGGAAAGCTTCGCCTGCGGGAGATCCAAAAAATCATGCCTCTGGGGGACTGGAGCCTGAATATTGAGGAGCAGTGGATAGGCCACAACGGCAAGACCCATTTCCGGATCGTGGACGCCACGACCGGCACGCTCAAAGAATCCGTTTTGTAAATCGATGGCCATTCACGTGTTAATATTTTCTCATTAAATTCGCAAAAAAATTATTGACTTCTTATCCATATTGTATACAATTGTATACATGAGGACTTTGACACTTTCAGATAAAGAAAATATCGCCTTAAAAGAAATAAGAAGCTCGATAATTAATTTCGGGCGTTGTCCTTCTCTGCGCGATTTGATGAAAACGCTAGGATATCGCTCGCCTCGTTCCGCTTCTCTATTAGTCAATAAGCTTATTTCAAAGGGTATTCTACGCAGGAACTCATCCGGTTCTCTGCAAATCGTCCGGGATTTTGAGGATAAGGCTAATATCCAAACGATTGATATCCCTTTGTTAGGGACAGCTCCATGTGGAATGCCAATCTTTGCAGAGGAAAATATTCAGGCAGTATTTCCTGTTTCAACAAAACTTGTCAAACCTCCGCATAAATACTTCCTTTTGCGCGCCAAGGGTGATTCTATGAATAAAAAAGGAATTAACGATGGGGATTTTATTCTGGTTAAGAAACAACGAACCGCCGAAAACGGAGAGGCGATCGTTGCTTTAGTCGATAATGAGGTTACAATCAAAGAATATTCGGCTTCTGCCCATACGGTGGTATTAAAACCACGGTCGACGAATAAAAATCATAAACCTATTGTGGCGGGAAATGATTTTCAGGTTCAGGGAGTAGTTGTTACCGTTATACCGAATCTTCAGGAGTAATATGATAACGACAACAAGACAGGCTAAACCTTTTTTAAAATGGGCTGGAGGCAAAGGGCAATTAATCAATCAGATTGCCCCGTGCTTACCGCCAGCATTTAAGACAGGACGTATAAAAAAATACTTTGAGCCATTCTTGGGGGGTGGCGCCCTTTTCTTCTGGCTTTCAGAACAGTACGATTTTGAGTCTGCATATCTTTATGAGATTAACCCATCCGTAAATGTTTGTTATCAAGTTATCCAAAAGAACCTCGGAAAACTGATCAAGGAATTGAACGGATTAGAATTAGAATATCTTTCCGCATCTGAAAAAGGACGAGAAAAATTGTATTATGACAAGCGTGAGGAGTTTAACGCTTTCTTGCGTCGTAAAGCGCAAAACAGTATTGTTCGCCGAGCAGCTCTTTTGATCTTTCTTAATAAAACCTGTTTCAATGGGTTATACCGTGTCAATTCGCAGGGTGAATTTAACGTGCCTTTTGGGCGGTACAAAAATCCAACTATATGTAACGAGGATAATCTTTACGCGGTAAGCGAACTTTTGCAAAAAGCTGAGATATGTTGTGGAGATTTTGCAGAGTGCATTAAGGATGCTGACAATGAATCATTTGTGTATTTCGACCCACCATATCGTCCTATTAGCGTAACCGCAAGTTTTACGAGCTATTCAAAAGATGCTTTTGACGATCATGAGCAAAAACGTTTGAGAAAAGTGTACGGGGATTTGGATAAAAAAGGTGCGTTTGTCATGCTGAGTAATTCGGATCCTAAAAATAACGATCCCGACGATAACTTTTTTGATGATTTATATCATGAGTATCATATTGAGCGTCTAAACGCGACGCGTCTTATAAATTGTAATGCTGAACGCAGGGGTTCGATAACTGAAATTTTAGTAATGAATTATTAATGGGCACATTAAGAGGAGACTATATATGAAGACAGGCGGTGTCGGAGGGGCGAATACCCAGACTGGTTTAAATTTTGAAAGAAAAGTCGACTTTCAAAAACTTCTCGGAGCGATTGCTGGGTATGAAATAAAGAAGGTTTCCGGCAAGTCCGGGATGGGGGTATTTTTTGAAGGGAAACTGGTTGCCAGATGTTTCCGCAAACATGATTTTTATCAATACTTGACTGAGGAAGGCGTTGAGTGGAAAGGACTCATCTCTAAGAAGCTTTTGCCGGATGACGCATTGCTTGTAATTGTAAGGGAAACCCTTTTTATTATCGAGGTAAAATATCAGCAGGTTGCTGGTTCGGTAGATGAAAAACTTCAAACTTGCGATTTTAAACGTAAACAGTATCTGAAGCTGGTATCGTCTTTGGGCTTAAAAGTCGAATATGTTTACGTGTTGAGCGATTGGTTTAAGAAACCGGAATATAAAGATGTCTTAGAATACATACACAGCGTTAATTGCCACTACAGAT
>ENA-UPTA01006211-UPTA01006211.1-activated-sludge-metagenome-genome-assembly--contig:-NODE-6211-length-10608-cov-6.309012_pt1 | contig 10608 bp, 8 predicted proteins | sample MGYA00238184_ERZ773361 | MGnify/ENA primary metagenome ERZ773361 (study PRJEB29100, sample SAMN05720205) | activated sludge metagenome | isolation source: anaerobic digester from wastewater...
ATAATGTTGTTTCGAGACCCTGTACGGTTAAACCATCAACATTAAAATACAATTCTTCGCCAGAGGAACCTACGGTAGGATCAAACATTTTTTCAATTTTGTCTTTTATACGTGTGAAGAAATAATCGTTTCTGAAGCTAAGAGAATTATTAAGAAAAAATAATTCAAAACCGGCATTGAAGTTATATATTCTTTCTGGTTCAACGCCATAATCAGCAATAACATTATCTTGAATAAGTGCCCCAAGGTCTTTATATATACTCAAGCTTGGGAAATTTGTTTTTATTGAAAATGCAGTTCTTATTCGTAAGAAGTTTTCTATAGGATCAAGTGTTGCAGAAAGTACTGGATTAAAACTATCACGAGTTCCCCATATTGATGAATCTTCAGGTACTAACGCATAATCCTCAACTACTCCAGTATCTTTATTGTAATAGCGAAAATCTGTAAAATCTTGAGCATCATACGATATGCCAAGTGTAAGTGAAAGAGCACCAATTATTGTTCTGAAATTCATCTGGTCTTCAGCAGCGATTGTAACATAGCTTGCACTCATATCATTTTGTAATAATTCTCCTGTTCCCTTTTCAATTGCAAGAGGAGAAGTTGTACCAATTGCTTTTGCGTAATGTTCATGCTGTTCAACTCTGTAATGAATATTGAAGCGGATTGTATTCCATGATGCTATGGTGTAACTTGGCATAAGAAAGAATCCAAATGCAGTCTCATCGTAAATTGATTGTGCTTGAGAGGTTTTGTATTTCGGAAATGGAAATGTTAGATAAGTTGAACGATCCTGATCAAAATAACCTTCAGTATTGTTTCTCTGTTTCACGTAAAAAGCACTGAAACGCAGTTTGAAATCTCCGAAGGTTCCGGTAAAATATGGAGATACTGTTAACCGTTTATCCTCAGGCCAGTAAAACGCGCGGTTTTGAAAAGCGGCGCTATCGTTGTCTGACGTATAAGCAGAAGTTGTTGGTGTTTTCCATGTGTTCCCATCAGTATTGAAAAGAGCTACTGTATGGTCTTTAAAAGTATTCGACTCAATTTCGCTTGTATAATAACTTGCCGATACACCAACTTCCATGTTGGAATCAATAGAGTAACCTACACGACCTGATGTAAGGTATTTTTTATTATAGGTGTTGTTCCAAACTCCAGTGTCATTGAGATAGTTCGAGAGTGCGTGATTGTTAACAGTTTGACCGTAGACACTTGCACTTGATAATTTATTAAACCACTTTGTACGTTCTTCACGGTCAAGTTTTTCGGATATTTCATATCCGTCTGAGTGCTGAACTGATGCAGTGAACCATGCAAAAAAATCACCGATGGGGGCCCCGGCTTCAGCAGACATTGAATAATTCTGATGTTCTCCATATTCTACATTAACAGCAGCGGTAAGCTTTTCCGGTCGCTTGGTAACAACATTTATTGAACCGACACTTCCCAGTGCTCCATATAGCGATGATGCGACACCTCTGTTAACAACAATTCGTGAAACATTTGAAACTGGTATAGCGGAAATGTCGATATTATTACCACCATAATATGGTTCAATTACTGGAATACCATCAATCATGATGGCTACCCTTTGATGATCAAAACCGCGCATTGAAAGACCATAAAATCCCTTTGCAGTACTGTATACAACAACCCCCGGGACCATCTGGAGCGAATCCGCAAGGGACCTGTCGCTCCGTGCGGCAATATCCTCTCCGGAAATTTCCGTCGTCGTAGAAGCGTCCTCGATGTTTGGAACAGCCTTGTCCCGAACAACGATCTCACCGATGGTGAAGGCGCTTGTGCTTTGTGTAACTCCCTGGGGCTGCTGACCGGCGGGTTCAGCGGCATACGCAGGGAGGAATGAAATAATTGCGCTTAATGCAATAAGTAAAGCGAGTAACCTTTTCATGTAATCCTCCTCGAATAAATCGTTACCGGAACATTTTTTCCCGGATAAATCCTTAAGATGTATCACCGGCGGGAAACTCTGTTCAACCGAGTAACATGTAAAAAAGTGTGCAAAAAGAAGTAAAAAGTAATTTTAAACAAGAATTTGCAGAAAGTGAATTTTTGTCAATTTGTTAATACGAAAAAGTTACAAAAAAATACATTAAGTTGTAAAATAATTATTATTACAATAAATAATAAAAAAGCTGCAGTATGCCCGATAGTGTATTCGCCACTAATTATTTTTTTAAATAACCCATTGACGATGTAACAAAATATTGATAATTTGTACTGAAATAGTATAAAAGTACAAAGGTGATATGATGAATCAGAAGAAGAGGATGTTTATATTGGAAGCCGCTGAAAGTCTGTTCTCGAAATTCGGGACCGGGAAAACCGGAGTTGATGAAATCGCGGAACGGGCCCGTGTGGCGAAGGGGACAATTTATAATTATTTCGGCAGCAAAGAGGGGATTATCACGGGACTCATAAAAGATAAAATTCATTTTTTTGAAACATCCCTGGCGGAGAAACTTTCATCCGCACAGGACCCCATTGAGAAACTCAGGGTCTTCGCGAGGGAACGGCTGAATTTCATGGTGAAAGCTCCCTACATAAAGGACTATTTCGCGAAAAACAGCAGCAGCAATGAGACGACGGAGCTGATTGAGGAGATAGACGGAAAGGGGATGGAAATAATTACCAGGATACTCAGCGAGGCAAAGGACGGGGGAAGGATACGTGAAATTGATGTACGGAAGATTTCCGGAGTGCTCATTAAGGCGTTAAAGGGTTTCGAGCGTGAACATGTTCACGCATCAGAGGAGGATGATGCTGCAGTTAATTCCGAACTGGAGTGTTTCCTTACAATTGTAATGAACGGACTTTCAAAGGAGCTTGGAAAATAGTATGGAACTGACACTGCATAAGGGATTGTTTCTGTTTACGGTACTTTCTTTTTTTGGATGGGTCCTTGAAACGGGATACCGCTCTGTGACACAGCGGATGTTTGTGAATCCGGGATTTCTGAAGGGCCCCTTTGTTCCTTTATATGGCCTTTCCGGGTTGATGATAATAGTGCTCCACGGCTTTATCAAAGAGCAGCCCCTTGTTATCCGTTTCTTCACCTACGCCCTTGTTATATCCATGGCGGAGTATTTTGTGGGAGAGTTTCTCCTCATCGTGTTCAGGAAGCGGTACTGGGACTACACCAATGATTTTTTCAACGTTCAGGGACATATCTGCATTACGTTTTCCATCCTCTGGGGCGTGCTGTCTGTAACGGGTGAAATGATACTGTTCCCGATCGGACGATATCTTCTCGGCATGGTTGATGACCGGTTCATTTACATGGCGGGAGTGTCGGGGATAATGATAATGGCCGTTGATTTAACGCTGACCCTCGGAGTGCCGCAGGCTGTCCGGAATTTGCGGCGCGCATCAGTTTCCGCGTTTGAAAATCTGCGTTCATCAATTGCTGAATATAAAAAGATGCTGTATCCTATATACGGAACGGGCGGGGCTTCCTTTACGGGAATACGGAAGGATCTTTTCCGCGCGGTGCGGAGAACACGGGAAGATATAGTGAAATCCGGAAAGGACCTTTCAATTTGTGATGCAGTCGAATTTATTAAAAATATGAAACATTCCCTCAGGGATAAAGTATTCAAAAAAAACCGGGGCCGGTGATACCGCACTATGAAAATATATTCGCAGATAACATACCCGTACCGGAAGGGACTTTTACAGGAGATGTCACAGCACCCCTCTATCGCGGAGATACTGGACAATGGGGAATTCCGGAAGCTCGCTCGGTACCGCCACCACGGATTCGTGAGCTGCCTGGACCACTGCATTGATGTGGCGCTGCTGACCTTTTCTCTCGCGGTGAAACAGGGCTGCGATTCCGTGTCCGCGGCACGGGGGGCCCTTCTTCACGATCTTTTCTTTTACGACTGGCGCACAGGGGGGCCGCGTCTTCACGGGTTCCGGCATCCCGCCATTGCCCTGGCCAACGCCCGCAGGCTTTTTACGCTGAACAGCATTGAGGAGGATGCGATCCTCCGGCACATGTGGCCACTCACGCCGGTCCCTCCGCGGTACCGGGAGTCGATGCTGGTGTGCTATGCGGACAAGGCGGTGACGTGCCGTGACTACCGGGATTCTGTGCGCGGGGCGGTATCGGCCATAAAAAAATCCTTTCAAAAAACAGCCCCCTGAACAATTAATGTCCGGAACTTACTTTTCGGAGGAGCCTCATGACCTGCGTTGCCTTTGACATTGACGGGACGATATATGACTGCGGTGATATCGTCGTGGACGCCTTTCAGGAGGGGGCGCGGAGATTCGGGGAGCTGCACCGCGCCGATATTGCGACGCCCTCCCGCGAAGAAATTCTGCAGCACGTCGGGATTCCCACTGACGAAATTTTCGTGAACCTCTACCCGTTGCTCGGTGCCGCGGCGCAGCGGGAGCTCAATGACCTTTCCATGGAAAGCCTTTCGGCGCTGGTGCGGGATGGCGGCGGGATACTCTATGAGGGAGTGCGGGAAACCATTACACAGCTTTTCACAGAGGGGAAACGGATTCTTGCCGCTTCCAACGGAAAGCTTCCTTATATAAAGGCGATTCTTGAAACATACGGTCTTGTGGAATTCTTTGAGGAGCCCCTCGTGGTGGTGGATGATGAGTTAAATGATAAATCGGACATTGTGCGGCATTATCTGGACCACCGGTGTAATGGGGAGCTGCTCATTATGGTGGGGGACCGGGAATCGGATGTGAGGGCGGCGAAGGTGAACGGCGTGCCTTTTATCGGCTGTGCCTTCGGCCACGCGGGAACTGAAGAAATTCGCGGCGAGCGGTGGATCGTTGAGGATTTCAGTGAGATTCCGGATGTTGTGAAAGCGATTGAGGATATGGATGTATTGGGGTGATGTCCGGTCGTTGTAGGGGCGGGTCAGGGACCCGCCCCTACGGGAAAAATTATATGAAAACAAAATTGTCATTTGTTGCCACAATTGCAGTACTCTGTTCCATGGTGCTTCTGGTTTCCTGTAAAGACTCCCATACCTACAGGGTGGGGCGACCGCTGATCGGGACACTGATTAATCTCACCATTGTGACTGACTCCGAAGCACACGCGGCGAAGGCGGCGGAAGCTGCGTTTGCTGAAATCGCGAGAATTGAGTCGCTCTTCAGTCCCTTCAGGAAGGAAAGCGACGTATACAGACTGAATGCCTTCGGGGGTGACCGGGAGGTTCCGGTGTCCGGGGAGACGTTGAATCTGCTGGAACAGGCAGTTGAAATTTCTTCAGCAACTGACGGCGCCTTTGACATTACCTTCGCGACGCTTTCGGGCCTCTGGAAGGTGGGCTCTGACCCCTTTGTTCCCCCTTCAATGGAAAGGGTGCGTCGATTGCTTGGATCCATGGGTGCTGAAGCAATTATTCTTTTAAAACAGAAGAACTCTGCCCATTTCAGGAACCGGAACACGAAAATCGGATTGGGTGGTATCGCGAAAGGATATGCAATCCTCAGAGCCATTCAGGTGCTGAGGAAACATGGCATTACCGATGCCATCGTTGACGCCGGGGGAGATGTACAGGTGATTGGGAACCGGGATGGTTCGTCATGGCGTGTGGGTTTGATACATCCGAGGACAAAAAATATTATTGCGGCCCTCGCACTTGAACCGGGCCAGTCCGTGGCCACAAGCGGCGACTATGAGCGGTTTTCCATGTATAAGGGGAAGCGGTATCACCATATTCTTGATCCACGAACCGGATTTCCCGCGGAGGGTATGACTTCCGTGACGGTGATATGCGCCGACCCCGTTGCGGCTGACGCGTTCGCCACGGCTTTTTTTGTCATGGGGAAGGAGCGGGCACGGAAAATTCTTTCCCGGAGAAGGGACCTCCGGACAATTCTGATTGATAAAAACATGAATATATCCGCGTCAAGGGAATTGAAGGGGCAGGTTACATGGGAAGGGGGCCTGCAGGTGGAATGGTTTTAATGCAAACCCGGAAAATTACATGCTACAGCTGAGAGGCGATTATCATCCTCTGGATGTTGGATGATCCGTCTATTGGAATGAGAAGCTGGGCATCCTCAAATATTTCCCGCACAGGATTGTCTTCAAGTACGCCCCGGTATCCCAGCACTTCAAGGCCGAATTCGGAAATTTCCCTCAGTGTTTCACTGGCATAGAGCTTCGCAATTGATGCTTCCATGGTAAAAGAGGAATGGGTATCAATCCTCTGTAGCGCCTCAAGGTAGAGGAGCTTTGCCGCCCGTATTTTTGCCGCGAAGTCGGCCAGTTTGAATGATATTCCCTGAAATGAAAACAGGGTGCTCCCAAGCTGTTCACGTGATTTGGTATATTCAAGTATGATGTCAAACACTTTCTGCGCGGCGCCGACACAGCATGCCGCCACAAAGGGCTTGCATTTGTCGAAGGTCTCCATGAGCAGAAAATATCCGCTTCCCTCATCGCCAATAATTGCTTCATGGGGTATACGAACGTCCGTCAGGCTTACTTCCCCTATCACTGTTTCCCTGAACCCTAATCCATTATACGGCGGGCTTAACTGAATGCCCGGCCTGCTGCTTCTCACAAGAAAGGCATTCAGTCCCGCGCGTCCCTGTCCGCTGGTGAGGCGCGCGATTATGAGAAAAATTCCCGCGATGTGGCTGTTCAGCACTATTGCCTTGGTCCCGTTCAGTATGTATTCGGTTTCTGTCTTTTCCGCCATGCAGGTAATGTGCGTGATATCTGAACCGGCGCTGGTTTCCGTAAGGCCGAACCCCAGAGGGATGCTGTTGGCGATCACCTCTGTGAATATTTCCTTTTTCTGTTCAACGGTTCCCGCGATGGAGATAAATTCAATACAGTGGATAGTGGTGAGAAGTGACGGCATGGCCTGAAGGGCCCCGTTTCCAAGTTCTTCAAATATAAGTCCCGCAGTTGTGTAGTCAAGTCCGCTGCCGCCGTATTCCCCGGGGACCAGCAGTCCCTGGAACCCTTCCTCGCAGCAGAGCGAGAAGAGCAGGTGGGCGCGTGAAATCCTGTCGTCAGACCTGTGTGCATATAGTGAAGCTTTCTGCTTAATGGAAAAATTCTTTGCGATTTTGATCCATTTTTTCTGATCGTCAGACAATTCAATCATTTTTGTTTTTTCTCCATTCCAGGAAATCAAGAAATTCCGAAAGCAGCTGTGTTTCCTCTCCGGTGAGCGCGCAAATTCTTGTCATGATTTCTTCATTTGAAAGCGGTATTTTTTTGTTGCTGATATCCTGGCCGGCGCCTGTATAGCGGTCAATACTTTCATCATCAATGAAATAGTTCAGGTGTTTGTCAAGAATTTCAGCCAGTTTCTGGATCTGGTGCAGATACAGTCTTCTTTTGCCAAGCTCATAATTGGAAAGCGCCGCCTGTGTTATTGCCAGTTTTTCAGCCAGGTCTGACTGGGTCAGGCCCTTCGCTTCACGGGCCAGCTGGATTTTTTTCCCGATTTTTTTGAAACCCATTGTTCAGTCCCTGTTCTTTTTTACTTCTGGTATATCGCGATACATATCAAATCGTATGATATGCATCGTTTCTTTTCGGAATATAGTTTGCGTGATATTTAAAAACTTCAATATCTTTTTTACAAAAAAATATGCTGATGGTCCTTCATGAATGTTACCTCCGTGTATTGAATTATTATTAAAATGGTTAATTTTTTTCTATTATTCTTGACACGATATCACATGAATGAATATTATAACATATTGTAATAATCTGTTATATTCGGCTTTATAATGCATTTAGAATGTATTATATCAATTATTGGGAGGCATAATTATGGGTTTAATTGTCGACAGACGTGATCAGCACTTCGTGCTGTTTGAAATGCTTGGAATACAGGAACTGTTCCAGACGGAAAAGTATAAAGAATTTTCACAGGAAACCTTTGAGATGCTGCTGGAAATGGCACAGAAGATCAGTGAGGAAGAAGTGCTTCCACGGTATATGGAAGGTGATCGTGAAGGGGCGAAGTTCGTGGATGGGGCGGTACAGGCGCCCCGTTGTTTTCACGATCTGCAGAAAATCATGGTTGAAGGGGGATGGTTTACCATGTCGGCACCTGTCGAAGCAGGTGGGCAGGGGCTTCCGTATATAATCGAAAAGGCGGTTCAGGAGCATTATATTTTCAACATGGCTTATTTCATGTATTCGGGAGGAGGTGTCGGCGCAGCGCAGCTTATCGAAAAGTATGGTACCGAGGATCAGAAGAACAAATACATGCTTAAGATGTTCTCATGCGAATGGTGCGGCACCATGGTGCTTACCGAGCCTGAGGCAGGTTCCGACGTCGGTGCGCTCACCACGAAAGCGGTGCGCCAGCCGGACGGAAGCTTTCGTATTTATGGATCAAAAATATTTATCTCCGGCGGCGATCATGACCTTGTGACCAATATTATCCATCCGGTGCTCGCGAGAATTGAAGGTGATCCTTCCGGAACTGCCGGTATATCAATATTTCTTGTTCCAAAATATCTTGTGAACGATGACGGATCATTGGGCAGGCGCAACGATTACTCGATCATGGGTGTCGAACATAAAATGGGTCTTAAGGGTAACGCGACCTGTGCCATGAGTTTCGGTGATAACGGCGAGTGCTATGCCGAGCTTCTGGGAGAAGAGCGGCAGGGGATGAAGATCATGTTTAACATGATGAACGAGGAGCGCATCAATATGGGGCTCCAGGGGACCGGTACGGCGTCCGTTGCGTACCTCCACGCCCTTAATTACGCGAAAGAGCGGGTGCAGGGCAAGGGCCTTCGGGACATGGGCAATCCCGACGCCGCAAGCGTACCCATTATCAAACATGCTGACGTCCGCCGGATGCTGCTCTGGATGAAGTCGCATGTCGAGGGCATGCGCGCCCTTGTGTACCTGTGCGCCTATGCCATTGACCGTAAAAATTCCTTTGAAGGGGAGGAGGCGGAAAAGTGGCACGGTATTATGGAACTCCTGGTGCCGATCACCAAGGCCTTCTGTACCGACATGGGTTTCCGTGTCACGGAGCAGGCAATCCAGTGCTATGGCGGGTATGGTTTCTGCCAGGATTATCCTGTTGAACAGTTCATGCGCGATCTGAAAATAGGATCGATCTATGAGGGGACCAACGGTATTCAGTCACTTGATCTTGTGGGGCGGAAACTTGGGCAGAGAAAAGGCAAAGACTTCATGAATTTCCTCGGGGAGATGAACGCGACAATCACGCGGTACCGTGACGTTCCGTCGCTTTCGGGGATCGCAAAGGAGGTCCAGAATGCGGTAAACCTCCTCGGGGAGATGGGAATGTATTTTGTTCGGTGCGGGAAGGAGGGGAAATTCATGGTGCCCATCGGCAACGCGTATCCGTTCCTTATGCTCATGGGGACGGTTTCCATGGCGTGGCTCCTCTTCTGGCAGGCTGGTATTGCCGATGAGAAACTTGGCGCTATATATCGTGAAAAAGGAATTGATACCTCTGACGGAAAACAGGTCCGCAATTTCCTGAAAGAACACCGGGAGGCCGCGTTTTACCACGGAAAACTGTTCGGCGCGGAATATTATATCAGCCATGTGCTCCCCGAAATTGACGCACGTGCGAAGGCTATCAGGAGCGAGAACCTCGCATTTATGAATATTGTCGATGAAGGGTTCGCGTCGGTATGACGCCGGATGAATGCTGTCAATCATTGGATGTTGTAATCATGAATGATAACATGAAACCGTATAACAGCAGGCTGTGTTCCGCGGGAGAAGCGTTTGGTGCAGCTCCGCCGGGACATGGCGGTTTCTGCCTTACGGCAGCACCACTATTTCACAACAGGGGAGGCGTGATATGTTTGATTTTATTATGACCGATGAACAGCTGAAACTTCGGGACGAGGCCCGGGCGTTTACAAAGTGGGTTCCGAAGGAGATGATTCTTGATATGGACGCGGAGAAAATTCAATTTCCTCAGGAATACCTGAAGGAGGCCGGTAAACGCAACCTTCTGGGAATACGGCTGCCGAAGGAACTGGGGGGACGGGGACTTGGATGGGTCGAGGACGGAATTGTGGCCGAAGAGGTGGGCGTGGCAAGCTACAGCCTCGCATGTCTGTGGGGAGTAGGGGCCGATATTGTCTGCGAGGCGATCGCAAAGTACGGCAGCGATGAGCTGAAGCAGGAAGTAGTTGTGCCGCTCCTGAAAGGGGAAGTATACGCGGCGGAGTGCCTCACGGAGCCCCGGGGAGGTTCAGACTTCTTCGGCGCGGCAACGACGGCGAGAAAAGACGGCGGTGACTGGATCATAAACGGGCAGAAGCGGTTTATCGTGGGTGCTGAAGGCGCTGACTGGTTCATGGTATACGCCGCGACAAACCCGGAGGCGCCGGCCCATGAACGGATGACCTGTTTCATTGTTCCACGGGATGCCGGTGTTGAGTCAAAGTATATCTACGGCCTCATGGGGGTCCGCGGCGGCGGCGCGGGCCGCGTTATATTTGATGATGTCAGGGTCCCAGAGCGGTATGCCCTGAACGGTATCAACGGCGGGTTTCCCGTGTTCCAGACCAATACGATTCCTGAAAGACTCGGCACTGCACTTATGACGATAGGCTCGGTGCGCC
>ENA-UPTA01006212-UPTA01006212.1-activated-sludge-metagenome-genome-assembly--contig:-NODE-6212-length-10608-cov-6.277551_pt1 | contig 10608 bp, 17 predicted proteins | sample MGYA00238184_ERZ773361 | MGnify/ENA primary metagenome ERZ773361 (study PRJEB29100, sample SAMN05720205) | activated sludge metagenome | isolation source: anaerobic digester from wastewater...
GATGATGTCATAGGGCTAATATCCTAATTAACAAATGATAATTTGTTTGTAGATATTGTTACACCTGGGTGAGTTCCATATGTTGATTGAATTCCTAATGTATAATTTATGTCAACTGTTGTATTTAAACTTTCTGCAGTTAAAGTTGTTGAATTTGTCCAACCACAAAATGCAAGTGCCTAATCCTAAGAACCCCCACCACCTAATCCCATTCTTCCAATATTTAAACTATCATATATATACCAAGTTGTGCCATTATATTTTTCAACAGTATTGGTAATCTATGAATACGTTGTTGTAGATTGAGAGCCACCACAAGATAATGTATTGTTTTGAATTCCCATTCCTGCAATGTATGATCTAACTGTTTGAGTTGGTTCTAAAATCTACCAAACAGTATCATTATAAAATTCTACAATATTAGTTAGTTGCTTTCCTGTATTTATACATCCATTAAACTATAGTGCCTAATTTGATGTGCCACTTGCCTATAATTCCCCTCTGTTATAATTTAAACTATGCTTATTTATCCATATAGTGCCATTATATAACTGAACAATATTTGTTCTTGCTCTATCATTAGTCATTGTAGCACCACCAATTTTTAACCCCTAATTCTATGTGCCACAACCAGCAGGTTCATAAATAGGTATATTTACACTTTGTGAATTTTGCCAATTAGTTCCATTAAAAAATTCTGTTGTTTTTAATATTATAGTACTGCCCTAAATACTTCCCCCGCAAAATACAATTGCCTATGAATCAGTTCCAAAAGCTGCAGTTTCTCCCCTTTTTGTATTTAAAGAATTAGTATTTTCCCATGATATACCATTATATTTTTCAACTAAATTTGTACAAGATGAATACCCACCTGATCCTGTTAATCCACCAATCTATAAAGACTAATTTTGCTCTCCACAACCTGCTAACCAATATCTTTTAGTTATTAAATTTGCTACTAAACTCCATGGCATATATCAAACACCATCCTTATTTTTAAACCTATTTCGTTGTAAAATTCCATATTTCACTTTCTACTTTCCCACATTCATTTTCCTACACCACTTTCCAATAATATGTTTTCCCATAATCTAACTCTAAAGAATTTTTTGTAATATATTCATCATATTGTAAGCATATTGAGCCAAATTTTTTATTATGATGATAAATAGATGGTAAAATTTTTAATTGCAATACACAATAATCTGTTACGTTATTACTATAAATTAAAGACTCATTGTAACTTCCATTAACTAAGATATTATTTACTAATGGTAAATTTTGTAATGTTTTCATTTTATAATCTATTATCTTATTTCTTTTAGGAGTATTATAAATAACTTTATTCATTGAATACATTTCTATATCTTTTGTATAACTGTTATTCTAATCTAAGTATAATTTTAAATTAGTAATTTTACCTGTAATATCTAAATTATCCTATTTAAAATAAACATATCTTTCACATGATAAAGAATAATCTCTTCTTGGCTATATTAAAGGAAATAGGTATAATAAATCTTCATCATTCTATACATCATATGAAGAAAATATTAAATTTTTTTCTTCGGTTATTTCTTCTTCAATACCTTCTTCTGAATATTTACAATACATTTTCATATCCTATTTTATATATTCTTTCATTTCTAATATAGTTGATGGGTTTTTATATTCTGATAAATAGATTGTATAAGTAATTGGTTCTTTTCCTAAACTTTTTTGCCATCTTAATTGAATTGATTCTGGGTCTATGTTAATTGAATTATTCTAAGGATATGGATTTTTTGGTGCTATTGGTATCATACAGTCTGTTGAAAATGTTGTTTGAAATTTATTTGTTTGATTAGATTTAGTTTGACCACAGTAATTTTTCTATATAATATACCATTCATATATTGTATCTTGTTCTAAATTATTTAATTGAAAACTGTTTGAAGGTAAATTACTAACAACAGATTGGAATTTTACAAAGTTTATCTTTTTTATATAAACATCATAATAATCCTAACCTATTGCCTATTCCCATGATAATGTAATGCTATTTGGGGCGTTTATCAATAAATCATTTGGTGATAATAAATTAAATGGATTAGGTGGGTAAATACAATTCTATGTTTTAAAATAATAAATTTGACTAAACTAAGATACACCACATTCATTTATCTACATTACTTTCCAGTAATAAACTGTATTTATTTCTAAATCAGTTAATGTATGATTATTTGTTGCAATCATTGATTGTATTTTATGTTCATCTGTTAATTGTGGTACTGTTCCAAAATATAAATAATAATGTGTCTAATTTTCTATCTATTGCCATTTTAATAGTACATTTTCTGTCTATACATTATATATTCCATTTTCTGGTAAAAATAATACTGGAATCTAAGGAATCTCTGTGCAAGATGATGTAGAAAACATTAATGTATTAGATTCCTATTCACCACATTCATTTTTCTAAATAAGTTTTATATAATAAGTTGTGTGTAATTTTAAGTCATCCTTACTAATAGTATATGAATCTGTATTCTAAATATTTTGATATAGTGGTATTAAATTGGTCTAAGATTCACCAAATAAAATATCTATCTAATATGTATTGGTGGATGCTAACCATTTTATTTGTATATCATTTAATAATAAAATACTTTCATTATCTATGGGTGAAACAAATAAAGGATTAGATGGCTAAGAATTACATTCTTTAAGCCTAAAATCAAAAATCTAACTCTCTATTGAACCCTTATTATTTTTCTATATTACTTTCCAAGAATGTGTGGGCTTTGTTGCATCATTTATAAAACATTGATCTTTTTTAAATATTAATGTGTTTTGTAAATAAAAATTTGTATTAGTTATATTTTGTTGTATGTGTATTTCTTGTCTTTCAAAAGTTTCACAATCTTCTGTATATATATTTTTATAAATAATAACATCATATTTTTCCTAATTTACCTATTGCCATTTGAATTGAACATCCCAAGGCACATTAAATTCATTGAATTTTGGTTCTAACAAAACAAGGTTGGATGGATATTCAGTATATCTTTCAACTCTAAAATAAGAAGTTACAGATTCTGCTTGCCCAACATCATTTATCTATATAATTTTCCAGTAATAATATTGATTCTAAATTAGATCGTCAATTTCTTTTGTATATTCTGTATAATTATCTTCTATTAAATCATCTTCTGTTATAGAAGATACTTGACTGAAATATATTTTGAAATACTCCTACCTCTACTAAGACCACATTAAAATTATTGAATTATGTGTTAAACTATCAAGTTCAGGGGATATTAGAGATATATCTGGAGAAACATCGTATTTTTGCGTTTTATATCGTATTGCTGGGGTATCTTTATATCCACAATATGTTATCTATCTAATGTAACATATATAATCAGTATTTAAATTACCAGATATAAGATAAAATAAATTACTTGTTTCTCCTACTAATTCAATAGTTTCTTCATTAAATCCAAGATATATTTGATACTTTTCAACAGAAGTAGTTTCATTATCCTAATTTTCCCATTCTATCATATGATCTTTTTCTATATTTGCCTAAGAATCTTCAATATTAGTTATGTTAAAATCTATTGGAAACTTATCATCCTAACAAATAATGAGTTCATATGTTGTTTGAAAATCAAAATTTGATTCTACTACTAATTTATTTTGAATTTGAAAATCTGTAAAGACTTCTTTTTTTATATTAAAATCCAAATCATAATTTATAGTTGGCATAAAATTCCCCCATACAAATCAACATTATTCAAAAAGTTCATACTAACTTGTAAAACTATGTATTATGTTTTTGATAAGTTTAGTGTTTGCTATGTATTCTGATTGATTTGTTTTTATTATTTTATTATTTATATTATATGTTAATTCTTTATTTAGTATTAGTTTGTGCTATGTTAAATAATCGATGACTGTATACTCTTTAATTGTTTTAAAATTCTAATTCTAAATTTCTTTTACTTTTAACAATATTGTATTATATTGTGTATTATAAATTTTTTCAATATTAGAAATTAAATAAGCGGTTAAACTATTATTCTTTGTTGTTTGTTTTATAATATTAAACATTGAATTTATTGTGTTAATTTCAAAAACTTTATATATATTAAAAGGTGTTTCAAAATCAATATTAAACAATGTATAATTTGTTGTTAATGTACTAATACTATTTTGTTTTACAAGTTTAAAAACACTGTTTGATTCAAACTATAAATTTCTGATAACATTGTTAACAAAATTATAACCTATCTATTTTTCTTTAATTGCTTTAAAAGACTATTGATACTCTAAATTAAATATATGATATACACTAAATAAATTATTTATTGGATAAAATTCTTTATTCAATATTGTTTTAGCAGTACATACATTTTCTATAATATATGTTTTATTTAAATAGTTTGGAATTTGATACTCACTAATTCTAATTTTATATACACTAAATAAATTATTTATTGGATAAAATTCTTTATTTAATATTGTTTTATACATTATAATTTTAAAAATCCATCTGTTTACTCTTTCTTCATACTATTCTATGTATAAGTTATATGTGATATTATATTTATTATATTTTGATTTGATAATTTTAAAATATGTATTAATTTGAAATTTTTTGTAATCATAGTTTATTATATATTCATATGTAATATCTGATATCCCCAAATCAGAAAATAAATCTGAATTAATCGAAGGTAAATATTCACTAAGAAAAAGATTTTTTGTATCTATTTTAATGGGTATGTACTAAGATATTTTCTTTAACATTTTAATTGAATTATTTTTTAAGTAAAATCCATATATTGGTATACTACCATTTACTTGTATATAGTTTTTTATAACTAATGGTATTGATCCTTCTATTTTAGAATAAGATATTGAATTTTGATCAAAATCTTTAAATATTCTATTAGAATTAAGTTGACCAAAATATAATATTGGAATATCATACACCTACAATTTTAAATCCATATCTGCATATCTATTTTCTTTATTTATACCATGTATTTTAGAAAAAAACGGTATATATATGTTTTCATCTATTTTATAATATTTAAAATAATCGTTATATATTGTATCTTTCAATTCATTATCTGTTTGAGAAATATATTTTTTTGATATATTTTGAATAAATATTCTATCCTATGTATATATCCATTGTGTACTATGATATACCTATCCATTAATTACATTTACAAGTAATGCTGAATAATCATAAGATTGGATTGCTAAAATATTATTTTTATATTTATAAATACCGTTATGCTTTTTATATTTTTGATTGGTTACTAACACCAAATCGTTTTCATTTAATTTAACTCCATCAATATATAAATTTCCAGCTATTATTGTATTTATATATTGTGTTGGCAAATCAATCTACTACACAACTTCAATATTTTGCTTTATATTAAAATACTTTCTATGTGTTAATATATCAGAATTGTTTATATATTGGTAATAACTAAAATCTAAATACATATATTGATAATTATTTAAAATAATTGTATCTTTAGAAGTATCTGTATTTTTATAATACATAAAGATACTGTTACTTGTATATTGTATTAGACCACAAACCAAATTAGATAATGTATCATCTAAACTATCATATGTTTTTATAAAACCATAAACATTATAATGGTTTTCTTCCATATCAAATCCAATATCTCTTAGATACAACTATATATTAGTTTTTGTTAAATATTTCTAATTGTCATTTAAACATTGTTTTAATTTATATGATACTCTTTCAAAATAATAAATGTACTCATTTACTACTTGCTATTCTTGTTTATACAAATTCATCAAAATGGTGAATGATGCTTCTGATTTTGGATCATACAATAAATCTATAATTTCATTTGTTGAAAATTGTGATATTGGATAATCATATAGCATAGAAAATTGTTGTACTTTATCTCGTTTAGTTTTATATATTTCTGATCTATAAAAAATAGAATAGTCTATCTTATTTAGCTAATCCTAAATAAATATAACAAATGTATATGGAATTATACCTTTCTATAATTCAAAATCTTTTTGCTTAAAATTCTTATATCTTTTTCCATAGTCTATTGTAATATTTTCATTTAGTTTTCTTTTACCAAAAGTAACAATTTTTTTATCTAATATAAAAGGAGATATTTTAAAATTTTCATATAAAAAATTTGGTTGAGTTCCTTTAATAAGAGATATTGGAAAATTTGATGCTATATGAAACATACTGAATTTTTTTAACTTATTGTATATAGTATTATCTTTTATATCTAAAGACTGAATCATATCGATATAAGTATTCCAAATATAAATAGGCATTTTTAAATAAAAATATTTATTAGAATATGTTATTTCATTATGAATATTGAATTTTTCCTATGATAGAGAAAAATCATCATACTCTTTTACTTCAATATTTTCAAAAAATATGTATAGATCACTCTTATTACTTATCAATTTTGTTATTGAATCTTGAGATATAAATACTACAATATCATCTTTTTTAAATTTGTTAAGTTCATTATTCTATATAATAACATAGTTAAATTCTTTTATATCATCAAATAAATTTATAGATTTATGCTTATTTATATTTAATGTATAAAAATAAAAGAATATCTAATAATTGTTTTGTGATATTGCAAAATTTAAGATCATATCTATTAAACCATCATAATATGAATTTTCATTTGTAGTTATCTAATAATTATATAACTATAAACACATTTCATCCTATGTGGTGAATCCATTACTTTCCTATATTTCAAATAGAGAATCATACCAAAATCCAAATGTATTATTTTTATAACTCCACAATTCAATAGATTTTGTTGTATTACTATTTGTAATGAAATCATATAAAATCTTAATTATGGAAAACCCATTTTCTGTGTAAATATTATAATAAGAAAAACTATTAAATAAAAGTTCCTTTTTAGTTTTTGAATCAAAAATAACAATATTGCAATCATTTTTTTTAAAATATTCTTGTACTTTATATTCTCCATATATACTATCTTGTTTTTTCATATATAAAGCTATTTTTTTAGCATTCTAAAAATCAGTATAAATATTATATAAATTTACATTTAAAAATGATGATAATTCTAACGTTATATTTATATAAAAAGAATTTGTTGGAGTAAAATAAGATAAATGGTCATATTCTAAATATCTACTATTAATATCAAAATATTGAGATTTTTTATCATACTACAATTTTCTTAAATTTTCTTCATATTCATCAATGTTTGTAATATTAAGTGGTACAATAAAATATGATCCCATTGTTTGCTTTGTATAAATATTGTTTTTAATTTCAAAATATTTAATATTCTATAAGTTACCATATAATGTATACTAAATATTAAACTCTGTTTTAACCAACATAATTTAAATCACCATTCAAAGTGAAAAGTTTGCGACGCTTGTTTTACATAAAATTCTAACTTTTCTAATTTTAATAATTGTAGTGAATTTTCCTTAGTTATATCATTTATAATCTTAGATTTATTTTCAAAAAAATTCATATTGTAAAATGTATTTATATTAAATTGTATAAAATATTCAATAAAATTTGTATCTTTAAGAGTTGATAATATTGTATTTGTATACGTAAAGTTCTTAAAATTACTAAGTTTATTTATATTCAAATCTCTTTTTTCATTAAGTATATAATTATTCTACTAATAGAATTGGCTTTCTTTTATTTCTGTATTGATTTGATCTAACAATTTAATAACTATATTTGAATTTGATGTTGACAATAGTATTCGATTTTTACTAAAAGAATCAGTTAATATATTTGTTGAAAGAGATTTTAATTTTGATAGTTCTATAAGTTTCATAAAATTCTAAAAAGTAGTATTTAAATTCTATATAACTTTATTATAATCATTCATTTCAAATATTTCTTGATTTAATTTATTAAATACAATTGGAAATACTGTATTTTTTTCAGTTTTTAATATTGCATCATACTGTATATCTGTGAGGTATGTAAATCCAACAAGCATTCTATAATAAGTTAATAAGTTTATATCTTCAAGTTCTTGTAATGTTTTATTGTTTATTTCATTTAATATATATTTATTTAAAATAAATCTTGTGGTTTTTTGCTGCAATGTTAAATACAAATTATAAACATCATATTCTTGCAATAAGCAATTTAAGATATAATGTACTTCCATTTTTGGATCATAAAAATTATATGTAGAATATAATATATCTGTGTATTCAAGTTCTTTTGCTTCTAATAGATTTGTTTCAACATCATCTAAAGAAACATCTGATGAATCTAATTCAATATATTTTATAAGATTTCTATCAATTCTTAATTCATTTTTATCATAATCTATATAACCCTAAATATTCTACGATACAGATAATAAATTATCATCTATTATTTTTGTAACCCATTCCTCATCTCGTACTGGAGAATTTACTGTACTTTCGTCTAATAATATACTATTCATTGTTTGCTCAATAAGGTAATCTCTGATTTTATCAAATATTTCCCATTGATACACTGTTGTTGTATATAACAATTCCTGTAAGTATGTATTTAAATTAGTAATTTGATTATAGATTTTCTAATAAATATATTCTAAATTATCAGTTTCTTCTGGATTTTTATCATATTTTTCTATCATTTTTCCAAGTTTTTCATACTACTATGTAATAAATTCTATATATTTATTTGGTTCTGGGTAAACAAATACAAGTTCACCGTGATGGTTATCATATAATATTATTTCATCATCATCTGTATAACTAATATATATTTTTAATGTTCCTTTTCTTATTTTATAATTTTTTAATATTCTTAATTGAAATATAAGTTCATCATCTGTTGAACGAATAAATTCATATTCATTATATTCCTCTTTGCTTATAATTCTGTCATAGTCAATATCATATTTAATATATTGCAAATATGTAATACTGCTAAATATAGAATCTAAAAATATTTTTCTAATAAATAATTTGAATTTATCAATGGATGGGTCAACAAATCCTATTTCAGTTTCTCCATAATAAAGTTTATTTTCCTAAAAATAAATATTATATTCAGCCTGTTGATTTCCAATATAAAGATAACCAATATTCCTAAATACTAAACTTGTATCTGATTCTACTATTTTTATAGAATAATAACCTATATCATTAATAGTAACAATATCAACATCTGTATTATCTATTAATACTTTTTTATAATAAATCTTATTTTCAAATTGATATAATTTATTTAATATATCTAATTTATCATTATATAATGAATATTGATATTCCATTTCCTATACTTTACTAATATTTTCACCAACTGGAATGTAATATAACTGGCAATTTTCATTCAATCTACCACAAACATCTGGTTCTCCAAGTAAATCGTGAAAAATAGTAAAGTTAATTTTACCTTTTAAAAACTGTTCTACCTAAATAGTAAGATTATATAATCTTTGTATTCTTTCATTGCAATTATATAGATTTAACACAATAGAATTGTAATTATAGTTATCTATTAAAAACGATATTTTATAAAAATAAGGATCATATGACTTCTCAAAATGGTCATTGGTATCTCTTAATTGATTAAAAAATAAATTAAAATTAAATGTATTATTTCCAGTTATATAATCAATTTTACTTTCATCCATAGAAGCCATATATAACATTTCTATATAATCATCAATAACTTTTTGTATTTGATTAGATGTTAAAGTCTTTTGATATTGAGTTATAATATACTATTTCCATAATATTGGTAACACAATCTATGTTTCTAAATCATTAAGATTTAAACTCTATATTTTAAATACATTTTCTATTAAAAATTTAATAAGCTAATTACCTTCATTTCTATAAGAATCATTAATCCTTTTTAACATTTCTTTTTGTGTATCTTTCTACTATACAACTGCTAATGTAGAAAAATAAATATTTTCTAAATCATCTTTAATTTTATTATGTAACTCTTTATCATATTTAAATTCTTGATTAGAAAAATAAGTTTCCTCAAAAGATTCAGTATATGGTGTATTAGACCCTTTTATAGAATATATATATCTTTGAAATCTTAAATATAGTTCTGTTGAAGAAAATCTATCTATTTCTAATATATTATTATTCTACCAAAAAGGTTTTGTCTTTAATGAAAGATTTATTAAAGATGAATTCTATTTATCATGTATTTCAAATGTAGTATCTTTCTTAACATATCTAAAAAATTCAATAAATGGTAAAAATTCATATCTAACAACAATACCAATTTCAGGTTGTACAACAAAGAAATCCTAAGAATATTTCTTAAAAAATTCTTCATTTTTTGTATTTACAAATTGATATGTATATTCATATCTTTGAGTTTCCTACAAAGATTCATTAATATTCTTTTTAATTATTTTAATTCTTGATGAAAAATTCTTTATATTAGTGGATAAATTTATATTACTTGTTATTTTAAGTAATTCATCATCACCAATCACTATTTTACTTGGTACATTGAAAGATGAACTCATATTATTGCCCCCAAAAATTATTATTTCTTTCTTCTTAATTTAATCAGTTTTTTTCTGTTTTTCT
>ENA-UPTA01006215-UPTA01006215.1-activated-sludge-metagenome-genome-assembly--contig:-NODE-6215-length-10607-cov-6.528146_pt1 | contig 10607 bp, 8 predicted proteins | sample MGYA00238184_ERZ773361 | MGnify/ENA primary metagenome ERZ773361 (study PRJEB29100, sample SAMN05720205) | activated sludge metagenome | isolation source: anaerobic digester from wastewater...
TTTTACAAGTACTAGGGCACGGGCAATGATTTTGTGCTGATAGACAACAGAAACGGCATATTCGGACCACACGATGTGGCATTTATCAGCTTTCTGTGCGATCGCCGCATGGGCATTGGTGCCGATGGATTGATGCTGCTGGAAAATGCGGAAGGCTATGATTTTAAAATGGTTTATTTTAATGCGGATGGCCGCGAAAGCACCATGTGCGGCAACGGCGGACGTTGTATCTCCGCCTTTGCGCATCACCTTGGTATAGTGCAACAAAGAGGACATTTCATCGCGATAGACGGAGAACATCCGTTTGAAATAAACGGTGATATCGTCAAGTTGAAAATGATTGATGTGGAACGCATCCTGCCGGAAGGCAATGATTTCACGCTGTTCACCGGATCACCGCACTATGTGGGCTTCCGAAGAGATATCGCGGCAATGCCTTTGGTAGAGGAAGCCCGCCGTATCCGATACAACGACACGTTCCGCGAGAAGGGTATTAATGTGAATTTTGTGGAATACAAAGACGGGCAGTGCAGTATGCGCACCTATGAGCGCGGTGTGGAAGATGAAACACTTTCCTGTGGTACCGGCACCGTGGCCGTAGCGCTCTGTGTGGCGCAACAGCAGGGAATGGACTCGGGCAGCGTCGGCATTCAGACGCCGGGCGGCAAACTGAGCGTGCATTTTGTCCGAGATGGCAACGCTTTTCAGGATATCTGGCTTGAAGGACCGGCACTCAAAGTGTTTGAGGGGCAGATAGAAAGATAAGAATTAGCGCCGTTGAATCCAGATAAAAGAATGACGGGAATCTGTATCTTTACTTTCAGAATATTCATTAATATCCATTGCGCAGGCAGGTAGTATGATAAAAATATACAAGAAATCAGAGGATGAACTGGTGCTGCTGCAGCAACCGGAAAGCGATTGCTGGATCAACATCGCGCCGCCATTCAATATGGATCAGCTCGAGCAGTTGTCAAAGCAACTCGATGTGCCTTTTTCCTTTATCGTCGACTGTATCGACCAATATGAACGTTCCCGCTATGAAAGGCAGGATGATGCCAAACTGATTGTTATCAATACACCTATTCTGAATGAAGGATTCGATCTGGAAGATGAGGCTACCTATATCACCATTCCGGTGGGGATTATCATTATTCCCACCATGCTGCTGACGGTGTCTTCCGTGAATAATCCGACCATAGAATGGTTCGAGAAAAACCTGATGCGACATGTGCAGATAGAGGATAAAAGTCTGTTTGTAATCAAGATTTTTGAGCGCAATGTCTATTATTTCCTGCATTACCTGCGCGAAATCAACAAGCGCATTTCCCAGATTGAAAAGGAACTGAATTATTCGAGTCGCAATCAGGAACTGAACAAGTTGTTGCATCTGCAGAAGGCGTTGATTTATTTTGTAAATGACATTCGCGCGAATGAGATGGTGCTGCTCAAAATACAACGCACGGATTTCCTGAATCTCGCGGATGCACCAAATGCGCAGGAGATATTTCAGGATATACTGATTGATAACTCGCAGGCGCTTGAAATGGCGAATGTATACTCCAACATCCTGGGTAATATGATGGGTGCTTTCGGCTCCATTATTTCCAATAATCTGGGGCATGTCGTAAATCGTCTGACCGCGGTGACCATCGCGCTGATGCTGCCTACGTTGGTGGCCGGTATCTATGGTATGAATGTGGATCTGCCGTTTCAGCATCATCCGCACGCTTTCACGATTGTCATCCTCATCAGTGTCGCGGTGACATTCTCTTTTGTGTTTTATTTCAGAAAAAAACGCTGGTTGTAAATGAATACAGATCTATCCACCATTCGCAGTGTGCTCATCTATTTCGCGGGCATCGTGACGCTGTTTCTCCTGTACTTACTGCAGGATCTGCTGGTGCCGCTGATGATGGCCATGTTCATCGCGCTGCTGCTGCAGCCGACCCTCGTGTGGATGGATAAAAGAAAAATTCCGTTTCTGTTGAGTGTGAGCCTGGTTTGGGTGTTGCTCATTTCCATTTTTCTCTTTATCGGTGCCATCATTTATAAAAACGGTCTGGATATCTACGAACAGAAGGAGTATATTTTGCAGCAAACCAATATCAAACTCGCGCCGCTGTTTAAGGCGTATACCAATTTCACCGGCAAAGCGTTCAATCTGGAAACGTTATTGTCTAATATGGTGTCGCAGATGTCTTCGGAAGCGATCATGCACAATTCCGGTTCTATCTTCGGCATGCTGGGCACTTTATTTGAAGAGGTGCTACTCACGGCTATCTATCTTTTTATCTTGCTTTCCGGAATTATGAAATACGAAAATTACCTGCAGTATCTGGGCGGAGAGGAGCGAAGTACCAAATATATTACGGCATTCGAGGAAGTGAAAAGTTCTATCGTGTCTTACATGAAAATCAAATTTATCCTGAGTTTGCTCTATGGCCTCGGTGTGGTTCTCATTGCGTGGCTATTCGGGTTGCAATTTGCTTTTTTCTGGGGTTTTATCGGGTTTATACTCAATTTTCTGCCGGTGTTTGGCGCCATCATCGGACTGGTGCCGGTGTTCATCATGAGTGTCATTCAGTTTGATTCCATCTATACGGCCATTATCCTCAATGTGCTGATTTATGCCTATCATTTTGTGCTGGCGTCCGTGCTGGAGCCGATTTTACTGGGCAACCGCACTTCCCTGAATTCCATTGTCGTTATCATGGGATTATTGTTCTGGGGCTATCTCTGGGGGATTTACGGCATGTTCTTGTCAGTGCCGCTGATGGTATTAACCAAAGTAATTATCGGGCAAATTCAAGGCACGGATGTCGTCGTCCGCTTGCTGGGTACGCAGGAGAAATGATGGGTGATTTATTTTTCTCCAATATTCTATTATTTTACCAAAGCTAATTTCGCAATATCCGCTTTTTTATATTTCATTGCTTTCCTATCTTGCGGCTATGAGATTCGAATATTCCAACAACATACACTGCACCAAAGAAGAAGCCTGGGCTTTAATCACCGATCTGGAGCGCCGTCCGGAATGGATACACTTTCAGGAAAAATGCTACTGGCTCGATCAAAAGCCGGGCATGGTAGGTTCCACTTTCCAGGAAAAAGAAGTTTTTCTGGGTTTTCATATGAATGTAAATTACAAGGTGACCGCCTGGAAGGAATATCAGCAGATGACCGCCCGCTGCGACATGCCACCATTCCATCAGACAGTAGATGTGGTAGTCAGAGACAACAACAACGGCACGGTGTATTGCGCCCTGATTATTGAAGCGAAAATGGGTGTCCTCGGATTGCTGCCTAAGTCGCTGATAAAAAACAGGGTAGACGCGATTGTCCAACCAATGGTGGATAAATTCAAGGAAATTCTGGAAGAAGAAACAAAGTTGTAATCGCAGTTACTCTACCGCTGCGTATCATGCTGCTTAACATTTATTAATTCTTTTTTGTGTCAAATATCCCGACACTTTAAAGCGTATTTGAAGTTATTAGGTTAACTTTGTTAGCTTTTTTAACTTAGTTAACTATTATGCCTTTACAACAAAGAAGAAGCAGAGAAAAAGTGCAGATGCGCCAGCTTATCCTGGATGCTGCGAAGGATATAGCCGCACAGCATGGCTGGCAGAATGTGACTATCCGGAAACTTTGCGCACAAATCAATTATTCCGCACCGATTGTCTATCAATATTTTGATACCAAAGAATGCCTGATGCAGTCGCTGCGAAAAGAAGGTATGTCGCAGATGGCCGTCAAGATAAAGTCAATCTACGAATCAGAAAAGAATCCGCACAAGCAATTGCAGGCTTACGGCTTTGCATTCTGGCAGTTTGCCCTCGAACATCCCGAACTCTATCAGGTGATGTTTAATCTGCAGGGTGCTATGTGTGAAGACGAGAACGGACAGTCGCCCGTGGAAGAAATCAATAGTTATTATGCCGCATCTATTCGTGCATTGCAGCCGGATGTGCATATCTCTTCAAAACAAATGCTGGGTTTAATTGATTATTACATTGCGGTTATCCATGGCTTCATCGCCCTGAATATGGTAAACAAGATTAAGTCAGGTAAAGAAAACGCGGAACAGGTGTTCAAAAAAAGTCTGAAGCATTTTATCGAATCAATAGCAATTAATAAATAAATAGGTATGAGTAAAGGAAAATGGATAGCTGGAATTTTAGCAGTCTCTGTAGTCGCGGGATTGAGCTATGTGAAAATAAAGAACAACCAGAAGGCTGCCGCCAATATGCCCATGGGAAAAGGTCCCGGTGGTGGTCCGATGACCGTGAGCGGTTTTGTGGCTTCCTACTCAAAATTGTCCAACACGCTGAATGTGACAGGCAGCATTCTGGCCAGTGATGAAGTGCAGTTGCAGCCCGAGATTAGCGGACGTGTAACGTACCTTAATATCCCCGAAGGCAGCGCCGTCAGCAAAGGAACGCTGCTGGTAAAACTGAATGATGCCGATTTGCAGGCGCAACTGAAAAAGCTGCAGGCGCAATTGAAAATAGCGCAGAGTAATGAACAGCGTCTTGCCACTTTATTGAAAACTAATGGCGTTGCGCAGCAGGAATACGATGCCGCTCTGAATACATTGAACAATGTGGAAGCTGATATTGAACTGCTGAAAGCGCAGATAGATAAAACGGAAATCCGCGCGCCCTTCAGCGGTCGCCTCGGATTGCGCAATATCAGTATGGGCGCAATGGTGACACCTGCCACCGTGGTTACTACTCTGCAAAATCTCAGTGTATTGAAAATGGACGTAACGCTGCCGGAAAAATATGCCGGTATTATCGGTATCAACGATATGATGCAATGTTCGGTAGATGGCGTGGACGAACCGTTCTCCGCCAGAGTGATAGCGATAGAGCCGCAGATAGATGAGCTGACCCGCAACCTGAAAGTGAGAGCATTGGTGCAGGCTGCCGGCAAGAAGTTGGTGCCGGGTGCATTCGTGAAGGTGAAACTCAAACTGAAGGATATTCAGAATGCAGTGCTGATACCCGCCAACGCGATTATTCCGGATGCAAAATCGAAAAAAGTAATTATCGCCGACAGCAGCAAAGCGAAGTTTGTGGTGGTGGAAACAGGTTACAGAACAGAAAATGAAGTGCAGATACTGAGTGGAATCAATCCCGGCGACACGATTGTAACATCCGGCTTACTGCAGTTGAAACCTGCTACGCCGGTGAAGTTTTCAAAAGTGAACAGTGTTGCTGATATTCAATAAATCAAGAAGAAATTATGGGTTTACCTACTATAAGTTTACAACGTCCGGTATTCGCGATTGTGATGAATATCGTTATCGTATTGTTTGGTATTATCGGATATACCTTTCTGGGTGTCCGCGAGTATCCGTCTATCGATCCGCCCGTAATTACGGTGCGCACCAACTATACCGGTGCGAATGCGGATATTATAGAAACACAAATTACCGAACCGCTGGAGAAAGCCATCAACGGAGTAGAAGGGATACGCACCGTATCTTCCGCAAGTAATCAGGGTTCTTCCATCATTACGGTCGAATTTGATTTGTCCTCCGACCTCGAGACAGCCGCTAATGACGTGCGTGACAAGGTGTCACAGGCAGTGCGGCAGCTCCCGCAGGATATAGACGCGCCGCCGGTAGTGTCCAAAGCGGATGCAAACTCAGACGCGATTATTTCCATGACGGTGCAAAGTAATACCCGCAATATCCTGGAATTGAATGACTATGCCGTGAATGTTTTGCAGGAAAGATTGCAGACCATTCCGGGGGTCAGCAGCGTACAGATATGGGGGCAGAAAAACTATTCCATGAGACTGTGGATGGATCCGCAGAAGATGGCGGCTTACGGACTCACACCACTCGATATCCAGAACGCCTTGAATTCGGAAAATGTGGAATTGCCATCCGGAAAAATTACCGGCAGCAGCGTCGATCTTACGGTGAAAACCATCGGAAGACTGACGACCGAAGAAGAATTCAATAATCTCTTGCTGAAAAATGTCAACGGTGCTTCCGTACGCCTGAAAGATGTCGGATATGCGACACTCGGGCCTGAAGCTGAAGAAACAAGTCTGAAAGAAAGTGCTATTCCGATGGTGGCACTCGCACTCGTGCCGCAGCCGGGCAGTAACTATATTGAAATCTCCGATGAGTTTTACAGACGATACGAACAAATCAAGAAAGAAGTACCGGCGGATATCTCACTGAATATCGCGCTCGATTCTACGAAGTTTGTCCGCAATTCCATCTTGGAAGTGAAGGAAACGCTCATCATCGCGATTGTGCTGGTAGTACTCATTGTGTATCTCTTTTTCCGTGACTGGGTGATCGCCCTGCGTCCGCTCATAGATATTCCGGTGTCACTGATCGGTGCATTCTTCATTATGTATATTTTCGGATATACCATCAATGTGCTCACCTTACTGGCTATCGTACTCGCCACGGGACTTGTGGTGGATGACGGGATTGTCGTCACGGAAAATATCTTTAAAAAACTGGAAGCGGGTATGCCGAAAATGAAGGCCGCGCGCGAAGGTTCCGAGGAGATATTCTTCGCGGTCATTTCCACTTCCGTCACGCTCGCCGTGGTATTCTTACCCATCTTGTTCCTGCAGGGATTTGTCGGCAGTCTCTTCCGCGAATTCGCTGTCGTTGTCGCCGGTGCGGTGCTTATTTCCGCGTTTGTATCGCTGACACTGACGCCGGTGCTCAACGTGAAGCTGGCGAAAGATGTGCACCATCAGACCTGGTTTTATAAGAAGTCTGAGCCGTTCTATCAGGCGATGGATGAAGGTTATCAGAATTCCCTGCGTTCCTTCATGAAAGTGCGCTGGGTGTCATTCCTGATTATCGCGGTTTGTTTTGTGCTAATGTATACTATCGGAAAAAGTCTGCCATCGGAACTGGCGCCGCTCGAAGATAGAAGTGTGATGCGTGTTTCCCTGTCAGCACCCGAAGGTACATCCTATGATTTCATGCAAAACTATGTCGATAATGTGACGCAGTTTATCGTGGATTCCGTGCCTGAAAAGGAAATTATCCTGAGTGTGACTGCGCCTTCTTTTGCCGGCTCAGGTGCCGTAAATACGGGCTTTATGCGGTTGCGATTGAAAGATCCGGATGAACGGACAAGAACGCAATCGGAGATTGCACAATATCTCAATAAAAATTTATCGGCGTTCAATTCCGGTAAGGCATTTACCATTGAAGAACAAACGATTTCCGTAGGTTCAGGCCGATTCGGTCTGCCGGTGCAGTTCGTTATACAGAATTTCAATTTTGATAAAATCCGCGATGCATTGCCGAAGTTCATGGAAGAAGTGCAGAAAAGCCCTGTGTTTATGGGCTTTGACGTCAACCTGAAATTCAATAAACCCGAACTGAATATCAAAATCAATAAAGACAAAGCGGCCACACTCGGTGTGTCCGTGATGGATATCGCGCAGACATTGCAGTTTGCGCTGAGTGGCAGACGCTTCGCTTATTTTATCATGAACGGAAAACAATATCAGGTGATTGGTCAGGTAGAGCGCGAACAACGCGAAATGCCGGATAACCTGAAGAGTATCTATGTTCGTAATAACAAAGGCGAACTCATTCAATTGGATAATGTCGTGGATATTGTGGAACAGGTGAATCCACCGCAGTTGTATCACTACGATCGTTATAAATCGGCTACAGTTTCTGCCGGTCTGGCACCGGGAAAAACATTGGGCGATGGTATCGCGGAAATGGAACGCATCGCCAAGCTCACACTGGATAAATCGTTTACTACATCCTTGTCCGGTTCTTCGCGCGACTTTGCAGAGAGTTCCTCCAATATTGCCTTTGCATTTGTGCTGGCGCTGTTACTCATCTTCCTGATTCTGGCGGCACAGTTTGAAAGCTTCGTGGATCCGCTTATTATTATGGTGACAGTTCCCCTGGCAATGGCCGGTGCCTTACTGTCGCTGTGGATTTTCAATCAGTCTATCAATATTTTCAGCCAGATTGGTATGATTATGCTCATTGGTCTCGTGACGAAAAACGGGATATTGATTGTGGAATTTGCCAACAAGCAGAAAGAAACCGGATTGTCCAAATCAGAAGCTGTCATCACGGCTGCGGCCATGCGTCTCCGCCCGATTCTGATGACCTCACTGGCGATGGCACTCGGTGCATTGCCGATTGCGCTGGCACTCGGTACCGGTGCGCAAAGCCGCGTATCACTGGGTATCGTCATCATTGGCGGTATCATGTTCTCATTAATCCTGACATTGTATGTCGTACCGGCAATGTACACATTCATGTCGCGTTCAAAAACTACCACACATGAAGAAGCATAATTTTTTAGTTGCGATAAGCGTATTTATATGTTCATTTTCCGCGACAGCCCAGGAATTGCTGACGCCGGAACAGGCCGTAACGATGGCGGTGGCCGCCAATTACGATATCGTGATTGCCCGCAATGAATCCGAGATTGCCTCGATATACAACAATAAGGCAACAGCCGGAATGCTGCCGACCATCAACGTGACCACCGGCGATGTTTTCAATCTGACCAATATCAATCAGAAATTCACAACAGGGCAGGAGGTGAAGAGAAACTGGGTGCCGGTGAATAGTTTTAATGCCGGTGTAAATATGCAATGGACCATCTTTGACGGGATGCGCATGTTTGCCACCAAGGAAAGGCTGGCCACGCTGGAGGCCGTGAGTTTGCTGCAGCTGAAGGACAAAATACAAACGACGGTAGCACAGGTCCTGAGCGCCTATTACGAAATCGTGCGTCAGAAACAATACATCAAAGCATTACAGGAGTCTGTCAAAATATCGGAGGAAAGAATGACGCTGGCGCAAAAGAAATTTGAAGTCGGATACAGCGATAAAACACCATTGTTGCAAGCCAAAGTCGACCATGCACAGCAGCAAATCAGCATTGTACAGCAGCAAACTATTTTACAGAATGCAAAGACTGCATTGAATCAGTTGCTGAGCCGCGAGCCGCAAACGGAATTTGAGGTGATAGACGAGATAGCGGTCGATTACACACCGGATCTGCAGCAAATGCTGGACACGGTGAAGAATATCAACTTCAGCGTATTGTCCGCGCAGAAGAATATCGATATAGCGCGCCTGCAACATAAGGAGATCAATGCCAAGCGCCTGCCGAGTATACAATTCACTTCCGGTTATAATTTCACGCAAAACAACAGCAAAGCGGGACTTCAGTTGTTCAACCGTTCCTACGGTCCTACATTCGGACTGAATGCCGTGATTCCGGTATTCAACGGTGGTATGGTCAAAAAGGAACTGGAAGCATCCGCGGTAGCTATCGCCAACAGCGAAGTGCAACTCGAGAAATTGAAGAAAGAAGTGGACACCCGTGTCGTGACAGCCTACCGCAATTACGAATACGCCAGAAAAGTGTGGTTGCTGTATGAGGAAAATGTATTGCTGGCGCAGGAAAATGTCACCATCTCACTTGATCGTTTCCGCTTGAATCAGTCGAATTCATTGGAGATAAAACAAGCGCAAAGCAGCTACGAACAGGCTTTGTATGATGTGATTCTGGCTCGTTATAATGCGAAGCTTGCCGAAATAGAACTGAAGCGGATGAATAATGCGTTGATTGCGGAATAATCTTACAATTGCACGGCGTTTCTGACATCGGTAACATCCTGTGCAATCTGTACTTTCAGTAAATCCCAGCTGTCGTATTTGATTTGCGGCCGGATATAATCCACGAAAATCATGTCGAGCTGGCGGTCGTATAAATCGCCTTCAAAATCGAGAATAAATACTTCTACCGTCAGCTTGCTGTTGTCAAACACAGTTTCTCGGTAGCCTATGCTTAACGCGCCTTTGTAATAACTATCGTTGATGCCGATTTTTACGGCATACACTCCCGAAGCCGGAATCAGTTTATGCGGATTTGCGATAGCGATGTTGGCAGTAGGAAAACCGAGTACACGACCCACTTTATCACCGTGCACCACTTTGCCTTTGATGGTAAACGGATGCGCCAGCAAGGTGTTGGCTTCCTGTATTTTTCCATCCAGTAACGCATTGCGCACTTTGGTGGAACTCACCGATAATTCATCAATCGTCTGCGCGGGAATTTCTTCCACGATGTAGCCATATTTATCCGCGAGGCTGCGCAACAAATGAATATCGCCTTTGCGGTCTTTGCCGAAGCGGTGATCGTATCCTATCACGATGTAGGATGGATGGAAATTTTTAATCAGAATATCTCTCACATATACTTCCGCATCCATGGAGGCAAACTCCGTGGAAAAAGGCGCAATCACCATATGCTGCAATCCGAATCCGGCGAGCAGATCTTCTTTCTCATCTATTGTGGAAATCAGTTTCAGTCGGTTGTCATCCGGATGCAAAACGAGTCGCGGATGCGGGTCGAAGGTGAGTAGCACGCTTTCACCGCCAATTGAATCGGCCAGTTCATTCATGCGTTTGATGATCTGCTGATGGCCGAAGTGAACACCGTCGTAGGTGCCGATGGTCAGCACCGCATTTCTGAAAGCGGGGAGATGGTCAAAATTTCTGTATGCGTGCATGAATGTGTGCGCTGATTGCGAGGCAAAAATACGAATTAGTTGCTTATCCCGGCATT
>ENA-UPTA01006221-UPTA01006221.1-activated-sludge-metagenome-genome-assembly--contig:-NODE-6221-length-10605-cov-7.441706_pt1 | contig 10605 bp, 9 predicted proteins | sample MGYA00238184_ERZ773361 | MGnify/ENA primary metagenome ERZ773361 (study PRJEB29100, sample SAMN05720205) | activated sludge metagenome | isolation source: anaerobic digester from wastewater...
CTTTTCACAGGAGAAACTCGCTGAGCGTAGTAATCTCGACCGGAGTTTCATTTCGTTAATGGAATGCGGCCATAAGCAGCCTTCACTTATAACAATCTATCAACTCGCAAAGGCGTTCAAACTTTCTGCTTCTAAATTATTAGCACTCACGGAAGAGAAAATCAAAAAGTAAACACAAAACAGAAATAAGAATTGTCTCTTTATGGATTTGTCCTGAACTACGCTTGACTTGTCATATACTGTCATGACAAATTCTGCGCAGAGCAGTTTATGAGTCAACATATCCCTTTACTCAACCCTTCGGTAACATTTTATTTGAGGCAATTCGGTGAGGCACCCTAGCATTGATTTTATTTTTCTAAGAGAGTATAAATACGCTGTTATTTTCTGTTAGTTCAGATGAATTTAATGCTTGGTAATAAATTTACAAAAGGATTTTTAATGGGCAAACTTAATGAGTTAAAATATTGGAACCATACCCCCAAAAGAAACGTTGATCACAGCTTTCTATCAACATCGGAAATTGGAAATAATTTAGTAAATGCTATCGATAAGAAATTAAAAGTTGACATAGTGTATACTGGAGGCAGCGAACCGCCAACAAAAAGAACAATAGAACCATACAGGTTTTTTGAAAGGCTTGGACATAATTATGTTGAATCATATTGCCATAAAAGAAACGAATTTAGAACATTTAGGATTGATAGGATTGATTCGGCAAAGGTTTTAACTTCACCTCAAGAACATTGTTCATCTTATGCAGTGCCAACTAATACAGTGCCAGCCAATACAGCTAATACAACACATTTCAATTCTTCATCTCATCCATCTGAAGATTGGGGAATTCCAGCTTGGATTTGGGTGGCCGGATTATTCTTGCTACTCTATTTTTGCAGTAAAAATTAATTAGGAACACACTTGAAAAATTCTCATAAAGGGGAATATTTAGGATTCCCTTAGCCAGGGGAGGCCTGCTTCCACCATCTTTTTTCTAACTTCGTACTCGGCGACGGATCGTTGGCCGACCTTTTTAAGAACTTTAGCAATAAGTTTTGATTGAATTGCTCGGACATAGTTTTCGTAGGATTTAACAGTCTTAAAAATATGGATCATCTCCTTTGGGATAATGATTTTTTTATGTCCGCGTAGCTGTGAGTACATTATGAAGTTCCCTTCGGCTGGATTACGGACCTTACACAAGACACATTCGTTGGTCTTTAAGTAGTAATTTCCAGCATTGTCCTGAATCAGATTCAGGGGTTCTTCAGGTATTATTATTTGATTGTCACCACGAGGAGATCCGTCCAAAAATTCATCAGGAAAAGTCTTTAACGGTGAACCAAGCAATTCAACAATAGTATCAATTTTATCTTCTTGAGAAGTCGTTTGTAAATTATTTTCAGGCTCAGCAAAGTAGCCGGTACCAAAAAGCGATGGTTCATTACGCTCACCTTCACTAATGACTTTCATTTGTTCCCTAAGGCAGGCAAGAACATCCGGTAGAAGGTTCCATCGAAAACGGAACCCGCGTTTTGTTGGTCCCTGATACCTTGGCGAATCAACATATTCACGCACATCCACAGCGGGGAGCGTTTCGCCATCTTCCGAGGGCAATGTAGCAATTCGTATACATTCTGTACTATTTTTGGGGATACATTTAATCTCTTGTTCAATCTTCGACGGCAGTGAGCGTTCTAGGCTAGATAACGCGATAATAATCTCACGAAGTAATTGCTTGTCTATCGATAGGCCAGATTTAGTGGGTCCATTGTATTTCTGAGTAGAAACAAACTTCCGAACGCTGGCGTAGTATCGGCCACGCCATTCATTTGTGCTGAAGATTAGTTTTGTACTTTCACCAAGAGATATTTCTGTTATTATTTGATCTGCCATATGATCACCGTTATTAACTTGATATTTTGGGTAATTTAAAACGATCAAAAGCTGCCTGTGTAAGACGTGCCGCAACTGCTACATCGAGAGTCCGACGATAATAGGCGTCATAGAGTGTTTTGCGCAAGTCACGAAGATAATTTTCATAGTTTGCGACGGTTCTTGTAATCTCTACGGTTTTAGAAGGCAATTGCGCAACAGTTTGCCCCGCCTGCTGGCAGTACAGAATAAACTTACCTTCAGCAGGGAATCTGACTTCATGAAATATTTTATTTCCATCATACAAAGCAGCGTTTGTCAGAACAATATCTAGACGAAGGGGTGATTTAGGGAGAGGCACTTCGATCATTTCACCTTTTGCCGCCTCGATAGAAAATAAGTCTTTGGGAAACCTTTTAGGTCCGTCAGGCAGATATTCGTCCAATACTTCTTTAAAGCTGGTATTCTCGGCCTTACTGGTACGAGATTTAGTCTTCCGCGATTTTCCGCGTTGTTCTCCAAGTCCGATACGCTCATGCACGAGCTCGCACAGCGCCTCATAGATAGGGTTTAGATACTTCTTAGGTTCTAAGCCGATAGCCGACAATATCGCGGAATCCAATACATGTCGATCTTTCTTCTTAACTTCATCAAACACACTGCCGATTTCACGTTGACAAAGGATTTCAAACGCCTTTGTAATTTCCTTATTCTTAGTTGCTGTTGCTTTGCGCAGGTCGGGAACGAGGAGATAGTCGTTTGCCTCCTCTACTTTTAATTCTAGTACACCATCGCCCATAGTCACGCGCCCGAAGATCTCGGAAGATAAAGCACAAAGAGAAGAATTTAGCAGTGCTGCGATTAATTCATCAGATAGCGAACCGGCAGGTGTCAATGAATAGAGCCTTGCATCTGCTATCACTGCATTTTTGGAAAACCGATGAAAGTGGCGGTCATTGAAGGCTTGCGCAAAGAATACCTTGGCGGATTTCGACCTGTGCTCAGGGATAGCATACCAGCCTGGTGTGCGAACCTTTACTTCCGCTCCATTGGGCCAGGTCAATCCACGTTGTGCACCTTTTTGAAATACTTGTTTTTCACCCCACTCAATGTATTTAAGGGCACCTGTCTTGCCTTGTTTCTTTAGCTCACCTTTTGTTAGGCGGCAGACAAAAAGACGAAGGGCAAGCTGCTTATTATCGATGGGGATAAATGCGGATTCGCCCGGTGACTTTAGCAATGGCTTAAGGAACTCTGGCTCGATACCTAATTCCTTAGCGCGATCGGGGGTAAGATGGTAAAATTCATTAATACCAGCCTTGCTTCCCATAGCAACGCCTGCAATATTCGATAGTGTGCAAAACTGACCTATGTCTGTAACGTCAAAGAATACTTGCGGAGCGCGAAGATATTTTCCCCACTTCACAGTTTTTTGCTCGCGTTCCAGTTCTACTCTTAACTCACCTTGACGGCAGACGCGTATGCGAAAGTCGTCATTTTCCTCTGTCAGTATACCAAGCGGCACTGTCTTGGCGTCTTTGCGTCCGGTAGATTCTACCGTATCCACCAAGCGCTCAAGGCCTTTCCAGCGTTTCATGGCTTCTATTTGTTGATCTTCAGGGATCAGATCAGCCAGTCGCTTTTTGACTTTAACAAATTTCACGAGTTGACTGTCGCGCTCTTTCTGTGACTCACAGCGTTCTACAATAGTGTAGATAGTATTTACAGATGCTTCCGTAAACCAAGGCTCGCAACGGCTTTCTAGGATAGCAACTATCTTGAACTGGTCACAGAAGAATCGCTGTAATGCATATCCAAAATTCACGTCAAGCCAAGCGTTAGAAGTAATTATGCCCATACGTCCACCAGGTTTGAGAAATCGTGTTACATGGATAAAAAGATAAACGTACAGATCAGCATACGTGGATATGCGGAGTTGCAAGCGATCACAGTTGACTGACTTGTGTTTCCCAGCAGCAATCGCGCGCTCAAATGACTTTTGTTCTGTTTTATTAGCATAACAGAACAGGGCAGGATATTTATCCAACCAACCTTCAATTAGCGTTCGCCTTATAAAATCTAAATAATTGGCATCTTTCTGCCCGATCTGATCAGCACTCACATATGGAAAGTTGCCAACAATAGCATCGAACAATGGAATCGGCTCTTGAATCTGTTGGGGATTTTCTAAGTCCATCTTCGGCGGCGGGAATGGGATCGTATCGCCTGGCTTGATTGTAAGAATATCGCGGCAAGCGATACGTGGAAAGTTTCCTGCCGCAGTAAGATTCTGTCGAAACAGGTTTATAACGGCTAATTCAGCGGGGAAAGGTGCAATATCAATACCCCAGAGTTGTGCGAGCAAGGCCGCGTGTTCGTGATTACCCAGCCAACGTTTACAGTCGTAGGCACGAATAAGGAATGTTCCGGTACCGCATGTCAGATCCGCTACAGTCGAATCGGAAGATAGGGAGCAGAAAGCAATGCCTAAGTCACATAGGGTCTCATTGGTAAAGTATTGGCCTAGTAAGTGGCGATCTTCTGGTGGGATGAGCCGCTCAAAGACTGTCCCGACAACATCCTGCGGCAGGCTTGTAAAATCGCGAGTATTGAAGTCATGAATCAACGCGGCGAGCCGTTTGGCGGCTTCACCGGGCCAAGAGACGGTATCCGGTAAGTCCTCGGAAAAGACAGCATGGTAATCCACTTTCAAAGCTTCAGCAAAAACACGGCGTAACGTTGGTAGTACTTGAGAAGAATCAATATTGTCGAGATCTAATGCTGGAAGTTGACGCGCCGAGCGCCGTAGCCCTTGATAGAATAAAATCTTGCCAAGCAAACGGTAGATACTATGTCGAGCTATGGCAAGTGCATAATCATGATCTTTATAGTCGCCAGCGATACCCTGGGCAAGTGCCCAAACGTTAAACTTTGCGCGGAGATCTAAATCATTCTCAAACCGCATATGCAGTGAATTTGTAATAATCGGAAGAAGCGCATGAATTGAATCTAGGAGGCTTTGAACAAAATATGTTGCGTCAATTCTTACAAGTTCAAGTGCTTGATTCTTGAAGATGTATTCAAGATCGTCAAGTATTTTCTTGCCAATTTCTATAGTACGAAGCAGGAGTGATTCATCAAAAATTTGTTCTCCGCTGTCTTGGGCAATCGCGTAGTTGTCTTCATAATCACGAATTTTTTCCAAATGGGCTCGTTGGGCAGGGGTCCCCAGCTTAGGTGTTCTCCATAGAACAGCATCACGAAGAGTCCATGTAACGAAATAAGGGGCTTTATGAGCTTGTGCACGTCTAACGATCATGGCAAGTAAGCCAGGATGATCAGTCGAAAGTGATGGCGTTGTGATGCAAAACAAAGCGAGGGGCTCCAGCTTTTTATCATCAAGCCCGAGTATCAGTGCTGTCCCCGCCGGTGCTTTAAGAGTCTGCTGATCCTCAACTGGACTCACATTTTCCAAACGCAGACATGCATGTGTTTCTTTTGTTAAGGAAGTAAGTGTACGTTGGAAGATGTCGTATATAACTTTTTTCATTATACCTTTGCCTTGAACTGATTCGGCGCCGGTATGAATTTCACATATGCAAGTGTGCCCATTCGGTCAACAGTGAAACGGACCACCGTCGGAGCTTCTTTCTGCCAGCTACGGAGAAGGCTTCGTGTCCTGGATAATTCTAAAATACGTTTATGCTTAAACAACAACCTAACCCCGGCAAGGAGACCAACATCAGTAATAGGACTATACCCAAGTGTGCTCTTCAAAGACTGACCGGCCGTAAGCAAAGCGCTCTTTGCTTCTTCTTCGCTTGCTTCACGAACGCGTAATCGATTCATAGCGGCTACCGTTTTAAAATAACTGGTTTCGAGGAAATCGTCAGTTGTGTCGAGCCCATTCCAATTCGCCATAAGCTTACGAAGTGCAGGCGTTACACTGTATGAAAATCGATGGCGTTCCGGTTTGCTGAAAAGACCAAGATCACAATAAGGTTCTAATCTAACACGTATAAACTCCTCCCTCGAACCGCTTCCTGTGTAGGGTTTGCCTTTCCATTCAGCGATACTTCTTGAGATCTTCTCAAGAACATCAAAGCGCTTTCTATCCTCTATGGGAAGGACGGCATTGCGAAATGACTTTGTAGATTCCATTATAATTTCGGGAAGCTTATCGCCGGCCATACGTTCATCGAATGTTTCCGCTTTGGTCTCAGTAAGGAATTTGAACAAACGATAAATAATTTCAGCATCGTTGTCGATAAAACAGTAAAGTAAAACAGATGCTTGTTCAGCGCTCATTAGAAGAGGGTTGTTGTTTGGGTCATATCGGTCAAAAGCCGCAATCTGTTCCTTTGGAGTTACAGCCAGAAGAACAAGTGAACGGGTTAATATTGAGTATGTTCCCGGCATAATGAGATCTAAATTAGTTGCCAGGTAGGGATAACGCCGCCAATCGGTTTCGACTAATTTACCGACATTTGATGGCATCTTGTTATCAGAAAAATAGAGATCTTGAAGCTCAATTGAAATATTTGCAATGCTTCCTTTTTCATTAAGTAAGATTTTCCTCATATCGTGATAAATCTTATCTGTTAGGCGAAGCCGAACATATTCTCGTAAGGATTCATTATAAGGCGGTGTTAATTGTATTCGCTTAAGCAGTGTCTGGACACATTGCTTCCCCAGCGTTTCAAGACTACTCGTTTCTACCCGTGACGTCTGGGCAGCAAGCAATTTCAGAAAGCCAGTTCTTTGCATGGTGCGATTAGCTGAACCAAGGATACGTACCTTCACTGGCATAACTAAAAGCCTCCATGAACACTGACACGTGGACGAATATCAAGTAGAAATGCCCTGTCTGTTTCGGTATTGGAAATCAATGCTTGTCCAATGTCCAAACCTCGCAAGATTTCGTCGAGATCCAGCGTAACATTTGCATACTTCACTTCATCAGGCATGTTTGATTTCATGTTGCGCTTCACATAATCGAGATCGCTTTGCACAGTCAATTTATGAGCGATAAGGGTATCAACCTGTGCTAAAATACGTTGATCAATCGCCGTCGGCTGTTGAGTTGCGACAACAAAAGATAAACCATAGTTACGCCCCTCTCGCACGTATTTGACGATAACGTCTGTTGCTGAGGTCGCCCGTTCTGAGGGTAGGATGTTCTGTGCTTCGTCGATTGCCACCCAAGTTGGTGGCACAGCTTCGGCTAAGGCCGTTTTCAGTTTTTCCCGTTGAGCGTCTGTAATGCTTTCGAGCAATTTTAGATGCTTTTCAGTTTCTGAAGCTCGAATACGTGACGCAATCAGTCTTCGAAGAAAAGCGGCGACGACGATCAGCCTAAGTTCATCCGACATTTTATTCATGACAATCACACTCATGCACCCTGGTTGAAGAATATCTTGAAGAGATGTGCCGTCATCTGCAAAGATGGGATTACGTTCATAGGTGCAGAGTTGCTGACGTAAGGATCTTCGTGTTTCCGATGCGTAGGTCGTTTTAACATCAGGATCGGACTCGATGCACTTAATTAAAGACGTAAGCGAGTATGTCGAGGAAGCTTTGTGTGAATGGTTTCCATCGCTCCATCCATCGAGAGTGACTTTTATAAATGCGTCATTAAGCAGTTGTCCCATACGATCATTATATATGTTCAAACCTAGAAGATAGCCCCAGTCTTCTGCCGCAAAGTCCGAACAACGAATTGTGAATTCTTTATGAGTTGCTGGTGTGCTATCAGAGGCACTGCCCTTGGGTATCCAAATTGCCACATCGAGTGGTTCGGATTTTATGCTCCATCCCCGCCTAACAGCAAACTGTTGAAGAATAGTCTCTTTTTGGCTTTTCTCGCTGAGGGCAATGTTAATCCATTGAAAGATACCGAGGGTGTCGAATAAAAGCACTGCCTGTGTGCGAGAATTCGCACTGATTGTGGTTGTTTTCTCTTGTGTGCACAATCCCTCAAGCAGTGTCCCGAGTGTGTATGACTTACCAGAACCTCGTTTGCCAAACAACCCGATAACATGCGCTAAGCTCGTATCAAAACGGACATCTGTAAGTGGGCCTGATTCGGCTAACCGTCCAAGATAGACCCAGTTTTCAGTCGACCGGCCGTGCATACCGAACTCAGCGGGTGAAGACTTAAAAACTCGAGATCGTGTTGTGAACTTCTTCATGAGATTTATTTATCTCCTACTGAAATATGAGAGGTGCATTATCATTGACTATGTCGTCATCAATAAATTTCTTAGAGGCATCCCATGCAGCAATAGCACATTCGTTAATGGTTCGTATGATATTACGAGGTGTCGATTTTATTGCATCCTGACATGCGTAGTCGCAAAGCAGGTCAAAAGCAGATTCGCAGAATGGATACGTCTTAATTGAGCAAGGGAGCTTCTCGGCTTTGATGATTTTCTCGGCAGCTTTCTGGTCGATAATATGAGCCAGCATTTCCTCGACGAATGTCTTGACATTGGCAGGCGCCGCAAGTGTTTCCAATTCGATTAGGTTAGTGCGAGAAATGCGGGAAAGTATGTCCTCTCGTACAATCATCGTCGGAGCCTCATCCACGGTAACAGCCTTAAATCCAATCACAAACCCTACAGATGAATTGGAGTTATCTGCGAGTTTCCGGGTATATTGATGCCAGGATTGAGCAGCGTCACCTTGCTTAATATTGATTAATTCTTCCATCTCGTCGATAAAGAATATCAAACAAGCACCTACAGCACGGGCTAGGTTGCCTATGGCTTGGAGTGCGGCAACCATATCACCGACGCCAACATCCACGAGACTCCTGGTAACCTTGATCTCGACAAGTTCTTTCGGTGTGAGTTTCGACCCAGTTAACCAGCGCCATGCATTGAATGCAATGTCGCCTCCGCCCCGTAGTTGCTTGAATGCCATTGCCAGATTCGGATCACCAGCTAGGTTGTCCACATCTTGCTCAAAGTTTGCCGATTTATTAAACAGAGATTGAAGCCACTCTTGCACTTTTGCCATTCCAAGAGATTCCATCATCTGACGATGCCATTGGTCGGCCATAGACTTGCTCTGCACTTCAATATCCAAGTGTACGACATGCGGCTTTTCTTTACAGGATTTAGGTGTAGAGTGAACTAGATCGTAGGCCAGATAATGAAGAGTTTGCGTCTTACCTGATCCATACGCGCCATAGATCATCATTTTTGGGATTCGGGGATCTATGAATGCGCGGCTAATCTGTTTCTTCATGCGGTCGCGTACTACATCACGACCGAAATAAAAGCGTGCATCGGCCGGATTAACTTTGGGGTCAATCGTAAAAGTTTCCCGACCACTTAGACAGAACCAATCTTTAAATGTTTCACTCATTTCTTTCTTCTCCTTGCCCTTATAGGCTGATGTAATTTGCTTTCCTCCAGTACCCTAAGCCGATTGTTTGCCCAATAGTAAAGCTCCTCAACTAATGGGCGACCTTGTCCTTGTGCAACGATTATCATACCAACTTCAATATTTGAAGCAATAGACCTACCAGTAAGATTGCCAGAGCCGAAGAGAGCGAATGATTCTGATTCTTGTTGCGCAGCTACCACGTAGACTTTAGCATGTATTGAATCGTTGTATCGAATCTCTATCCATTCGTTTTTTTGCAGAACCGCCATGGCTTCTTTTTGATATATTTCTACTGGTGTTCGCGTTACTACATAAGTTGGTATTTGCTCTCTAGATATTTTCTTTGAGAGATCAACCAGTGTGTAACGCGCTCCCTCCAAAGTATTAATGAAGGGTGACACTATGCAAAGACTTCTGACTGGCATGGCACGCTCGAAAAGGCGTTGGAGAAAGTGCTCTACCGTTCTTTCACTAACCAAACGTATGTGCCTTACGTCAACCAAATAGCATACTCTCGTTTCGCTTATAAATTCGATAAGCACTTCCATTGTAAAAGGAAGTAAGAAATTTCAGTTTGTGGGCGGAAGTATAGGAATTTCATTATTGTATGTCAATGAAATATTAATTAAAATTACAAATTAAAGTGTTATGATCATCTGTAAATGTTTTATTACGTATTGAAATATTACATTTTCCAGTTGAAAGTTTCCATACAGCTTTTGAAAAAGTGTTGCTATGAATTCTCTCCACAGGGGGGGTAGGCGGGTTGAAGAGTTCTTGGCATCCTTGCGTAATGTGTCATTTTCCCATATTTCCATAGAACATATCGCTTCGCTCGCAGAAGGTGCTAAAACCACCATAATCGAGGTTGCAGGGAATGAAAATAAACATTCGTAACTAATAGTGATCAGCTGAGTATTCCGGTTAAGTAATAAGCCCCATCCCCTCCCTGTTTCATTTATCGGGGGGCATACCGGACGATAATAGGGATTATCTCTATATTTGTTATCTTCATGCCCAGTTTTCGGACAGTACGCGCGTAAGTAATGTTGGTAACAAGATCGAATTAAGTACGAATTTGTAAACGCCAACATCAGGGTAGAATCAAACAATCCATTGTTCTAATCTTAAGCTGTATAGCTATCGAAAGTGGGAATATAGTGGGAATTTTCAGCCATATCAAAGAAAAAACCAGGCAATCAACACCTGGCTTTCTTGTAATAATGCATTGCAATATATTGATATAATTCTTTTTTTAGTGGTGCCTGGGGTCGGAATCGAACCGACACAGCCTCAAGGACCGAGGGATTTTAAGTCCCTTGCGTCTACCAGTTCCGCCAC
>ENA-UPTA01006222-UPTA01006222.1-activated-sludge-metagenome-genome-assembly--contig:-NODE-6222-length-10605-cov-7.250711_pt1 | contig 10605 bp, 11 predicted proteins | sample MGYA00238184_ERZ773361 | MGnify/ENA primary metagenome ERZ773361 (study PRJEB29100, sample SAMN05720205) | activated sludge metagenome | isolation source: anaerobic digester from wastewater...
CTCTGGATGCGGGCTGAAAAACTCATTTCAATCGCGCACCCCGATTTCAGGGATGATCTGATTAAAGAAGCGGAGAAAAACAACATCTGGAGAAGAAGCAATAAAATCGCATAAGATTTTCATCAGCAGTAAAGATTAGAAAGATAAGGGGAACCTCCGGGCGCCCCTTATCTTTTTTCAGCTATTGTATCTGCGCAACAGCTCCCCTGGTCCCGAAATCGAGAAGCTCCATGGTCTGTTCATTATCATCCGTAACAGACTTCACCATGCCATTGATAGGCACAGAAGAATGATACCACGCCTTTGACTGATACGTGCTGCCGAGGACAACAACTTCCGCATTCACCACATTGGTCCCGCCGAAAATCCCCGCCGGGACCCTCACCACGCCGCCATTCGTATATGTACCGACCTTCACATTAACACTGCGCAGGGTGTTCTTATACATGGCACGCATCATATATATCATCGGGCCCTCAAGTTTCTGGACTTTTCCATCCTCGCCTTTCACCTTGATCCAGCGGATATCGATATCATCAGTATTTCCTGATCTCGCGGCCTTGTCCAATCCGTCAATACAGAGCTGTGATACAGATTCTTTGGATTCCGTCAAATTTGAAAATTCAAGAACATAGGCGCTTCCGTCTCTCCCCACAACCGCCGTTTTGGAAATTGAACGGGTTCCGTCATCTTCAGTAACACCATGCACAACATATTGCCCCACTGCATAACGCATGGGGGACACGAAACGGCGTGAAGTCCCGTAATTTTTCGAACTGCTGCTCTGTGAGAAAATACCCCCGATTTTCGCCTTGAGCTGAGGATTCGTCGACGCGCCACAGGAAACAAGCCCTGCCGCGACAAACATAATTAGAATTCCTTTCTTCATCCAACACCTTCCTGTAATAAATATTCCGACAAAAATCTAATTCCTGCCGGAAACAATTGTTATCGAATTACATATATTGTCAATAAAATGAACACTTTTCATTTTAAAAATTTCTTTATCCGCAAAAACAATACATATCAATCTAAATTACATTAATTATTCCATATTTTTGTACATATCATAATATATGTCTAATATTATTTTTTTGTTGACAGAAATTATAAATTACGATATATTATAGATACCGGATCAAACCGGCACGCTGTTCACCAGAATAATACACTCATAGTGATGAATCCCGAAGCAAAGTTTATAATTCCTGCGGGCGGGTTAAAGCTATGCCATGACAACGGAAGCAGCGCATCAGCACAACAACAGGGGAGGTTACACTGAACATCGGAAAAAATTTAATTACCATGAGAAAGCCGACCCCCCGGGACGGCAGCAGCATTTACAATTTGATTAAATCATCACCACCCCTTGACCTGAATTCACTGTACTGCTATCTGCTGATCAGCCTCCACTTCGGAGACACCTCTGTTATCGCGGAAAACGATAACGGAATAGCAGGTTTCATTTCCGCCTACATACCGCCTTCCCGAAATGATACTCTTTTCATCTGGCAGGTGGCAGTACATGAGAACGCCAGAAAATGTGGACTTGCGACAAAGATGATCGGGCACATATTAGCCCGTCCCGAAACAGGGCCTGTCGCATTCATCGAAACAACCGTTACGCCATCAAATACGGCATCGGAATCCCTGTTCCGCCATGTCGCGGAAAAGCATAATGCTCCCTGCCGTACCACTGTTTGTTTTCCCGCTATGATGTTCGGATCGGGTTCACATGAAGAGGAAGTTCTGTTTACAATCGGACCACTAAATAAATTTAACTATAGCAATCCACAGGAGGAAGTATGAGAATATTTGAACAAATTGAATCGCAGGTGAGAAGTTATGTCCGTCATTTCCCGACGGTTTTTACCACAGCAAAAGGCTCGCACCTGTATGATGAACAGGGTAAGGAATTCATTGATTTCTTCGCAGGAGCCGGAGTTATCAACTACGGCCATAACAATCCGAAGGCAAGTGAAGCGCTCATCGAATATATCAAGAGCGACGGAATTATCCATGGACTGGACAAGGCTACTTCGGCAAAAAAAGAATTCCTTGAAACATTTTACAACACCATCCTCTCCCCCCGGAACATGGAATATAAAGTCCAGTTCACCGGGCCCACTGGCACGAATGCCGTGGAAACAGCGCTGAAGCTTGTGCGCATGGTGAAAGGGCGTTCAAACGTAATATCCTTCACCAACGGATTTCACGGCCTTACCATGGGATCAATGTCGGTAACGGGAAACTCCTTCTACCGCGACGAGGCCTTTATCAACCGCCAGAACGTGACCTTTATGCCCTATGACGGATATTTCGGTGAGGCTGTCAACACTGCCGACTATCTGCGGAAATTCCTTGAAGACTCGAGCAGCGGCGTCGATCTCCCCGCTGCCATTATTCTTGAAACGATCCAGGCCGAAGGCGGCGTCAATGTGGCAAGCGTGAAATGGCTTCAGGACATTGAAAAGATTTGCAGGGATTACGACATACTCCTCATAGTCGACGACATTCAGGTGGGAAACGGGCGGACCGGAAACTTTTTCAGCTTCGAACGCGCCGGGATAAACCCCGACGTCATCACCATGTCAAAATCGATAGGCGGCGGCCTCCCCCTTGCCCTGGTACTCATAAAGCCTGAGCTTGACCAGTGGCGGCCGGGGGAGCACACCGGCACCTTCAGGGGAAACAACCTCGCCTTTGTCGCGTCAACACAGCTTCTGAGTTACTGGGAAAACACCAACCTCGCCGAGGCTGTTGCCTATAAGGGCCGGATACTCGAAGAAGAGCTTACAAAACTCGTTGATAAATATCCCGAGCTGAACGCCGACGTCAGGGGTTACGGGATGATATACGGACTGCATGTTCCCATGAGAGGCTTCTGCAGTGACGTATCCAGCGAAGCATTCGGACGCGGCCTCATCATCGAGCTTGCCGGCGCGAAAGATGACGTACTCAAATTTCTGCCTCCCCTCGTCATTGAGGAGGACCTGCTCCGGGAGGGACTGAATATTATTGATGAATCAATCAGGGCAGTCCTCGATCACCGCGAATCTGTCATCAAGGGAGAAGAGCTATGATTGTCCGTACCATCGAAGAGATCAGGGGTTCTGAACGGGAGGTATTTGCTGAAAACAGAAACTGGGTCAGCAGGCGGCTTGTCCTTGCTGATGACGGCATGGGATTCTCATTTCATGAAACAGTTATTTTTGGCGGGACGGAAACGGAGATATGGTACAAGAACCACTATGAAGCGGTATACTGCATTGAGGGGGAGGGTGAAGTTGAGACAACGGATGACGGGAAAATTTTTCCGATCCGGCCCGGCACAATGTACGCTCTTAACCGGCATGACCGCCACCTGCTCCGGGCAACGCGGGACATGCGCCTGGTGTGCGCGTTCAATCCGGCACTCGTGGGAAATGAAGTTCACCGGGAGGACGGATCATATCCCCTCCCCGATGAAATAAATAAATAGGATATTTCAGAAGGCCACGCAGGTTTTCCAAGATCGTGGAGATATCCCGCCAGTTTCATCATCCGGGATTCCTGCGCGGAGTACCCCATCAGACCCGCCATTCGCTCAAACACCGCGGGGACACCATACCGGCAGTCGCGGAAAGAAACATTGACATGTCATAGAGAAAAACGAAGTTTTCCCGTAACAGCATCATACATTTGCAAATTTTTTTTAAACCAGGCACAGGCCGGCAGTTTTTCATTGCAGCTACTTGCATCAGAAAAAATATTTTTTCAGCAGCGATACCCGTCCCTTCTTTATGCACTGCATTCCTGAATACTTCATTACCTTTCTTATCTTTTCGCGATACTCCGGCCTGTAGCAATGGGAGGGACATTTTTTACACGAAGGCTTCGGGTCATGGGGGCACCGTATGCGCATGGATACCGCGTATTTCAGAAGGCTGCTGCATTCGTCACAGAGCTCACCGGCGCTGGTGCCGCAGTATTCTCCCACTGCCCCTCCTGCGGTAAAGGGGGCACGAGGCCTCGCGGCGTGGTGCCCGTCGCAGTACAGTGAAACAAATTCCGCGAGCACCTCCGCATCCCGGCGTATGGCCTCACTCGCACCAGCGGGACGTCTCTCAATCATCAAAGTATATCTCCCTGCACTGAAATAACATATTCCTTTATTATACCCCGTTTTCCGGAACGGTCAAGTGCTTCATTCAAAATGGCTGCCACGCCGCCGCAGCAGGGGACCTCCATCCGGGCAATGGTAATGGAATTTATTTTGTGTTCGGAAAATATTGCCTCGAGCTTGTCAATATACTCATCCCGGTAGGGATCGAGTTTCGGACAGAACATTATGACTATTTTCCCCTTCAGGAACCGCTCATGAAAATTACCGTACGCGAAGGGGACACAGTCTGCGGCGATGAGAAGATCGGCATTCTCAAAGTATGAAGCGCCGGGATTGAGGAGCTTCAGCTGCACCGGCCACTGCCGCAGTTCAGATACCGCATGAACCGGTCCCTGTTCACGTTGAGCTGTCACGGGAGTTTTCCGAAGATCGATGGTTTGTGAACCGGGGCAACCCCCGCCGTGACACAGGGTTCCGTAGTTCACAAGAGGAACAGCAATCCCTTTCTCCTCGAGGCATGAAACCGCTTCCGCGAAGTATCCCGCCTCGCCGTGGTCCTGGAGATGTTTCAGGTGCGCCATTATCACTTCAGGCCCCTTCGGGATAATGTTCTCCGTCATAACGCGCCGTTCATCGTAGGGTTCCGCCTCCCGTTCAACAACGGTGATCGCCCCCTCGGGGCAGGTGCCGATACAGGCTCCGAGGCCGTCGCAGAAAAGGTCGCTCACAAGCCGCGCCTTCCCGCCGATCATCTGCAGCGCCCCTTCAGGACAGTCAGGAACACATTCCCCGCATCCCGTGCATGTATCGTCATCTATTGTGATAATTTTTCTTTTCATTTTGTTCTCCATTTAAACATGCAATGTTATTTTTTATCATTCCTGTGCGCTTCTGCGCATGAACCTGCCATGGGGCACCATTCAGCACATCCCTTCTGAAGCCGTGAGTTCCTGATCACTTCACCGCAGTGGTGACAGACCCGTGAAGGGTCATCTTTAAAAAACTCAATCATTGCGCCGCACCCCGGGCACCGTACTTCAAAAATATCATTGAAACTCCAGTACCGCATGTCGGTACCCGGACATTGGGCCATATACCATATCCTCCTTCCCGCGTTTTATCATGATTGCCTGCTCACCGCCACGCGCCGCCGCATGAATTCTATAACAATAACACATCACGCTTTTTCCCGCATTGACTCAGGTCAAAACGGAAATATTTTTTGTTGTTTTTTTTAAGGGGGTTGATACTGTTCTGCAATGAAAACTTCATCCTTTTTACACAACACCGACCTGTTCAGGGAACTCAGTGACGCCGCGCTCCGTCAGGTGGAAGCCCTCGGGTCGGTCAGGTCACTGTCCCGCAACGAAACTCTTTTCCTTGAAGGCACCGAAGGGACCGGTTTTTTCCTGCTCCTGGAAGGGACGATAAAAATTTTCAAGACGTCCTTTGACGGGAAGGAATTCATCATGAAGCTCATAGGGCCCGGCGAAATCTTCGCCGAAGTAATACTGTTCGAAAACGAGACCTATCCTGTCAGCGCCATGGCAGTGGTGCAGTCAAAGGTATTCTCGATCCCCAAAGCTCCTTTCCTTTCGGTTCTGGACCACAGGGACTTCCGCAACGACTTTATCGCCACGCTGATGAAAAAACAGCGGTACCTCGCCCAGAGAATACTCTATCTTTCCGCGTATGACGTCGAGGAGCGGTTTTTCCGCTTTCTCAGCGAACGTTACGGGAAAGAGGAAACATATCACATATCCCTGACGAAAAAAGAAATCGCGTCAGCCATCGGCACAATTCCGGAAACCCTTTCACGCCTCCTTGGACGACTGAAATCACGGGGAATCATGGAGTGGGACGAGACAACAATTTCCCTCCGCAGGGGTTTCTGGGATGATAATGTTTTCGAATAACGCCTGAAACATTTATACTTTACAAAAAGGGCTTCACGGCCGACAGTATCCGGCGGTCATTTCAGCACCGCACCACTGGAACCAGGAGATCAGACCAATGGCTATTCCCGCATGGCAGTACGATGAAATGAAGCAGGCCGGCACCGATTATGAGGCCGAAGATGAAATCCGCATCTACGACGAAAGGATGTCGCGGCTCCGGGACATTGAGTCGGAAACTGCCGCGATCATTGAAACTCTCGGTATCGGGAAATCATCGGTGGTTCTGGAATACGGCACCGGGACCGGCTCCTTTGCGGCGGCGGTCTCTTCTCACTGCCGGCAGGTTTACGCGGTGGACATATCAGCCCCCATGCTCACCTTTGCCGGGAAGAAAGCCGCTTCCATGGAGCGCAAAAACATTGAATTCATCCGGGGTGGGTTCCTCACCTACACGCACCGGGGTCCCGCGCCGGATTTTGTCATTACACAGCTTGCCCTGCATCACCTCCCGGATTTCTGGAAACTCATTGCACTGAAAAACATCCATGACATCCTCGCGCCCGGAGGGAAACTCCTTTTGAAAGATGTGGTGTTTTCGCTGCAGCTGGAAAAATATGAAAAGACCATTGACTATACCGTACAGGCGATGGAAGCAGCGGCGGGCAGCGATACCGGCGCCAACTTCATCCGTCACATTCAGCAGGAATATTCCACCTTCGACTGGATCATGGAGGAGATGCTGTACCGTGCAGGATTTATCATCGAACAGGCCGACTACGGGGAACTCTTTCTCACCACCTATGTCTGCACAAAAGACCAGACGAGATAGGCGGGATTCATTCCCCCCTATTTACGTCATGGCTGATTATTTTTCCTTGAAATTTCATCTCCTCTGTTATAGATTATTACAGGGAATTTTATATACCCTGTAATAATTGCGGATAGTATCGCTGCCCGCATTATGCGAGAGGGAACTATGCTGAAGCGTTTTTTGGAACTCACCGGGATTGCCGCTCTTGTGTTCGGCGTCTTTTTTTTCGTAATGGCCTTTATCAACTGCAATCAGCACGCAGCTATGAAAAAGAAGGGGAAAGAGGTACAGGCGACGGTAATAAAAACATACGAATCTCTGTCGCGTACCGGAAACAGATCCAATGCCTCCGGGAGTTATGCCTGTATCGCCCTTGTGCAGTTCACCGATCCCTTCAGCGCATCAGAAAAGAAGATGGAATACGGCTTCCCTGCAAAAAGGCCCGATGTCACACCGGGAACACAGTTTTCCATGATATACAATCCCGACGGTGAAATGCTGATGATGAAGAACCATCTGCGCGATCCCCTTGAAGCCATGAAGACACCTGCGATAATCGGAGGCATCTTCTTCCTGGCAGGGACAATGCTTTTTGCATTCAGGCGGAAAATCATTTCATAACCAGAACACGAGGAATACTCCATGATGGAAAAGCGCATACTCATAACAGGTTCCACGGACGGAATAGGGAAAGAGACAGCCCGCCAGCTTGCAGCAAGGGGACATCATATTATCCTGCACGGACGCGACAGGGAAAAAGGAGAAATGGTACGGGGGGAAATTTCCAGAGAATCCGGGAATGAGAATATTTCCCTGGTAATCGGAGACCTTTCCTCCCAGCAGGAACTCCATTCGATATCTGACGAACTGCATCATTCCTTTGAATCACTGGATGTGCTGATACACAATGCCGGGACATTCCAGGAGGAACGGACACTCACCGCCGACGGTATAGAGATGACCTTTGCGGTAAACCACATGGCGCCGTTCATTCTCACAAAAAACCTCTACGACATGCTGAAACTCGGCAATGACGCGCGGATCATCACGGTGAGCTCCATGATTCACTCGCGGGAAATCAACTTTGAGAACATTCAGGGAGAACAGTTTTATGACGGCACCAACGCCTACTGCCTCAGCAAGCTGTGCAACATTCTGTTCACCTACAAACTGGCAGAGCTCATTAAACATGACGGTATAAGCGCCAACTGCCTCCACCCCGGAGTGATTGACACAAAGCTCCTTCGCAAGACATGGAGCGGTACCGGCGCCCCGGTCGCGGAGGGGGCAAAAACTTCCGTATATCTCGCGGATTCTCCGGAAGTGGAAAACATGACCGGCTCGTACTTCGTAGACATGAAACCGGAAAAATCCTCCGCTGTATCATACAGCAGCGAAATTCAGAACCGTCTCTGGAACATCAGCGAGACCCTCATCATGCCCCGGCTCTGACGATAGAGAGCATGCCCCGGCAATATCTGCATTGCCGGGGCAAAGCATATCGCCCTACTTCCTTTTTGCTTTATTATTCAGGTGAAACGATTCATTAAAGGTGCTCAGAAGATTCAGCGTGTGCTCGGAAATTTTCTGGATACTCCCCATCAACCCGTAAAACAGAATGGAAAGCCGGGTTTTGGAACTTTCATCCTGTATGCGCTTGATCTGGTTTTTATCAAATTCATCGACAAGCCGCTTCAGTGTTTTATTTCTGTCCGCCACTGACCTGTAATCAACGCTGTGCTGCATCATCAGGGTCATTGATGTTTTCTGCAGAAGTTCGGTCATTATCGACCGCAGCCGGTTCAGCTCCTCTATCTGCACCGGCAGGAGACCCTTATGATGGTTGTCGAGGTGCACAAAGGACTTCATCACCGCGTCACGCTGGCTTTCAGCAATCTCCTGGATTGAACTGATTATCTGAGCATACTTCTTCGTGTGCTTCAGGTCTTTCTTGTCCAACCAGCCGAGTGTCTTAAAAATATTGGCGATAATAATATTCGCCCATGACTGCAGCGTCTTGGTATCGCGTTTAATCTTCCTGAGCTCCACTCTATCCTGAAGGAAAAGGCTGTTGAAGCATTTTTCCAGAGACTCATTAACCTGCTGCAGGAAAAAGCCGCTCTGTTCGAAGGAGGTGGCGATGGCGAACCCGGCATCGTCAACCTTCTTGATATTGAACACCTCGACACCCCTGCTGTCCTGTACACGCTTGTTATGCAGATGATGGTTTTTCCATATTGTAAAACCCGCCAGGGCGGTGATAGCGACAATTCCGGTGACGGGAAAGTAATACAGAACATACGCAAAACCGAACGTCACCGCGAATGCCATGATTGCGGTAAAGAACCATCCCCCTATGACCATCAGAACCCCGGTGACGCGGTACACTGCGCTCTCCCGTCCCCATGCCTGATCAGACAGCGAGGAACCCATGGCCACCATAAATGTTACATAGGTGGTGGACAGGGGAAGTTTCAGCGACGTCGCGAATGAAATAAGGGCGCTTGCAACCATGAGATTTACAGAAGCCCGCAGAAGATCAAAAGAGGGTACCTTCCATTTCCCGTGATCAACAGGGACACAGCGGTCGGGGTCAACACGGCAGGAAATTGCCTCCTGCATGCGAAAGGGAACGACAGCTTTTATTACACCGAAAATCGACGACACCATCCTCACCACTACACGGGAAAGCGCAGAGGACTCGAACCGCTCGAACCCCTCCTCCTGCCGCCCGAGACTTATCTCCGTTTCCGTAACTGTCCGTGACTTTTTTGAAAACCACAGCGTTATTACCATAACAACACCCGCAAGAAGGAGCAGCAGGGTTTTGGTATGCACAGGATTTTTCAGGGCTTCCATGGTCATCGCGAAGGGTTCTCCGCTGGCCAGGGCAAACCGGTATGACGCCAGTCCCGCAAGGGGAACACCGATAAAGTTGACCAGGTCGTTCGCGGCGAACGCCATTGCAAGGGCAAACGTCCCCACAAGGACAATGGGTTTCAGTATATTGATGCGGGTCACCATTAAAAGGATCTGCAGCAATACCGCACTTGCACAAAAAATTGCTCCCATGATAATCAGGGTATGGTTCTTTATCCAGATATTCATCTCCGGCGTTATAAACGAAGCTCCTTTCGCCCCTTTGATAATAATAAAATATGTAATCAGGGACAGCGCAAGTCCTCCCCATACCGCTCCGAACCGCTTCAGGCGTTTCTGGTAATCGAAGGTAAAAAGAAGCCTTGTAAAAAACTGGAACAGGGCGCCGCACACAAAGGCCACCACCACCGACACAAGAATACCGGAAATAATCGCCAGTGCTTTCCCCGTATTAATATACTGCGCCACTGTGGCATGAGGGTCAGCGCTTGCGTTCACCTTTATGAGTGACACCGCGACAGCGGCCCCCAGCAGTTCGAAAACAATTGACACCGTAGTCGACGTGGGGAGGCCAAAGGTGTTGTACAGGTCAAGCAGTATGATGTCCGTGAGCATGACCGCAACGAAGATAACCATAATTTCAGTGAAGAGAAACAGCTCCGGGTGGAATATCCCCTTCCTCGCTACCTCCATCATTCCGCTTGAAAACGTGACGCCGAGAAGGATTCCCACACTGGCGACCAGCATTATAACCCTTTTCGGGGCGGCCTTCGATCCTATTGAAGAATTAAGAAAATTTACCGCATCATTGCTTACCCCGACAACAAGGTCAAATACCGCAAGCAGTATAAGCATTACAACCATGAAAAGATATAGTTCCATAGAGACTCCGTTTTACAAGAATACCCGGG
>ENA-UPTA01006228-UPTA01006228.1-activated-sludge-metagenome-genome-assembly--contig:-NODE-6228-length-10602-cov-5.034512_pt1 | contig 10602 bp, 14 predicted proteins | sample MGYA00238184_ERZ773361 | MGnify/ENA primary metagenome ERZ773361 (study PRJEB29100, sample SAMN05720205) | activated sludge metagenome | isolation source: anaerobic digester from wastewater...
TTGGCAAAAGCGGACGCAGAGAAGCAGTAAGTTTAGTTTCCGCTAAACACAACGGACAACGAGTCCTTTGACACCTGCACTATAAAGGTTTGTTATCACGGCAAGAATCGCAACAAATCGGATCTTACCAAGCAGGCTATTGAGGACGCTATTCCCTCAATATATAACTGCCCTATTGTATGCCACTACACAGTTGAGGACGACACCATTGGTGGACATGACGTTGATATAATTAAATCGTCTGTCGGTATGAGAATGGTTAACCTGACTGATGCTGTTGGCGTAATTCCGGTAGGAGCAAAATATCACTGGGAAACTATTGAAGACAGTGGAGGCACCCACGAATACTTATGCATAGAAGCTATCCTTTGGAAGCGTGCTTCTGCATATGCAAAAATAAAACGGGACGGTATCGTGTCCCAATCTATGGAAATAACCGTGAAAGATAAAGAAACCGTTGACGGATACTGTCTGGTCAACAAGTTTATCTTCACGGCTTTTTGTTTGCTCGGAGATGGTATTGAGCCTTGTTTCGAGGCGGCATCACTTCAGACATTCTCTCTTAGCAAGTGTAAGGAACAGTTCGAGCTTATGATGGCCGAACTTTCTGAACAGTACAGCAAAGCCATTACCTCTAATGAGGATGACACAATAAATAAAGAATTATCGAAAGGAGGAGATTATTCGTTGAACAAGGAAGAACTCCTGTCCAAATATGGGCTTACAGTTGAAGAACTCGACTTTGATATTAACGCCTTTTCTATCAGCGAACTCACAGAAAAGTTTGAAGCAATAAAGGCGGGCAAGTCTGGCGCTCAAGCAAATGGCAGCGTTCCTGACGAGGAAGATAATGTTGAAGGTGCGGGCTCTGGAGATCCCACAGACGATGATGATGACGAACCCGTTGGTGACGGCGACGATAGTGGAGACGGCGAAGGCGGAGAAGGTAGTGGCGAGGGTGAAGATTCTGAGCCTGAAGGTACGTTTGCTCTGACTGAGCAATTTAAGACCGAACTACTCGAGTCTCTTTATTCAGATCTTGTCGTTGATCCGTACTGGGGCGAGATGCCTAGGTATAGTTATGTTGACTATGATGCTGAGACAAAAGAAGTTTACTGCTTTGATGTAACTGAGTGGAAGCTTTACGGCATCAAGTATTCCGTGGACGGCGACTCCGTAAAGGTTGACTTTACATGTAAATCCCGCAAGAAGTTTGCAATAGTAGACTTCAACGAGGGAGAGACTGATGTAAATTATGAATCGACGTTTAGCGCTATATTCTCACGCATAAAGGCAGAAACTGATGAGCTTCGTGCATTTAAGAAAGAGAAGCTTGACGCTGAAAGAAAGGTTGAGGTTGAGAAACTGTTTAGCTCATTTGTTGAGCTCGACGGAAATGAGGCATTTACAAAGCTGAAGGACAACCACTCTGATATGACACTCGAAGAGATTGAGAATAAGTGTTACGAAATCAAGGGTCGTATGTCTCAGGCTAATTTTGCTCTTGAAAAACCCCAGTCTGTACGCATCCCCATCAATACAAACAACACAGATGACGAGCCTTACGGCGGACTGTTCGTAAAGTATCGTCAAAATAATTAAGGAGGAAAACAATATGTATGGTGTTTTTAGATCTGACCTGATGAGCGGCACAGATGTTGCTGCTGATCTTGTATCAGTAAAGTTCTACGATGGTTCTCCCGAAGCTCCCGCAGCTATCGAGAACGGCAACGTAGTAAAGCTTAGCGGTCTCATCACTGGTGAGCGCGAAGTTAACAAGGGTGTTACACCCGCAGCGAACGATTCCCTTGAGGACATCGTAATCATCGGTACTCCCGAAGTTAATTACGATGAGCGCAAGAAGAACCTTGACGATTTCAGAAATGAAGCAGGCGATATTAGCAGAGGCTTTATTCCTCGTTCAAGAAATATCTGTTCTGTTACAGCAGAGGCTCTTGACATTGCCGCTGGTGTTACTCCCGCGGTAGGTTATGTAGTTGAACTTCAGGCTGGTACTAAGCTTAAGGTTGTTGCTTCTGGCACAGCAGGCTCTACCAAGTTCGGCGAAATTATCGCAATTGAAACTACGAGCCGTTACACATACTACGTAATTAAGATTGCGTAACCAAAGAAGGAGGAATAAATAATGGCTGATTTTAATGACATTGTAAAGCTCGCCGTTGACGCATATCGCGGCACTACTGCTAAGTATTCGGTAAATGAATCTATGGAAGTTCTTCGTCAGGCCCTCATTGCAGCAAACAACGGTAGTACCGTTCTTGACTACAAGGCTATCCGTGATGGCAAGTGCGGCGAAGTATTTACTCTCGTAGAAACTATTCTGTCCAGAACAATCGTAGATGGTCTTCAGGGTGATGAATACTTTAACGCCCTTGTTGACTTTAAGAACGTTGCTCTTGGTGATGAGAACATTTTCGTTATCGAAGATAATGACCTATTCGTAATTGCCGAAGCTGCCGAAGGTACTCAGGGCGTTCGTCGTCAGAGACTTGGCGGCGCAACAAGGTCTTCTATCCCCACCTCCCTTAAGGTAGTAAAGATTTACGAGGAGCTTAACCGCGTACTCGCAGGTCAGGCTGACTTTAACACGTTCATCCAGAAGGTATCCGAATCTTTCCGCAAGGCTATCCTCGATGACATCTACAATCTCTGGAACAATGCAACTGCTACTGATTTCGGTGGTACTACATACTTCCCCGCTGCCGGTGCATACGACGAGGATACTCTCCTTGACGTTATCGCGCACGTTGAAGCTGCGGCGGGTGGCAAGACCGCTACAATCCTTGGCACAAAGAAGGCTCTGAGAAATCTTGCTCCCTCTATTCAGGGTTCGGATTCCCAAAGTGACCTTTATAATATGGGATTAGAATATCACTATAATAGTTCCGGCGCACAGAAATGTGCGTAAAAATATAACCCATTTAATTGCTGGAACATCCTAAAGCTATTCATGCTACAGCGTAAGAATGAAATATATCTATATGCGAATGCGACGAAAGTAGAAAGAAATGAATAGATGACACATGGTTAAATCCTAAATGTCAACATAATGGATAATCAGCAGCCAAGCTCCGAACAGGAGAAGGTTCAACGATCAGAGCGTGAGCTCGTAGGACAGCAAGCGATTGGCTGTCTGAAATGGTGGGCACCCGAAAGGGTGAAGATATGATCTTTTCTCTGGCGAAAGTCAGAGGGTACTTAGTACCAGCAGGCTTAGCGAGCCAACATTAACATAATGTGTGCTAAAAAATTAAGACTACGGCAAGTTCTACGGCAGCCCTGTTGTAGCTACTCCTCAGAGACATAAGCTTAACTCGACAGACTTCATCCTTGACGACGATGTACTTACTATCATCGCAGGCGACGACAAGCCTATCAAGTGCGTATACGAGGGTCAGTCTACAATTCTGCTTGGCAATCCTGCGGACAATAAGGATTTCACACAGAATTACTTCTATGGCGAACGTTGGGGTCTTGGTATTGTTCTTGCTGGCGGCAACGCTGGTATCGGCAGATACGAAACAATCTAACAAATAAATATTACGGGGCGGCTTAACAGTCGCCCCTATTATTATAAGAACGAAAGGACAGTTATATGGCAAACACAAGATCAAAGGTAAATAAGGCAGCTACAGCAAAGACAGAAACAACTCAGGAAAAAACAGAGAAGGTTGTAGTCGAGAAAACAATTATCCCCGAAAAGGTAATAACAGAAAAAGTTCAATACAAGGTTAAAGAAACCCTCGACCCCGATACGCTCGTAACGGTGCGAAACGGCTTTCAGGGAATTCTTGTTTACAAGAGCAAGAAGACTGGCGAAAAATTCGTATGGGAAACATTTGGCGCTGAACAGGAAATAGAACTGAAAGAACTGAAAAACGCGAAGAACTCTTCAAAGACATTCTTCATTAACAACTGGTTCCTCTTTGACGATCCTGCTGTCATTGAATATCTCGGCGTAGGTCAGTATTACAAGAACGCTCTCACGTATGACTCCTTTGATGAGCTGTTTTCTAAGTCTCCCGACGAAATCATTTCTTCTATAAATGCGCTCTCTGTTGGACAGAAGAAGTCTGTTGCTTATAGAGCAAAGCAGATGATTTCCGAACAGGAGATCGACTCAATAAAAGTTATTAGCGCACTTGAAAAGGGACTCGGTATCGACCTGATTGACAAGGCGTAAAGATTGGAGGCGGTCATATAAGCGTTTCCTATGATGTTTTTACAAGCGCGTTTCTTGACAAGGTGAAAGAATACGACTTCCTTCAGCTTAGTCCAGAAGACCGCACAAATGTAGTTGACGGATATATGAGGCGGGCGTGTGCTCGTTTCGGCAAGATATGTAAATATGACATTACTAATGGTAACGATACGACCAGAACATTTGACATCGACATTCCAGACGACGAGATCGACGATATAGCAGATATTGTAAGCGAGGGCATGGTTGTTCAGTGGTTTAAGCCCTACTTCTATAAGCAGGAAAACTATGAGAACATTATGAACACGGTTGACTACTCAAGCTACTCCCCTGCTGAACTTCTTCATCGTATTACCTCTGCCTACAAAATGAGCAAGAAAGACTTCGCTAATCTTATGAAAGATTATTCATATGACAACGGCGATTTAAGTGACCTACATTTATGAAGACTTCTAAAAATATTTACATACCAGATCAACTTTTATGCAATTACATTCGCTCGCTGATAGGTCAATTCTATAAGATACTGCCTATAAAGGAAAGCGGCGAACCTTCTCTTTCTAAATACATTGATAGCCTTCAGCGTGAGCTGATGGGTTGTCAGGGGCTAATCCCTGCTCTTAAATTTGACGAGCACTATCTCTCCCTTCTGGCAATTCTACAGTATCATTACGAGAACGAATGCCCAGTAGAGACTGTGAGAAGCGACATCTTTAAGGCAATAAATATATGCAAGAAACTTGCAAACAAATTGGATGCGGAGGGGTGCTGATGGGAACGTGGGACACCTACGAAGCTAGACTTACCGTTAACGGCGTTACAAAAAGAGAGCACGCCCTCAAGCATACGCAGTCGAGAATAACATCAAAGATTGTTAACTCCCTTTCGTGTCACGATGTTTTGATTAACGGTGTGCCTCAGAAAATATCAATCATTGACAAAAGGCAAGACTTGGCACTTAAAAAGATATGTGCTTTGCCGGGAGAAACGTTAGTTCATGGCGGGCTGGTAGACTTCGCAGATAGCAAATGGTTAATAACCGAGCTAGATGCAAACGATGAAGTCTACACTAAGGGACTTATGAAACGATGCAACTATCTGCTCAAGTGGCTTGACGAAACAGGGGCAATCATCGAGAAGTGGTGTATTGTCGAAGATGGCACTAAGTACCTTATAGGTGAGAAGCCGAAAGAGGTTATGACTATCGGCGATGCTCGTATGGCGATAACCATCGGTAAGGATGCCGACACAATCAAGCTATGCAGAGGAAGACGTTTTCTCTTAGACGACCCCGACTCCCCGAGGGTACTGGCGTTTCAGATTACGAAGCCAAATAAGTTGTTCAATAACTATGGCGGTGTTGGCGCGTTCCGCTTTATTCTCAACGAAGTAAATGTAACGGATGATGATAATACGGAACTTATGATAGCTGATTACTATAACTGGACACCGGGCGTAGATGCTGCCACACATGTTAATCCCGACACATCTCTTAGTGAAATTGTATCAGACGCTCAGAACCCCGTCATCGACGAGGAGGTGTGGATTTAATGACACTGAAAGATTTTTACGATTACAAAAATGTATTAATGCGTGAGATATGCAGTAACCCTAAAATCGTTAAGCTCGTTACAGGACTGACAGATCCAACCATTCCAAACCGAGACATACCGTATACTCAGGTATTCCCGTATGAATTTATCCCCGAGACAACAGACAACGCGAATGTATATATTTGTTTTGATGTTGATATTGAAAAAGTACCAAGCAAAACAACATATGTGCCGGTAATCTATGTTTGGGTGTTCGCACACAAGAGTAAGATCAAGCTTCCCACAGGAGGTTCACGACTCGATGCTATATCCTCAGAGATAGATGAAATGCTTAACGGTAGTCGTATATATACTCTTGGCACACTCGACCTTGTTGATGTTGGTAGGTTTGTTCCTATAACAGACTATCTCGGCAGAACGTTGTGTTACTCTGGTCTTGAATTTAATCGTGATGGCAATAAAAGAGTTCCTACCAATAGAAAACACCCGTTCGATCAACAGGGGTGATAATCATGGGCGGTCTTTTATACAAAACGGAGCACCAGATTAACGAGCATATTTCAATACGCATTCCAACAATAAGAGAAATAATTGCTGATGAGGACAGTTACTTCAACGATGTTGGGCTTATCGTGTCTACCCCCTATGACATGATGGTATCACTGGATGATATACACGTTGACTTTACAACGATTGATGACTGGGAGTTGTTCTGTTTGCTGTTCGACCAGCTCAGACAAAAAGACCTGTCGCTTATCTTCAGTAATATCAATCTTTCTACATTTGAGCCCGCCGTTAACAATAAAAACGGAGAGCTCGTTTTTATTGACAGAAAAACTAGGGCGGTTATTGACCGAGGCATACACTGGCAAATCTGTGCTTTTATAAGAAAGATACTATGTATTTCACGAACCTCAAAGCAACCAGCTAACGAAGAAGCTAGGGTGTATATGATTGAACGCGCTCGAACTAAAATGCGTCGTCACAAAAACGACAAGCCTGAATCGCAACTGGAAGAATATATAGTAGCTTTGGTAAACGCATCAGAGTTTCCATACAACTACGAGTCCGTGCAGGACTTGACGATATACCAATTCAATTCAAGTTTACATCAAGTTATCAACAGAGTTAATTACGACAAAATGATGATTGGATGTTATGCAGGCACCGTAGCAATGAAGGAGATTGATCCAGATGATCTATGCTGGCTCACTCCAAAGAAAACTAAAAGAATAACACAGGAGGAATAATATGATCAAGGATTTAATCATCACCAGTCTTGAGACCATTAATGCGTATGACGTTGTAACCGGTGATTACAGATTTACGCTTGACGAACTTCAGAGCGCAAATATCGCAAATGCTCAGGACACCTCAGACATTACAGGTAAGGGCGGTCGTCTCCTCAACTCCCTGAAGAGAAACAAGAGCGTTACCGTAACTGGTAATAACGGTCTATTATCTGGCGGCCTGCTTGAGCTCCAGACTGGTAGCACGTTCACAGAAAATGCTAACGCGCCTGTTATGTGGTCTGATTACAAGACTATTACATCAAGCGCTTCTACCACTTCATACAAGGCTGTTGGTACTGCTGGTGCTGAAATTGTAAGCCTTTACATCAAAAACGCAGATGGTACGCTCGGAACCAAGCTTACTCAGGACTCAGCAGTTGGCAACGGAAAGTTTACTTATAACCCCTCTACAAAAGCACTTGCGTTTAAAGGTGGTGTTTATGCTGATGGAACAGAGATAGTTATCCACTACAAGAGAGCTATCGCCGCAAGTGTACTTACAAATAAGTCTGATGTATTCTCGCTCAAGTGCCAGCTTTACATAGACGCTTTTGCGGAAGCCAGATGTGGTGACGTATATCGTGTTCAGTTCTACATTCCTATGGCTGACTTCAACGGTAACTTTGAAATCGCTCTCGGAGACAATCAGACAGTTCATGCATTTGAATGTAAGTCCATTTCCACAACTTGTGGTACTACTGACGGCAACCTCTGGACATACACCGTATTCGGCGCGAATGCTCCTGACGCAGCGTAATCATGAGAGGTATCTTACAGTGCCGCGTATGCGGTAAAGAATATGAGGCGTGTCGAACTGGCGCAATCGGAGGCGAGTTCAGATGGCAGGATGTCGCCTGCTCTCAGGAGTGCGGCTCTGAATACCTCAGGAGAATAAAGCTCTCCAGAAATATTCCCGTCGAGGACGAGGATGTATCTTCAGAAGTTGAACTTGAGGAAGATGAAGAGTGTGACGAAGAAGAGGACTCATTCTGGTTAGATGACGAGCTCGACGAAGAGACTGACGAAGAAGAGGAATCTGATTAATCAGACCTAATCTTTTCGGGATTTAATATGGGGAGGAGAATTCTTTATAGAGTTTTTCTCCCTATTTTTTTCTAAGGTGGTGATATTAATAGTTAGGTCAAAATTTAACGTAGACAAAGACAAGGAAAAGAGAACGTGTGATGGCATAGTTTTCGATAGTTGTATGGAAATGAAGTTCTACCGAGATGTAGTTTTGCCTCAAAAGAGGAGTGGCATTATCAGCAACTTTGAGTTGCAAAAAGAATACGTGCTACAACCAAAATTCCATAATGGCGAGAAGTGGGTGCAGCCTATTACATATGTTGCGGATTTCTATATTGAATATAGCGATAGTACATCGGTAGTTATTGATACCAAGGGCTGCCCTGACTCCGTTGCAAAATTAAAACGTAAGCTTTTCTGGTATGTATATCCGAACATTGAGTACAAGTGGATTGTTTATTCAAAGACAGACGGAGACGAAAACAACGACGGCTGGTGTGAATATGAGTACGTACAGCGCCAGCGTAAAATACGCAAGAAGAAAAAGTTAGAAGCGAAAGAACAAAACAAAAATAAAAGAAAAGAATAAAAGGAGAATTTTAGTATGGCAAAGACAGCTAAGAAAATATCAGTCAATAAGTTTGAGAGCATGGTAATTAAGCAGGAACCTGTGGTTATTACCACCGGAGAGCAGGATGACGTTGAAATAATCGTTACCCCTACCATTGGACTTGAGAGCATGATTGACTTCGTTAATTATGTGGTTAACTCTTGTGTGGATATGGATAGAGGAGAATACATTCCCGAGGCCTATTCCCTCTCGTTTGATATGGCACTCCTTACACACTATGCTAATTTTACTATGCCTAGTAGTCTTGAAAAGGCTTATGAGCTTATTAATAACACAGACGCAGTAACTCTTGTGTCTGCGAACGTTGATGGAGGTCAGCTTAGTGAGATTATGGATGCTATTGATAATAAGATTGGGCATCTCCTCGATGTGATAGCATCATCTGCCGTAACAAGAATAAACGAGGTTATAGGCAAGATTAACTCTATTGTTGAAATGAGTGAGGGCGCTCTGTCGGGACTTAACCCCGACGACATCAAGGGCTTCTTTGATAGGGTGTCGGCGATAAGCGATAAGGATGTTGAAACTGTTGCAAGGGCGGTGTCCACAAACATTGTTTCTGATGACGGAGATGTTGTAACAATAAAGAAGGGATAATATATGGCGAATGTTGAGAAGTATTATGACGACTGGGGCCCTTTGGTTGCGGCCGCTAATCGAAAAACCAAGACCATCCTAGAAACCGATGTAGCTCCAGTCGCTGAAGATATTCTTAAGCGTCATATTCGAGATGATATATACGGAGCATACAGACCCAAGACTAATGGTTGGGTTGACGAGGATGGACATAGAGCAACCTATGAACGTAGAAACGACTTGTCAAATAAAGTTACTAGCGTTTTTGAACAAACATTTACCGGTACTACGATAACAGTAACAAGTACGGAGATTTCGCGACACCCTGTAAGAAAAGGATTTGCTAAGACTTGGTGGAATCACAATAGAACTACGGGTTCGCTCCTTCAATTACTGGAAAGCGGTAATATGGGTATCTGGTGCGGAGGTTTTGCTCGACCAGCGGTTAGTAACACGCAAGAAGCCTTTGAAACCGACAGGAGAATTAACGCTGCAATCAAACGTGGTGTTACAAGAGAAATAGGAAAAAGTAATAACATAACATAAAGGAAGGTGAAGTAATGGCTTTTGGAGCAAAGATTAAACTTAGTGTAGACGAGTCCGGTTCCGCCGCCTTCCGAAGAGAGATACAGAAATATGTTGATACAGCAGCAGGCGCTGGAGGGATAAAGCTTAATCTAAAGAATGTTAATCTGAAGGTAGACAAGCAAAGCATTAAAAATATGGTGTCTAATATTCAGGACAAGCTAAATAACAGTGCTGGCATAACCATAAAGGTAAAGAACATTAATGCAACCGCTGCGATAAATAAAGTCAAAGCCGATTTACAAGCAGCAATAGATTCAGTCACTGGCGGTAATGGTACTGGCGCCGCTAATGGATCGGGCAACAGGAGGGGTGGCACCAATAATCAGACAGCCTATGATTCGAGAATTAAGCAGGTCGAGAGTATGGCGAAGAAAGTCTTTAGCTCGACAAAGGGACAGTTAGCAGAACCCGAGCTAACAAACATGATAACGAATTACAACAAGATAATTGATAAAATTCAGGAGTTACGTGCTAATCAGTCCCTACAGACGGCAGATGCTATATCAGGATTACAAAGACAAGCTATTGAACTACAGGGATTAACACAGGCACGAAACGCTGAAGCAGCAGCCGAAACCGCCGCTGCTCAGCAAACAGTACAGCTCGATCAGCAATCCCTTAATCTCAAAGCACAAATTCAGCGCTGGATTATGTCAAATACCAGAGCGTATGAGGTATACAAAGATAAGATTAATGGGTTCCTCACCCAGCTAA
>ENA-UPTA01006229-UPTA01006229.1-activated-sludge-metagenome-genome-assembly--contig:-NODE-6229-length-10601-cov-17.642898_pt1 | contig 10601 bp, 14 predicted proteins | sample MGYA00238184_ERZ773361 | MGnify/ENA primary metagenome ERZ773361 (study PRJEB29100, sample SAMN05720205) | activated sludge metagenome | isolation source: anaerobic digester from wastewater...
TAGAATCTTTAGAATCTTTAGAATCTTTAGAATCTTTAGAATCTTTAGAATCTTTTGCGATGAGTTTCTGAATCTCATCGACAAGATTTTGGCAGTCTCCCGTAGATCGGGCGTCTTTGACCCTATCTACAATTGACGCCATACTGCCAATGAACTCATCGCCGAATTGCCCCCGGGCTATCGGTTCAAATTCAGTCTCCCTGACGGCAATGGCCGTCTGTCCAAGAATTCGATTCCGCAATCTGGCCAGCACCCACATCATTAACAGCCCCAAGGGGTCTTTTCGGTGGTCCACGGAAAAGCTCCCCTCGTCAACAAGGATTCTGACCAACTCTGCCGTGTTGTACCGGATGCCCGGATAGTGCACGGCATGAGCTTTTTCCATACGGACATCTTCCAGGATATTCAGCCACTGACTTCCCGGAATGGTGAAGTCAGTATGGACGATGTGACCACTCTCGTGGTCGAGATACCCACGCGCTTTGATTAACGACTTTTCATCGTCCGGCGGTAACTCCGGGATGATGATGTTTTTGCCGTTTGTCGCGGCTGTATTGCCGCAAATTTGCAGGGTGATTCCTGCCTTTTTCGCCATGGCACGCATGGCGAATATAATCCCTCCTAAACTATACTTGTTCATTTGCGTCCTCCTTTGCCCGGTTAGGGGCGATTGAAAATGGTTTCAAGTCGCACCAAATAAAAAAGGCACCGAGCGGGGAGAAATTCTCTCTACTGTTCGGTGCCAAACTTTGGCCTTCTACTAAAATAAATATTCTGTATAAGTATTAGCACTTCCGCCGTAAAGCCCCTGGATTTATCCATGGGGAGGTTCAGGGTTAGAGCTGTTGACATCCCCACGGCCTGAACGCCGAGGTTTTGCGGCCAGATAGATAAAAAAACCACCCAACACCATCTGGGAAGATGGGTGGGTGGTTTAGGTTTAAAACCAAGCAGCCGGGATGGCCGGGATGGCCGGGGCTGGTAAATCATTATCGTTGGCCTCGGCCTCGCCTTGCTCAAAAGGCAGCTCCAGCTCCAGTTCCGGTTCCGGTTCGGCAATACTGATGACTGCCTCTGGGATATTGCCAAGAACAGACAAAATCCCTGCTGCGGCAACCAACCCAGGACCATCAATCAGTCCTTTTGCCGGAATCGAAGCAAAGGACGCCTTTAGTTGCCCGACAAGGGTGACCAGCTCCGGTTCGAGGAACATAAGTCCCTCTATCTTTGCCAACATGGTCCGCAGGGGCCGGATGGCTTTCTGCGTAACCACCGTCCGACCGTAGAAAGATTCCTTCCACGTTCGGACAGCCAGTTGCTCTATCTCCTTCCGGAGTTGACCTGGGAGCCCCGAAATCTCTTTCTTTAAGCCGTCTTCATGGCCAGTCACGGGCGATATTTCTATCACCTGCGTCTGGAACTTCAGACGGCTGTTCACTTCTTCCGGCGCCAAGGCGGATGATTTAATGATCGTTTCCCAGCCGGCATTTTGAGACACCCACTCGTCGAGCGCCTCCTGGTAACCGGCTAAGAATTCGGATTTGGCCGCTTCAAACTGGTGACCGATTGCGGCAAGCGCCGTCATCAAGTCATCCAATTTTTCTTCGGGAATAGCGTAAGCGTTCAAAAAACGCACACCAACCCGAAGACATGCTCGATGAGCAGAGGCCTTCAATTTCATGAAAATCGCCAGTTTCACGGGATCCATTACCAACTTGGATCCCAATGTTGCCAGGTTAGCTGGCGGTAACTCCTGCCCTGCCGACATCTTCAAATCGCTATCGGTCAGTGGTTTGCGTCCTGACCAAATATCTGTATCTATCAATACCACCTTAATTTTATCCAACATATGCGTCCTCCTTCTACCCGGTTTCGGGCGGTTAAAATCATTAGAACCACGTAGGGCTTTCCGGATTGTTGATTTCGGTAGCCCAATTTACTTTTGCTGCTGGTGTTGGTGTTGGCGGATCGGCCTTGATCTCCGGTTTCGGCAAAACAGGCTGAGGGGCAGTCTGTTTCTGCGCGGTGCTGGCACTTACCCAACCAACACCAGGATTCCAATCCGCAACCGCACTATAACCCTTTGCCAATTTACCGGAAATCTTCCGGTGTAAATTTCCAGTAACTATTTTTTCTTGGCAAATCTGGCCTGTCTTGCCCCAGCGGGCATGGTACTGACCGCCGGGGGTCTGAAATCCGACCCAATCCTTGCCGCCCGAATTAGTTGGGCAGCGGAGCCAGATTCCCCATGTTGCGCCTGGGGGTGCCGTTTGCATTACTGTCATATTCATGCGGCAGCCTCCCCAAATACTCGTTGGGTCAACTCATGGAGTCCGATCCGGCTGGGCTCATCGTACTTGAACCCAATCGCCCGGTCCAAGGCATAAATGACCGGGTTGACACCCGGTTTCTGCTCATTGAATCGGGCAATCATCGCCCAGTGGATCAATGAACGGGTGCAGAACACCACTTCTGTCTCCCCGTTCTCGGCCAATTTGCGAACCTCATTGGCCACTTTGATCATGGTTTTGATCTTTTCGGGTTCAAGATCGGGAGCGTTTCCCGAAACAATCTTAAACTCGACTTCCGGATCGGGGTAGTTAACCCGGAGCATGACGAACCGGCCCATAAGGGCACGATTCTGCATGTTCGTCCCGGAATACCCTGTGCCGTTATCTCCAGCACCATTGGTATTGCCGGCACAGACGATGCGAGCCCCGAACTTTGTCGGGTCAATCAACTCCCCTGTTTCCGGAACCATAACGGTTCTGCCCTCAATGAGAGCATTCAGCGCCATAGCCGCTCCCGGACGAAGCGTATCCACTTCATCCAGAAGCACCCAGGCGCCATCCGGGTGTTTCAGACCTTTAAGCAGCGGGCCATCTTCCCACTGCATGTTACCTTCCCTGACGACGAACCGCCCCATGAGTTCCGGGGCTTCCATCGCTTCATGGCACGAAACCACGAAGCAGGGAACGTTCAGGCAGGCGGCAACCTGCTCTATGGCGGTTGATTTCCCAGTCCCAGTGGGACCGGCCAAATACAACGGCGCTTTGCCGCAGGCACCCATAACCCACGACAGGATGTCCGCAAGAACCTCAGTTCTGTGCACATATCCTTTGTTTTTCTTCGGAATCAAAGTCTCGTTGCCTTCCTTTGGCTCCCGAACTTCAATCATCGCCCCTTCTGGGGCGTTTATTTCAAATACATCTTTAATTTTTTCCAACATCGCGTCCTCCTTTGCCCATCAGGGCGGTTAATTTTCTGCCGGTTGCGATGATTTCATCGCTGTAGGCAAACGTGAATATTCCGGACCCGGCAAATGCCAGACCGACTGCCAAGCCAAAAATGAAGTTATCAATCATCACTCCACCTCCGGCTTTTCTTTTTCGACCATAGCGAGACGGCACTCGTCCATGCCCAAATAATTTACCGCATCAATTAGTTCTTGGAGAGCTTCCAGAATCAAATCTCTGCGGTCTGTTGCGGGGTTAAAGTCCCCGTACTTTTTCGCTCCGCGAGCATACTTTTCAATACACTCACAGAACACTTCTTCGAGTAACCGGTAGTTGCCCCGTGTCCGGTCAACAGCCTGGATTAAATAAACACAGGCCATGACCAATTTGTTCTCTGTTTCACCAGTTTGGAGACCAGCAAAATATTTTCGCAGCCTCTTTTCCATGTTGTCCATATGCGTCCTCCTTTGCCCGGTTAGGGGCGATTGAAAATGGTTTCAAGTCGCACCAAATAAAAAAGCACCGAACAGGGAGATCCTCTCTACTGTTCGGTGCCTTAAATTGGCCTTCTACTGAAATGTCTTGTTGTTCTTGTATTACCGGATGCCGCCGCGTGGATAATACATACGGTAAGTGCCCTTTTTGTTTTTAAGGCAAAAAGGACTGCAATAATTTTAAAAAGAAGGATTATGTATGTGGAATTTGCTTAACTTCATCAAACCGGCAAAATCTTCACCCCTGCAATACGACAGGGCATCAGAAAGTAATATTTACACCATCGGAGATAATGTAAGGCCGCTGGCCGATGAAATTGCTGAAATGGCAATGCTGGAGAAAAAAGAAGCCAAAGAAGATATTTCTCGCAGCAACATTTGGTAGTATTTTGTTTCATCGTCAATACACATCTTGCGATAATTCATCCAGTAAAATAGGAGGTATTTGTGTTTCTTGTTCGCATTCATCAAACAGGCAAGGCGAAATTTGTCAAACAGCTTCTGGAAAAAGTAGGTTTGCACGTATCGGAAACCAGCCTTCCGGAGTATATCATCACTGTCCGTGATCCGAACGAACTCATTCCATCTGAATACACCAGTTACATCACGGTAAATCCTCTGACGCAATCTTATTCCCGGATACTAAAAAATGCCAATATCATTAAGGAGATGATAGAAGCACCCAAGGAATTTTCCGTGGATACGCCGGTACGGGTGGTTAATGGAGAATATAAGGACTTTACGGGAATTGTTGCTCAAACCGAAAACAGGCATTGTATTGTGCAGATGAGCGTGTGGGGAAAAATGATCAAGGCCCCGATTAAACATGCTGATCTTGAGCCCATTGAACTGCCTTTCCGTTAGACAGCAGTTTTTGCAGCTTATCCCATATGACCTTCTTCTGCGCTTCTGAAAGATTATTGATGGATCGCTTGCCGTTTATTGTCTTTCCGTTTCTGGAGTATGTTGTCAAAGAATAAAGGAGTTCATCTTCATCAACCTGATGAATGCGGGCGGCAGCAGACAGCATGTTTGCTATTTCCAGTTCCATACCGGTTGCAAAGCTCAATATTGCCGGCTTCCCGATACAATCAACGGCTTTTATTAACAGAGGAATAATCACAGGGGTATGGATAGTAACGGTCAGCCCCTGTGTTATATTGATAGAGCGAATCTCCCCGTCGAAATATAGATTGATGCCATCTCCACCCGCTTCGGATACGACGTATCTCTGGGTCACTCCTTTGAAGCCTCTGATCTGGTCAATTTCATCGCCCGTACAAGAACTGTCTATCCGTAATCGTATTGACAGAGTTTTCTTTTCCTCGGTCACGGCAATACTGGCAATTTTCCCGCTCAACTGCATATGTCTGCTCCCCCTATTCCCATTCCCTGCGCAGTCTTTCGATTTTTCTGGTTTTGATCACGCCCTTTAAATAACCAGCCGTGATAATTCCGGCGGTGCCGATATGAACAAGAGTGGCATAGATCGACGCCGGAACGATAACCTGCTGGAATTCCATCAAAAAATAGTAAATTGTTTCCTTTTTCTGTGGAGCGCTTTTAAAAAACACATCAAAGTAACCCAACGCCCCCCATACATTTTCCGTCGTGAAAAAGTTCTGCGCCAGGGCGTAGCATATCAATAGCAATAGCAACGACAATACGATCTTGGTACTGATATATGACGATGTAAACCGGCTGACGACTCCCTTTGTTACGGTTCCTGTATATGTCCTCGATATAATTGCCGTAATTAATATGGAAAACGCAAGCGCAGGCGCACAGGAAAACAAGTACACATAAAGCTTGTCTATTATTGACGGGTTGGTGTTTCCAAATGCCGGCATGATCTTTTCCGTAACAGCAATGGAAAACGGGGCCGTCAGGAATGTCATAAATGTCATCATGGCCGCGCTCTTGCAAGCCACATCAATAAACGTGAAGCGTGGTTGCATGGGCAAGCTGCCTTCCGGCAGGTTCGACCGCAGTTCCGCGATGGATAATTGTTCGATCTCCGACAACGCATGAAACAGACTTTTTGCACTGGCGTCTTGTGCGGCGGCTGTTATAACAGCGCCGCTGCTCGATGATGATCCGGATTGCTTTGCCATTTTTAATAAATCCCCTTAATAAGAAATTGTCCCAAATAAGTGAAAAAGAACGCACAGATATAAAACAGAAACATCAATAACGGCGAAAAGCGGCGGCGGGCCAGGCCATACACGCACAGAATCAGACAAGCCCAGGATATGACCCTGGGAATGTATCCCGCCTTAACAAAACTGTTTATTTCCGCCGGGGTTATGTGGGCAATGAAATACACTATCCCCAAAATTAACACCAATGATATGGATATGATGATGCCTTTAAGCATTCTTCGGTTCCTCCTCCCCGGCTTCGTTCTTGTTTAGTGTAGAATCAATACGCGGAAACTGTATGCGCATACGGGGCGGTTTTACCTTGGCCACGGCGCCCTTGTAAAAAATTCCCCCCGTGCGCATGTAGAAATATCGGGGCTTTAAGGCAGGCAGCCGGTCGGCCTTAATAACGTGTTCTTCTTCCTCACGCATGGACACGCCCAGTTTTGCGTCTCCGGTGCTGATGATGTTACTGTAAACCTTGTGCATCGGAGATGATTCCTCGACATACTGTGCTGTGACATTGTGATTGACCCGCATGAATACCCAGGTGCTGATATTGTCGATGATACTCTGCGTTGTCGGGATGCCGACGACTTCCTCGATCTGCGCCATGCTCTGTGTGAAGAAATGGAGCCAGACACCAGCGCCGCCAGCCTTATTAAACAGTTCCTGAATGCCTTGATACAAAATGTTATGCCCTTCATCCAGATAGATGCACAGGGGACGTTTCAGTGTCGCGCCCGATGCGAAGAAGCGACCCACCATGGACTGAATCATCGAAATCAATACCCGACCGATGATCGAAGCGGATCGGCGGGCCAGAAGCGAGCCGGTGTTGCATATCAGGATGACGCCGTCCCCTTTCTCGAACCGGCGGACAAACTCGTTGGTCTTTGCCTTGCCGATAATTTTCCCTGTCGTTGACGACGTGAGCGAGGTCAGCACTGTCCGAAGCGACGATGACACCTTGGCGAAGAAGTCCGGGGGTGATCCCTGGATCTGTCGGATATTCAGGAGCGTTTCGTCAACGATTTCACGCACAGCCTGATCGCTATGGTGCGTAAGCTCGGCAAGAATTTGCCCTAAATTTCCCAACGACACATAATCCACGAGCTTTTTAATGTCGTAAAAATTCATTTTCGTTTCCCGCCCGGCGGCCATATCCTGCGCAATCAGGCCGGACACAATCGCCGTAGTCACTTCCGACGCGACATTGATGAAATAATCATCGTCGGATTTGATGCCGGAAATCACATGGTCAACCAGTTCGTCCTGAAGATAGTAGTATGCAAGCGGATCAATCATTAATGAATAATCCGGGTATATCGGCGTGATCATCATCAGATCGTTGAGTCGTCCCGATTCAACAGCCGCCTGCACTACTGCCGACATCGCCTCCTCATCTCCCTTGGGATCGACGAACACCACATTGTTCCCCTGGTGAATATCCTGTGTTATCATATGCGTGAGTAATTTGGTTTTGCCGACACGGGTGGTTCCCATGCAGCCAAAGTGCCCCGCCCTTGATGAGTAGGGGAGATAATATTCGTGAATATTCTCGTAATTCAAATCATCGGTACGAACTACTTCTCCGATATGTACCTTGTCGGATTTTCGGATCGTTCCGCTTTTGTTCATTTCCTGTAATCTTTCCATTATTTTGGACATATTTATCGTTCCTTGCGGGATAGTTGTTTTATGCCGGCATGACACCGTTAATGATCTGGGTAAACCCGGATTTTCTGGACTCCATTGCTGTCTGGTCAATATATTCGGGTATTAAGATAGCTGTCAGAAAGTATTTTTTTGCTCCTTTGGTAAGCCCCATGCTGGTTTTAATTTGAAATGCGCGAGACGACTGGTTTTCTGCAAGCAGCGGGGTCAAGTTCTTCTCTCGTATGGCGTTGACAATCATCCGGGTAGCATCGTCCTTCATTGACTCGTATTTGAACGTCAGGTCCAATACACATTCTGTCGCACACATCACCTGGGCCTTCCTATATAGCCACTCCGGTTTGCAATATATCGTCCCTTTGTGGGAAAAAGCATTCCAGTCCTTTCCTACGGCACCATTGACTTCCGGAGCGATATACTCTTTCAGATACTTTTCAACATTGAACCATTGTTTGAATGTTTTGATGTTGTAGTTCTTGGAAAAGGTGATCAGTTCTGCCTGGCGGGCAGCCTGATCCGCTTTCTTTAATAGCATTGTTAAATCATCTTTCGTCGGGTTATGGTGCCCCTTGATAATCGGTATTGTCCGGTTTGCCCACGGTATTTTATTTTCGGCCATTAACTCTGCAACCTTGTCGCCGCTAACCACAGCGTGGTCCTCTGAATTATACACACCACTAAGCCTCAATTCCGGTATTTTGCCGATGTCATGCCCAAGAGATATAATTAAGGCATTCGGAATCATGAGTTCCGCGTTCAGATTCGCGTAATGATCTTTCACCATGGCAAGCATGTGACGACAAACAGCATAAGTATGGTTTCGCAGGGTAATTTTTGTCAGATTATCCCGTACTGTTATTAAATCTGTGGATTCGCTGTCGTGGTTGCTGATAACAACGGACGGACAGTGCCCGTGTTCTTCCAGTAACCTCAACAGGCTTTGGATGACATTATCTGCGCCTGTCCCCGTGATTATTTTCATGTATGGTTCTATGCAATCCTTCCACAGAGCATTGAACTCCTGCCGTAACTGATCCTTATTAAGGGCATTCTGGGTTTGAGGAGCCGGAACAGCAGGAGGAATCGAAGGGGTTGCCGGAACAGCAGGAGGCACCGATGTGGGCGGACTCGCCGGTCTTGCTGAAGCTTCCGGGATAACCGGAGAGACCGGCGATGCAGGCCCAGCGACAGAAACAGGCACTTCCGGTTGCTTCTGGTCTGCCGGAACAGCAGGCTTTGTGTTTTGATCGCCCCAAGGGGCCGGTGTGCTTGCTTCCTTTTTAACTGTTGTTTCCGCCGGTGCTGTCGTCAACGCATTTTCTTTTTTGCATTCGTTCTTTGCCTCGGCAAACAATGTATCGAGTGCATCCCCCGCACCTTCTCCGACTCCAGCCGCCCCTGCCTTTACGGGTACAATTTCTTTATTGTGGACAATCCATACCGGGGCAATCTCAGCCAACGGAATGATCATCTGCTCACCCTTTTCGGCGCCCTTTTTCATCAAAGGGCGAGCCATGATAAACACTGCAATGCAGCCGATAATTCCAACCACTACGGCTGCCCCCATGAAAAATGTATCCATTCCCCCTCCCCCCTTTTACGCAGCGGCGCAGGCACGCGGTTCCGGTCTCTCGGTTTTAATGCTGGCGCTTGCTTCCACCTGCCGCCGGCCATACTGATAGTATCCACGGGCATTGGACATCTGGGGATCTTCGATGATGATTGCCTGGTTCATAAGCTGGCCGATGCAATGTACCCCGCCGCCGCCGATCACCACATCATCAACCGACTTATGGATGGACTCACGCAAATCGGATGCGTAGTTGCGAATGGATTTCAAAAGCTTATGGTTCATGTATTCATCCATAAGCAGATCAATGTTCAGCGCATAGGTTCTTCCGAAATGATTATAGCTGCCTTCCTGAATCAACTTCATCACGTTGTCGTCGTTATTCAGGAAAACGCCGTGTGTTTTAGCAAAATCAAGCTTGATGCTGTTAAGAAGCTTGCTGATTCCTAAAGGAAAACTGCGGGCAGCTCCGGCATTGTAACGGCCTTCCATAAACAACACGAAGTCCAGCGTGTAATGCCCAAGATCAATTACCACGGTGTTCCCGTTCTTGCTTTGCGCATTGCGTTGCGGGCTATTCCAGATATAGTCGAAATATATTCCCGCTCCCTGGGGAATAAATTTAATGATCCCCGGAACCGGCAACGGATTCCCAGACCCGGTTTGGTATTTTGTTTCCGAAATGGTTTTTTCCAGTTTTTCGATGCGCACTTCATCGTACAGAGAGGGCGGCAGACCCAGAACGAGAATATCGCATGGCGCTTTCGCCATGGTAAGCGCTCGTCCCAATAAGGCAAGATATTCTGGTGTGCCGATGAATTCGGTACTGACAGAATAATCCCCGATATTGTCTATGTCGTCTCCCACAATAAAGGATTGGTCGTTGACGATAATCGCGTCGGAATGCGTGTCAAATGCGCCCCGGGGACGTGTCTTGGCCACTTGCGACGGAAACGCTTTCGATAGTTTATCCGCACACACTTTTGTGTATCCATATCCAATGTCCACGCCGATTGCATTGCTGTTCGTTTTCATAAGCCTCCTTTGATTATAATAGAAATTTTAATTATTTATGGTTAGCGCGAAAATATCTCGCCAATGTTTGCCAGCGGTTTCCCCTGCGGAACATACCCTGCATCATCGGGGTTCCTGTCGGACTTGGTCATCACATCCAGACGGTTATTCCAGAAATACCGGATGGCTTCCGCTACGAGTTCACATCGCAGTGTTTTCGGGCTTCTTTCAATAATATCGATAACATCCTTGTGTTCCTTTTTGTGAAAGCTTACCCGGAACATTTTCCTTGCCTCTTCGTTTTTACCCTTTGCTTTTGATTTCATCGAGAATTTGCAGCGTGGGTACCCCTGCCTTTAGGCATGGGGAGGAACGCCGCATCCTCCTTTCTTTTTAAAATCGAGTAATTATGGTCAGATGCACAATATTGCGCCTATGTGTCTGTTCTTGACAATTCCATGCTATTCTT
>ENA-UPTA01006230-UPTA01006230.1-activated-sludge-metagenome-genome-assembly--contig:-NODE-6230-length-10600-cov-6.091702_pt1 | contig 10600 bp, 5 predicted proteins | sample MGYA00238184_ERZ773361 | MGnify/ENA primary metagenome ERZ773361 (study PRJEB29100, sample SAMN05720205) | activated sludge metagenome | isolation source: anaerobic digester from wastewater...
TCAACCGGCACCACAACGTGCAGAGCATCTCAGTGGCCTAGTTCAGCGGCTGCCGCTCGACCTCCAGCCGGTCCGCGGTCGGGTACTCCTCGACCAGATAGCAGCGGAACGGCAGGACGGGCGCCAGGTCCTCCAGCACCCAGGAGGCCACCTCCAACCTCTTCCTCTTTTCATCTAACTTGATAAGCTCGGGCGGCACATCCTGCTCCTGCAATGAACGTACGGCCGCCTCAAGGTCTTCCGTCTCTATCACTCCCAGAAGCACCATCCCCTCCGAGGTGATCAGGTCCATCGGCCTGGCCATCCGCTTGGCCCTTCTCTTCAGCCTTTCGCGCAGTTGTACCTGGTCCTTGAAGCTGGACGAGCAGAAGTGCACCGGAACGGCATCGCCAGTCTCCTCCATGACCTGCCAGGAGGTCTCCATGCTGCCCTGCATGGCGCTCGATACGTCCGAACGCACGTGGAAGTCCCTTCCCAGCAGCGCCTGGCAGTTGGTCTCGGACACCTCCAGCTCGTTCAGGTTCACGAAGTCCAGGCCGATCTCGGCGGCGTGGCGGCACAGGGACAGCAACCCCTCCAGCTCCCCGGGCACCGCTGGCACCTCGAACCCCACCATCATGTCCAGGCCCTCCACGGCCTCGGCGATCCCCAGCCCCTCCAATTCCCTCCATCTCTCGATGGGAGGGTGCAGCCTCAGCTCGTCCAGACCAGCCTCCTGCAGCCTCAGGAACTTCTCCCGGTCCACCGTGGCGGTGTAGAGGTGAATGTGATGCCCCGGTCCGAAGTGCTCCTTCAGCAGGCGGATGTAGCGGACCGTGCGGTCCATCACCAGCAGCGGGTCGCCCCCGGTTATGCCCGTGCCGCGGGCCCCGATGGCCTCCGCCTCCCGGATGATATCGTCGTCCGCGCTCACCAGGAGCTCGTTGGCGTACACCACGTCCTTTCCCTTCTTGGCCTCGGAAAGGGGACAATAGTAACAGGATTCAGCGCATTTGCCAGTGACCAGCAGCACCATCTTGGCCCCCTTCCGGCACAGCCGGCAGCCTCTCGGCAGGCGCTTGGTGTAGCAGGAGGACGATTCCATGGGTATGGGGTGCATGGCACCTTTACCGGCAAGGGCGGACTTAACGGTTGCCCATGGCAAATCCTAAATCGGCGAGGAACGTTGGCTTTGGCGATAACATGAGGAAGGAGAGCAGGGTCATACTCGCGCTGGACGAGGTGCGGCCGGAGAGGGCGTTCCATGTCGCCGAACAGGTCCAAGACCTGGTGGACGCCATCAAGATCAACTGGCCGCTGGTGCTGGCTACGTCACCGGACACCATCACCCGGCTCTCGAGGATGGCCCCGGTGATCTGCGACTTCAAGGTGGCCGACATACCGAACACCGTCTCCCTCATCGTATCCCAGGCGGTTCAGCGCGGCGCCGAGGGCGTCATCGTTCACGGCTTCACCGGAAGCGACTCGGTGAAAGCGGCCGTAGAGGCCGCCGACGGGCGCCAGATATTCGTGGTGACCGAGATGTCCCATCCCGGGGGGGCGGAGTACACCGCCCCCGCCGCCGAATCGCTGGCCAAGATGGCCGTCGATTGCGGGGCCGCCGGCATCATCGCCCCGGCCACCCGCCCGGAGAGGGTGGCCGCCCTCCGCAAGATCGTGGGGGACCTGCTCATACTGTCCCCCGGGGTGGGCGCGCAGGGAGGCAGCGCCTCGGCGACCTTGGAGAAGGGAGCCGACTACGTCATCGTGGGACGGAGCATCTACGGGGCGGAGGACCCGCGCTCCGCCGCCCTGCGGGTGGTGAACGAGGCCAAGGCCGCCCGCTCCGATTGAGGCGAAATATCGATTTCGGAGCGAGCAGCCAGATACATGTTTTTACTGGCCTGGGTCGAACCAACGTATTTATACGGGGTGCGTTATCAGTTGCTAATCACCCCAGAGGAGACTAACTAATGGCAACGAAGCAGGAGGGGTCCAGTCAACCTACTGACAAGCAGCGCTCTCTTTCGTTGTCCAATTTCTCTCGGAACCTCCATGATTCTTGGATCGGAAGAAATTGGCAGACCGTGCTGTTATTGGCAATGATGGTGTTCCTGGCCTTGTTCGTCAGGAGCTACTTCGGATATTCCACCTCGGTGGACAACGGCTACCTGGTCTCAGGCGGCTCTGACTCTTACTATCACATGAGGGTCATCGACCACGCGGTGGCAACTGGGGACCACCTGGTGTGGGATGACATGCTCAACTACCCGAACGGGATGAGGAACCCCCGCCCGCCGCTGTATGACTGGTCAGTGGCGGTGGTCGGCATGCTCCTCAGCACCATCACCGGACTGGCCATAACCGATGGTGTCGGCCTGTCCCTGATATTCTCCACCGCGGTGTGGGGTGCGCTCACCGTAATTCCAGTGTACATGCTGGGCAAGGCGGCCTTCGGTCGCAAGGCCGGGATGCTGGGGGCGTTCATATTCGCCCTCATGGCCGGCCATATCGAACGCACGGTGCTCTCCAACGCCGACCACGACGCCATGGTGCTGTTCTTCGTGGTGTTCGCCTTCTACTTCCTGCTCCGCTCGCTGCAGTCGGTCAACGGCAGCCGCTGGGTGAGCAAATGGCGGGACCCCAAGGCCATCATGCCCGGTCTCAAAGGATACTTTGGCACCAATCAGCAGTCGTTGATCTACGCCGCCCTGGGCGGTCTCAGCGTGGCGGCCGTCGGCCTGATCTGGACAGGTTACACCTACCTGCTCGTCGTGGTCTTCGTCTACTTCATCGTGCAGTTGCTGGTGGACCGTTTCCGCAACGCCGATTCCATGGGCGTGCTGTTCTCCATAGCCGTCTTCTTCGGTATCGCCTTCCTGGTCATGGCCCCCGCCTACGTGAGCCTGAACCTCATCGTCACCTGGTTCGACACCCCGCTGTTCCTCTACGCCATCGGCATGGTCGGTGGGCTGATGTTCGTGGTCACCCGCGACTACCCGTGGACCCTGGTGCTCCCGGTGTTCACGGTCATCCTCCTGGTGGCCATGGCCCTGCTGTCGATGTTCAACCCGGCCCTACTGGAGACCATACTCTCCGGCCAGGGATACCTGGTGAAGAGCAAGCTGTACGACACCATCTCCGAGGCCCAGGCCCCGGTGTTCTCCAGCCTGGCCATGTCCTTCGGCATGGTCACCTTCTGGCTGGCCTTGATCGGTGTGGGCTACGCGGTGGTCAAGATACCCAAGAACCTCAGCCCATCCTTCATATTCGTGGTGGTCTGGGTGGCCATATCCATCTACATGGCCTCCTCGGCCGCCAGGTTCGTCTTCAACGCCTCCCCGGCCTTCGCCGTCTCGGCTGGCTGGGTGCTCGGCCTGATCATCGATCGCCTGAAGTTCGATGAGATGATACGCAGCCTGCGCGCCGACCACGGCGGGCTCTGGAAAACGGTCAGGACCTCGGTCAAGATCCGGCACGTGCTGGGCGCGGTTTTCATCATCCTGATGATACTGGTGCCCAACGTGTGGTACGCCATGGACGCGGGCATACCGTCCACCACCAAGACCGACTACGACGCCCAGATCTACCACGCCATGCCCGACCTGCTCAGGCCTGACGACTACGACCTGGAGAACGGGACCTACTGGTACCTGGGGGCCTTCAGCTACGGCCTCACCCTGCCCAACCAGTACTGGCCCGCGGCCTGGAAATGGTTCGCCGCCCAGGACTCCGCCACGGTCACCGCCCTAGACCGGCCAGCCTTTGTGTCCTGGTGGGACTATGGTTTCGAGGCCATCCAGGAAGGGGCCCACCCGGCGGTCGCCGATAACTTCCAGAACGGCTACAACTTCGCGGGAACGTTACTCATGACCCAGACCGAGGACGGGGCCATCGCCCTGTTCGTGGTCCGCTGCGTGGAGAACGATATCTACTCGAACAGCGCGGATGGCGCCGCCGTCCTCGCCGCGATGGCCGATTACGGAGTGGACACCGTCCGCTTCAGGGACATCATAAAAAACCCGTCCAACTACGTGGACGAGGTCCGGAACAACCCCCAGATATACGGGGAGCTGGACGACCAACTGAGCGCCCAGAACGCCAAGTACGTGGCGGCCAGGCAGGTCCTGACCACCTTAAGCAAGGACCAGCTGATCTCATTGTACAACGATGTGCGGGAGATAACCGGTAACGACATCGGGTACGTGTCCGTGGACAGCAGGCTGTTCCCGTTCACCGCCACCTCCTATAACATATTCTACGCCCCCGCCAAGCTTTCGGACCAGCGTATCGACGGGAACAACATCCCTTACGACTACTACACCATCTACGCGGTGGACATCTACGGCGACAAGATCCCCCTGGACGAGATCACCGCCTCCGATTACATCACCAGCTATGAGATAGTGTACACCGACGCCTTCTACGACACCATGCTCTACCGGACGTTCATGGGCCTCGGCCCCAACGACGTGGGCGAGACCGCGCAGGGCCTGCCGGGCATATCCGGCAGCCTGCAGGACGTCCCGTCCATGCAGGGCTGGAACATGAGCAACTTCCGCTTGGTCTACCGCACGGCGTACTACAACCCCTTCCCCAGCGGGGACGTGGCCAACCACACTGACGCCTGGCGGGCGGTCTCCTACGACGAGGCGATAAGCATGTACAGCCGCATCCAGGCCGGCACGCTGATCGGCACGGTCGACCTATCCTCCTCCAGCCTGTACTCCGGGGTGACCTTCCTGCAGTACTACGATGGAGCGATCGTCGAGGGAACCGCGGTCACCGACGCCGGAAGGCCCATGTCCGGGATATGGGTCACCGTGCTCGATGAGTACGGCATACCCCACCAGGTGGTCAAGACCGATGCCGAGGGACGGTACAGCGTCATCGTCCCCTTCGGCAAGGTCACCCTGGTCTATTCCTACGGGGACCTGGACTCCCGCATGCTCTATGGCACCCAGCTGCACACCGAGAGCCTGGACATAACCTATGACCAGGCCATGCGCGTGGAGGCCGATGTGGACAAGGACGACCAGCTCGATTACCTGATCGACCTGGACGTGGTAGTGTCCGCCGGTTCGCTGGTCGGGCAGGTCTACCTTGACAACGACGGCAACGGTAAGTACTCCGCCACCGCGGACGAGAAGCTGGTCGGAGCGACGGTGATCTTCGAGAACGCCACCAACGGCTTCCAGGCCGAGGCGGTCTCCACGGCCGACGGCTATGAGATCGCCGGCATCAGCCCGATGAACGGGATCGTCAGGGTGGAGTACCAGGGCCATGTGTTCGGCACCGCCAACGTGCAGATCAAGATCGGCTCCCCGGTCTCCAAGGACCTCTTCGTGGAGCCGGCCACCATGAGCGGCAACGCCACCCTGGCCGACGGCACCGCCGCCTCCCAGGTCGCGATATCCCTGCTGGACCGGACCAGCGGCCTGGTCATCGAGACGGCCACCGATTCCACCGGCGCATTCGCCTTCGATGGGCTGCTTCCGGGGAACTACACCATACGGACCCCCGACGGCACCGCCCTGCAGAGCGCGGACATCACGCTGGAGGCGGGCGATTCCCTCGTTCAGGACCTGGTCCTCTACAACTCCATGCGCCTGAGCGGGCTGGTCAGTTATGACGGGCAGGCCGTCAGCAACGCCATGATAGGGCTCTCCGGCGATATGGTCGACGTCTGGGTGCAGAGCGACTCCCGCGGAAGGTACTCGGTCGTGGTCCCCAAGGGCGACGTCTCCCTGTACGCCACCGCGACCATCAACGGACAGGAGGCGGTGTTCCTGGAGAAGGTCACCGCCACCGACAGCGCCATCATCGACCTGGTACTGCAGGATGGACTGGTGCTGTCAGGCACAGTTCAATACTCCACCAGCGCCGTTCCCGGCGCCCAGGTGGTCCTGCAGGACCGCGAGGCAGGAGCCACCCTCAAGGCCATAACCAACTCCCTGGGCAAGTTCCGGGCCGTGCTGCCCGCGGGTCTGTACTTCGCCTACATCAACGACGGCGCCCGGGCCTACTGGGGCGACGTCAGCATCGCCTCCTCGACATCCACCACCTTCCAGCTGGCATCATCTGTAAAGATCAGCGGGAAGGTTTGGTACGACGCCGACGGCAACAACGCGGCATCCGCCGCCGAGGGGCTGAACAACGTCGTGATCACCGTGACCGACCAGGACGGACGGGCGGTCGATCTGGGCACCGGTTCCACCGGACAGTACTCCTTCGTGCTGCCGTCCGGAAAGACCTATACCCTGACCGCGGACAAGGATGGCTACGAGAGCGTCGTGAGGACCTATCCGTCCATAGACCAGAGCGCCGCCTCCGATCTGGAGATGATCGCCCTGGAGAGGACCGTCGTCGGAAGCATCTCCGAGGCCCTGGCCGGCATCACGGTCAGGTTCCAGGCGGTCAGCGGCCCGGCCGCGAACGGCAGCGCCCTGACCAACGCCGACGGCAGCTTCAACATCGACCTTTATCCGGGATCGTACGTCGTCTTCGTGGACCAGAACGTCACCGCCGGCGACGCATCGGTGCGCTACCAGTCGCTGAGCGACCTGGACCTGGAGGTCCTGGTGGGCAGCGACCCCGCGGCCCTTCAGATAGAGGTGGTCCAGAGGCTGCTGGTCAGCGGCGCGGTGAGCCCGAGCGGCTCCGCCACCCTGGTCTTCGATGGAACGGACAAGACGACCATCACCGCCAGCCAGACCTATTCGGTGTATCTGCAGGCAGGCTCCTACTCCCTCTACGCCACCGTGGCCAACGGCACCCTGAACTACGCCACTCTGGTCAGGGTGGACGTCGGCGGGCCGATGTCCTATGACATCGCGGCCAACGCCGCCAACATGGCAACCATTCAGGCGACCATGACCGGCACCCGGTCCCAGAGCATCGCCATATCCATCGAGGGAGCGGGGGCGTATTACAACGTCACCACTCCCGACACGGGCATCGCCAACGTCTATCTGCCGGCCGGTTCGTACACGGCGTCGGTGGACCATTCCACCGTCGTCACCATAGCCTCCCAGCAGAGGTACGTCCGGTACGTCGGGGAGCTGGACTTCTCGATGTCCTCCTCCCGCCGGAACCTGGCGATAAGCACCACCATGTCGTATGAGAACGCCACGGTGAGCGGGGACGTGCTGGATAACGGTTCGCCGGCCGCCGCCCGGATCGAGTTCCAGGCCACTTCCGCCACCGCGGCGGACCTCGCCATAAACGCCACCGCCAGTTATTCCGTGGGCCTGTCTCCGGGCGACTACACGGTGTACGCGGTAAGCCAGGACGGCTCCCGGGCCCACCTCGGCAAGCTCGCCCTGACCGACCTGGACGCCGTAACTTACGACATCGCCATGGTCGAGGCCTTCCGGCTCTCCGGCATAACCTTCGCCAACGATGAAGGGGTGAGGGCGGAGATCAGCGTGAGCGGGAACGGGGCCATCAGCCTCACCAGCTCCACCAACGGGGATTACGAGATTTACCTGCCTGGCGGCAGCTACTCCATCAGCGCCGAGACCGTGCGATCGGAGAACGGGCTGGACGTGGATTACCGGACCACCGCCACCGTTTCGCTGAGCGACGCCACCACCAAGGGGATCTACATGCAGAGGCTGACCGAGCAGGACGTCTCGCTTACCTGGGACACCGCGCAGAAGGTGACCTTGAACACCGGCGAGACCGCCACCTACACCATCCGCATCGTTAACGATGGAAACGTTCAGGACACCTTCCGTTTGACCGCATCAGCCTCCGGCTGGACCGTGGTGTTCTCCCAGACCGAGGTCTCGCTCGGATACGGTATCTCCAACAGTCAGATAGTGACCGTCCAGCTCACCCCCTCCTCGTCGGTGCTGGTCAAGCACACCGCCGTGATCGTGCGCGCGGCCTCCATCACCAACTCCTCGGCCGCCGCCTCGGTGAGCCTTGACGCGGCGATCGCGCCGGTCCGGGCGGTCAGCCTGGAGTACCAGGGAGGGGACTCCACGGACGGGGCCGACTACATCCACACGGTCAAGGTCACCAACCCTGGCAACGTGGACGATACGTACACCATAACCATCGGGAACCAGCAGGCCCTGCGGGAACTGGGCTGGGAGGTCAGGCTGGTCAACAAGACCGTTCTGGCCGATTCCATGTCCGTGACCGTGTCGGCCCTCAAGAGCTCGGAGGTCGAAATCTCCATGGTCCCGCTGAGGGCCAACCCGAGCCCCACGGTCACCGTGCAGCTGGTGGCGGTCTCCGCCGCCGACCAGTCGGTGCGAGCCTCGCTCGACGCGCAGCCGGACCTGGTCGGGCTCGATGTGAGCGGCCTCTCCGTCACCGGAGCGAACGTCGATGACAGCGCGCCCAGGCTCGGTCAGAGCTCGGTCATCCTGCTGGGGGTGACCCTGGCCCTGATGTCGGTGCTCATCGTCCTCAGTATACAGAAGGGGGTGTTCTCACGAAGAAAGCGTTGATGCTCCTGCTCGTGGCCATCGTGCTGCTGAGCGCGATGCCCTCCGCCCAGGCGGAGACCTACGATCCGCTGTACGCGGAGATCGACGGGCCCCAGGTAGTGGCCACCAGCACCGTGACCATGTACACCCTGACCATGTTCGGCGGGCCGGCCGAAGCGGGGGTGGGCAACTACTCCTACAAGGCCACCATGACCGGGTCCGGGAACACCTACGGTTCGTTCTTCGTACCCGGGACGGTAGAGCCGACCACGCGCGGCACGTTCTACATCAACCTGACCGCGCCGGCCGAGCCCCAGACCATGACCATCAGCATCGAGTGCAAGTCCGCGGGCTTCAGCCAGACGATGAAGGCAAACATCTCCTTCCAGGTCAAGGTGGTCGATCCCATAGTGCTGCAGACCACCGTGACGAACACCGGCGAGGTGGACGCGGTGGGCGTGCCGATATCCCTGCAGGTCTACCAGGGCGGGAAGTGGGTGGAGTTCCACCGCGCCACCATCGACCTGGCGGCCGGGGAGTCCTACCAGTTCCGCTACAACTGGACCGCCCTGGGCCTTGGACCGGGCGAGCACAAGGTGCGCATGGTCCTGGACCCCAACAACGATATCGTCACCTTCGAGGGCGGGTCCTCGATGTACGAGACCACCATCTACTACAGGATGCCCGGCTACGATTGGGTCAACACCTTGATGTGGGTGCTGGTGGCCGCGCTAGGCATCACCATATTCTTCGTATGGAGACGCCCGGCCAAAGGCAAGAGGAAGCGCTGAAAACCCTTTCCCTACAACCTTTTCTCCAGGTCGCCCATGCGGCCGTGCAGCCTCTCGCTCATTACCGCCAGGGACACGTCTCCTCTCGTCTTCTCCAGGACCGAGCGGGCGATGTCCTGCTTGCGCCTGATGGAAATTATGGCGTCGGGATAGTCGAAGCGCATGATGACCAGGAACAGCTCCTCCATGAGGTCGAGATACCTCTCGGCCGAGGCGATGTCGCCCCTCCTCAGGGATTCCAGGGAGAACCGTCTCAGTTCGCCGATGGTGTCCGCTATTCCCAAAAGGTAGGCGGTGCCAGGCATTCCCAGGTGCTCCGGGTCCGGCAGCTCCTGCCCCTTGACCAGGGCGTTCAAGATAGCCGCCTCGGCCACTTCGACCAGGGCGTCCTGTACGATGCCCGAGTGCCATATCTCCACATGCTCCGCCAGCACGCTCTTCAGCTTGTGCGCCTCGTCGATGGCCTCGGCCAGTGCCGCCTCCCCGTCGATGCCTTTGTGCATCCCGTGGACCACTCCGCTCGACATTCTGATCAGGGCGCGGGAGGACTTGATGGCGATCTCCCTGACGGTATCCTTCTCCTCCAGGGAGTCCTGTATCCTCTGGGCGATGTGCTCCAGGTTCTGCATGAGGGTAGATTGCCGGGGGATATGAAAAGCTTGCTCAGCCCCGGACCTGGCGCATGTGGTCGACCCGCTTGCGGACCAGCTCCCTCTTTCCGATGTCATGGCGTACGAAGATATCTCCTCGAACGTGCACCAGGCCGGCCTCGCAGATGGCTTCCGCCTCCTCGATGCTGTCGGCCATCCCCACCACGCCCAGGGTGCGCGAGGAGGTCGTCAGCACCACGCCGTCCTTCTCGTCCACCGCGGCGTAGTACAGGCGGGCCCCGGCCGCCGCCAGCTCCTTCTCGTTCACCATCACCGGCCGTCCGGCCTTCGATTCCGTGCCGTAGCCGGCGGGCACCACGTACTTACACACCGTGGCCTTCCGGAGGAACGGGACGTCGCTGGACAGCTTGCCATCGGCAACTCCCTGGCATACGTCCAGGAAGCCGCTCTCCAATAACGTCAGAACGTTCATAGCCTCGGGATCTCCGAAGCGGGCGTTGAACTCGATGACCTTCGGTCCGTCCCTGGTGAGCATGAACTGCCCGTATAGCACGCCGCGATACGGCGAGCCGTCGTCCCGCATGGCCTGCACGGTGCGCCGCATTATCTCCAGGGCCTTCTGGCGCTCCTCCTCGGTGACGAACGGCAGGAGGTGGTCCGCGTCAGTGTAGGAGCCCATGCCGCCGGTGTTCGGGCCGACGTCCCCGTCGTACGCCCGTTTGTGATCCTGCACCAAGGGCATTCCCCGGACGTTCCGCCCGTCGCAGAAGGCCTGCAG
>ENA-UPTA01006235-UPTA01006235.1-activated-sludge-metagenome-genome-assembly--contig:-NODE-6235-length-10593-cov-30.678307_pt1 | contig 10593 bp, 11 predicted proteins | sample MGYA00238184_ERZ773361 | MGnify/ENA primary metagenome ERZ773361 (study PRJEB29100, sample SAMN05720205) | activated sludge metagenome | isolation source: anaerobic digester from wastewater...
CGGTCGAGTTTGTCCCTGATCTCCCCAAGACCCTGTCCGGGAAGATACGCCGAAACGAGCTCCGGCAACGCGAACTGGAGAAGTACCGGAGCAGGGAATAATCCCTCTTCCCCGTTCCGGCCTGTCATGCTGCCTTCCTGGATTGCTTATTCTGGCCGCTTCTCCCTGCCGGTTCCACCTTTCAAGCCAAGGTATTCCTGTGACAGAGGGAACGGTTCAGGAACGGTTCCTCCTCCGGCAGACAATCCCTGGGTTTCTCCCGGTGCAGAAAAAGACAGGTTAAAGATTTCCCAGATGATATTATTCTGTTCATATGCCCTGTGAAGGACACGCTATGGGTGATTACGAGGAGACCTACCGGACATTCTCACTGGAGGTCCCTGACTATTACAATTTCGGGTTCGATGTGATCGATCGGCTTGCCCTCGAGGATCGGAACCGGCTTGCCATGATCTGGGTGAACCAGGAGGGGAACGAAAAGACGTTCACCTTCCGGCAGATGATGAACCTCTCGAACTCGGCGGCAAACATGCTCCTGAAGTACGGGGTGAAGAAGGGGGACCGTGTCATCATCATGCTCCCCCGTGTTCCGGAATGGTGGATCTTTGCGATTGCCTGTATCAAGCTGGGAGCGGTCTTCTGCCCCTGCCCCACGATGCTCACCCCAAAGGACCTGAAGTACCGGATCGATGCGGCCAAGATCTCCATGGTGATCACCGACGAGGAGAATTCCGGCAAGGTGGAGGAGATAAGCAATGACTGCCCCACGCTTGCCACCCGCCTTGTGACCGACGCAAAACTCCCCGGGTGGATCAGCTACATCGAGGAGATCGATTATCCGGCACCGGTCTCCCGCCACCTGGTGAAGATAGCCGGGATGGAGCGGACGAAGAGCACTGACCCGCTCGTCATTTATTTCACCTCGGGAACAACCGGCGAGCCGAAACTGGTCCTTCACAACCATGCCCTCCCCCTCGGCCATGTCACGACGGGAGGATTCTGGCTTGACCTGAAACCACACGATCTCCACTTCACCTATGCCGATACCGGCTGGGCCAAGTCGTCCTGGGGGAAGTTCTTCGGGCCCTGGCTACAGGGTGCCTGCATCCTCGTGTACGATGTCCGGGGGAGGTTCAAGCCGACCGAGCTCCTCCCGGTCCTTGAGAAATACGAGATCACGGTCTTTTGTGCCCCTCCCACGGTATACCGGATGCTGATCCTCGCGGATCTTGAGAAGTTCGATCTCACCTCGCTCCGTCACTGCGTGAGTGCGGGCGAACCCCTCAATCCCGAGGTGATCCGGGTCTGGAAGGAAGGGACCGGCCTGACGATCTACGAGGGATACGGCCAGACCGAGCTCGTGCTGGTGATCGGGACCTTCCCCTGCATGGAAGCACGGCCCGGATCGATGGGCAAGCCGTCTCCCGGATGGCAGATCGAACTGCACGATGATGACGGCCGGCCGGTTGCGCCAGGGGATACCGGGAGGATTGCGATCCGGGTCAGCCCGCGGCCGGTCGGGCTCTTTGACGGGTATCTGTACGATCCCGAGGCAACGAGCGAGGTCTTCAGGGGCGACTTCTACTATACCGGGGACAAGGCATACATCGATGAGGACGGTTATTACTGGTTCGTCGGGAGAGACGACGACGTGATCAAGAGTTCCGGGTACCGGATCGGTCCGTTTGAGGTCGAGAGTGCCCTCCTCGAACATCCTGCCGTCAAGGAGGCTGCGGTGGTCGGGTCCCCTGATGTCATCCGTGGCATGATCGTGAAAGCATTCGTTGTCTTAAAAGAGGGATCTGCTCCGAGTGAGCAGATGGCAAAGGATATCCAGCGGTTTGTGAAAAAGATCACGGCTCCCTACAAGTATCCCCGTTCGATCGAGTTCGTCGATGACCTGCCAAAGACCATCTCGGGCAAGATCCGGAGGAATGTGCTCCGCGAGCGGGAACTAGCAATCCATGCAAAATATTGAATGATTGAGAGGCGATGGGCTCCCCGCCTCTCCCCCTCGTGGCACTCCTTTTTTCCAGGGAGAGGGCAACACCGGATTTAGTCACCTTTATTTCCCCGTAAGCCAAACCAGTTAAAGGCGCGAGGGTAGCCAAGCCAGGTCAACGGCGCTGGATTCAGGGTCCAGTCTCGCAGGAGTTCTTGGGTTCAAATCCCATCCCTCGCATTATAACAGTAAGTTCTAATCCCTCGGTTTCTCTTTTTATACTCCCCTTTCAAACAACTCATTATGCCTCCCAGCACTCTTTCACAAGATCATTTTTCGAGCATCAAGAAAGGATATCAAAATACCATCATTGACCGGTACCTGAGCTCGGAAAGAATAACCCCTGATGACGCCGGACTCATAACAGAATTTCTTGCAGAACGCCGGGCAGCAGGGGGAATAAGCATCGGACGCGTTGACAAGCTCACCTTTACCCTGGTCGCATGGCGTCGTTTCCTGCCTCCGTTTTCCACCCTCACAATAGGGACTGTCTATACGGGAATCGAGGCCATCAAGCACGCTGAAAGCCATCAGGGTCGGCCCTATAAGCAGAACACCCTCTTTGATCATGTCTCTATTCTCAAGCAGTTCCTTCTCTGGATGATCGAGAATCAATACAGCAACCTTCCCGAAAAGAAGGTGAAGGCAATCAAGACACCAAGAAAAGACACCCTCACCAAGACGGCATCCCAGCTCCTGATGCCTGAAGAGATTCAGGCTTTGATTAACGCTTCACGGAGCTCCCGGGACCGTGCCATGATCATGACCCTGTACGAAGGTGGCTTTCGGCCAGGAGAGATATGCCAGCTAACCTGGGGAGATATGAAATCAGATCCAAAAGGGATTGCTGTCAATGTTAACTTCAAGACCGGGATTACCCGGTATATCCGCCTAGTGATGGCCAAAAAATATCTCTCTGAATGGAGAGGGGATTATCCTCTTCCTATCACCCAAGGATCCCTTGTATTCCTGAATGAGCAACGACGACAACTCACCTGGTTTGCAATGGCAATGCAGATCCGGAGGATTGCCAGGAGGGCAGGGATCACCAAACACCTCACCCCTCACCTCTTCCGTCACTCCCGGATCACGCACTTGCTCCGCGAAGGTGCTTCCGAAAGCGTGGTCAAACTCATGATGTGGGGGTCGCTCAATACCGACATGCTCATGACTTACGCTCACCTGACCGGAGGAGATGTCGATGCCGAGATAACCCGGCTTTATGGCCTTGATACAGGAAAGAACGAGAAACCTGCGCGGCTCGAACCACGGATATGCCCGTCGTGTAATCTGATTAATCCGCCCGGTGAAGATTATTGTCGTGGATGCATGGAAGCACTTTCTCCTAAAGCGGTCGCAGATGAAGAATCCATTCGACGGTTCGTGATAAAGAACTCCAAGTCATTTCGGCAATTTCTGGACGAAATTGAGGGAAAAGAATAGTCCTCTTCAGCTCAAAAATTATAATATCAGTTCGTTCATTTTTTAGATTGTATGTGACCAGGCAGTCTCTTATTGGCACTCCCTCTCGTTATGGTTGCAGGGGTCGCATACAGGTGATACATTGGAAATAGATGTGTTACATACACGACGAGAGGCTATTGAAGCATATGAACGCCACACAGGCTTTCATGGTATCGGGCAGTTTTTTGCTGAACGTGGATTGATCGTCATCACTGACGAGGAACAGGCATGTCCAGAATAGATGGCCCTCCCTCCGCATGTTGCCTCCCAAGCAAGACTACAAAGGGAAGAGCCATTATTCTCCTGTTTGCGAATAGCAAAAAAACTTGTTATTACCCACATGCGGTGGTGTTCTGATGGGATTTGGTTCAGGATCTCCATCGGCTTCAAAGAAGGCAAAGAAATGTCCTTTCTTCAGGAGCCGGAAGGAGGGGAAGTGGACCAAGATGGTCTGCACCCTCCCAGAGGGCATGATCTGTCCCAACCCGCGATGTCAGGCAAACCCGGAGTATCAGGAGCCGGATCCCCATGTTGGGGACTGACAGAAGAAACCCCTCTCACAGGACCACTATTCAACAAGGCCGGGCAGCAGAGTTCCTGGCCTTAGCCATCCTGCGCAAGAAGGGGTTTACCGTCATCCGGTCGGCCGGACCTGACTCCCTGATTCACCTTATCGCATGGGAAGAGCAGAACCGTCCAATCTTTGTCCGGGTGAAGCGTGCCCGGCGACCGGTTTCAAGGGCTGCAGAAGTGGCCTCCCGTTGGCCGGGGGATATCGAACAACTCCAGAAGCTCCCGCTTGCGGTCGGCGGATCGGTCCAGTTCTGGGTCTACTCCGGGCAGCAAGGCTGGCTTTTCTACGAGGTTCTGCCGGGTGGTATCGTGGAGGTAAAGGAATGACCCTTACCAGTGTCATCATCACCGGCATCAGCGATTCTGGGGATCCGGCCTGCCCTATCTGCGGGTCCCGTGCTTGGGATCGGGAGGATATATTTGCCCGGTGTCAGCGATGCGGGAGCGAAGTGACCATTGCAGAGGATATCGGGATCCGACCGGTACCCGGGCGATGCTGCCCGGAGTTTGATTGTCTCTACGCAACATGGGATACGAAGCATTGCCGGGCCTGTGGAGCCGACTGTAAAGATTGTCCTGCGAAGAGGGATGAGTGCCATGACCGATGAAGTACTTCACGGTGTCCGGGTCCTCTTCACTCCGGGCCAGGTTATCGAGGTCCGGGCTATTACCGATGACGGGATGGCCAGCGGATACTTCGATGACCCTGAGCAGCTGGCAGCCAAGGTAGATACCCTGGACGGGCTGCCCGGGATGCAGGGGATCTATGTCACCCTCAACGAGGTGAACCCTGCTCTCCTTTCTAGGAGGGCAAACCGGATTAAAACCCGACTCTCGAAGAAAGATGCCACCACGGCCGATGCAGATATCCTGCGCCGGCACTGGTTCCCGGTGGATGTGGATCCAGTCAGGCCTTCTGGTGTTTCTTCCACCGATGAAGAGCACCAGGCTGCACTGGATTCAGCGGTCCGGATAGCTGATTATCTCGGAGGTATGGGATGGCCGGCCCCGGTCTTTGCCGACTCGGGAAACGGGGCGCATCTCCTCTACCGGATTGACCTTCCGAACGATGATCGGAACCGGGACCTGGTAAAAAGATGTCTCGAGGTGCTCTCTGCACTCTTCGATGATGACCAGACCACGGTTGACACCGCGAACCACAATGCTGCCCGGATCTGGAAGCTCTACGGGACCATGAGCCGGAAGGGGGATAACACCAGCGACCGGCCGCACCGGAGGTCCCGTATCCTCTCGGTCCCGGTCGAAGTGGAAGTGGTGGCCGAGGACTTCCTGGACAGTTTGGCTGCAGCCCTTCCTAGTGGCGCTCCAGACCCGGCACTGACCCGGACCAAGGGACCAAAGCAGCCCATCAACCTTGCCTCCTGGCTCAGGGATCACAACATCATCGTCCGGGCTGAGAAGCCATACCAAGGCGGGACTCTCTTCATTCTCGACGGCTGTCCCTTTTCCGGCGCCCACCGGGACGGGGCGTTTGCCATTCAGTTCCCAAGCGGCGCCATCTATGCCGGTTGCCATCACGCCTCCTGCGGAGGCGGATCACAACGCTGGCAGGAACTCCGGGAGCGGTTTGAACCGATAGCAGACCGGAGGAAGGCGGGGCCGGTCCGGCCGCCATCGGGTCCGGGAGCTCCATCGCCAGGATCCCGAACGGGGCCCTCTCCACCTATTGCCCTTGACGAGCTCCCGGGCAGGGAGGAGGCAGTCGCCGTTCTGCAATATGGCGATCCGAAACAGGTCATGCTCCGGACTTTCGCCCTCGATCATGAAGGTGACGAGGTACCAGCCGAGTGCATGATCCTGTCGCTCGCTTCCCGTTCTGTCCTGAACACGAATGGGCTGCATGTCTCGGTGACCGGAGAGAGCGGGAAGGGGAAGAGCCATGCGTTTACTACCCTACTCCAGCAGGTCCCCGAAAGATTCCGGCTGGCAGGGAGGATGAGCAACAAGGCCCTCTTCTATATCGAGAACCTGCAGCCTGGGTCCGCGATCGTCTTTGATGATACCACGCTCTCGGAGGACATGGCCGAGATCCTGAAGGGGGTCACCACCTCTTTCCGTGAACCTTTCCTCTACCGGACGGTCAGCAAGGATCGCAAGGGGCAGGTCTGCACCATCCCGGAGCGTTGTATCTGGTGGGTGGCCAAGGTGGAAGGGGCGGGTGATGACCAGGTCTTCAACCGGATGCTGACCTGCTGGATTGATGATTCTGCAGAGCAGGACGACCGGGTACTTGCCCGGATCCTGCTGCGGGACCTTGCCCCTCCCGAGGACCAGGATCGTGAACGGCCGGAAGTCCTGGCCTGCCAGGCGATCTGGGAGATTGTCGGGAGGCAGATGTTCTTCGTGGCCATCCCCTTTGCCACCCGGATCCGGTTCCTTGCGCATGCAAACCGGAGGAACCCTGAGATGCTGCTCGACCTGATCAAGGCGAACGCGGTGCTCCGGTTCATGCAGCGGGGTCAGACAACCGTAGGCACTATCCTCTGCCTGACCGCTACCCGCGAGGACTTCCGGGAAGCGGTCCGTCTCTACGGGCTGTTGAATGGAACTTCCGGGGGACAGGAGACCAAGCTCACCCGGAAGGAGTCGGATCTTATCGACATCATCTCTCACAATAACTGGCCGGAGTTCACGATCCCCCAGCTCCAGAAAGAGACCGGGTGGAGCAACAGCACGTTGCACCGTCTCATCCATGGGTATGACAGCCGGGGGTGTGAGTACACCGGCCTCCTGGAGAAGTGTCCGGCCATCTCTTTCTGTGACCGGACCGTAGTGACCGATGAGGAGGCCGCAGGGCTTTCGATGCGGAGGCGGACCAATGCCTACACCTTCGACCGGGATCTCTACAAGTCATGGTCGCTGGGAGGAACGGTCTGGCTTGATGACAACGATGACCCGGATCATCCTTCAGCACTTCAGCAGTCCTTCAGCAATCCTTCAGCAAGTACTGAAAGATTCGAAAACGAACCTGCGGGCTTCGATTCGCCTAAGAGTACCTATAATAAAAATATATTTTTTAGTACTCATACTTCCTTCAGCAAATCGAAGGACTCACAGCACCCTGAACCAGCAGGTATGGCTGCAGGTTCTTGTGTGTGTGATCCGAAAAATGCCGAAGTGCTGAAGGATACGATCGAAAAAGGTTCTCAAGACGCTGCAATTGTCGATCAGCCTTCACATGCTGCCCCGAATAATCCTTCGGGAATTACCGATCCTGATGAGGGACTGCAGAAGTGCTGTGGGAGACCGGCACCTGCGGTTTCCCCTGGCACGCGACCGAGGATCCAGGCCAAGGATTACAAGCCCCTCGAGGTCCCGGAGCATACCGCCTGTTATGTCTGTGGCACCACTTGGTCCCATTATGTCGAGAAGTTGACGGAGGAGCGGAAAGGTCGTCCGAAGCATCAGCAGCAGGCACGGCGTATCTGCAAGACCTGTTACAAGACCGAGAAGAAGCGGGCACAGCGAGCAGCCGTAGTCCTGCCCGGGACCGTGGAGGTTTCCCACCTGGAACCCTTGAAGGCCTTCATCGGTCCTTGCTCGGTCTGCGAGCTTGAGGCAGCGGCCTATATCGATCGCACAACCGGCGTGAAGCTCTGCGAGTTCTGCTACCAGCACGCCATCCAACCCCACGACCAGGGGGAGGTGGCCGGATGACTGGAAAGAGAACGTCTCCCGGGAATCCTGGCAGGGAGGATGCCAAGCGGTCACCAGCGACCCGCGGGCCGTCGCAACGGTCCGTGGGGAGCGTGTCCCCGGCAGCCGGTGGTGAGGAGCCCGCGACGAAACCACGGGCGTCACCTGCAGCCCGGTCCAGGAAGAAAGATCAGGGAGACGGTGCGAGCGGAACGGACCGGAGCGAGGACCGGCCGGATCGGAGCGGAGGGGAGCGGAGTCGAGCAGGGTCGACCGGTACCACTTATCCAGACAACCGTGCGGGGCGGTGCCCACGCGGCGGGGGGCGGAGCCCCTCCTCCAGCGTACGAAGACGAAGGAAAAATGCCCTGATCTGCGGTGACTGCGACAAGGGGATGTCCCGGATGAAACCCGGATCGGTGGATGTCATCTTCACCGATCCTCCCTACCTCGCGGACCTCTACCTGGATGCGTACCGCATCCTCGCCCGCCATGCAGAACGGCTCCTGGTCCCGGGCGGGTACCTGGTCACCTACTGCCCGCAGTATCATCTCCCACGAATCCTCCATATCCTGGAGAAGAGCGGGCTGGAGTACTTCTGGCTCTGTGCCCAGTTGAACACCGGGGCAAAGACCATCGTATGGTCCCGTTACGCACTGTGCGGGTGGAAACCGGTGGTGGTGTATCAGAAGCCTCCGGTATCCCCTGCAGACCATATCTTTCTTGATGTGCTCAAGGGGGTGAGAGCCAAGGCGTTCCATCCCTGGCAGCAGTCCATCCACGAGACCCTGCATCTCCTTTCCCGGCTCGCGAAACCAGGGGCCCTGGTCCTCGATCCCTTCGCCGGTTCCGGGACCAACCTGATCGCTGCCAAGCTCCTTGGCATGAACTACTACGGCTATGAGATCGACCCGGTCACCTGCCAGACAGCCCGGGGTCGTCTCACCCAGCGACCACTGGATCTCACTACGTTTCAAGAGGTGAAACCATGAGCGAGTTCGTGACGGTAAGCCTTGCCAAGGCCCTCGAGATGGCTCGTGAAAAGCAGAAGGAAGACAGCAAACCGGCATGGAAGCGGTTTTATGAAACGCATCGCGAACATGAACTTGCCCGCCGGAGAGAATACCGGAGGCAGCACAAGGAGAAGATTGCAGAGTATAACCGGAGATACCGGGCTGCCAGGAAGAAGAAGAAAGCGGTCTACACCGACCCGACCATCCTCTTCAGGGAGGCGATCAGATGCTCGACCTGATTGCAGTATTGGTGAGCCTGTTACGGGGGCTCTTTCCAAAAAAGGAGGAGGAGGTAACTGGACAGGTATCATCGGCAGTGTCTGAAACGGAACCCGTCGTTGAGGATCTTTCCGAATTAGATGAACCAGTTGTGGATCTCAGCCGATGGACTGTCACTCTTCATGCAGAATCCCCCTTCGAGAAGGTAGGCCGACTCTATCTTGAAGGGACCAACCTGGTCATCCGATCTGAAATCGACAGCCGAGGTTTCTTCATGGAACTTGCCGATGTAGGGATGGTCCTGGATGGGGACCCGGGTCCGATCAGGTTGCTCAGCGATGGTTCGATAACGGGGACCGCAAAGAAGTCAATATCTGGCCTTGCGGTGAACTTCACCATCTCCCCCTTTTTCTACACCACGCCTCTTCGGTCGCTGAATCCGGTCCTGGCTGAGGAGGTCAGGAAAGCACCGTTGTTTGTAGGGAGGGACCAGGTGGAAGGGTGATATCTGACTAGAAGGTAGTTTAATGAAATCCTACGATGTTAGTCGATCGTTGTAATTCCTTCTTCATAAAAAAAATCTTTATTTGCTTTATTTCTAATAACACAAAAATAATACTTTAAACAAATGAATATCAATAATTTATTCTTAATATCGAATATCCTTGTAGTAAAATTATATATATAGCAGAGTGAGTATGTTGTAAGGTTTTCAAAGAAAATCCTTTAAATAAAGGCCGCATGGAGGAGTGATTGAAATGGCAAAACCAATAGAATTTGAATTACATCTACATGGTGAAGATGCTCGGGCATTTCAGGAATATATGGATAGCCCTGCAGACAAATCCTCTCCAGAAGCACGCGATATTATGAGGGAAGCGGTTGGACTTTCGAAACGTCTTGACCGTATTCTCTTATGAAAATACCTTTTTCTGAGTTAAAATTTAAAATTCTTGATGAATCGACAGAATTATCATCATTTGAGTGTGGAGATTCAAACATAGATGATTTTTTAAAAAATGATGCAAAAAGTTACCAAAAAGATCGATTAGCAACTACGTATTTAGTTTATTATGGAGATCAATTAGTTGGCTTTTTTTCCCTTGCAGCAGGATGTATTATTGCAACTGCTGTTGAATCACCCACTGACAGGCTTGGTAATCAACCCAAAAAATACCCTGCCCTTAGGCTTGCTCAATTAGCCACTTCAAATGAATTTCAGAGCCGCGACATCGGACAACACATGTTACGTGTGGTTTTTGCCATTGCTCTTGATTTATGCCGGAAGATAGGCTGCCGCGTTATCATTGTTGATGCCAAAAATAATGATAGAACTATTAATTTTTATCAAAAATATGGCAATTTTAAAAAGTTTGGTAAGGGCAATGATGACACCGTGCCACTTATGATGGACTTGAATAAAGCAGATAAAAATGGGACGGTTAATTTAGAACTTGAAGATTTTTCAAACAAGAAGTGAGGGAGATAGAATTTTTCCAATAGCGTTCTGTGAACAATTGATTAAATAATTATTTTCCGTCACCCCATCAGCTCTTCATTCCCCTCCTTTTCACAATCCCTCACCAAATCAACCTCCGTTCATCAACCCACGCTAAAATATATCCCATTCGTCGTTTTACCTGCTCACAGCCCTGGAATGGGGCG
>ENA-UPTA01006238-UPTA01006238.1-activated-sludge-metagenome-genome-assembly--contig:-NODE-6238-length-10590-cov-6.959848_pt1 | contig 10590 bp, 6 predicted proteins | sample MGYA00238184_ERZ773361 | MGnify/ENA primary metagenome ERZ773361 (study PRJEB29100, sample SAMN05720205) | activated sludge metagenome | isolation source: anaerobic digester from wastewater...
CTTACCGTAGATTGTTTTCATATCCAAGATATAGATATTTCATTAAAATAAAAAATGTTATATCTGTTTTCAGAGAAGCACATTGATTTGCGGAAAACAGCGGTTAGCGTTCCGCAAAGTGTAACAAAAAAAATGACGGAGGTGTTTTTCAGTTGTTAAAGAATATCAAAACGCTCAACGAGTTTGACGGGGCGGAATTGCTCAAGCAGGCGGGTATTCCCGTCGTTGAAAATATTCTGGTCAATGATTATCCGGAGGCTGCCAGAGCTGCCGATCATTTGGGATTTCCGGTGGCGCTCAAGATATGTTCAGAGCATGTTCCGCACAAGACTGAACAGGGCGGGGTGATTCTGAATATAACGGACTCATCCGGCCTGAACAAAGCCGTCCGTGAAATGAAAAAACAATTTGCTGACATTCCTCATGCGCTGCTACTACAGAAAATGGCGTCTCCGGGTACCGAGCTTATTCTGGGCGCCAGACGTGATGGTGTCTTCGGGCCGGTGGTGCTTGTCGGGCTTGGCGGCATATTCACTGAAATATTCCGGGATACTGCCATCGAGCTTGCTCCCGTGGACGAAAAAGAAGCTTCCGTAATGCTTCGACGCCTTAAAGGGTCGAAGCTTCTTGACGGCTACCGTTCTCAAAAGCCGTTGGATGTTGCCGTCATCGCCAGGGCTGTTGCGGCACTCTCCCGACTCATCTCCGAACGACCGGATATTTTTGAAGTCGATGTGAATCCCTTTATCGCTTATCCGGAAGGGGCGGTTGCGGTGGACGCCCTTGTGCGTTTGGACGGCAACCCTTTAATGTCTCATCAGAAACGGCCCGACCCTAAGACTGTAGCGCCATTTTTCAATCCGTCATCTATCGCGGTTATCGGGGCCTCACGCAGTCCGGGCAAGGGCGGCAACATTATTCTGCGCAACCTGCAAAAGGCGGGTTTCCAAGGTGCCATTCATCCTATCAATCCTACGGTCAAGGAAATCCTCGGCTTGCCTGCCTACGCACGAGTGTCTGATGTGCCGACCCCTGTGGATCTGGCCATGGTTGTGATTCCCAAGGCGGCCGTGCCGGAGGCTTTGGATGATTGCGCGGCTAAAGGGGTCCGGAACATCATCCTGAGTACCGGTGGCTATTCCGACATGGGAGAAGAAGGAGCGCAGGAGCAAAAAAATATTATCGAAAAGGCACACAGAGCGGGCATCCGCATAATGGGACCCAACAGCATCGGAACGCTCAACCCATCAGCCGGCATGGCCACTTCCATCGTAGGCCTAGATCCGATCAAGGCCGGCGGCGTTTCCATCATTGGTCAATCGGGTGTTTTTTCGTCAGGCTGGGCCAGGTGGATTGCAGACACCAAGCCTTTCGGACTCGCCAAAGTATCCTGCATCGGCAACAAGGGAGACATCCATGAGAGCGATCTTCTCGACTATCTGACCGATGATCCCGAGACCACCACCATCGGCATGTACCTCGAAGGCGTGGTTGACGGTCGGCGTTTTATCAAAGCTGCCGAAAAAGCCTGTAAAAGAAAACCTGTGGTGGTGATGAAAGCAGGCCGCAGCGCGGCCGGTGCAGCCGCCATCGCGTCCCACACCGGTTCGCTTGCCGGATCAGACGCGGTCTTCGATGCGGTCTGCCGCAGAACAGGCCTGTTGCGGACGCACAATCCTGAAGCATTCTTTGATACCCTGTCAGCGTTTGAAAAGCTCCCGTTGCCGCGGGGAAACCGTATGGGCGTTTTTTCGATCACGGGCATGGGCTGTGTCGCCACCACTGACGCCGCGGAGGAATACGGTATTGCTCTTCCCGAATTAACGTCCAATACACTCAAAAAACTGGGGGAGGTGATCCCCTCGTGGGCGCCGGTTCGTAATCCCATCGATACCTGGTCAGCGATCGAACAGCACGGCTCGAAGAAGACCATGTCCCACATCGCCCGGTGTATGATGGATCAGAAGGATATAGACGCTCTGCTGATTATTATGGTTCTGATGCCGGAAAGCATGTTTGATATTCCTGAAGCCTTTGCCGAAATTTTCAGTCATCATCCGGAGAAGCCGGTGCTGGCCTGCTATTATGGCGGAACGGCCAGGGAAATCGCCCACATTCATGAGGGATTTGATGCGCTCAATGTCCCCTGTTATCCGACACCGGAACGGGCATTATTATCATTTGCAAAAATGGTGGAATATGCCAGGTATCGTGGAATCATTCATAAGAAGATTCCATGCCCATCATAATTCGATCACTGAATTTTTAATGAGACCCAAATTTCAGAAACGAATAACCTAAAGGTCACTAGAAGTGCACTGAAATTTGATGGTCGAATTATCCCCGAGGCGAATAACCTAAAGGTCACTATAGGCCGAGCGGGATAAATGTGGGTCTAATTCCCCGCCCCTTGGGGCGCAAATTCTTTTGGATACCCCGCTGCTTGCGGCGGGGTTGTTCATTTAAATGAATTTAATGAAATAAATTGGCGGAAGTGCATGGGAATCGAACCCACCCTGGACGGTTTTAGCGCCCAACATCAGATTTGAAGTCTGAGAGGCCCACCAGTGACCTTGGCACTTCCGTTTGTAAATTTATCTGTAAAATGGAAAAGTGTCAACAAGCAAAAGATCATCCCTGATATTTTTTTCGCTTGAGCAAATTATTTAGAATTGAAGGGTATCGGACAGGTAAAGAGAGTCATCCAGCAACTGGATCGTTACTTCTGTTCCTTTTTTAATTTTTGTTTCATTTTCGCCCATCACGATCAGTCCGTTGGCGGCAACCATGGATTTCAGAATGCCGGAGCCCTGATCACCTGTGGTGACGGCAATATATTTGCCTTTTTCTTTCTTGACGATGGCGCGGATAAAATGCCTGAATCCCGCCTTTTTTTCAAACGAATCGGTGCAAACGGCCTTGATGGTCTGACGGAAAATTTTGGTGTGGCCCTGCATCTTGAGAAGGGAAGGGCGCACGAATTGTTCGAAGGAGACCATGGCGGAAACAGGATTTCCAGGCAGGCCGAAAAGGGGAACGCCTTCAATGGCGCCGAAGGCCAACGGTTTGCCCGGCCGCATGGCCACTTGCCAGAAATGCATGGCGTTGCCGATTTCGCCCATGACATTTTTGACGAAATCAAAGTCGCCAACGGAAACGCCGCCGGAGGAAATAATCAAATCGGCATGCAGAGCGGTTTTGAATGTTTCTTGCAAATCTGTTTTTTTGTCTCTGGAAATTCCCAGCATGATCGGTATTGCGCCGCACTCCAGCACCTGCGCTGCCAATGAATAGCTGTTGCTGTTGACGATTTTTCCGGGAGGAGGATCAATTTCAATGTCCACAAGCTCGTCACCGGTGGACATGATGGCGACGCGGGGCTTCTGATAAGTGCTGACAAAGGCCTTGCCCAGCGCGGCAAGCATCCCGATATCCGATGGACGCAGAGCACTTCCATTTTTCACCACCAGTTCGCCTTTCTGTACGTCTTCTCCGGCAAAACGGATATTTTCAGATTTTTCCGCGGAGGTGTAAAGAATAACTGTTTTACCTTCCTTCAGAGTATCTTCCTGACGGATAACGGCATCGGCGCCTTCCGGAATCACCGCGCCGGTCATGATGCGGGCGGCTTCTCCTTTTTTTATTATTTTCATGGCAAGTTTGCCCGCGGGAATATCTTCGATGATTTTCAATTGGACAGGTTTTGCTTTGGAGGCGCCTTTGGTGTCGGCGCAGCGCACGGCGTAGCCATCCATTGCTGAATTATTGGCGGAAGGGATGTTGCGCGGGGCGAACACATCTTCTCCGATGACGCGGCCGCGGGCTTCCAGAATATTGATTTTTTCCAGACCCAACGGCCGGAAATTAACCAGGATGGTTTTGAGGGCTTCTTCAACAGAAATCATGTTATTATCTCCGGTAAATTAATAACCGGCAGTTTATCAAAGACGGAGCGCTTGTCAATACATAATGGGTGAAACTTTTATTTAGTGATTGTTTCCAGATGGTATAAAATATTAATTGAATTATGCGCTAAAGAAGATTAGGAAACATTCAGATTGACCCGTTCTGAAAGATTCATTTTGATTCAGAATGGGTTTTGGTGTTGTCATAAATTATTTTCAGGATGAAATCAGTGCGAAAGATCGTAACAAAAAAAAACAGGGCGGATATTGAACCCTTAAATCGTATCATCAGGCAGATTGCAGAAGGACAGGCCGGCATTGAGGTCGGCGGGTTAAACGGCTCTTCCCGGTCTCTTTTATCGGCGCTGCTTTTTCAAAGGCTGGAGCGACCCCTCCTGGTCGTCTGTCCGGAAGAAAAAGAAGCGGAGTCTTTTGCGCGCGAGCTGTCTTTCTTTCTGGGCGAAGAATCGGTTTTTCATTACCCGTCACTGGATTTTCTGACGATTGATATGTTTGCTCTCCAGAAAGAGGAAGAATTGAGACGCCTGGAGGCGCTGGCGAATCTGCAGGTTGGAAACAAAATGGTGATGGTCGTTTCCGCGGCGGCTTTAATGCAGAAGGTGATGCCCGTTGATGAATTCGGCCAATATCTGCAGATTATTTCCGTGAGTGATACGTTGAACATGGACGAATTCGGTAGGCGGCTTGTGGCTCAGGGCTACCAGCGACAAAGTCTGGTGGAGGAAAAAGGCCAGTTCAGCATCCGGGGAAATATTGTGGATATCTTTCCGCCTGCCGAAAAAAATCCGCTGCGCCTGGAAATGTTCGGTGATGAAATAGAATCCATTCGGGTTTTTGATCCCACCTCCCAGCGCTCCATCGGGACAGCAACCGCTTTTATCGTGCCTCCGTCCGGTGAAGTCATCATCAATGCATCCACGTTGGAACGGGCTGTACGCAATATCCGGCGCCGTTGCGATGAACTGTCTATCTCCCGCGAGATTCGCAACCGTCTGGTGGATACCCTGAAAGAAGGATTGACCAACTCGATCAATCCAATATTTTTACCGCTTTTCTATGAGTCGTATCACAGTGAAAACGGATTGTCGCAAAATAAGTTGTCCGGTCTTTTTGATTATTTATCTAAGAATACCCTGGTGATCATTGATGATCCGCTGGCTTTTGGTCAGGCTGTTCAAAATGCCCGCCTCAGTATCGACAAGTTATTGTTCAAAACGAAAAACAGCGGGAAATTTTATCTGGAACAGGAAAATACCTACCTCCAGCCCGACGAGATCATGGCTGCTCTGGATGGTTACCCACAGGTTTTGTTGGAAGGACTCAACCTGGAAAAATCAGGGGACAGTTTGCCGGGCATTGATCTGGAAACGCACCGGTATGTTTGTTCAGGAGAACTTAAAGCCGGTGAGATCAGAGAAGATGCGGCTTTGCGGTGGACGGTGGAGCAAATCAAATCGTGGTTTGCCGAAGGCATGCTGATTTTCTTTTTCTGTCCCGCTTCAGAAGATGTGCAACGGATGAAGCAGTTGCTTGCGTCGTACGATGTGCCGGTAGCGACTTCATCGACCGACGAACCTGTTCTGGAAATCATTAACCGCAGCGATGAAAATCCGCAACTTGTGCTGATCAAAGGAGAGCTCTCCCGGGGTTGTGTTATTCCGGCGATGAAGCTGGCATTTTTAAGCGAAGAAGAAATCTTTGTTAAAAAGAATATCCGTCGCCGCTCTAGGCCGGTCCGGCAGGGTTACTTTATCAAATCGTTCGGCGATTTAAAAGAGGACGATTTTATCGTTCACACGGATTTCGGCATCGGCATTTACCGCGGTTTGAAAAAGATCACGGTGGGGAAAATTGAAAATGATTTTCTGATTATCGAATACGCGGATGGCGACAAGCTCTACATCCCGGTTAATGCGCTGGAGAAGATTCAACGTTATCTCGGTCCGGATGGTTATGTGCCCAAAATCGAAAAAATGGGAGGAACGTCCTGGGAAGCGGTCAAGGAAAAGGTGAAGAAGTCCGTGCGGGAATATGCCGAAGAACTGGTTGCCGTTTATGCCGCCCGCGAAGCCCTGGAACGAAAATCTTTTTCACCGCCGGATCGCCTCTATGAAGAATTCTGCTCGACTTTCGCATTTGAAGAAACGCCGGATCAGGTTAAGGCCATCGAAGACATCAATATGGACATGGATGATCAGAAGCCGATGGACAGATTGATTTGCGGCGATGCCGGCTTCGGCAAAACGGAAGTGGCGATCCGATCGGCTTTCCGGGCGGTCATGGACGGCAAGCAGGTCGCCGTGCTTGTTCCCACAACAATTCTCGCCGAGCAGCATTTTCAGACTTTTTCCCGCCGCTTCAATGATTTTCCGGTACGCGTGGAATCACTCAACCGCTTCAAGAGTTCCGCGGAACAAAAGAAAATTATAGAAGACCTGAAAAATCAAAAGGTGGACATTGTGGTGGGGACGCACCGGCTTCTGCAAAAGGATGTTGGCTTTAAGGATCTGGGGCTGGTGATCATTGACGAGGAACAGCGTTTCGGCGTGGCGCATAAGGAAAAATTAAAGAAAATGCGCACCCTGGTGGATGTGCTGACCCTTTCGGCGACGCCGATTCCGCGAACCCTGCATCTGTCGTTGGTCGGCATCCGGGATTTGTCCATTATCAATACACCGCCCGAAGACAGGGTGTCTATCAAAACCTACGTGCTGGAATTCGATGAGGACGCGATAAAAGCGGCCATCGAGAAGGAACTGGCACGCGGAGGTCAGGTGTTTTTCGTCCATGACCGGGTCCGTTCAATTTATGCCATTGCCCGTCTGGTTCAACGCCTTGTGCCGCGGGCAAGCGTCGGCGTGGTGCACGGTCAGATGAAGCCGGCGGAAATAGAGAAAACGATGACCGCTTTTATCCGGCAGGAATGCGAGGTGCTGGTGTGCACGACGATTATCGGTTCCGGTCTGGATATTCCGACGGCCAATACCATCATTATCAACCGTGCCGAAAAATTCGGATTGGCGCAGTTATATCAGATCCGTGGACGGGTCGGACGTTCCAGCCGGGAAGCTTTTGCGTATCTGCTCTTACCCAAAGGGGCGATGCTTTCGCGTGAGGCCATGAAAAGGTTGCAGGTCATCAAGGAATTTTCCGAGCCGGGTTCCGGTTTCCGGATAGCGTATAACGATCTGGAAATCCGGGGTGGCGGAAATCTGCTGGGCATTTCCCAGTCCGGACATATTTCGGCTGTCGGTTACGAGTTGTACACGGAACTGATGGAGAAAACGATTCGGGAAATTAAAGGGGAGAAAACAGAGGAAGAGGAATTGCTCCCGGAAATTCAACTGGGTATCTCCGCTTTCATATCCGAAGGCTATGTACAGGATGTGCATCAGCGTCTGGTTTTGTACAAGAGAATATCGATGGCCTCTAGCGATGAAGAGCTTCAGGAGATTAAAAACGAGTTGAAGGACTGTTACGGAGATTTGCCTCAAAATGTGGAAAATCTTTTACAGATCATCGGTATCAGAAATTATCTGAAGCCGCTAAAAGCCAGGAAAATGGGCTATGACGGGAAATATCTGTATATTTATTTCCGGGATAATTCGCCGGTGGATCCGGCAAAGATTATGACGCTTTATCGTAAGAAAATTAAGGAATTGCGTTTTACTCCGGATTATAAACTCTTTGTTTCCGCTCCTCAATTGTCCGAAAAGGAAATCGTTGCTCAGGCGGACACTTTGTTAAAGATGCTTGCCCAATAGACACAAGCAGGATATAAAGAACAAATATGAAAAAAGCATTTGCCAGCACCGGTTTAATCTCTTCAACCAGGAAATCACAAAAGGTTTTATGGATTCAGGGGATCTTTTTATCATTGATCATGCCCTTCTTAATGATTGCCTGTGAAAAGATTGACAAGTTTTCCCGACCGCATGTGGCAACGGTCAACGGTTCTAAAATTTATCTGGAAGATTTTCAGGCGCGTCTGAGCAAAAAGAAACAAATGCTAACGGAAGATTTTCTGAATCATCCGGACTACATGAAAAAATTTGAAGCGGAAGTGCTGGAAGGCATGATTACAGAGAAGATCATGCAGTTACGGGCAGCGGAACTCAACATCTCCGTGAGCGATGCTGAACTGGAAAATAAAATTAACGAAATCAGAGAAGATTACGGCGATGATTTTACAAGTCTTTTTGCCCGCCAGAATATGAATTATGATCAATGGAAGGCCGAATTTAAAGAAGAAATGCTGATCCGGAAACTGATTGCCGTGGATGTGAATGCCAAAATAAAAATCACGGAGGACGAAATCAGAGACTATTTTAATCAACACAGCCGCCGTTACAAAAAGGATTCACGGGTAAGACTGGCGCAAATCGTTGTCCGGGACATGGCCGGGGCGAAAAAGGCGATGGCCCGTTTAAAAGCGGGAGAAAAATTTGAAAAAGTAGCCGCGGATATGTCGATCGGGCCGGAAGCAAGACATGGCGGTGATCTGGGATTTATTACCAGGTGGATGATGCCGGATCCGCTGGATAAAACAATTTTCAAGATGCCGGTTCATCAGATCAGTCCGATTGTCCAGAGTTCCTATGGTTTTCATATTTTCAAGGTGCTGGAAAGTCAGCCGGCCCGGGAAGGCACGCTGGCGGATGACCGGCAGGAAGTAATGGACGATATCCGGATTCAGAAAGAGGAAGCGGCTTTTACCGTCTGGCTGGAAGACTTAAAAAGGAAAGCGGTGATTAAAAAAGAAACCGATATTGAAATGAACAAAAATCAATCACTGAAATAAACAAGGGAGGAATGACTTTGAAATACAAAAAACACATTTTATTTTTCTTGATGGTGATGCTGGTCAGTATGCCGGTTCGCGCGGAAGTGGTGGATCGAATCGCTGCGGTGGTCAATGATGAAATTATTACCCTGAGTGAATTGAATGCCGCGTTCGCGCCTTATGAGAAAAACATTGAAAATACTTACAAGGGAAAAGATAAAGATTCCGTTATCCGGCAGACCAGGGAGGCTTTCTTTCAGCGGATGATTGATGGCATACTGATTGAACAGGAAGCCAAAAAAGCAGGCATCAGTGTCAAGGACGAAGATGTCATGAATGTTATCCAGGGCATGATCACAAAACAAAAAATAAGCATGGATGAATTAATGAAAAATCTGGCCCGTGAAGGCAGTTCTCTTGAGACCGTGAAAAAAGAAATCCGGTCTCAGATTATCCGGATGAAGCTTTTGAAAAAAGAGGTCAGGGACAAAATCATAATTACCGACGACGAGATTGGTGAATATTATAATAAACATCGTCATGAATATGAAGGAAAAGAAAGTGTCAGAATCAAACAGCTTTTATTGCTTCTACCCGTCACCGCGTCGCCGGACGAAAAAAGAAAGCTGAAAAATGAAGCTTTGCGTTTGCGCGAAAGGATAATCAAAGGCGAATCGTTTGATGCGCTGACAGCCCAATATTCGCAGGGCCCGGCGGCACTTCAGGGTGGCGATGTGGGTTTTATCGAGAAGGGAACGATTATTCCGGAAGTAGAAACGGTCGCGTTCAGCCTTCCACCGGAACAGATCAGCGACGTCATCGAATCCAGTATGGGATTCCACATTATCAAGGTGATTGATAAAAAAGGCGCCGGATTGAAACCGATTGCCGTCGTGCGTGAAGAAATTCAGGACAGAATTGAAAATGAAAAACTGGAAAAAAAATACGAAGAATGGATTTCTTCTGTCCGTGAAAAAGCGCACATCGAAACGAGATTGTAAAAGAAGTTGAAAAAATGGATACCATCAAAATCAGAGGAGCCGCTCAGCACAATTTAAAAAATATAAGCCTGGATATTCCCCGGGATAAATTTGTGATTATCACCGGTGTGAGCGGTTCGGGCAAATCTTCTCTCGCGTTTGATACGATTTACGCCGAAGGGCAGAGACGTTATGTAGAATCGCTTTCCACCTACGCGCGGCAGTTTATCGGACAGATGGATAAACCCAATGTGGAATCCATTGAAGGCTTATCTCCCGCGATTGCCATCGAACAGCGCACGGCCAGTCATAATCCCCGTTCTACCGTGGGAACCGTGACGGAGATTTACGATTACTTTCGTCTGCTTTATGCCGCCGTCGGAGTTTGTCATTGCTATCAATGCGGACGGGAAATCAAATCCCAGACCATTGACGGCATTCTGGACAGCATTCTCGCGCTTCCGGAAAATACGGCCTTCAGTGTTTTGGCGCCGCTGGTCCGCGGGAAAAAAGGCGAGTTTCAGAAAGAACTGAAAAAACTTCAGAAAGAAGGTTTCGCCCGTGTCCGGATTGACGGAGAGATTCGTGATCTGGCCGAAGAAATTGTTTTGGCGAAGACTAAACGACACGATATTGATCTGGTGGTTGATCGTTTGATTCTCAAAGAGGGCGTCCGCAAGCGATTGCGGGATTCTCTGGAAATGGCGACATCCCGGGCGGAAGGGCTCGTCCGTATTGTGACGACCGGCGGCGAAGAAATACTTTACAGTGAGAAATACGCCTGTCCCGATTGCGGCATCAGCATTCCGGATCTGACACCGAGGATGTTTTCCTTCAACAGCCCCTATGGCGCGTGTCCTGATTGTAACGGTCTCGGTTCCTCCCTGCGTTTCACCGAATA
>ENA-UPTA01006240-UPTA01006240.1-activated-sludge-metagenome-genome-assembly--contig:-NODE-6240-length-10589-cov-5.941333_pt1 | contig 10589 bp, 7 predicted proteins | sample MGYA00238184_ERZ773361 | MGnify/ENA primary metagenome ERZ773361 (study PRJEB29100, sample SAMN05720205) | activated sludge metagenome | isolation source: anaerobic digester from wastewater...
TAAATCAGATGAGCTTGATGATGCCTGGCTTCGGTTCCATCGCCTCGCCCTGGCGTACGACCCTACCTTATCTTTCCCATAATTTTGCCTTTTCAGTGATTTGTCGCCATTTAATTGATTGTCGGAATTCGGAGAGTTTATACCGCTATCAACTCCTTTCAGCCTCACTTTACTCGTATTTTTCTTTTCGGTGACTAATATGAAATCATTTCCTGATTGATATATTAATACATTTTTTCCTATTAACCCGTGCGCGAATCCGTTAGGGAACTTTATATAAACATGACAATATCCAGCCTTGGGAGCCATCTTTTTGAATTCAGTCGTGGCGATGAGTTCCATGGATAGATGTAATACGGTTTTGATTCTTAGAGTTTTCCCCTAAATTGCCTCGGATTGAGAAGTACCGAAAGAGCTAAGAGACATTAAATACATAATATATATGGAGGCCTTGATAAAATGCCTCCGACGTGATAACTATGATTGATGATTACTATGAAATACAGGATGTCATGGCACTATTCCGATTAAGATCTCGGAAAACGGTTTACAACTTAATAGAGCAGGGCGAATTGAAGGCAAAAAGGCTACACCGTCGTAAACAAGTATTTGCCAAAGAGGAGGTCAGGCGATTTATCGATAGACACGGAATTGACATCGAAGTATAAGAAGTGATCGACGGCTGGAAAAAAGGAAGTGATCAGTATTACTTTAGCGCAAGACGGAATAAAGATACAGGAAAGGACCAGAAATAACGATTTATCAGCGTTATTTCATCAATCTGAAGCGAATATACTTGATACACGGGGATTGGGTAAAGGTAAAACTACCCAAGCAAACGAATTGACACTCCAATTAGTGGCTCGTCATGAACATGTGATTCGCGTATTGCCACGTTACGATGCCATTCACGAGCATTATAAATCACTTGGGAACGCTGCCATCGTGGCTTATGGGCGAACATACAACAGGGATGGCATTGTGATGTGCAACCTCTGCCAGCGCGCAGGGGGATTCATTCCTACAAGTGGTTTGTGTAAACATTGTCGAGAGAACAAAGAAGAATGCCGATATCAACAACAAACAAAACATCTGATAGAGGGAAATATTTACATAGTTTTCGTCGTTCCCCAGATGTTACCTTATGTTTTGCATCTCTGGAGCGATATGAATCCTGTTGTGATTATTGATGATTGCGATATCAATAAAATCGTCTACCCTTCGAGGAGATTAAAGTATGACCAATTGGCAAGGCTCGCATCGATTGCTGAAGAGTTAGGCAAATTGTTCGACTTCATCAATCAGCATGATGACAGCGGGGCAGAAAATTGGATTCGTTCGCATAAAACATTAATCGATACAAAATTGTCACGGCTGAAGATAGAGATAATTCGAGGAATCGGTCAACAAGGGTCAAGTCTCAAAGATCTAAATTCCTTTGCCGATTTCTTATCGATTTGTAAACACGATGTCCGTTTGATAGGTCGGGGAGAGAGCCTAACCATCAGTTATCGCGATCTCACCCTCCTTGAATTTAGGATTATTTACCAGAATGCAACTATCAGATCGGATCAACGCGAGACGGTGGAGATATTATCAACTCTTCGAGGGTTGCACTACCTTGATGAGAAGTGCTCACCGAATCCGCATTGGCAGGTCATAGCCATCGACGGTGTAAAATACACTAAAAGAGGGTGTCAATATTCCTCTACCTTTAAGAAGTTCATGGATAAGACTCTCAAAACGCTTTGCTATTGTAAATTGCATTCTGGGCTCGATTTCGCTGAATTTTCCCTAAAGGAGATCTATAACTCGTGTCTAACGGATTCTGATCATATTAAAAGCTCCATTTGCCATTTCGGGCATTATTCAAATGGTATTTCAAGTATCAATTTATTAGCAGATATTAATATAGGTCTCATTTTCGGAACGATCGCGCCACCAGCTTCTTTTTACGATTGTTACCCGTATATTGATCGAATTCCGTCGGACATCGATAATCAGATCGCAAATGGCGATTGCTCTAATTCCGACGAAGGAAATCAAAAACAAAGATCTAATTACGATTATCTGTATTCCACTCTAGAAGATGCGAGGGAAATCACCGACGCACTTAAAGAACAGGAGATGGGTCGACTGTTCAGATACGACGGTAAAAATGAATTTACCGACAAAGTCGTTTTCATCGTCGGAACGGCGCCGAAATATGAGGTTGTTGTCGACGAGAAAACAGGTAAGGAGATAAAATATCTTCCAAATTCGGGGGCGATAGTTACGGAGGTCAAGCGATCGGAGTTCTTGGAGGTATTTGAGGGCTGGTTGCGGCCACATCTCGAAAAGGCCATTTTAGAGCATGCAAAACGAGAATTGCCGATTAGTATTCGTCTATTTGGCGTCAGAGTCGAGAGAGATCTTGGTTACCTCATCAGTTACAAAACCATCGAGCGGATATTGGAGAAATCAGGAGAGTTCAAGATTATGATGACAACGAGAGAGGGTAATAACAAGCCTGTGAGAATGTTGCAATGTAAAACGCAGTAAGATACGATGGAAATTTAATCTGCCTCTTGAGACAGAGAACCAAGATAATGACCATTTGAAGAACTGGAGCGAGAATTCAGGCCCCTTATTCTTTCTGCCTTTTCCTTCTTTTTAAAAAAATAAAAAACCACTTTTCAAAAAAGTAGGGAAAGGAAGTCGAGCTGTTTCAGACGTGGTTCGACAAGGGAGGGGAGTTGCGAGAGAGCCTCGTCAGAAATGGGGTATGGCTCTGGTGCGGGGGGCTTTTTTGGACCATTGCAGTCCCCATTTTTGTATATGCGTAATTGGGGGCTATAATCGCCTTATCGAACCATGTTTAGCCGAATACTCATAGAACTTCGCCAACCCTTCCACGTAGGCCTTCCCCAACGCTTCCGCCCGCTCCTCGTCATGAATGGGGTAGGGCTCTGGTTCAGGTGTTGGTGTTGGCACGACGATGGTTGGAAGCTTGGATTTCATTTCTGGAAGGGGTGTCGATCTCCAATCATAAGGATGGCCGATTTTCGGTTCTGGGAAAGAGGAGTGTGATTGTCTCCAATCAGTTGCCCGAAAATCAGCTATACTTATTGCTAAAGCAGGTGTGCAAACTATCGCGATGATTACGACGATACCGATTACAAGTCGTAATTTTTTCATTTCAATCACAATGGGGTTTTCGTTTCCCACTTATAATAAAATGGTATGATGGCAGGAGTTCGCCTTTAACAAGTTCAATTGAATTGAATCATTCTTTTTTATCAAAATACTCCGCCGTCGTTAGAAGAAAATCAGGACTTAACGACGAGGCAAGACCCAACTTCTGTATTCCCTCTATCTTCTCAATGAGCGTTGTAAACGGAAGAAAACCGCATAGTTTTGAAAGTGGTTTCTGTCGTATCTCGAATGTAGGGCGTAAGATCTCCTGCTTTACCTTATCTCGCTTTTCATCGCTTGCAACAAGATAGAGTTTTATATCGATATTCGGCTGCAATGCGACCAAATCACTCATTCGCAATAACCCTGAATAGATAGACGTCGTGCTCTCAACTTCAAAGGCTGCGAGAATTGAATTTCCTTTTAGCCAGAGAACATCAATCAATTCGATTGTTCTCTGTGTTGCTTCGTTGAATTGGGTCGGTAGTTCATTAACCATCTTCGGCATAGAGCCGAGTGCTTGACCCTTATAAGTTCTTGATCTATCATTCCGTGCGACCCATACGTCGAGACCCATTTCCGCGCCGAGATTGAGTAAATAGTATTGTATTGTGATATGTTGAGAATCTGGTTTTTCTGGGAAAGGAACCTTCTCATCGATAATAGGTTCAACGTCCTCCTTTTCTGGGATGCTGACTAATGTTTCTTTTTCTGCCTTTTTCGTCTGTTTCGATGCTTTATAGAGCGGTACTCGATCCCATAACTTCTGGTCATATTCTCTGCTAATTGGATGATTTTTTGCTTCTTGAAGGAGGCCAAGGATAAACTCTGCATCTTTATTATATTTGAATTTTGAAGGACTTCCACGGAGAAAAGCTTTGTAATAGCCTTTATCAGAGGCATTTTGATAAAAATCTACCTTACCTTCAAGAGCGTCCATCGGAACGCCAAACTTCGGATCGAGAAGGATGACAGGTTCGACGTCTAGACGTGCTGGGAATTGATCAAGACTCCAAATTTCTCGATCATCCTTACTATGACCTACTACCCTAAGTGCTCCTGCCCATCGTTGGATACCTGTAATATAGCACAGAAGAATATCGCCTGCTTGAATTGATTGGACGGTTTTCCTCCTTTTCTCTCGGAATCCACTTGTTTTCGCACCAGCAGCCTTGAAGTCCTCCCATGTTTTACCAGTAAAAAGATTCAGCCAGTAAGAGACCATTGTTTATTCAATCCTAATTTCTATTCGTTCGGTCATATAGAAGATTAGTGTTTTTGTATTTAGATAGCCCTAGAAATCTTAGACGCCTTCGATAATCTTGATTTCCTCATCTGTCAGGTTATAAAGTTCGTATACCAGTTTATCTATTGCGTTATCGGTCGCCTCGATTTGTCGCTCGATTAAATTCTTCTCATGGTCGGTCTTCACCTCGGCCTTCTGCTTATGGATGGCAAGCATCCGCTCGACTAGGGAGACCATCCTCTCATGGCGGGTTTTATCGGCAGGGTCGGAGAAGTTGATGGTGCGGATGGGGAGTTTAGAGACATACATTGGTTTATATTCGAAATATCCTCGTTGTTTTGTTGATGAAATTGAATGTAATGAATAATCAATAACCTTGGAATTCAGCAAACCAAGAAGATATAGATCTTTTAATGGAATTATTGAAGTTTTATCACTTGAATAAAACTTGTCAGTATCAAATGTATATGACGCATTTTTTGTTATGGCAGGAATGATTATTTTTGGCTTGTCAAATTCTTTATAATAATTTGATCCAAATCTTTGAAGTGCATACCATTCATATCGAATTTCTGTTTCAGCAGGATTTCTTGATAGCAATTCTTTTTTAAATTTCAACAAATGATCATAAATCCCTGGATATTGTGTTTTAAATTCATTTTCAGCTTTTTTGGATGCTCCTGTAATTGTTTTGTCAAATTGAAGTGGAAAATGCCATGGAATGTAAATTAAGAATTTATCCCGCTTTAAAGAACTGTAGCGTTTTATATCTCGACCAGTAACAAACGGTTTGATAAGATTTTCACAATTTGGATTTTGTCTGATTAATGCACTTCTTGTTTTTTCATCGATTATAAATGCTTTATTTAATCCAGTCTTGAGTCCATAAAATATCTTTCCTTCGACATACTCTTCGAGTGGAATACCAGACGATTTAAGCTTGTTCAATAATTTATGTGATTTTGAATCAGATAGATTCCAGCCACCTTCAGCAAGATTAACCAAATCGACGGAGTGTGCATTATGCGAAACGTATTCAGATAAATTTGTAAACGACAAGTTCTCTATTGTGATAGCCTGAAAAGAGTTCAATGGAGCATCATTTCTAATCCTAATTATGCAGGGATAAGTTATTGCAGATTTAAAGACGGGAAGATCTCCGAAATCAACTATCTCCTCGATTCGTTTACGAACAAGCCAAGACCGAAGAGGTTTCCCATAATTTGCCCGCATCCACTTGTTTGCCACAATGTAAGAGAACAATCCCCCTTTTCGGAGAAGAGAGATCCCTTTCTCAATAAAATACACGTACAGATCAGCGGTCCCTTGATAGGTGGCATAATGTGTCTGGAAATACACTTTCTGTTCTTTAATAGACTCTTGCCTTACGTATGGGGGATTTCCAATCACCGCATCGAATCCCCCCACATTCATTACATTAGGAAACTCCTTTTCCCAATCAAAGGGATTGATCCGCCTAACTTCATCGCTCCTTATCTCAGGGGTGAAAATGTCAGTACCAATCAATGAGTTACCGCATTTGATATTACGGTCGAGATTTGGTAAGGCACGTTCATCGAAGAGTTTTAACTGCTTCTCAATATTCTCCTCGTTCTCTTCTTCGAGCACTTTCAGGAGCAATGAAAGTTTTGTGACCTCAACGGCTTGGGTGTCGATGTCCACACCGTAAATATTATTGAGTAGAATCCGTTTCTTTTCGGCTGTAGTGAGCTTCCAATCACTATGTACCTTTGAGGCTTGGCCGTTAGCAGTCTTATAGACAGGAAGATCAGGTTGTACGGCAGATTTCTTTTTCCTTGACTTGGGTATTGGTTCAGGTAAAAGGGCGATAACAGCAGGATCAGTCACTACTTTCTTATCAATGTATACGGGGATAAGATTGGAAATATACCAGTCACGATGCCAATCTAGAAGGTAATGATACGCACCCAGAAGAAATGAACCAGATCCGCAAGCGGGATCAAGAATTCGGAGTTTCGCAACCTCGCGGGGCGTCTTGTTTTTAACCAACTCCCCGACAGTGTTTTTTACAATATAGTCTACAATGTATTGGGGTGTGTAGTAGACCCCACCAGCTTTCTTCACTTCAGGTTTATACTCGACCTTTGCCTGATGCCCCTCGGTGAGTCTAATCACTTTGCCAAGAAATTGCTCGTAAACGTGGCCAAGAATTTCTGGTGATAAAACCGAGAACAAATACGGGCATTCAGGGTAGTAAAGCCTTCTAATAATCCCTTTGAGGACTTTATCATCGATTTTTATTGAGAGACTTATCAGATCTGGTGATCCGCTGATATCCACTTCCTTTTGAAAATAGAAGAGCCCTGAGTTATACTTCTCATCCGCAAGTCGATAGAGATCACAAAGGTGTGTATAGACACTTTCATGTTCTATTAAGTTTCGAAGTCGACCATAATCCTCTATCCCCCGATCTTCACAAATACGTAAGAAGATTATCCTATCAATAGTTCGCTGGACCACAGCGTTAAGTTCTTCGATGTTAAGTGTGGGATTTCGTAGAGCGACGTTCTTTGCAAGCATATCACGCCATGATTCTATTTCGGTTAAAAAATCATCATCGACACTCGCTGAACCCTTCTTACCTTTGGTGGAGGCAGCGTAGCCATCAAACGATCCTCGCCAAATGGAGTCTTCGGCAAATATTGAGAATATCCAATCCCATTTCTCCGAGTAATCTTTGAACGTAAAATATTCGATACGAGCATCAGATGCTTTATCCGTAGTTTTTGGCTTTATATTGCAGTCGTAGACAGCGAATTCCTCAAAATTTGTAAGGATTGATAAAGGCAATTTTGCATTCCACGCATACCATCGTAGCTGGAGCGCCGCATCAGCGTTATCCTTTATACTCACCGCTGGTTTCTTCGCCTCGACAATAAACTTCCTAACGCCACCGATACGGAATGTATAGTCAAAGTATTGTGTTTTGTCACGAATCCGAATCGGTTCTTCAAGCATTACCTCGCGATACGCTTCGGAAAAACCCTGATTGTTGTCGATATCCCATTGTAATGCACGGAAGAACGGTTCAATGTAATCTGTTCGGACTTTAGCTTCGTTGTAATTTGCTTCGTCTCTAAGATATGCCGCACGATGAACTTCATATCGATCGATAAGATTCTTTATTTCATCAGGTATTGGCATTTAACGAATAGTTATCCCGTGACTCCGATAAGCCTAACGAAACCCATCTAATATCAATGAGGGATACTTAGTTACTGAAGAAGATTTTAAAAGAGAGTGATAGAGGGCATAATGGACTTATATCAAATCCTAGGGATCCTACTTGCCTTTGCTGCATTAATGGTTGGATTATGGAAAGCCATACAATTCAGTAATAAAAACAAGTCTGAAAGATTGTCCAAAGAGATGGATTTGTTGATCGCACCGATTTATTCTAAAATTGGAAACATCAACATATTCCTGAAAGGAGCACCGACTTACCAAAATAATCCGAAGGGAAGAGAATATTTTGAATTTTGGGATAACGTGAAGAAATATAAGCATTTAGGTTCGGAATCGGTTATTTCTGCCATTGATGATTACTTAAAAAATAAAATAAATACTGTCGGGGATAGAAATGAAGATGAGAATTATGCGATGGCAAAAGAACAACTCTACAAAGTAGTTACTGAACGATATAATGAATTAGCAGAACTATTACAGACGATATAGGCTTGATATGATGTTGTAAAAAGTAATCCCATTTTCACCTCATCTATTATCATATACGTTCCCTTTTGATAGTCCCCATCAGTGGGAAAAAGCTATATACTATTACCACTATTTTCTTATCAAAAGGGTAGGTTGTGATAGACATGAAAATTTCAATTGGCTATGTGAGAACATCCCTCGACAGTGAGCACGAGAAAAACCAAGTCCAAGAGTTAATTAAGGCAGGTGTGCCAAAGGCCAATATTTTCATAGACAAGGGCATATCGGGCAGTATTCCACCGCACGAGAGGAAAGGCTATCGAAAGATGCTAGACTTAATCAGAAAGCATAAGGACGAAGAGATAACGCTGTTGATCTATGAGATCAGTCGTATTTCCCGTGACCTTACAGATTTTTTGAATGCCATTCGAGACCTTGAGACAATAACACACCGTCAAATTTGTATCAAATCACTGTCCCCGAAGGAGTCCTTCATGGATTGTGATCCTGCTATTCGGTCCCTAGTCATATCGGTAATGGCGTGGTGTGCCGAAAGGGAAAGAGATCTGTTAATCGAAAGGACCAAGGTAGGAATTGCACGCGCGAAGGCGGAAGGTAAGCACTGTGGCAGACCATACAAAGAAATCGATATGAAGAAGGTTGAAAGGTTACATTCGGAAGGGATGAACTACAGAGAGATCAGCGCGGCGCTCGACATTCCATATCCGACTTTAATGAGACGAAAGGCAACAACACAATAATTATTTTCAGATTCCCCTTACCTTCAAAAAAATGCCTTCAAAGTTCCCTCGTAAGAATTATCACCAAACAATCATATTCGCGTTCTGTTGGCACTTGAGCATAGGACTCGATAGATAGACCATCCAATCAACAGAACGTTTCTATGAGGCTGAAAAGAGAACGTTCCGTCGAATAATTTGTAAGGGTCGCTTGGCAACGGGTGTTCGAGGCAATTGTCAGACGGCCCAGAAGTAGAGACGTATGGGGGGTGTCCGTCGTGGAGCTTGGTGAAAATTCAGGATAGCACCATCTTGGGGTTTATATCGACGTATATACAGCAAAGTAAGAAAATTATCTCGTTATCTCGTTATCGCGCATTCGTCTGAAAACTTTTGACCTTGCTATAATAACTTCGGCCCAAAAAATCCCAGAAGAAAATTCAAATCTCGGCGTCGTAACCACGACTCCATTCCTCTTCTTCCTTTATTTGATCTTCATATGCCCGTTTTGACTCTTCATCCTGCCATTCTTTGTATGCTTTGATATTTTCGGAGAGAATGTATTCTTCGGCCTTTTCATCGCCGTATTTTTTTCTTAAATAAGCGATGTATATCTTCTCACGGTTCCTTTGTTCTTCAGGGGAAATCACTTCTTGTATATTGTTTGATTCTAGGGCTTCGGATGCACCAACAATTTCCTTGCTTTGAGACGTAATTTCTATATTGACTTTTCCCCATTTTTCAATGTAATTATTATAAAGATCTTCTGGAGCGATGGATTCGTAATGATCCCAAATAACTCCTTTGATATCATGCATCATCATATAGTTGCGATGTTCGCCAACGAATCCAATTTTCGTGCTCTGTTGTTGGAAAAATTTTCGACAGTGACCTAAATTGAATTTAAGATTTGATTTTGATATGTTGGGTACAGGATGTTTTTGAAAGACCTTGTTGATGCTATCGTACAATTTTTCCCCAAATAACGGAGAATCAAGATCTTCTCGTCCTTTAACAAGTTCTTTTAAAATATTCATCAATCGTGGATGAATCGCCACAAGATGAGATTTTCCTGTTCTTATCCCCTGTTTATCCTGAGAAGGCTCTACTTTGATGACGTGAATTTTTCCCTCAGTGATTTCCTTAACCTGTTTGACGGTAAGACGAGTAATAAATTCTGGTCTCTGACCTGTATAGGCTTGAAATAATACCATAGCTTTGTAAACTTCATTTTTACCCTTCTCTCTCAATTTTATCCTATCAAGCATTGACAATACTTTTCTGATGTCTTCAATATCGATGGAAGGAGGTTCTTTTGTTTCGGTGTCCTTAACGGGAACCAATGTGTCGACATACCATTTTATTTCAATTTCATGATCTCTTTCAAGCCATTTTAAAAAACTCTTGAGGAAGCCGAAGAACTTTATTTGCGTTTCATGTTGATATTCAGTAGTCTCCGTTTTATGGAGTTCTTTCCAATTCGATTGGTTTATACTTCCATTTGTAAATTCCCATAATTTATTTGCACTTTTTTTGAAAAAGGGATGCGATCTGGCTCGCGTTCCTTTGATGCGAATTTCTACATATTCGTCAAGTAATGCGCGCGGGAAATTAATCGGTTTTATGGTTCTTCTTTCCATTTTAAGCCCTAAATCAGATGAGCTTGATGATGCCTGGCTTCGGTTCCATCGCCTCGCCCTGGCGGAGGAACATTTCGATCTGCTTCCTGATCT
>ENA-UPTA01006241-UPTA01006241.1-activated-sludge-metagenome-genome-assembly--contig:-NODE-6241-length-10581-cov-6.298499_pt1 | contig 10581 bp, 15 predicted proteins | sample MGYA00238184_ERZ773361 | MGnify/ENA primary metagenome ERZ773361 (study PRJEB29100, sample SAMN05720205) | activated sludge metagenome | isolation source: anaerobic digester from wastewater...
CATTGGAAGTTTTTCCGGAAAAAGTTCCAGGCATTGGAACTTTTTGAGCCCCTCCGCCGGCGACAAACGAATTTTCTGATTTGTTTTTCCGGCAAACCGGCTGTAGACTTTCGCGCAGGTTCGAGATCAGGCCCGAATCAAGGAGAAAAAAAATGAGCTGCAGAAATTTATGGGGTGCGCTGGCTGTACTGCTGGCGGCGAACACCGGCGCGCCGGCATTCGAGAAAATGGAACTGATTGCCGACATCCGGCCGGGGAGCATGATTCTGCACACGGCCGACGGCGATTTTGAAGTCAAGGGGCCCGGGCCGGAACGGCTGGGCACCACCGAGATCGAGGAGGCCGGAACCATTTCCACCCTGCCCAACGTCAATATCGGCGTGGGTTTCGCCAATCCCAACCTTTATCTCGACCTGACCGCAACCGCGGGATATCTGATCAACTCGCGTTTCAATTCGCTGATGCTCGGCGCCAACGCGGCGCTCACATTCCGCCCGGAGAAAAATTTCGCGGTGGGCCCGCACCTGGGGCTGATGCAGTTTGCGAACCCCGAATGGCGCGGCGATGCGGACATGGACATTTCCGATTCAACAGCTCTGCTGGTAGGCGTGCAGGCGTCCCTCGGCTATGACGTGCTGTTTGTACTGTCGGTGGATTACCTGTATGCGGATCCGATGGATGTGAAGACCAAGGACGCCTGGATTGCCAGCGATGACGAGCTGGATATTTCCGGCATGGCGATCCAGTTCGGGATTCAGGGACGCTTCTGAGCCGTCGCTTCCGCCGGTTTTCCGGCGCCCGGGCCCGCCATTTCCAGAGGAATCATGATAATCAGCTTCTTTGAGAAGTCCGTTCGCTCCTCTGTTTCCGGGAAGACCCTCAGGTCCAGCCGAAGGTCCCCCACGAGCATGTGGTAATTCTGCGGTTCAAGACCGGGAATCTCGTAGGAACCGTCCTTGCGCGTTTTGGTTTCATACAGAAATCCGCGTTCGCGCGGTCGGCGGATCCGGACATAGACATTCGCGCCGGCCACCTCCTCCTCGCCGCGCTCCTGTGTCAGAAGAAATATTTTCCCCTCGATCGGGGCGCTGCGAATGCTGATGGCGGAGGATTCCGCGACGGCAGATTCCGCTTCTTCACCGCAGAGAATGACTGCGCCCGCCAGCAGCAGGACAACAGGAATGAGCCTTCTCAATAAATTCCCCGCTTGTATCCTCATGTTCAACCGATTTAACTTGCGCCAATTTCGTTTCAAAGCGAGGATTTGTCAAACAGCTTTTCAGTACTATGAAGAGAATTTCGGCAGACAGCGGGACGGTTTTTGTCCCCGCGGCGGAACTTGTGGAGGAGTTTCTTCGCTCCGGAACCGCCGTGCGCTTCAGGGTAACCGGAACCAGCATGCATCCCGCCATATTGGCCGGCGATGTGGTCACAGCCGCCCCCTGTCCGGCGGACCGCATTCGCCGAGGGCAGGTGATTTGCTTCCGGCATGAAGAAGAAATGCGCGTGCACCGGGTCATTTCCGCCGCACCGAACGCGCTCCGGGCAAAGGGCGACGCCGTCAATGAATTCGCCGAGGACATCCGGCCGCAGAACGTGCTGGGAGTCATCACCTCTGTGGAGCGCGAGGGGCGGCGAGTGAGTTTCAGTCCGCCTTTCCGCCGATTCACTTCAGTTCTGCGCGGCTTCTTTCGTAAAATGAAGAATTGAGTGCGGAACATCCTGCAGAATGCGGTTCAGCCCCTGAAGGGACTGTTCCAGCACGGGCGGATCAAACCACGGCAGCGAGCAGCACGGAATTATTTTTGCCAGCGCCTCCGCGGGCGCAAGAGGCTCATCCCGGTCCTCCCCCGATTTCTGCAGAATATGAATGTGCGCAAGCGGAGCGCAGCGGTTGGCCGCCACATTGGCGTCTCCCGGCCAGGGTGTGCCGAACAGCCACAGGCCGCCGGCCCAGGGCCGCACGATGATGCGGTCATCACTGAACATCTCGCAGCCTTCCGCGAGAAGCCTGCGCGCGAGGGTGGTTTTCCCCGCGCCGGATGGTCCCGCATAAACCGCGCCGCCGGTTTTCACGCCGCCGGCCGCGTGCATCAGCATCCCGCCGGCCTCCGCGAGGAGATACATGAGCAGCAGCTGGTCCAGCGGATAGGACAGCGGACTCATCAGTTCCCCGTCCGCCGTCAGCTGACCCGGGCCGAAATACACATCCACCCTGCGGAACGGCAGCTGGAACTGGGCCACCCAGTAGGGCTCTGCACATCCGCGCCCGCGCATTTCAATGCGCCGCATGTCTCCATCGGCCGTCATGGACCACACGGGGCTCTCAAACAGAGTTCGTGAAGCGGGCGGGGTCGCGTCCCGCAGCGGGAGCAGGCGCACATTGACCGGCATCTCATCATCAGCGGCGGCACCGGCCGGCGGAGAGGAAAACGCTGTCGAAGGCCGGTCCGGCGGAGAGGAAAACAAGGGGACGACGGAATGAATCGCGAAGTGGAAGCCGCCGATATGCAGACCAGGCATGCTGTTCAGGATCCGGTGATCTGGCAGTTGTTGGATGTGCAGGTGAATCCCGTGGGCGCCGAAGAACTGTCGTTCTTGCACCCGATGCCCAGAACCTCCTCGGCCACCAGCTCAATGGTCTTCAGCTCAGGCTTCTGATACGGTTTTTTCGGACTCTTTTTTCCGGTTTGCATCCTCAGCTCCCTCTAAAAGATACATATACCGCGTTTGGCCCAGTTTGCAAAGATAATCTGCGGGTTTGTCTTCCGCGCCCGTCTCGAACCAGGCATAGCCCGGACAGATCCCGCACAGGGGCCGGCAGCGGCAGCCGCCGCAGACCCAGTTCTCAGGGATATCTCTCGCCGTGACGGCCTCCGAAATCCGGTGCCACCCGTCAGCGAAAGAGCCCGAGTTGAGGTCGTAGTGAATATACGGCGTCATGATGCAGGGCTGAAGCTTTCCGGTAGAGTCAATATGAAACGACGTGACACCCGCCCCGCAGGAGAACAGCCGGCCGGAGGGGGTCATTCCGGAGGCCCGCTCAAAGTGTTTCTTCCAGTCGGCCGCGCGGCGCGGACTGGAAAATTCCAGCTGCACGGCCTTCTCGGGATCCACGCGGAACGTCAGGGGATCCCGATCGCCATTCAGGCGCGAAAAGATCACGGGATCCATCCGAAAAGACGTTCCAAAATCCCGCGCCAGTTTTTCAATGGCGGGGAGGTCCTGCTCGTTCTGCCGGAGCATCACGGCCTTCAGTTTGACACGGACGCCGGCGCCGCGAAGCTTTTCGATGCCTGACCGCACCTCTTCAAAGCCTTCGCCCCGCCCAGTCACCACCCGATACGTTTCGGCCGAGGCCCCGTAAAGAGTGATGTCCACGGCCTGGGGCGGAATTCTTCTGAAAAGTTCAACCGTCGCATCCTCAATCAGGCTGCCGTTTGTGAAAACGGTCAGCAGGAGGCCCTTGCGCGCCGCATATTCATAAATTTCGGGAAAATCCGCGCGGAGCAGCGGCTCGCCGCCCGTCAGCAGCAGAAAGAGACAGCCCGCGCCGGCAATCTGATCCAGCAAGGACCGGATCCGGGACAGCGGCATATCTTTTTCATCGTGCTGGAGGTAGCAGTGAACACACTGGAAGTTGCATCTGGAAGTCAGCTCGAGGCTGCCGGCCACCGGCACCCGGGCAAGAGCCGCCTGCCGGTTCAGCCTGCGGAGAAAATCCTCCGACACGGATGATTCTGGACAGAACTCAGTCATCGCCGGCCGCTTTGGAGATCAGCCCCTCTTTCAGCATCGCGCCCAGGAGTTCACGCACATCCGTCAGCGCCGCATCGGGAGCCACATCAAATTCTTCTGCAACCGCCGCCGCTAGCGCTTCGGGTCCCCGGCGGCCATCCAGATGATCCCAGACGAACTTCGCGACCGGGTTCACGGCGAAAATCCGCTGCAGATCGGCGAGTTTGCCGCAAACGGGAATCAGCAGATTCTCGCCGGCCACTTCCCTGGCGATCACATTACTTGATTTGGCAAGTCCGTCCTTCATCATCCCTTCCCGGCACTGAATAATGGCAAATATACCGCAACCGGCGCAAAAAGCGAGACTGTTGCTTGTTTTCCTCGATGCCGATCCGGGTCCATGAACAGGAATAAGTTGACCGCGGCCCGATCATATCAGATGCTCACCGGCGGACACAAAGGCGGGGATGGACGGGAGCAGGCGCGACTTCATGAAACGGGTGGTGATCATAGGCGGAGGGTTTGGCGGTCTCGCGTGCGCCCGCGCATTGAGCGGCTGCCGAACCGCAGAAGTCACGCTTCTTGATAAAAAGGAAACTTCTGATTTTCTCCCCGTGCTGCCGGATATCCTCGGCGGCCGGGTTTCTCCGGACACCGCCCGGGCTCCTCTTGCGGCGCGCGCAAAGCGCGAGGGTTTTCGCTTTGTTCAAGACGAAGTGGCGCGCGTGGATATATCGGGCCGGCTTGTTCACGGGCGTGACAATTTGTATGAATACGACCGCCTCATCATTGCCGCAGGCACACAAACAAATTTTTACGGCGACGAAACGACGGCCCGGTTGGCATTTAAACTGGACAGCGTCCGCGATGCCGAACAGATAGGCGCCGCCATCCGGGAAACATCATTCGACACCGTTGTTGTGGCCGGCGGGGGCTACACCGGAATTGAAGTGGCCACCAGTCTCCGGCGCCTGGCGCAAACACATCAGCTGAATTTCAGGATCATCATAGCCGAAGCCTCCCGCCGAATACTGAACGCGCTTCCGGAGTGGATGGCCCATTATGCCGAAAACAATTTGGCTCACATGAATGTGGAGATTGCGCTCAACTGCCGCGCGAGTCCTGTCGCGGACAATCAGGTTGAGCTTTCAAACGGACAAATCTTCCAGTCGGCCATGCTGATTTGGGCGGCAGGAGTCCGAACGCCTTCATTTGTCCGGGAGATCGGTCCGACAGCAGAAAAACAGGAACGGCTTGCGGTCGACGGCTGCCTGCAGGTTGCGGATGGGATATATGCCGTCGGGGACAGCGCGGCCGTAGTCGCCGGCGGACAATCGCTGCGCATGGCTGTTCAGTTCGCAGTCGCCGAGGGTCATTTGACAGGAGAGAACATAGCACGCAGCCTGAACGGGAAACCCATGCGGGCCTATCGGCCAAGGGACATGGGATATCTTGTTCCCATGGCCAATCACAGAGCATACGGACTTGTGCTGGGGCAAAAACTGCGGGGACTGCCCGCCAGTCTTCTGCACCACGCCATGTGCGCCGCGAAGTCCGTCGGATTACGCCGGAAGTTCCGCATGCTCAAGGAAATGTTTTAATCCGGCTTCTGTTCGGACGGGCTCAGGCCGCATTTCAGCCCGCAGCAGGGAACCACCCAGCCGTCATACTGCGGGAACAAAAGGGCGACGGCGGTCATCAGGATGTACAGCATGATATTGGCGACCGTCGCGTGATTTTGAAGCAGCATCTGGCCAAAGGCCAGCGAGATCAGGGTGAGCCCGGTCAGAAGCAACGCCGGCGTCCGGCACACGCCCAGAATCAGCGAGATCCCCAGCAGCGCCTCCACAAACGGCAGCGCATAGCCGTATGCGGCAATCATCCATCCGGGGAGGAAGGTTTTCTCAAACGCGGGGACCAGATATCCGGAAACAAAACCCTCCAGATTAAGAATCTTCGCCACGCCTCCCGCAAGGAACAAGAGCCCCAGCGCCCATCTCAGCAGGGCCATTCCCGCACACTGCGATATGCAATTCCTTTGCTCTTTATTCATTGACGTTCTCCCTTATGCCGGTCCATCCGGCGGCATTGCCTTATCTGTATAGCGCAACAGTATACCGCACGAAGTGGTTGACTGCAAATCCGCCGCAAGGCGAACAACGGAGTTCCGTATCAGAAAAGTATATCCGCAAGTTCCGCCGGCTCCAGACGGAACGCCGAGCCGCGGCCCTCAAAGAATCCGTGCATTTCGATTAAATGGATGTTGAGCTCGGACCACTGAATGGTTTTCCCGGTGCGGAGATTTCGCGCGGTCACAACGGTTTTCGAGAACGTTCCCGGATGAGGCCATGGACAGGGCATCAGGCCCCGGGTGTCCGTGACCGCGGCCTCGATGATCTCGTCCACCGCCACCCATGACCCCAGCCCCTGCTCCGCGCGAGAAGAGATGTGGCGCATGCGGTCAGCCAGTTCATACTGTGTATGTCCCAGCCGCGCCAGCTCCGCGGCATCGGCATCAAGAATTTCTTCCAGCGGCCGGGGATCGCTTCCCAGAAATCCGCCTCCGGCGATCTTCGAGGATCTGAGCGTTTCTTCGAGCCTCTGCATGTCAGGTGACCGCTTCATTCAATCTCCTCAGAATTTGTCATAAAATATTTTGTTCTCGGGCACGCCAAGTTCCACCAGCACCTTGACGGCGGCATCAATCATGCCCGGACTCCCGCACAGATAGCCTTCGCAGCCGGCGGCATCCTTGATGTTGCGCCGAAGAGCTTCCGTCACCAGCCCGGTTTCGCCGTCCCACGGGTCGCCTTCCCCGGGTCTGGAGACGACCGGAACAAAGCGAAAACTTCCAAGCGACTGCTCGAATTCCTGCATCAACTCGCGGTAGAAGAGCTCATTCACGAGATTCGCGCCGAAGAAGTAGGTCGTCTTTCTTTTGTTTCCGGTGTTCTTCATGTGATGAAGCATGCATTTCATCGGCGCCATTCCCGAACCGCCGGCCACAAAGATCATCGGGGCGTCACTGTCGCTGAGACGGAATTGTCCATAGGGGCCGTTGAACCGCGCCTCTGCGCCCTCCTTCAGATGTTCGAAACACCATGTGGTGCAGATGCCGCCCGGCACCAGCCGGATCACAAGATCCACAATGTTTTTCTCCGCCGGATCGGAGGCAATGGAATAGGCGCGGTACACCTCCTCGTTGTCGTCATAAGCGGGGCTGAACAGCTGGACGTACTGGCCCGGAACAAAGGTGATTTCCGCCGGCTCTTTAAGCTCAAACCGGAACTCCCTGATGTCGTGTGTGAGTTCGCGAATTCTTGTGCACGTGCAGATGTATTCTCTGACGGAGAAAAGCTCTTCGGGGATCTCAATCCGCAGATCATTCCTGACCTTGACCTGGCAGGACAGCCGGACGCCGGACTCCCTTTCCCCGGCATCCAGATACGGCTCTTCCGTGGGGACCACCGGGCCGCCCCCCTCCAGCACCTTCACCTTGCAGTAGGCGCAGGTGCCCCGCCCTCCGCACGCGCTGGGAATGAATATTTTATTCTGGGTCAGGCTTTCAAGAAGCGGCGAACCGCCCTCAACCTCTATGGTTTTGGAATCATTGATCTTGATCCGGCATTTGCCGTAATTGGCCAGATATCGCTGGGCAACAACCAGCAGGGCCGCCAGCGCTGCCGCGATGGCGCTTACTATGAGAATGGATAAAAACATGTCCGCCATAGGCAAATACCCGTCAACCTCCGCTCAGAACCCCCGTGAACCCCATGAACGCCAGCGCCATCAGTCCCACGATGATCAGCGTGATTCCCGGGCCCTGCAGCCCCTGCGGAATCCTGTCCGGCTTCATTTTCTCCCTGATGCCCGCCATGGCCAGAATGGCCAGCATCCACCCGGCGCCGCTTCCCAGCCCGAATGCGACCGTGTTGACAAAGGTGTATTCGCGGATGACCATGAAGAGCGCCGCGCCCAGAATGGCGCAGTTCACGGTGATCAGCGGGAGAAAAATTCCGAGATTCTGATACAAAACCGGCGAGTAGCGTTCGAGGAGCATTTCGACAAACTGCACAAACGCGGCAATCATGATGATAAACATGATGAAGCGAAGGAATTCGAGGTGCAGCGGCACGAGCACATGCCAGTAAACCACCCAGTTGAGAATGCAGGTGCCGGTCATGACAAAAAGAACGGCCCAGCCCAGGCCCATGGAAGTCTTGACCTGCCGGGACACCGCCAGAAACGGACACATCCCGAGGAAATTGGTCAGCAGAATATTTCCCGTGAACGCGGCGCTGAACGCCACGACAAGAGCCTGCACAAGCACGCCATCCGTGTTCATTTCGCACCCTCTTTCTGCTGGGGTCCCTGAATAGACCTGAAAAGCCAGACGGCCAGCGCCAGCATGAAAAACGCCCCCGGAGGCATCACCATGATGATCCATTTATCCCAGTGGGGCCCGGAAAAATACGGCGCTGCAAAACCCATGATGGTTCCCATCCCGAGCAGTTCACGCGGGATGGCGACCAGCAGAAGCATGAAGCTGTAGCCGAGGCCGTTGAAAAATCCGTCCACCAGCGCCGTGAGCGGCGGCTGAGTGTTTGCGCAGGCCTCCGCGCGCCCCATCACAATGCAGTTCGTGATGATCAGGCCGACATACGGGCCGAGATTCTGGCTCATCTCCGGCCAGTAGGCCTTGAGCGCAATGTCCACCATGATGACGTAAAACGCGATGATGAGGGTCTCGATCATCATGCGGATATTTCGCGGTGTCCAGCTGCGCAGGAGCGATATGCTCAGACTGCTCATCGAAAGCGTCAGGATGAGCGCCGCGCACATGACCAGTGTGTTGAGCACCATGTTGGTGACCGCCAGCGTGCTGCAGATTCCGAGCACCTGACCGAAGATCGGGTTGTTGGTCCAGAGCCCCTCCATCGCCAGCGCCTTAACGGATTTCTGTCCGCCGCCCGCTCCGTTCATCAGCCGTCCTCCCCGCTTCCGTCCGGTGCCGCGGCGCCGCCGGATTCATGCAGTCCCATTTCTCTGCGCCACGCCCCCAGCGCGTCATTAAGAATATCCTCCAGCCTTGTGCAGGTTTGCGTGGCGCCCGTGATCGCATCCACCTCGCTGGCTGAGGTTTTTGTTCCGGCAGGCTTCAGGCCGAGAGCCGAACTCCCGCCTGCCAGCTTCAGATTCCGGAACTGTTCCGTGAAAGCCGGTTTGACGATTTCCGCGCCGAGCCCCGGCGTCTCGCTCTGCTCGTAGAAGGCCACTCCCGTGAGCACCGAGCCGTCGGGACTGATCCCCATCACGCCCCTGATCTCATTCCAGAAGCCGCGGCCTGCAAACGGAAGCGCATAGGCCGCCGTGGCGCCGTCGCGCACCAGCCGGTACGCCCCGGCGGTTGATTCCGTCGGGGACTTCACCTGCGCAAGAAAAGTCTGATGGATATTCGCGGGCGAAGGCCGCTGCCCCGCATCCACGCCCAGCGCGCTCAAGACGGCCCGCTCGAACAGAATCTGCTTGTTGGCCTCGACCCGGCCGGCCGTCGAACGGCTGAGACCAATCAGAATTCCGGTCGCGACAAATGTCACCGCAAACATATACAGCACCGGGAAAGAGCGGCGGGTTCTGAATTTAATGGCAGGCTTTTCCGTCATTCCGCCGCACCCCTGCCGGTATTTTTCAACGCTTTTGCCGCATGGTCAAGAATCGGTCCGAACATGTTCCCGATCAGGATGGAAAACATCAGCCCGCCGTTGAAGATTGAGAAATTCCGGATAATCAGCGTGCACACCGCGATCAGCATGGCATATGCAATCCGACCGCCCTGCGTGGACGGAGCCGAAATCGGATCGGTCACCATAAAGAAAGCTCCAAACAGGAAGCCGCCGCCGAGCACCGCGGGCAGCGCATTCGGCACCGGCTCAACGCCCAGCCAGTGCAGGACCTGATTGAGAACGGCATAAGTCGCAATGACCGTAATGATCAGCGTCCTGTTCGCGGTTTTGGTGAAATACAGATAGCCCCCGCCAACCAGGATAAGCAGCGCGCTGGTCACCCCCATCGTGCCGGCAATTCTGCCCAGAAACAGTCCGTGAAAAATATCCGATGAGGAGAGGCTGATCTCGCCGGCCTTCATCAGCGCCATGGGCGTGGCGGAGGTAATCGCATCAACCCCGGCTGTGGTCCACTGGGTCAGCGCGCCGAGCGGGCCCTGCGCGACCGGAGCCCATGTGCTGGTCATGGCGACGGGGAAGCAGACATAAACAAAGCAGCGGCCGGCGACGGCCGGATTGAACACATTGCGGCCGAAGCCGCCGAAGGCCTCCTTGACGAAAGCGATCGCAAACACAACGCCGATGATCAGGACATGCCACGGAACCGTGGGCGGCATGACCAGCGCATAGAGAATGCCCGTAACAAAAACCGCCTCGCTCACGGGCTCCTTCCGGCGGCGGCAGAATGCGAACTCGGTCAGAAACGCCGCCAGGCAGGAAACTGCAATCACGGCAAGGGAGCGCCAGCCGAAATAATAGACGGACCCGGCCACGCAGGGAAGCGTGGCGAGAATCACCCGGCGCATCATGGGCTGTCTTTTCAGAAGCTTCATAAATTCTCACGCTATGAGCTTGATCGAATGCAGAATAGCTCATTGCCGTGCCAATGGCAACACCCGGACTGGACCGGTTCCCCCCTGCGCGCTTTACAATCAGAATCCGGTCTCCTATATTGCCAGAGCCTCGACAATGGAGGGGTGGCTGAGTGGTTTAAAGCACCGGTCTTGAAAACCGGCGAGCCGCAAGGCTCCGGGGGTTCGAATCCCTCCCCCTCCGCCAT
>ENA-UPTA01006246-UPTA01006246.1-activated-sludge-metagenome-genome-assembly--contig:-NODE-6246-length-10577-cov-6.569569_pt1 | contig 10577 bp, 10 predicted proteins | sample MGYA00238184_ERZ773361 | MGnify/ENA primary metagenome ERZ773361 (study PRJEB29100, sample SAMN05720205) | activated sludge metagenome | isolation source: anaerobic digester from wastewater...
ATTTTCAATTTTTCATTCTCCATTAAAAAGACAGATCGCTTCGTGCCTCGCGATGGCGCACTTTTTGGGTGCATCGCAAAAACAGTGAACTATCGACTGTCGTCCATGGACTCATGCTACAAATACCAACTTCTCCAATCGTGTTACCTCCGCAAAAACGCATTCGCGCAACCATTTTAACATAATTTGGTCGTATTTTAGGGCAATGCGAAACAGACTATTCATCCATTGCACTCAGGCATGCTCCGCGCTGCTATTCGTGTTGTGCATGTTGTGGACAGCCGCTGTTTTCTCACAAAACCATCCTATCCTTTCCGGGCGCCTGCTGGACGGACAAACCAAGGAAGCGATGCCCTTCGCCAACGTATATGATACCGCCGGCCTCTACGCCGCCTCCACGGACAGCAACGGTTATTTTCAGTTCGCCCTGCGCGATACCAATGCTTGCTATCTTTGCTTTTCGATGGTGGGCTATACCACTTATTGCAGCAATTTCATCCTGCCGCAGCAAGCCGCCATTACCATTCGGCTGCAACCGGATGTACGCCTGGCTGAAGTGACCGTCACCTCACAGAAATTCAGCAAAACCGCCGAACAGAATACATCGGGACTCACCACGCTCACCGCGGCCACGTTGGAGAGGCTGCCCAACTTCTTAGGCGAAAAAGATATCCTGAAGGCCGCCCAGCTGACGCCGGGCATTCAAAGCGGACAGGAAGGCGCGCGCGGCCTGTTTGTGCGCGGCGGCAGTCCCGACCAAAACCTGCTGCTCTTCCATCAGGCCACCGTCTACAACGTCTCTCACGTGTATGGTTTTCTGTCGGTGTTCACCACGGAAGCGCTCGACAAAATGGACATTCACAAAAATTATATTCCGGCGCAATACGGCGGACGCCTGTCATCCGTGCTGGATATTCAGCCCAATTTCGGGAATACCGAAAAATGGAAAGGTGGTTTCAGCTTCGGTGCCATCACCGCGAAACTCTACGCCGAAGGACCGCTGAAAAAGGGAACCACCTCCATGAACATCAGCTTGCGCGAATGCCATATCGGATTGTTTACCGGTCCCTTATCCAGAAGACAGTTTGCAGCAGCCGGTGACGACGGAGAGCTCAAATACTATTTCTATGATCTGAACGCGGCATTACAGCACAAGGTAAATGAAAAAAATACGCTTCGCTGGAGTCTCTACAATGGCAGTGATTTCTACACTTTCGGGCAATCGCAGGAATACATCCGCCCCAACAGTTATTACAAAGACATCAACCGCAAGAAACTCAGCTGGGGCAATCTGGCGCAGAGTCTGGCCTGGGAAACGAAATGGAAAAAGATAACGCTGTCTCATTTTTACACCTACAGTTTATACCAGCTGCGTGCCGATCAGTTGTACAAAAACATTTCGCGCAGATACAACAGAATCAGCAACGAAATCAATCAGACCGACTACGACACGCGTTCCAACATCAGCGAACACGGATTGCAATCCAACCTGCATCACCGCCTGCATCCGAATCATGAATTGCTGTATGGTTACAAGTGGACGCACCGCACCTACACCATCAACAACGTAAACATCATCAACAGAGACAGTCTCGGAAATATCCGCGGCAGAGATACGCTGTCCTATCCCAAAGTGCGGACGAATGAATGCTATGTATATCTGGATTATATTTTTTCGTGGAAGGATAAATTCATGCTGAAAACAGGCGGACAACTGTTATCGTATCACGTGAACGGCAAGCATTTCTTTTATCCGCAGCCGAGAGCGGAAATGCAATATTATCCGGTGAAAGGCTGGACGCTGCGGGCTTCGGTGATGCATACCGTACAGCCTATGCATTTGCTGACCAACAATACCGGCGACATACAGAATGATGTGTGGGTGCCCGCGACGCGCCAGGTGGAACCGGAAACCGCGTGGCAATATTCGGGCGGACTGCAATACAACCATCCTGCGGGCTATACGGTCAGCGTGGATGGTTATTACAAGAAAATGAAACATCTCTCCGAATATCGCTACGGTTCTACTTTTCTGTTGGATAATGTATCGTGGGAAGACCAGCTGCTGAACAGCGGCATCGGAGAAGCTTATGGCATGGAGGTGTTTTTTGCGAAAAGCAAAGGCGCCTTTACCAGTTGGGTGAAATACAACCTGGGATGGAGCACGCGGCAGTATCCTGAAATAAATGAAGGACTTCGCTATTTCTACAAATACGACAGAAGACACGATATTTCCATTGTATTGCAATACAAACTGAAAAAACATTTCGATTTCTCTGTAGCCTGGACGTACGGCACAGGATGGCGCATTACCACACCGGCTGCGCAATATGCTACGGACGGCACGCTGTTCGACTACGATCAGGCCAATCAGCCGATTACCGGCGGTCAGTCGATGGATGAATACTGGAACTACCGCAACAACTATACCCTTCCGGCCTATCACCACCTCGACATCGGAATGAATTACACGAAGAAAGGGAAACGCGTCACACATCAGCTGAATGTTAGCGTGTACAATGTGTACAATCACCTCAATGTATTTTCGGTATACAGAGAAATGAAAAGAGATGCCAATGACAATCCGTATAAACAATATCAGCAGCTCAGTTTATTCCCGATTCTGCCCTCTTTTGGCTACACCATAACATTTGAAAAACCATGAAACGGCATACATTCCATATAACGCAGTATCACCCTCTGTCGCCGGCAGCACGAACGATTCGTATTGTAATGGCTTTGTCTGTGTTGCTGTTTTTCTCTTGTCAGAAAAGGCTGGATTTAAAATACGATCTCGCGCCGGTGAAGCAGGTCATCATCGCCAACGCCTATCCGGATATTCTGTATGTCAACATCAGTAAAAGCAAGCAACCGGATGATTTCAGACCGATTGAATTTCTGGACAACTGCATCGTCACTTTATATGAAGACGACCTATACAGAGAGCAGCTGCAATTCTTTCTGAAAGATACGCTCTCCGGACTCGGCTATTACAGAACGGCGACGGCGCTGAGTCCGGGCAAGACCTACCGCATCGTTTCGCAGCATCCGGAACTGGGAACGGCGGAAACGACGGAATACCTGCCCGAATATCCCGCGCTGAGCAAGGTGGAATTACTGCAACATGCGGACAGTGTGCAAACGAGTAGCACCGGCCGCTACACTTTCACTTTGCAGGATGACGGCAACAGAAAGGATTATTATTTTGTAGCGGCCTATTATAAAGTGTTGCGACCTATACTACAAGAAGATGGCGACACGGTATATCGCTATGATTATATTTACAACAGTCCATCGTATGCGCCGCCCGTTTTCACCAATCCTGAAAATTATTTCCGGTCGTATTTTACAGATGAATTGCTGAACGGAAAAACCATGACGATACCGTGCACTTTTCCGAGTCAGTATTACGGAGAATTCCGGGAATCATATCTGATCATTGAGATTGCGGCAGTAGGTGAAAATTATTACAAATGGTATGTATCGCAGCTTCCGAAAGGAATTCCCTATTTAAACGATGGCCAGTTTCAGCGGATGAATACACCGAACAATATCGTCAATGGATTCGGGCATTTTACCGCCAACAGCAGCATGTATTATACCTTCCGCATTCATTAAAAAAGCCGCATCAGAGATGCGGCTTTTACACGGTTGATTTTTTCCATTAATATTCATCCTCATTGAAAAGGAAATCTTCTTTGGTTGGATATTCCGGCCAGATATCCTCGATGCTTTCATACAACTCCTCATCATCATCGAGTTCCTGTAAATTTTCTATCACTTCTAACGGAGCGCCGGTGCGAATAGCGAAATCAATCAATTCATCCTTTGAAGCAGGCCATGGTGCTTCTTCCAAATACGATGCTAATTCTAGTGTCCAATACATATTCAAAAAATTTTAGTTTTTATTGTAATTTTTTTTCCTTCTATCAAAATGCAAATATATACCTTAATTCCAACAAACAAAACAAAAAAGAAAACAACATAAATCACTCAATATCAGCAGTTTAATAAATTTTATCCACTAAACTACGGACATTCATCCAGTTATAAACAACTGGTTTTCATACTGCAATGCGCATCAGTGTGCTTTCCAGATAACTTCCGGAGTGCCCGCATCATGTGCCAGTTTTCTGGCCAGTACAAACAGGAAGTCGGATAAGCGGTTCAGGTATTGTATCAGCCAGGGATGCACCGGCTCTTCCTCATTCAGCCGCACGACTGCCCGTTCTGCTCTGCGGCATACGGTGCGTGCGATGTGCGCGGTGGCTGCGGCTCTGTTTCCGCCCGGCAGGATAAAGTATTTCAGTTCCGGCAGCGTTTCATTCATCTTGTCTATAAACGTTTCCAGCTGTGTGATTTTTTCTTCCGGCAGTTCAGGCAGAATAAGATTCGCTTTGCCGGGCTCTGCTGCCAGGTGCGTGCCTGCATCAAACAAACGGCTTTGTATGTCCACCATCAGATCGGTGAATTCCTTCTCTTCCAGATAAGTGGCCACCAGGCCGATATTGGAATTCAGCTCATCCACCGTGCCGTAGGCTTCTATTCGCCAGTCGCCTTTGGATAAGCGCTTGCCGCCGTAAAGAGCCGTAGTGCCTGCATCGCCTGTTTTCGTGTATATTTTCATCGCGTTGTTTTCAAGTAAATTAATGCGGTTGTTAGGGTATTTAAATGTAACAACAAAGGCGCACTTCTAATAGTTCATGCAACATAAAAAAAGTCCGTGCACAGGATGCACGGACTTATCTATTTTGCTGCGGAAGATTATTTTCCTCCTGCTTGTTGTTTCATTGCTTCTTCAATCATTTTCTGCAATTGGGCATTGTCGCCGCCTTGCTGTGGTTGCTGCTCTTCGATAGCTTTCAACTCCACTTCAAAGATTAAAGTTTCATTCGGACCGATGCCGGCTTGTGGTTGTCCCTGCATACCGTAAGCCAGTTTGCCCGGCACGTACAGTTTGTATTTAGAACCAACGCTCATCAGCTGCAGACCTTCTGTCCAACCCGGAATAACACCGTTCAGCGGGAATGTTGCAGGCTCACCACGTTTGATGGAACTGTCAAATTCAGTACCATCCAGCAAAGTACCCACGTAGTCTACTTTCACTACATCTGTGCTCACCGGTTTAGGACCTGTACCTTCAGAAATTACTTCGTATTGCAAGCCGCTGGCAGTAGTTTTCACACCTGCTTTTTTCGCGTTTTCTTCAAAGAATTTTTTGTTTTTAGCTTCATTTTCAACGTATGCTTTGTGCATCTCCGGATTGAAATGTTTCATCATTACGAGATTCACGGTATCACCGCCGAACAACTGCGTTTTTTTGTTGATGACTTCATAGATACCTCTCGCAATCATGTCGACATTAATGGTGCTGTCGAGGCCGTTTTGCAACAGGTTCTGCCCCATCTGCAAGCCAATGGCATACGATACGGAATCTATTTCTTTTTTCGGCGTTTGTTTAACATACGCGCTTTTGGACTGGCAGGCTGTCATAAAAGCGACAGCAGCTATCAGCGTTAATTTAATGGTGTTTTTCATACTAAGAGAATATTTGAGAATTTGATTTTACTGACCTTCAATTTTGAAATTGCTTGGAGCCTGTGGCACTTGCGGCGCCGGAGGTGCCGGTTTTTCTATACTCAGCAGTTCCACTACGAAAATTAATGTCTCATTCGGACCGATGCCGGCCTGTGGTACTCCCTGCTCGCCGTAAGCCAGATTGCCGGGAATATAGAATTTGTATTTTGACCCTACAGACATCAGCTGCACGCCTTCCGTCCAACCCGGAATAACACGGTTCAACGGGAATTTAGCCGGGTCACCGCCTTCAGAACTATCGAAAATAGTGCCATCTGTCAGTGTACCTGTGTAGTGAACAGACACCACATCCGTAGGTAACGGCTTGGGGCCGATGCTATCCTTGATCACTTCGTACTGCAATCCGCTCGCGGTAGTTTTGATGGCAGGATTTTTGGCGTTATCGTCAAAAAACTTTTTCACTTTCGCGGCTTCTTCCGCTGCTTTCTGCTGTTGTTTTTCGGTAAAATAAGCTTGTGCATAAGCAATGGCTACCTGCGGATCCACTAATGCTTTCTGACCGGTGAGCGCGTCTATAAGTCCTTTGTGCAATGCATCGGCATTCACGTCGGCAGCGCCGTTTTTCACCATGTCATTGCCAATCTGCGCCCCGATGAAATAGGAAACCGTATCCAGACTGTTTTTCAGGGTGAAAGCGCTATCGGATGTCGCGGCAGTAGTGCAGGCTGTTTTTTTCTTTTTGCAGCATTTCTCTGATTTACCTGCAAATGCGAATACTGAGCCGCACACGAGTAAGATGGTTAACGTATTTTTCATGTATAATTTTATTTTCAAAAAAGATTTGTATCTGTCACCTGACGACACAAGAACGTGCAAAAATAAGGTATTTACACTGATTTACCGCACGATTAACTATTTTTAATCTTTGCATACCGGCGAATTTTCACCTATACCGTTTCGGATAATTTTTTCATGTAGGGATACCAGTTAACGCCTCCGCGGTCGGTGCCCAGCCGGATGACAATGACTTTTCTCGTCTCATTAATCAGCATAATCTGGCCGTTAAATCCCGCGGCGAAATAGACATCATCTTCAGGAGCGTCCACGCCGTAGTACCATCCCATGCAGTATTTATCTTCCTCTCTGGAACGGTGAAGCGTATCATCGCAGTAATTGAACCAGTTCTTAGGCATCATCTGCTTCTTCAGGAATCTGCCGTCGTGCATCACCATGACACCGAATTTGGCCAGATCCCGCGCGGACATATTGAGTCCACCGTAAAACTTCGGATTCCTGGTAATTCTGCTGTCCAGTGCCCAATAGGCCGTATCCTGCATACCCAATCTATTCCACACCCGTTCGTAGAAATAATCGAGGAACTTTTTTTTGCCGAGTGCATTCTTGATGCATTCTCCCAACACCTGTGTATCGATCGATTTATACTTGTATTCCATGCCCGGCGGCGTATCAAATCTGGCGGCGTAAATGGAGCGGGTCAGATTTTTTTCGTAATAATATTGCAGCGTCTGAAAAATCTTGCCGTATTCATCATAGTTGAGACCCGACTTCATTTGCAGCAAATGGCGCAGCGTCAGATGGCGGAAAGTGGTATCAGGCAGGTTTTTGAAATAATCTGTTACGGGCACCTCATCATGCGGGATGTATTTATCCTGAATCGCCATACCGAGCAAGGCTGTCATAAATACTTTGGTGACGGAAAACAACTGCGTGTTATCGCCTTCTTTAATGCCATTGAGATAGCGTTTGAACACAATGGTATCATTGCGCACCACAAGAAATGAGGTGGTATTGGTCTGCTGCAGGAAGAAATCCGGATACTGATATACGGAAGCGGTTGCACTGTCGGTCCAGACAGACAGTTCGGGCAGTGAAATCTGGTTTTCCGGCAAAGGTCTTATTTTCTGCGCCGCCGGAATATAGGCCGTCGTGTAAAATTTACCATCAAAGATGGAAGGCACCCGCAGGGTTTCATTGAAGGCGAGCACAAATACGCTGATCAGCAGCACCACCACAACGGTTAGTAATTTGACGAACGTAATTTTCTTTTTCATAAAGCTGTTGCGCTTGCGGACTTGCAGTATTTTATTTCTGTGTACGAATGGTAATATTATATCCGATACCGACATTCAGCTGAACCGCGCTCATCGTAGTTTTCTGATAAGTATTCAATCCAAAGATATCGCTGTAACCTTTCTTTTTGTAACGCAGATAATCGTAATCCACACCGAGGCTGAACGCGAATTTGCGCTTAATCAGATAGCGCAGTTTGACATCCGCCCCCAGACTGAACTTCCGGCCTTTTCCGCTGTCATAATAATCATCCGCGGTATAACCACCTAGCCGCAGCGAAGGTTCGAGTTGCAGACATTTGTTTTTGAGGAATTCAAACACATATCCGAACTTTGCAGAAACGATAAAGAACATCGTATTTTTTCGCGAAAGCAGGTTGCCGAGATTCGGATCTTTCTTGTAATTCTTGATGGTGAAGAACTGATAATTCATACCTATAAAAAGGCCTTTCCAGAAATTGGCCTGCAGGTACAACTGAAAGTTTCTGACCGGATAATCTTTATTCAATTTGGAAGTAGTATTTCTGGATGTCCAGACCGGCGTGGAATCTTTTACCGGATAATAAGGCCCCGTAAATTCATCTTTCTCCACCGCTATCGGATGGTAATAGGCATAGTTCATTCCGATGAAAATGCGGACTCTTTCAAAACGTTTCTTGGGTTCGGTGGGTAAATTAGCCGCCAATACGGAAACGCTGTCAACGACCGATGCTGTTTCCTGAAAAACAGGCGCTGACACTTCCTGCGGCAGGGTATCTTCCGATACTGCCTGCACCGGAATTGTTACATCCGTTGTATCCTGCGCAGACGCGAAAGAAATTATTCCTGAAAAGAAGACCAACCACCAATATTTCATACAGTATAAAATTATAAAAAGCAATAATAGCTTGTATATGGCGGCGGTTAAATCGTGATTAATAAAAAAATATGGCAAGATGTTGTATTTCATATTAAAATCGTGTTTATTTACAATTGATGAGTAATATCACATGGAAAAAAAGATTCATGAATACCTCTCCAATGCTGTGGGTATCTTTATTAATTATTCTAATTTATTCACCAACTTTTTTTTACGATTTTTCACTGGATGATTTCCTGGTCACTGAACCCGTAGATGGCAAAATCAAGACTTTATCTGATGCTTTCGGGCTTTGGACGCAACGTTTTAACAAGGTGGATTACCGGCCGGTGTCCATGTTTTCATTCGGTCTGGAATATCTGATATTAGGAAAACTACATCCAGGTGTATCCCATTTTGTGAATGTGTTATTATGGATAGCAGTAGTCTGGTCAGGTTATCAGCTTTTACAACAGATTACTGAAAACAAACAACCCAAAACAGTATTCTGGACAGTATTACTATTCAGCTGTCTGCCTATTAATGTAGAGATGGTAGCCAGTATAAAATCAAGAGATAATCTTTTCAGTTTATTATTTACATTCTGGAGTTTGCGTTTATTGATATTACCATTAAAAAAAGAAAATCTCCTTAAACATGCAGGTGGTCTCACTTTATATTTTTTAGCATTGGTTGCAAAACTAGATGCTGCAGGTCTTGTTATTTTCACACCTATCTATCATTTGATAGCCACCTCTCCTATTTTCAATGTGAAGAAGTTGGCAAGATCTGCCTTGTTTCTATACATACTATTCATGATTACATTTCACCTAAGGATGAATGTTCTATACAATTTTATTGCCACAGCTGATTTCACAACTGACATAGGAAAAGTAACATTCACAGAGAATCCAGCGGCAATATTTAACCACTCTATTGATAAGCTTGCCGCTGCACTATACACCAATATCATTTACCTTCAAAAGATTCTTATCCCTTTTGACCTGAGATATTATTATGGTTTTAAATACTATGAATTCCCTGCTTTTATTTCTTTGACTATATTATTGGCTTCTGTATTTCACCTACTAGCTATCGGAGTATTGGGGTGGGCTATCGTCAACAAAAAGAAGACAATATCGGCAGGCATATTGGGATATATCTGCTTTATCGCTTACTCGCTTAATCTGGCTGCGCCGATGGCAGGTGTGGTGGCAGACCGTTATGCTGCACAATCCACCATATGGATGATGCTGCTTGTCTCATCGCTGTTGATGATGATTCCTCAGAAAAAGATTTCTGTTGCATTGCTGACTATACTTCTCGTCTTCTTCTCCTGTGTTTCCGCTTACCGCGTAACCGCCTGGAAAGATGGTATCACGCTTATTGAGCGCGATGCGCCCCATCTGGAAAAATCCTACGAAGGCATGCGCATTGCAGCCAGTGTTTACAAAACTGAGGCGGACTCTGCGACGGATGAAACGCTGAAAAAATCCTATCTGCAAAAGGCTTTGCACTGTGCACAAAAGGCTAATGAAATCTATCCGCAGAATACGCTCATGAATTCTTATGAAGGCAGCTATTGGTTTGAATTAGGAAATTATGAAAAAGCCATTGAAAAGTTCAGAGATGCACTTGCTGTCGATAGCAATAAAATCAATACACTTACTTTTTTAGGGGATGTATTTTACACATCAAGACAACCAGACAGTTCTCTGTTTTATTACCAAAAAGCATTTGCGATTAACAAAAACAACCCTGTTTTAATCAATAACATCTCAACGGTCTATTATGAAAGCGGGCAGAAACAAGCCGCCCTTCAATTTAACCTGAACCTGATTGAAAAAGATTCAACCACAGGTGCCGCCTGGGAAAACCTTGGCTACTACTACCTGGCAGAAAAGGATTCCGCAATGGCTATTCAGCATTTTAAGAGAGCCATTCAATATGGACTATCTCCCACTGCTATCCCGGTATTTATAAAATGAAACAAGCATCCGTTTTATAATTTCCTCAATAAACCGAAGGCACTTAATCTGACTTTTCCGCTTCCTTCGAACTAAGGTGGTAAGTATTTTTTGTATAAAATTTAATGCCATAAAAAACTGGGG
>ENA-UPTA01006248-UPTA01006248.1-activated-sludge-metagenome-genome-assembly--contig:-NODE-6248-length-10573-cov-11.692052_pt1 | contig 10573 bp, 7 predicted proteins | sample MGYA00238184_ERZ773361 | MGnify/ENA primary metagenome ERZ773361 (study PRJEB29100, sample SAMN05720205) | activated sludge metagenome | isolation source: anaerobic digester from wastewater...
TGTAAATATCCATAATCACACCGTCCTATTCTCAATATACACATAGGATGCATCTATTTTCATAACCTTTTGAGAATACGATGTATCACTAACAACAATATTGATTGTGTCTCCAACTACAGCATTAGGGAAATCCGCTTTAGGAAATAGTGCGTAATTTGTACCACTTTCAAGACTTGATACTGTCACACTTTTACTTGGCACAGTAGTTGTACCCGATTGCTGCTCCATTTGCCCTTTCATCCCCACTGTCGCTGTTGTATCATTTGTATAAATATCAGCAGGAGTTGTGATGGTGTCAGTGGATGTGCCCATGATGTTATGGCTGTCTGCCCAACCGCCGACCCCAACTGAGCCATCGGGGATATCGCCAGTAGGGGCAGTAGATGAAACATAAAGTCTTATGCCGTTAATAAGAGCATAGCCATTACCACCTAAAGCGGCAGTGTTCTGCTGTCCGTCAATGTTGCTCTGGTTTGTTGCAATCTGCGAAAGCTGTGCGGATGTAGCAAACTTATGAGTTGCACTTGAATCATCTACAAGGTCAGCATCCAACTTATGATTACTGTCTATGGCATCCTGTTTACCATTCCATGCAGCTTTCTCAGCAGCACTGGTAAATTTATTGGTGCTGTTAGAATCATCGACTAAATCAGCATCTAACTTATGACTTGAGTCAATGGTGTCCTGCTTACCAGCTACTTCGCTCTTTGTAGCATATGTGGTATCAATCTGATTACCGTCTTTATCAGCTACAGCCTTTGCAGCGATACCAGCCGCAAACTCCCGATAACCGTCCTCGGAATCAAGCTTTGTCTCGTCCACCACAAGATACATAATCTGAGTGTTGTTAACGAAAACCACATCGCCGTTCTGAACTTCGTCTGTTGTCAGATCAAATCTCGCATCGTCGTCTGCCACTCCGTACATTCTTTCATAGATTTCAGGCGGAAGATTTTCAAGCGGGACAAAACCGTGTTCGTCCAGCGATACGTAATTCTTGCTGACTTTGTACCACACCTTGTTTTCGGCATCAAACATATACTTGTCGCCCGTGTCAATTTCCGTAAAGATAGAGCCATTTTCTATATATACCCTTGCAACTTCTACACCATTAGAATCTGTTTCAATAAAATATTCAACAGGTTTTGTATCAGTGAACAAGCCCTCTAAACTTATCACTCGTCTGTTGTAAGCATTGCCTTGCTTGATTACTGTAATCATATATTAAACCTCCTCCCATTGTTTATCTTCTGCATTGTATAACAACTTTTTACTCGTGTCCATTTCTATAAATTCAGAACCGTTTTCTATATATATCTCTCCAGAAGTATCGCTAAATTTTTCAATAGGCTTTGTATCAGTGGATAGCCCAGCGAACTTACAAAGTAATCTATTATAACTTGCGCCCGATCGACTTTTCGTTACCATATCATCTGTTCACCTCCTCTTTTCTATTCTATATAATAAAAGATTTTTGTTCCGCTTGGGAACGCCTTTTTGTTATATACACAATTTTTATTCAACACAACACGACTTATATTAGTGTCGAAGAAAGCGTATTCACCTATCTTTAATACAGTACTTGGAACACGTACCACAGATAAGTTTTGTGCGTTCTTAAAAGCACCATGCAATAACAATTTATATGTCGGTAACAATTCGTGAGTTACCGTTTCTTTCTTGATTCGCCATTCTGATAACGGCATCGAACTCATCATTATAGTTGGCGGTTGCGGCATAACTGTGTCGGAAGTCACCACATCTGGGTTATCAGCATTTGTATACCAATATTCTGTTTTTACGGTAGCAATAGCTTCTTGCAAATAACTCCATGTACCTCCTGTTGGCGGTGGTGGAATTTCACCAGCACTATTGTAAACTCCGCTACAACTAATATACACACGAAAATGAGTTGCGTTTGCCATTATCGGTGCATCGCTTACAGCCTTTTCAGCAGCCTTGTTCGTAGCTGACAAGCTATAATTAGTGCTGCCTAAATAAAAATAAGAATCACCACTCAAATAATACCAACGAATATTACATGTTCCATTAATATCTGTTGTTTCTTCGTCATAAGTTTGAGTATCTGAATGATAAGTACGCTTTAATTGTTGAAGCGATACATACAATTCCAGGCGTGAACAAGGAGTATCAAATCTTATATAATCCGAGGTTAAATAACCCGATGGGTTAATGTACACAATATCTTCTTCAGCAGTTTCAACAGTTGCGGCGGTCGGTTTATTATAGCTAAAACCGAGGTCAGAATCAGAATAAGTGTAAATGTCCATATTCTATCACTCCGTTATTTCAGCATGTAATGGGAATCCAGCATTAAGTATTTCTGCCTGATTATTAACTGCTTGTGTAGGAGATACTACTAAAGCTTTTTCTTCAGCAGTTAATAGGTTTGGTCTTACAATTTCACCCGTATAATTCTCATCCACCCTTAATGACAGTCCGTTTCCACCATACTTTATATCTTTATTGGAACGTAAGCGAATATAATTGCAAGAACTATTTATACCGCCAACCACGATTGGGGATTCGCTCTCAGAATCATCCAGATAATATCCTGATATGTCACATTGAGCAAAGGCTACTTGATTCAAAACATTCGCATTATTTGATAAATTTGCCTGCAATTCACAGTGTATGGAACTTGCAATGACCGATGCGTCTGCGCTAGGAGAGAGCTGAGAGTTTATAAGGACGACCGCACCGATTGCAGTTCCATAAACAGACAAACCAAGTCCCTTTATCTTGGTATAAGAAATATCAAAATAGATTATATTAAGTACAGATGAGCACCTTCCAACAATTTCAAGTGAGATATCTACATTTTGAAAATCACCTTGATCTTCATAAGTATCATATATATGTATAAATTCTGAGCTCGTACTTGTGTCCCATTTGGAATTTAATATCTTGAGGTTATACAATTGTGCCGACCTCAAACTTAAAAATCTAGAATTTCTCACCCATACATTCTGTAAAGTCCAATTGTTAAAATCAATATGTCCCTTTAATTGAATTTGATTTTCTAAACCATATGGAGCGATATCATTAAAATCTACAACTTTTTCTTCCTCTGTTTCCTTGTTAGCCCATAAGATATATGTACTTGCAGATACATTACACACTGTCAAAAAGTCTGTCCAATTATCAACTATGTAAGGGTCTGCTACTGTTCCTGTTCCTGTTGTTGCCATTATTCAATCACCTCCACGCCATCAGAAATATAAACTTGTTTTACATCAAGATTTTCAAAAGATTCGCTACCGAGATTGGTAACGGGTTTGTTATCAATTGAATCTATTGTTGTAGGATTCAGAATATCCGAATTGTTATATCTATCTATCTTAACATATGTATTCAGTGCAGTATAATCATAATCATTTGAGAGAGTTTCAACAAATGGACTTTCGATACCATGCCCCATAAGACAACCATTCATACCAGTAATAACACCTATTCCGCTGCCAACTACCCATACTTCATGTACGCCCTCATTTAAAACCAAAGGAAGATTAAGAGCAGGAGTGACCTTTCCATTGGCTACTATTGTTGTTGTATTGCTAAAAGCCATTGCCTCTCCATCAACATATACAGACAATGTAATTTCTCCTTGTATACTACTATTTGCGTTTACACTATACAAAAATAAACAATTAGTTTGTTGTTCACACATCACATATAATGTAAACATAACACCGTCATGATTACTTAAATCACCCGTGTAAGAATCGCCATAAATGACATCTAATTCAGGAATAGAGGATTCACTATTGTCAGGTCTATATATAACAGCACCTATATAAGCACTATGACTACTTATTATATTGCCTTTGTAATAAAGAGATACATTGTCTCCTACCTCAACCTTTGCGCCGCTACGATTAAGCACACGGTAAACGGCATTATTTGACGTTAGCCTAACGCTAACATATCCATTATCCTCTACGTCAATAGCAGTGCAGGGCACAGATTTGAGAGTGATATAATCAGATTCTTGCGCTTGCTTTATGCGTGAATCTATGATTTGTAAAAATTCATTCAATTATACCACTCCTTTCTCTACGTTTTCGTCTATCGGTAACATCTTAATACTTGTAGCCTGTATACTCATATTATCCGCAGATAGAGGTATTGTAATAGAATTAACCACAAATTTCTCAGAGTCCAATTCTTTATATCTATCGGTAATGCGTATAACTCTATTAACATCCAAATGTGGTATAATGGCACTATTGAACGAAATAGATAACGTCTGCATAGAATTTTTAATTAAATAATAATCAGCCATAGCCTTACAACGCTCACGCATTGCATCAGAGTCAAGTCCTTGAATCCAGTTAACTTCAACCGCATCCATACGCCTAACACCTATAGCAGAAATATTAATAGGAGACATGGGATTGTTGTTAAATGCGGTATAGGTTACATTCTCTATGGGATTTCCGTCCGCATCCTTTGCATTAATATTGGTAAATACGGTAATGGCATTGTAACATTCGTAACCATAATCAATTGCAGATTCACTGTACATAGCGTTGCTCAAATCAAAATCATATTGGCTTGCCATATAAGCATAACCATTCCATCTATCTCCGTCAACCAGTTTTGCAACAGTTAGTCTGCCATTAACATCATAATACACATCAGCCCCATACAACTCGGAAATATTAGTAAATAGAGAAGATATATACTCTCCGTCATTAATTTCAATATCTACCTCTACAGGTATAGTTTTAAATGACGTATCTATTATAGGCTCTGTAGTATCAATCGCTCTATTTACCGTTCTTAAAAGTAATGTGTTTGTAAATACGTCTGCAAGCATACTGCCTTTTTCTACAACATATTTGCCCTCTAATAAATTAAGCTTCAAAGTGCCATCAAGCGCACCACCTTTGTCTACAGCTTCAATTGCTACATTGTGTGTATCTCCATTTGCGGAAGTGGTAATATAGACTCCCTGTGCAAACCACCATGTATCTTCGCCAAAACTCATACCAAGCCACATCTTAAATTTTCTATCAATCCAGAACCACCTGTTTTGATTTGGTGTAAATTTGCCCTGTACGTTAACCAAAGACAAACTACATGAACGCCTTGTTATTTGATTATATTCAATATTAATTTGTCCTTGTGCAGTAACAGATACATCTTTGATTATCTCACCAATAACGTTTTCAAACTCACCCAATATTTCCAGCTTTAGTTTATAATGTTTATGGTCATGCTTTAGATGATAAAGATACGGTTGTGTGATTTGATTGTAATAGTCCATATTCTCACCTCCTTAACATATTCTACTGCGTAAGTTTACTTCTAATATATTCATACACTCAGCCCATGAAAAAGTAAATGTTGTAGGGATTTTCCAATTAGATTCATCGTAGGTTGTTTGAGGATTGTCAGTAATATTTACCACCCATACATCACCTTTTTGTGATTTGAGAAGAAACGCCTTTGGTTGTGTGATAAACTTGCGCCATGCTCTCACGATTGATATATCATCTATAAACTTCTTTTCTGTGCAGTTAAGTGTACCAAGCATAGCAGATAATGTACCCGACATATAGTTTACGTCTGTAGATGTTGATGCAATATACTGAGAATATCCTACATGGGTAATACGGTCTAATTTGTTCACAACGGTTGTATTCTCTATTTCGCACATAAACTGCCATGTGTCACCAATATCAAAGTTAATAACTTTTGTACCTTTTTCATTTGGATGCATTGCGGCATCGTTAAATTGGAACATATCGAGTTCTGTAATATAATAAGAACATTCATTAATTTCTATAGTAGCAGATGGTAGTATTGTTTCAATAAGACAAGATTCGTCATGTGTTGGTAAGATAACAGCTCCAGTATCGTCAAAGCCCATAAGAGTGTATTCATATCTTGCATGAGTAGAAGCAGTAATGTCATATCCAATGAGCCACTGACCATACTCGCCAGATGTAGTATAGTGATGTGGATGCAGTTTAACTATCTCACCACTATCCAAATCTTTTCTAATTAATTCATATGTTGGTACACCACCACCAGAGCCATAGCCTCTGACACCATGAAAAACACATCCCTTTTCTTTGTCCCACCATGCCTTAAAATCATATAGTTTAACACCAACCGTTTGAGAGTGGTCTTGTGGAGCAAGTATTATTACTTCACTTGATACTGTTATTAATGCATTGTTTTGTGTAGTACATTCGCATATAATCTTATAGTAATCATTAGTGTCTTGAGTATAAAATTCATCATGATTGTACGGATTCCAAAAAACATATTCGATATTCTGAGAATAAATATCATTAGTTTCCTCAATTAACCTCGTTCTCATACCTGCATCTTGCGCAGAACCCTCATTATCCCAAAATCCTGAATTATTTGACCAATATAGCTTAAGCTTATATTTCTTAATCATTATATTTTGCGCTTGACTATACGTACCTTTGATTGTGATTCTGTTACTATAGCAATGATAATCAGCTAATGATATTATAGGTAAGGCATTAGTCACAAAGAAATATTGTGGGGTGATATAAAAATTACTATAAATTTCATAATCCATTCCTTTTGTGATATTGAATCCGAAAGGGGAATCTACAGCAATTATTCCATAATCAACATCGCCAATCGCAGCTTTAGACCTGTAGCTTGTAATTGTACGCTCAACACCATTAACCCTAATAGTCATACCTGTAACCGCATTACCACTATATTCGGTAGGGGTGTATTCTCCATCTGACTCATTCCACGGATAGATTGACGTTATATTCCCATCTACATAAACAACAGAACCAGTTGAAGCAACTTTGACTTTATCTCCAAATACAGGCATGTTTGCCAAAGGGGATAGACCGTCCAACGTGAATTGTATCATACACATTTGCAAAACATATTTATGCCCATTAGATAAACCATTGGCAGGAATCGTAAAGCCACATTGGTCGCCATTATATCCTATGAATCCCGAAGATGGTGATATAAAAGTAGTGTATGCCAATTCGCCTGAATCGTAATCATATATGCGAATTATATTTTTTGACAAATAATCACCTTGAAATGTATAGCGGACTATTATGTTTTGGGAGGCATCTACTGCCATATCTTGTGGAGTTACATTTATAGGATATTGAATCATTTTTTCACCTTCTTTTTATAACATTGCCCCACATTACGTGGGGCGTGTGTTTTATTTTACTCTATTTTCTGTCAACTTAGTTTTCCAGTAAGCTTCAATATTTTTATTGAACGCCTCTGTAAACTCTTTCGGATTTTGAACTCCATTAATCTCCATTCGCTGAATATTAAAGATTGGATTGTTAGTTGTGTTGCTATTTGCAATGGTTGGTCTACTAATCTTGACAGCCTTGCTGACCATATCTGCCATGAGATTTGGCGTATTATGAATCATATCATAAAGCTTTGCGGAATCGTTAGCATTAAATATTGTTTCCGATTTCTGCTTAGTGCCATGAAGCATCGCAAGTCCTGTATAATCAGCGACACCGCCTTCGGAGTGAGAACCCATAACATAAGCAGCAGATGCAGAATTAATTATACCCATCTGTTTTTGCTTTTCATATGTATCTTTCCACATCTTCTCAAATTCATCAACGGTCAATAAGGCGTTTCCGAATTGGTCTGTCATACGTTCAAGATTAGAGATTAGGTCGCCCAAATCAAAACCGTTAGCTATATCTTGTAAATTAGTCAAGCTATCTGCGACCGAATCAAGCTCCGCTTGCTTGGATGCAATTTCATCCATATAAGCCCTATAATTTTCTTTGAAGTTCCACAAATTGATTTCTCTTTGAACAAAGTTATTAGCCTCGTTTGGGAGAACTACACTGTTGATGTAGTTCATATAATCTTCATTTGCGTTCTTAATATCCTGCGCTGCCTGTTGAACATCAGTCTTATATAAATTCCATGCATCAATCTGCTCTTGCTTTGCTTTGATTTCAGCGTCCTTTGCCTCAATACTTGCCTTTGTCATTGCAAGTTCAGTATTCACTAAAGTCTTTAGTGCATTGTTATGTCTGCCATATTCACTTCTAAACTTACCAAGCAATTCAATATCTCTCTTGCTGATTTTTTTTCGCCAATCAGCCGCAAGAATTTGTTCTGCTAATCGCTCATTCTCAGCCACAGTTTCTTCTTCAAGAATATCTTTATATTGCTGAATGTAATCTTCGTAGGCTTTAATTTCAGCCTCGTAATTTTTCGCTATAGCATCCTTTTCTTGTTCAAGAGCCTTCTCTTGATCTTTGTAAGCCTTGTCTGCTACAGCATCATCATAAGACTTCTGCGCAGCTCTAACTTCTTCTTCTGCATTTGCAACAGCTTCACGGTCAACATCAAAGTGCCAACCACGAGCTGATGAGAATGTTCTGACCTTAGTTGATTTTGCCTTGTCAAGATTTGCAAGTTTTTCCTTAAGTTCAAGTTCTTTTTCAAGAAGTGAATTTTCTTCGTCTTGCTGTTCACGAGATTCTTTGAGAGCATCGATTTTAGCCTGTACAGCGTTTTCTTCTGCTTCTTGCTGTTTCTTTAGATTTTCTATAGATTTACCAAGCTCATCTTCGACCACGCCAGCTATACTCTTATAGTTCTCAATCATATCTTCAAGCTCAGATTGTTGCTGTTCTAATACGTCGAGTTGTTCTTCTAAGAGTTTCTTTTCATCTTCAAGGGCTTTCTTTTCATTCTCGTTATCTTTAATTCTTTGGTCAATTACATACTCTTGAGCCTTTAAAAGATTATCAGCTTCATTGTTAAGTCTTGATATTTCATCGTTGAGTTTCTTCTGTCTGTCAGAAAGGGCTTGTTGATAGTCTACAGTATTACCCAGACTTCCATTAAGTTGTTGTATCAGAATATTGTTACGAGCTATGGAGTCACCATACTCCTTGGAGTACTGCTTTGATTGACGCAACTTCTCGTTGGCTTTTTCATATTCTGTCCTATATGCTGCGTTACTTAAACCTCTACGTCCAAGAGCTTGTACTTCAAGTTCCGCTTGCCGAATAAGCTCATCTATTTGTTGCTTTTTAACAACCAAATCAGCATTTTCATCTTTAATAGTGTCAATCTGTTTTTTAATATACGTATCCTTTAGTTGAATTAGCTGTTCTTCCGAAACCTTAAATTGATTACCAACCAATTTTGCTCCGTCCAATACTCGTTCCGTATCAATCTTTGCTAAAGCCCAGAACTCATCGCTTGACAGCAAACCATCTCCTGAAATAGTTTGAAGTGCAGACTTCATTGTGTCTATTGTTTTAAGAGAACCCTTTTGTATTTCATCAAGATTCTCAAACCATTTGTCTCCTATGGCATCAGTTTCAGTTTGAATTTTTGTAAGTTGAGAAAGAGCCGGGGTTGCAATTGTTCCGAAAGATGAACTTGTGTTTTCTACGGCTTCGCTTATTTTGACTTGGTTAGTCCATATAGTCACATCTTCAATTGCTTGACCGAGCGCATCATATCGAGCAGTCAACGTATCTAAAGTAGATACATCTGCATTATCAAGCTGTTTATATGTGTCAATTAATTGTCCAAGCTGTTCACGAGCTTCTTCAATTGTGCCAGTAAGAATAATTGCATCTTTATTATTAAAAACTGATTCTCTTGATGCGTATATTCCATCTATAGATTCTGCCGCCCATCTCGCATTTCTGTTAATATCCTCGATAAGATATAATTCGGCAACAAGATCTTTGTTGGGCGTAACAACTGATGTTGGCTTATATAAACTTCTTGTATCACCTGAATGAGAAGTATATTCGCCTTGATTAGCCAACATATCGGTTGACACATTTAATCCGCGAATATCCTCGGCTCTTTTAATTTCTGCTGCGTGTTGTCTGCGCCACTCAGCTTCTTCCGCATCAGATAACGACTTTATCTTTTCTATTGTAGTGTCATATTTATCATTAAGCAAATCCAAATTATTTGCTTCTTCTCCAAACTTATCAATCAGTTGTCCTTGAATTTCAATCAACTGGTCTTTGACTTCTGAAGTGTCATTTGTTGAAGAAACTAATTCTTTATAATTAGATAAAAGCTGTTCAACCTCTTGGTTGCTATCGGACAACGACTCAATTCCCTGCTTTAAAGAATCTAAACTATTAAGAGTTTCCTGCCTCATTTCGGCAAGTTCCTCTTTAGTTACGATTAATTTATCGGCAAGTTTACTAATTTCTTGTATCGCTAAGTTTATTAATACCATCGTGCCAACATTCACAATAGTATTTAATGCAAGTGAAAGTGCTTTAGATGTAGCAGCAGCCGTTTTTTGAGTTAATGCTAAATTTTGAGTTGCTGTCTGATACTGGTTAAGTGAAATTTCACCACGCCTATAAGACTCGTACAGGGAAGTGAAGTTATTTGCCTGTCTCTTTACAAGGTCTGATGAATCTTTTAGAATATCGTTATAACTTGCTGTACGATTTTCTACTACTCCGAGAGTATTTACATAAGTTTGTAAAGTCTGTAATTCTTCGGGGGATATATGAGCTAAACTGATGTTGTTTTTCTTATATAGACT
>ENA-UPTA01006252-UPTA01006252.1-activated-sludge-metagenome-genome-assembly--contig:-NODE-6252-length-10568-cov-7.071721_pt1 | contig 10568 bp, 15 predicted proteins | sample MGYA00238184_ERZ773361 | MGnify/ENA primary metagenome ERZ773361 (study PRJEB29100, sample SAMN05720205) | activated sludge metagenome | isolation source: anaerobic digester from wastewater...
CGTAGAGACAATCGTTGAGATAATCCATGACCCCTTTCACTTCTTTGCCCATTTTCTTATCTTTGATAATCTGGTTCGCGTTGCGGAAATGCATTAATTCATAAGACATAACTATTCTCCTTTGCTGAAGTAATTGTATTTATTGTCTAGTTATTTGATTTCGCCAGAAGATAGGCGCCGATGGAATACATGCTCCCGATCACCCGTCCTTCTTCGATTTTATCCGACAGTTTCCGGTATTGATGTTTCGTAAAAAGACCGTCACGATCAACTGTATCGATAAATTCCCGCACCGTATCAAAGGATGCTTCTCCCCATCCCCAGTGCCAGACCTTTTCCTTGTAGATAATGTGCCCGATCTTTTCGTTGCATCCCAGATACCAGAGGTTAATATCTCCCGTCAGTGGCAGGCAGCATTGGGCGTCCTTTAATAGGAAATGATAAATTTCCTTTCCCGTGGCATATCTGTCGATCATCTCGTTGCTGAAATTCTCCGTATAGATTTTACAGTAAATGCTCACATAAGCTTTGTTCTTGAATCTCTTCATGGTAATTTGGCCTCCCAGCCTTTCCAGAACAGAGAAGGGAAGGTTTTTACGCCTTCCCTTTATTGGTTTAAGATTGATGAACTCTCACCGCATAGAGGATTGATGACGGTTTAAGCTGCGATATTGGAGCTTTGATTCACTCCCAGAATCTCGTCGATAAAGAGGGATTTCTTGGAAGGTTGCCCGAGATAGTTGTGCGAATAGCTGACGTAAAGGATTTTCATGGCACGGGAAATGGCCACAAAGACAATTCTTCTTTCTTCCTCCAGATCCCCGCGCTTGGTCGGAGTGATTCCTTCCACCAGACTGATGACAAAGACCACAGGAAATTCCAATCCTTTCGCCTTGTGAATCGTCATCAGCGCTATCCCTTCCTTGTCATTGCTCATCTGCTCGGAGAAACTGTCTGTATAATTGAGAAAATCCTGAATCCCGGAATACCGTGCCGCCGATAACTGCAACTGATTGAGATTGGCGATTTTCACATCATCAGGTGCGGGAATATCATCATCCGTGATAAACCGGTCATAATCCAGCTGACTTCTGATCATCGCAATGACTTCCGCCGGTTCCAGATTAGGGGCATAATCCGCCAGCGGACTGATGAACTTGATAAAATCCTTCACGTTTTTGCGGATATAGGGAAGATCGACCGGCATGGACTTCAATCCTTCATAAAGATGGACATTGGTCTTAATGGAAAACTCCGCCAGTTCCTGAATGAATTTCCTGCTGATATAACGGTTGGGCACATTCAGGATGGATTTTAAAGCTTCATCTCCCTCTTCCGAATCCGGGTCATTGATCAATCTCAAATAATCCAGCAAGTATCTGACCTCGGAGCGCTGATAGAAATTCAGTCCATTTTCAATGTAATAAGGGATTTTCATCTGGGCGAGGGTTTCCTCAACGACTCTTGACTGGAAATTGGCACGATACAAGACGGCAATGTCCTTGTAACGATACTTTCTTCGTTCCACCAGATCATTGATTTCATTGACCAGGGACAAGGCTTCTCCTTCTTCCGATGAAGATTCCAGGACAATGATCTCATCTCCTTCCTGATTGTCCGTTTTCAGGGTTTTATCTATTTTCCGGATATTGTGGGAAATCAGGTTCTGACACGCTTTCAATATCTGGGGAGTCGAACGGTAATTGACGTTGAGAATGAAGAGCCTGGACGAAGTGAAAGTGCTCTGGAAATTGAGGATATTGTTGACCGATGCGCCGGCAAAGGAATAGATGCTCTGCCAGTCGTCTCCCGCGATCCAGTAGGATTTGTCATGGTCATTGTTGGCGTCTACCAGCAGCTTGATGATTTCCAGCTGGACGGGATTGGTGTCCTGAAACTCGTCAATCAGGATATGATGATAACGACCGGCATATTTATTCCGGATTTCCTCATGGTCGTTCAACAGGAAGTAGGTTTCCAGAAGCAAATCGTCAAAATCCAGCAGGTATTTCTTTTCTTTCTCCTTTTCATAAGAATCATAGATGTTCGCCACTTTGACCATGGTCTTGTCCGACTCGTAAAGAATGCGGAATTCTTCCACTCCGATGAGATTATTCTTTGCCAGACTGATTTCCCGCAGAATGTTTCCCACGGACAAATCCAGACGCTTCCTTTTCATCAGGTTCCGGATGAGATTGATTTGCTCTTTTCCCGAGATGATTTCAAATACCTTTCCTTCCGTCCTTAACAGATAATGACAGAAACTGTGGATAGTGCATAAAGTCACTCTCTGGGCCAGTTCCCCCAGAACCGGAACCAGTCTTTGACGCATTTGCTCCGCTGCGTTTCTGTTAAACGTCAATCCGATGATGCATTCAGGCGGCACGTTTTGACTGGTCACCAGAAAACCGATTCTTTCCATCATGGTTTTGGTCTTTCCCGATCCCGGCACCGCGATGACCGCCGCTATCCCGTTTGTGAAACTGGCAGCTTTTTTCTGTTCCCGATTGAGTCCTTTCAAGTAATACCACCTCCTTTCCTTCTTCCAATGATTTGATGGCCATCGATATTCTGAACATTGCCGCCACAAGTCTGTCCACTTTCGGATGGGTCTTGTCGAACATGATCATGTTTCTTAATTCCTTTTCCTTTTGCCTTTGATTTTCCCTGAGCAATTCAATTATTTCGCCGATGCTCGATCTTCCGGACAGACGATAAATATCCAGGATACGTTTGCATCCATAGTGAGTTCGGACTCTTAAATACTCCTGAGCCTCGATAATGGATTGTTTTGTCATGCGGCTTCCTCCATAAACCAGTCGTCACAGTTCTTCTTGAATGAGCAACCTTTGCATTTGAAATTGGAAGGCGAGTCATTGGGAATGAATATCCCCCGCGATATGCCTCTGGCCACTTCCACGATCTTCTTTCTGGCCCGGATTTCATCACATATGCTCCTTGTGGTGTAATAGGATTCAAACTTGGGCTGTTTGGTTTTAATCAGGCAGTCGAATCTCAGCAGAATGTCCGAATCTCCATGACCATTGGCCCTCAATGCCATCTGGTAAAGGGTCAACTGGAAGTTCTTATCCACTTCCGCATTGGAATAGGCTCTTGCCGATGTCTTGAAATCATTGATAATGATGGTTCCGGATGGGTCTTTCTCTATCAGGTCAATGGAACCGATAATCGGAAAGGGGCAACCCGGTATGGTGAAGCAAAACGGTTCTTCGATGCCGATGCATTCATATTCCCGCCAGGACGATTTGTTGTAATAGGCGGTGAGCAATTCGGTTCCCTGCAGGAGCATGATTTCCGGATTGTTTCCTTCCGCAAATTTAATGTCGTCTCTTTCATCATTGACTTTTCTCCAATGTGTTTCAAAAGACTGATGCAGCTCTTTGACTCCGGGCAGTCTTCCCTTCATCTTTTCCATGTGAAAATCAGCTAACGCTAAATGAATGGCGCTGCCGAATTCCAGTGCATCCGGTTTGAATTCCGGCTGGATTTTGTCAATTCTGCCAAACTTGTATAACAGTCCGCAATCAATGTAATCATTGATGGAGCTTGCCGATAAATGCTCTGTCTTTCTCAATTCCTGTAATTCCACATTTCACCTCGTTTCATGGATAAAGCGCAGGCTCCTGCGTTTTTCAGGCACTATGCAGCGACATGGGTTACTGATGTAATGATCCATGGGCCGACGGATGTCGCCTGATCGCTTTCCAATCCCTGTCCGTGCGGGAACCCGCGCTCTGATTGTGTTGTTGATGGTTTAAGATGCAGCCTGAAGGTAACGGATGAATGATCCGGCATTTTCCGATGTCAATTCCTCGACTGGAACTCCATATTTTTCCTTTGATCTGGTCTCTATTTCCTCAATGGAAAGTCCCCTTCTGCGGGACAGGTTGTAAAGGGCGGATTTCTGCGCTTCAGACATCATGAGTGCAACCGCAGGTTTTGACTTGCCGTTGCCTCCGTTCCCGTTCCCTTTATTAGGTTTTATAGAACCTTTCGCCTGCACAGAAGGAGTTTCAACCGGGGTTGCATCCTTTTCCGCATTCTGTGATTCGGAAACAGGCGCCTGTTTATCAGTCATGGAAGCGACATTGTCTTTCGCCTGCGGTTCCGGGGATGCTTCAACTTTCTGTCCGTTTCCATTGCCGGATTTCAAAACGGTTTTTGACTGCTTCGGGAATTTCCGGACGTTGTCCGTTCCCTTCTGAATTGATTTCCCGTGTTCATGGTCTCCGAGAATATCTCCAAGGTCTCCCAGTTCCTCCAGCGCGGTCATTCCGATATTGTCCATGTCACGAAATGCTCTCGCTTTTGCTCTGGTTGACGCCATTCTGATCAAGTGTCTCGCCACCTTGGAATTGCAGTTCTGGGGATTGGCGTCCCCGATGTCCGAGAACTTTTTGCCGTCCATGGTTTCCACTCTGGCCTTGCAAATGGCGGTGTTTTTGTTTTCATCGGACGGATATTGAATGAGTTCCACGTCCACCAGACAAAGGTTTTTCTGATGCGCCACGTCCAATAGTCCCGCATACAGCACAAAGTCTTTGTCATCGATTTTTTTGATGAAACTGTCATCGAGCTTTGGCCTCCATCTTTCCAGATAATTGACGTTTTCCAGGTCGTTTTCGGAGATGGAGTTCATGACCGCCATGATGTGTTTGCATTTGAATGTGGAATCGTTTTTGAACCCGCGGGCGAAATCCCCGCAATTGCAAAAGTAGTCGGCGGGAGAACTGTAACAGACTTTATAGCAGATTTTCCCCTCTTCGGATTCCACATAATACCAGGGGGAATCTTCGAGGTGAAAGACTTTCAGGTTCTGCGACTTTTCGCTCCTTTTCAGGGCTTCTGAACTTGTCATTTTGGGGAACCTCCTTCCGATGGTTTTTTATCCGTTTTGATGGAGATGAAGATATTGGCGAGTATCTCCGCGATTTTGATGATTAACTTCACTGTTGGTCCTGCTATTGCCATAGTTGTGTTCCTCCTTTATGACCCTGATTAAAACGGGACTCCGTCATTGTTGATGTCCGCACTGGTTTCCCCTTCCTTGAATCCCCTGCCGTCCGTCTTGATAAACTCGATCGAATTGCCGATAATCTGGAAGGTGCTGCGGCTCTGGCCGTCATCGGTGGTCCATTTGTTTTGATCGAGTATACCGGAAATGGCGATTCTCGCGCCTTTGTGCAGATACGTGGAGCAGATTTCCGACAGTTTATGGAAGGTGACGACTTTGATCCAGCAGGTCTTTTTCTTTCCGGATTGAAAAGCGAGATTGAAGGATGTGACGGGGTTGCCGTCAGGTGAATAGAAAACTTTGGGGTCTTCTCCCAGGTTGCCGGTTACGATGCATTGATTAAGCATGTTTGTTTCTCCTTTCTGAAAATGATGGGTTAAAATGGGTTGATTTTGCGGGCGCTTTGTCCTACCCTACCTTCTTATCGGTTTGAAAATTATCTCCTTTCCTGAACGTATTTTTACGGCAAAAGGTTATTGCTTAACTCTTTGTTATTAATGTATATAGTGATTGCTTCTATCCTGAATAATGAGGGGGTATCGTTTTGGGCGGTGAGATAGATAACGCGGCGCTTCTGGAAATCATTAAAAAGTTATTGAAAGCGGACATGGATCTTTCGTTCCTGCTGACGTTGCAGGAAGATGATCTGAAAACGCTGGTGGGATGCATACGGAATAGAATGGATCAGTTGAGTCAAAAAACACAATAAATGATTTGCGTGGAGTAGGGAATGAATAAATCGGATATTATGGTTGCTCTGGCAAAGAAGCTTAACCTGACGGACGAGCAGGTTTATGACATCGTGAACATTGTTTTTGACGGGTTTTCAAAAACGCTGAAAAAAGGTGAAAGAATCGAGATTCGGGGATTTGGGAGTTTCTGCGTGAAAGAATATGGTTCTTACCAGGGCAGAAATCCCAGAACAGGAAAGAAAGTGGCGGTAAAACCGAAGAGGCTTCCGGTTTTCAAGGTGGGGAGGGAATTGAAGAAGATGGTGGACGATAAAAAGGGTTGAGTCGCTAACTTCTTGTATATGTTCCTATTTTCTATGTGGAAAAGGACTTTTCTTTTCTAATAATGGATGGATAAATTCAAAAACACTTCCGTTGGAAAGGTTTTTATAACCCCTTTACAGGTCGTTTAATAGATCTTATTTGTAGTGATATAAAAGGGCTATGCAGGAGGTTCATATGCAGCCAGGCATTAAATATTCAGGCAAAAAATATTTATTTGACATCCGCCGTCACCGGTAGTATTTTAATATCAAATGTTGCCAGTGAATCTATCAACACCCGATAGACACAAACTGGCCCTAAGAGATCTGGAAAAGTTGGTCTCCCTGAGTAATCAGCAAACTCAAGGAGACCTTTTTTATTTTGGAGGTAGCGAGGACCATTATATTTCCGGAACCAACATTTGGCGACAAACTTCTGGCCGTTCTGGGAAAGAAGCGGGCGGTGTTTATTCCGGACTTTTACGGAAGGTTTGGGAAATATGCTTACGGAAGAGCGGTGAAAGAATCTTTTCTGGAAGCTTTAATCAGACCAAAGAATCAGGAATTAGGGGATGGCTGGTTTTACATCGATGAAATTATGCAAAGGAATGGTGAATAAAATATGGATACCGGAAACATTTTTGAACTGATGGGAACAACGGGCTCGGTTATCATGTGCGCCAGTTCCGTTCCCCAGCTTATCAAAACCTACAGGACAAAATGCATCAAGGGACTGAGCGGGACATACCTGGCTATTCTGATGATCGGGATGTCGTTTATCCTGTCCTATGCCCTGTACGTGAAAAACACTGTTTTCATTTTTGGGAATAGCCTTTCGCTGACTTTGACGGGGTTGCTGGTTATAATGTGGTTTAAGTATAGGCACACGGAATAAAAGATTGGTTGACATTTTCAACCGCCGTCTTTATAGTTTTTGAAAATTTTGCTTGTGACTCTATCCATCAGATAGACATAAACAGGCCCTAGGGATCTGAAAAAGTTGGTCTCCTGAGTAATCAGTTTTTGCTCATGGAGACCTGTTTTATTTTTAGGGCAAGACCTCTCCAAAACTGATGCTCATGGTTTTGGGGAGGTTTTTTTATTTAATTTCAAGATTTATGCATCAAACCAATCAACATCAAGGAGGACGTCATGAGTAAAGCTGGAGGAATCATCGGAATTATTGCCGGAGTCTTTGGATTTATTGCCGCAATCGTCACACTTTTCCTGGGAGGCATAGGCTCAGCTTTTGAGGCGGAAGGTGCAAATACTGTTATCGGACTGGGCTGGGGCGGAGTATTGTTTTCATTTCTGACCATTGTTTTCGGGGCAATAGCCATTGCCCGTCCTAAAGGCGCAGGTGTCGGATTGATCGTATCATCAATTCTTGGCGCTGTTCTGGGTGGAACAATAGTGGCGGTCTGTATGGCGTTGTCGCTCATTGGCGGTATTCTGGCTGTTGTTGGAGCAAAGAAAACACCAGTTGCCGCTTCGACGGAAGAACCGGTTCAGAATACGCCGCCTGCCAATCCGTCTTCCAGTAAAAAACTATACTGGATAGGGGGAGGCATCGGATTGCTTGTGTTGGTCATCGGCGTGGCGTTGATTGCCGGAAAAGACGAACTCAAATCTAAAGCCGATCCGCTGATGGAACTGGCAGACGCCCAACCCGGAAATTTGCAGCCGGAAGGTGAGCTTTCCGAACTGTTCACTCTGGGCAGTAAATACACGGATTTGCAGAGGGAAAATAAGTCAAAAGAAGTTATCGGCCAGGTTGTGCAGTGGCGGCTTCCTGTCTATGAAGTTTCCAAATCCAAAGAAGGTTATAAGATTCAGACGCGTGGCAGCGTCAGCATCGGCGGGTATGGCAAGAATTTAATTGGAACATTTATCCATATCACCCCACGGGACAGCGAAGACCGCAAAATCATTGAAAACATGAAAACAGATGATGTGATTGCCTTCAAGGGACGCATTGCCGGCACAACCATGCGCATGTTGACCATCAAACCGGCAATTTTAATAAAACAAACACAACAGGCACAAAATAATATTGTTCCCGCAACGCCGCAATCGACAGACAGCAGCAATCCGGCATCGGACAGCGGCGGTCAAGATTTGCAGAATCTAAAACAAATGTTTGCCGCAGCTGATCAGGAGATTAACGATGTTTATAAGGGCATCATGGCTCAGCTCAGTCCCGGCGCAAAAGGAGAATTGAAAAGCGAGCAGATAGCCTGGATTAAGCAAAAAGAAAGAAGATGCAGTGCGGAAACGGAAGGAGCCAATCGCTTAAAATGCCTGATTTCCATGACCAGGGAAAGAACACAGGCGCTGAAGCAATATTTAAGTCCTGATTACGAATGAAAAATAGAAGGAGGGAAAATGAGTGAAGCCACCAATTTATTGAAAGCGCAACTTTTTAATCACAAGGAGGGATTGCCCATGTCACAGGTAAATGAAGCTTCAGAAGTTAATGTTCTCGATCCAATTTCAGAACATTCAATGGTTGTGCCGGTATTGCTGTTTGCTCTAGCCATACTCTATGATTTGTCACCGGTTGATATTATTCCGGACATTCCGGTAATCGGCTATTTTGATGATTTGCTGATAACGGCGGCGACAACTTTGAATTTGCTGCAAAAATGGCTTCAAGATACCAGTGTCGTATTATCAGCGGCGTTGGGATTGATGAAATGGCTGGTGATCTTTGTGGGGATTATTGCTGTTTCCATGGTGGGATTGATGATCTGGGCCGCTGTGAAGTTTTTTGCAACTTAAAATTACATATCATCATCGGTAAGCTAACTGTAAATTTGAGAAAGGAACCTCATAGAGAAAAAAACAATAAGCATCATTCAAACGAGGACGCCTAATGAACAGGATAGAGAACACGGAGAAGCGTTAAGACATTTTGAAGTTTATCGACAGATAAATTGTTCAGAATCATATGAATGCGCTTTTCCAGTTCCTTTGGTTCTGAAATTTCTTGCTCGAAGCGGAGAAGTTCCGGGAGGTCAACATCAAGGGTATGAGCAATCTTCACAAGAACTTTAAAAGACGGATTCATGTTGCCACGTTCAATTTCGCTGATGAATTTGTAATCGACATCCGCCAGATGACCAAGCTTTTGTTGCGTCAGTCCTTTGATGGTTCTCAGGGTTCGGATGCGTCTGCCGAGAAGAATGCTGTCAGGGTCTTTTGTCTTTTTCATAATGACGTATTTATAGGGAATCTAAGGGTAAATAAACCGTATAAATGCGTTATTCATTATTGACATTCGCAATATATTAGGTTTAGGTAAAATCATTACCGTTAATACGCGGCGAATTTCATCAGTCACTTCAGAAAAGAAGGTATCTCTATGACCATAGGGAAAAACGAATTTTACGCAAAAACGGAAGAAGCGCTGATCGCCAAAGGTTATCTCTACTTTGACGGAGACCGGGATATTAAAGGCAAGGGAAGACAACATGCCAATAAACCCGATTTTATCGCCGTTAAAGGAAATAAGGTTTATATCGGAGAAATCAAGTCGCCTGCGGAAAGTCCCAAGTCCGGCAGTTGGCGGCAAAGACAAAACAGCGATACGGAAGAGTTTGCAAATGTGCGGGCGGAAGTGGCCAAACGGGAAAAGGAAGGCCAAATATCACAGGAAGTCGGCGGCCACGAAATCATTATTTGCGGGCAGATAGCGGATTACGTCCGCAAGATTGGCATTAATTTCGATTTACCCGCATCCGTTTCATCGAAATCAGAAATTATGATGTCCTATTCCATGCCCAAATCTGAAGAGCGTAACGTTGAACAAGCTTTCAAAAATTGCAGGAAAAAAGTTCAGGAAAAGATCGACACGCAAAATGGCGCGGTAACATATTTTTTTAGTTAAGGAGAAACCGATACAATGAACGGGACTATCCGATATTGCGTAATGAAGAAACGCAAAGGTCTGCTGAAAAGACAGGCGGTATATACCCATTTGTTTTTTGTACCGGTCGATCCCAAACTGTATATGTATCTGGCATTAATTGGCAAAGAGGTTGATGACCAGGAAAATACATACGCCGCTCAGTTATTGGTCAAACTTTCCGATGAAATCATGCATGAAACACTTGCCGGCGAATACGATCACTTTGGTAAGAAATATATCGAGCTGGAAGCTTTAAAATGCAAATCATCCAGCCCGTCCCAAGGCAAATACATCATAACCATTCCCAAAAAAGGAGCCCACATAAAATCAAATCTGGAGATCGAATACCAGCTTGAATACAGCACGACAGACAAGAGAATTTATTTCATCAAAGGGGATTTGAATTTAGTGTCCGGCGATTAACAAATCCGGATTGATTATTTGTACTTAAAAAAGGGGGCCTTTATGGAGCAAGTAATTATATCCACATCAGATATTATATCTTTTTTTGTGGGTGCGGGATTGAGTTGGTCATTATTCAGAATGTTTCATAAGCGAGAGATTGAAAAAATTAAGCAATTTGAAACCGTTCAAAATGAAAATTTCACAATTAAGGAATCTCTATATAA
>ENA-UPTA01006255-UPTA01006255.1-activated-sludge-metagenome-genome-assembly--contig:-NODE-6255-length-10566-cov-5.733042_pt1 | contig 10566 bp, 11 predicted proteins | sample MGYA00238184_ERZ773361 | MGnify/ENA primary metagenome ERZ773361 (study PRJEB29100, sample SAMN05720205) | activated sludge metagenome | isolation source: anaerobic digester from wastewater...
CGCTATACACTCTTTCCCTACACGACGCTCTTCCGATCTGAAAACCTGATCTCCAACGCCCGTTATCCGTCGCCGCGCCGCCGCAAGTCGCACCATGCCACGCGGACGCTGGCCTCCGTTCTGCGCAAGTACCGCAATCAGGTGATCAGCGCCATCCTGACCTGGGGTGAAGGTTCCGGCGATCACGAGATGAAGGATCTGCGCTCGCTCTACAGCGACTACATCACCTGCGCCGACGCCTGTTCACTGACCTTCCCCGAGAACACCGACCATGCCGCCTTTGTGGCCGGCCTCACCGCGCTGCTCAGCGCTTACTGGTGGGGCGGGGAAATGGAAGAATAGCGGTTCTTTTCGCTCGTTTGAATATTCCTGTTTTATGGGGGATATTTAAAGGAGTGAAGAGAACATGAGAACCGTCAAAATATTCGCAAGAACAACGCTGGTGGCCGCACTCACATTCCTGGCCGGCCTGCTATGCGCTGGCGGAGGGTCAAACGTCATGAAAGCGGAAATGCCCCGATCCGATTCCGAACTGAAGAAAATGCTCACCCCTGAGCAGTATCGCGTCACACAGCAGGCAGGCACCGAGCGCCCGTTCCAGAATGCCTACTGGGACAATCATGAAGACGGCATTTATGTGGATGTGGTCTCCGGCGAACCGCTTTTCAGCTCCCGCGACAAGTTTGATTCTGGCACCGGCTGGCCCAGCTTCACAAAACCCCTTAAATCAGAAGCTGTTGCTGAAAAGTCCGACTTCAAGCTGGGCATGAAGCGCACCGAAGTCCGGTCGGCCTCGGCCGATTCTCATCTTGGCCATGTGTTCGATGACGGTCCGAAAGAATCCGGCGGCCAGCGCTACTGCATCAATTCCGCCGCGCTCCGCTTTGTGCCCGCGGCCGAACTTGAGGCGCAGGGTTACGGCGAGTTTGCATATCTTTTTGCGGACAGCCGCAAGCTTGAAACAGCGACCTTCGGCGCCGGATGCTTCTGGAAGCCGCAGGCTCTCATGAATCAGCTGCCGGGTGTTGTTTCAACCGCGGTTGGATACATGGGCGGCACACTCAAAAATCCAACCTATGAGGATGTTTGCACCGACAAGACCGGCCATGCGGAAGTGGTGCAGGTCAAATTCGACCCCGAAAAAATCAGCTACGAAAAACTCCTGGAGGCCTTCTGGGCCATGCACGATCCCACGCAGCTCAACCGCCAGGGCCCGGACCGGGGAGCGCAGTACCGCAGTGTGATATTCTTTCATTCTCCGGAACAGCAGACCGTCGCGCAGTCTTCTCTGAAAAAACAGCAGCAGACCGGCCGCTGGGGCAGGAAACAGATCGTCACCGAAATCGTTCCGGCCTCCGATTTTTGGCTGGCCGAGGATTATCATCAGCAGTATCTTCAGAAGAGAGGTAAGACCAGTTGCTCTTTCTGAAGGGGGTGCGATGAAAAAAGCGGGTGGGTTCTGTTGCGCCGTGCTGATGGCTGTGACCTGTGCCGGGGGATCCTTTGATTACAGTGAATATGACTTGCTCTTGAGCCGGGCCGTGGAACCAGGCGGGCTCGTGAACTACTGGCGGCTGCAGGCCGGCCAGTCCGCGCTGGAACGGATTGGAGAGGCCATGCAGCAGGTTTCAATGGAGGAATTTTCCGCCTGGCCGGAACCGGAGCGGCTTGCATTTCTCATTAACGCCTACAATATGCGCGTCCTTCAGGTTGTCACGCGTCAGCGGCATGTGCTGTACAAGCTGAACGGCTGGTTTCAAAAAGGCCTGAGCGTCCGCCGCTTCCCGGGATTCTTTGACGAACTTTCCTTCAGCCTCCTTGGGCGGGATATGACGCTCGATTCACTGGAGGAGGAAATCCGGCAGTATTACGATATACCTGCCGCCCACATGGCGCTGGTCAAGGGCGCAAAAGGGAGCCCGCCGCTTCGCGCCGAAGCCTACAGGTCTGAAAAACTTGATGAACAGCTTCGCGACCAGACCGAAACATTTCTGCGCGCCCCGGCGAGGTTCCGGGTCAATGTCCAGAAAAGGCGAGTCAGTCTGTCCCCGGTATTTCAGTGGCTGTGCGAAGACTGCATCGAAGATTACAGCGAGGTTGTCACGGCCGGAAACTTCGCGCCCGCCGATCGCGCCATGCTGGGCTTCATCGCATCGCACGTCAACGGCGCCACCCGCGATTTCCTGATGACAGGAGACTATTCGATTGACTGGCTGAAATTCGACTGGATGCTCAACGAGGAAGACCCCCCGGTGCGGGTGAAATAGGGCAGAGTGAAAATTCCTGTCGCGCTTGCCAATGGCCTCAAAATAGATAATCATATCCCCATTATGAACGGATGGAACGGCAATCTGAGTTTCATTGTGATCGGGGCTTCCGGCGACCTGGCCCGCCGCAAAGTGATCCCGGCGCTGTTCGCCCTGTACTGCCAGAACCTGCTGCCGGAAAAGTTCCGGGTAATTGGCTTTGCGCGCACGGAGATGACCGACGCAGCCTTCCGCGAAAGCATCACCGCGAATCTGACCTGCCGCTACACTCCCGGCGAGTCGTGCGCGGAGCGCATGGACGAGTTCCTCTCGCGCTGCTTCTACTGTTCCGGCCATTACGATTCCCGTGAATCTTTTCAGGCGCTCTACACCAAACTGAAGGAGCTGGAAGGCCCGCAGGAGGCGAACCGCATTTTCTACCTGGCCGTGCCCCCGTCCATTTTCCACGACATCGCCCAGGCCCTTGGCGGAGCCGGGCTGGTCCGCCCCGCGGGCGGAGAACCGTGGACGCGGGTCGTCATCGAGAAGCCTTTCGGCACCGACCGCGCATCCTCGGACGAACTTTCGCGGCAGATCAATTCGATTTTCGACGAGCGCCAGATTTTCCGCATTGACCACTATCTCGGCAAGGAGGTCATCCAGAACCTGATGGTGCTGCGGTTCGCCAACCTGATCTTTGAGCCGATCTGGAACCGCCTTTATGTGGACAAGATTTTCATCTCATGGGCCGAGACCAAGGGCATCGAAAATCGCGCCGGCTATTTTGATTCCGTCGGCGTGATCCGCGACGTAATGCAGAATCATCTGCTGCAGATGCTTGCGCTGGTGACCATGGAGCAACCCGTCAGCCTTGCAAAATACGTGCGCGAGGAAAAGGTCAAGGTCCTGCGGTCCATTCAGCCGGTAATGCTGGATGACATGGTGCTGGGCCAGTACGCCGCGGGCGGAAAGCAGAGGGGTTACCGCGAGGAACCGGGCGTGCCCGCGGATTCGATCACGCCCACCTATGCGATGGCCGTGCTCTGCATGCGGAGCCGCCGCTGGTCGGGTGTTCCTTTTATTCTCTCAGCAGGCAAGGCGCTGGACCACAACATGACGGAGATCCGCATTCAGTTCAAGCGCACGGCCGGGCACGTGTTTTTGGACAAATGGCCCGAAGGCCTGCCTCCGAATGAACTGGTCATCCGCGTTCAGCCGGACGAGTCCATCAAGTTCGGCATCATGAACAAAGTGCCGGGGCTGGGCCTGAATCTGGAGCACACGGAATTGAACCTGCGCTATGCTTCTGCGTTTGAAGGCCTGATTCCGGAAGCTTATGAAAGTCTGCTTCTGGACGTGATCCGGGGTGAGCCCGGCCTCTTTATTTGCGAGGATGAGCTCGAGGCTTCATGGGATGTGTTCACGCCGGTGCTGCATGAAATTGACAAAAAGCGGATTGCGCCCGAACCCTATGCCTTCGGATCCGCCGGCCCCGCCAGCGTTCAAAAGATGCTCGCAAAGTTTCCTCCGAGATGGTGACGCATGATCGCTTTTCATCAATTCAACAGCGAAAAAAGCCTCATCCGCAAAACCCGCCAGAAACTGCAGCAGGTCATCGAGTCGGCGCATGGCCCGGCCGCCATCATGCTCTCCGGCGGCAAAACGCCGCTGCCCGTCTATCAGGACCTGGCCTCGCGCAAAATGAAGATGAGCCCGGACGTGAAATTTTTTCTGAGCGATGAACGGATGGTTCCGCCGGATTCTCCGGACAGCAATCAGGGGGCCATTGCGCCGCTGCTGCTGAAGGCCGGTGCAGGGGAGAGTCAAATCATTCGCGTAAAGACCGGTCTGTCACTGGCGATGGCCGCGGCCGACTACGGCCAGCAGATCGAAGACTTCCACAAGGCCGGCGGCAGATTCCCGTTCGGCCTGCTGGGCCTGGGGGCGGACGGGCACACGGCGTCCATGTTCACGATGGAGGACGCGCACAACCCGACGGGGTATTTTGCGATCCCCGTGGAGCGCATCGGAGACCTCGACCGCATTTCCGTGACCGCGGCGATGCTGCGTCAAATTGAGCACATTGTGTTTCTTGTTTCCGGCGCGGACAAGGCGGCCATGCTTGAGAAACTGCGCTCCGCGCCGGATACCATTCCCGCCGGGGCGGCCGTCAGCCAGTGCAAAAAAGTGGAGGTTTGGTTCACCGCATGAAAAGTTCCAATCATTGGAAAAACCGGCTGAAAAAGTTCCAACCATTGGAACTTTTCATCGTCGCCGCCGTTGCGTTGATTATGCTGGCGGGCTGCGCGCAGCCGCGGCATCCCGAGGAGAACGCTGCGATCTACGCGGCGCAGATGTGGCTGCTGGACGTGGACCGCGGCGCATATGCCGCGAGCTGGTCAAATGCGGCGGCGTATTTCCAGGGCATGGTTGCGGAAGAGAACTGGACTCAAATGATTTCCGCCGGCCGCGAGCCGCTGGGGCAGACCCTCTCGCGCGATTTCAAATCGGCCAGGCATTTTACCAGTCTGCCGGGCGTTCCTGACGGCGACTATATTGTGATCCAGTTCAAAACCTCTTTTGCCAACAAGAAAAACTCCATTGAGACCATCACTCCCATGAAGGAGGCACACGGCGAGTGGCGGGTTTCGGGATATTTTGTAAAGTAGGCGCGGCATGAAGATTGTGGTGCTTGACGGATTTACTTTGAACCCCGGCGACCTGGACTGGGAGCGGCTTCATTCGATGGGCGAATGCGCGATTCATGACCGCACGCCGCCGCGGCTTGTTCTGGAACGCTCCGCCGGCGCGGATGTGATTCTTACAAATAAGACCGTGCTCACCGGTGATTTCATCCGGCAGCTTCCGGACCTGAAATACATCGGCGTGCTGGCCACCGGCTACAACGTGGTGGACATCGCCGCCGCGCGCGAGAGGGGAGTTTCCGTCACAAATATTCCGGATTATGGAACAACGTCCGTGGCGCAGATGGTTTTTGCGCATATCCTCAACCTCACGCAGCGCGTGGCCGACCACAGCCGCAGCGTGCATGCGGGCGACTGGTCAGCCTCGGAGGATTTCTGCTACTGGAATTTCCCGCTGATCGAACTCGAAGGCCTGACGATGGGCATTGTCGGGCTGGGCCGGATCGGCCGCGCGGTCGCGAAACTCGCGCTGGCCTTCGGGATGAAGGTTCTTGCGTACAGTCCTTCGTTTAAATCCGCGGACGGAGTGAAGATGACAGATCTGAAAAACCTGCTGTCGCAGAGCGATGTGGTCTCGCTTCATTGTCCGCTGACGGATTCAAACAGGAAATTCATCAATGCCGGGACGCTGGCGCTGATGAAGCCGTCGGCCTTTCTGATCAATACCGGCCGCGGGCCGCTGGTGGACGAGTCCGCGCTGGCCGACGCGCTGCGCGGCGGGAAACTGGCCGGCGCGGGCCTTGATGTTCTTTCCGCTGAGCCGCCGCCAAAGGACAATCCGCTCCTGAACTGCCCGAACTGCTTTATCACGCCGCACATCGCGTGGGCCACAAAGGCGGCGCGCGTCAGGCTTTATGACCTTGCCGTGAAGAACATCGAGTCTTTCATGCGCGGGAAACCGCAGAACGTGGTGAACGCATGAACCCCGCGCCGCAGCGACGCCTGCATGAGCGGTTCCACACGTCGGGAACCGTGACACTGACGTTTCGCGAGGGATGGTTCGGGCGCAAAATCGTTTCGGGTGATCTGGTGGATGTTTCGCTTGAAGGCCTTCAGGCCCGGATGCCTGCCATGGTTCCGGAACGGCGGCGGGTTAGAATCATGCTCGCGCTGGGCGCGGCGGGCGGCGAGGCGGCGATTTATCAGTTTCGCGGCCGGGTCATGTGGTCAAAGGCGGGGGAAGGCGCCGGACAGTATCTTTCGGGCGTGCGCATGCAGTTCGATTTTCCCCGTGAACGCACCACGTGGCGGGACATCATCTATGAAGCCCTGCGGGCCTGAATGAATAGGGCTTGCTTGGCATGGACCCGGATATAGGATATTATTTCAGCAGGAGGGGGAGTTATGAGCGGTTCTTCTGAAGACAGATTGAACGACAGGATTGCCAAGGCCGGGAAAGTCGCGGTTTGCTGGCGGTGGGGACTTTTCAAAAAAAAGCTGGCTGGAAATGTCGTGGATATTTCCGTCAGCGGAATCCAGATTCATGCACCGAAGCCTGTTCCCGTCGGGAAGAAAGTCAAACTCGACATCAACCTCATTGCCAGCGGCATGGAAACAGATCATTTCCGTTTGCGGGGGGAGGTCGGCCGATGCGTTCCGGGCAGCGGGCCCGGCCATTTCATGATCGGCATCAAGCTCACCTCAAACAGGGGAAACCGCGGCGCATGGAATGAAGCCATCTTTGCCCAGCTTCGCGCCCGCAACGAATACTGATTTTTCTCAGCCCAGCATCTCGCGTTCGAGGCGGTCAAGCTGATTAATGACCTGGCGGACATAATGGCGCTTCTCGGGATAGGTTCCGGGGAAGAAGCTCCCCTTGAATCCCGCGATGACGAGGTTGCGCAAATCGCGCAGCGGGAGATTCAGCGCCTCGGTCACCAGCATGAGTTCATCCGATGTCGTTGTGCTGGACACCAGGCGGTTGTCGGTGCAGATGGTCACCGAGAGTTCGTGCTCCAGCATCTTCTTCAGCGGATGGTTGCGGATGTCGTTCTTGAGTTCGGGCATGGTCTGCAGGTTGCTGGTGGGGCAGACCTCGATGGAGATGCGCTGGCTGGCGATATATTCCACGAGATAATGCACAAACGCTTCGGGATCCTCGATATCGGGATTGTTGATGCGGTCGTGCGCGAAAAGCCACGTGCCGTGCCCGATGCGGTTGGCGTGGCATTCGGTGATGGCCTGGAAGATGGATTCCGGCCCGTAGGCTTCGCCCGCATGCACGGTCTTGCGGATGAAATGGCTGTGGACATATTTGTACGCTTCGGCGTGGCTGACGGCCGGATAGCCGGACTCGGCCCCGGCCAGGTCGAAGCCGACCACGGGCAGCCCTTTCTTGTGCGCGAGAATTTCCGCCGCGCGCGCGAGTTCCAGCGATGCCGTTGAAAAGATTTCCTTCTCGGGCGCATATTTCATTGCGCTCCAAAGCTGCGCGTAGTAGGGCGAGTAATGCTCGTTGAAGCAGCGCATGGCGCAGACGATGATGCCGAAATAGAAGGGGATGTCGGTGCCGTCCTTCACGGCCTGCGAGCGGTTGTGCTCGTCGCGTGCCCGGCCCATGCCCCTGCAGACGGCTTCGACGATTTCCTCCAGCGAAAGATTTTTGTGAATGTGGAGCTGCGGGGCGAACCGGACTTCAAGATACCTCACGTTTTCGGCGAGGTTGTCCTGCACCATTTCATACCCGATGCGCTCCAGGTTTTCGGCCGTGCGCAGAACGGCGCAGGTGTAGGCGAAGCCCTTGAGATATTCCAGGAGATCCTTGTAGGCATCCTTGAACACCAGTTTCCGGAGACCGTCCTCGTCGTAGGAGGGCAGTTCAACCTTTTCGGCCCGGGCCAGCTCAATGAGCGTGCTCAGGCGGAGCGATCCGTCCAGATGGACGTGCAAGTCGGTTTTGGGAATCGCACGGATGAAATCGAGTGATATTTTTTTGTTCATGGCCAAGCTCCTCAAGGATTCTGCTTTTTGTCGGATCAGTGTAATGCCATGCCTCTTTGTTCGCAATATCTATCGCAGGGAAATTGGATTTGACCGTGCGGAACCGTTCTGCGGAAGGCGGACAACCTGGGAATCTCAGGTCAGCCACTGCCGCGCTTCGCGGGATGTGCCGAGGAATCCGCGGGACATGTACTTGGCATGATTTTCTGCGATGCTCGCCGGGTCGTACCGGTAGTTCACCATGATGCCCGCCGACTGCTTTAGACCCCTGTCCGAGGTGTCCGCCAGCCAGTTGATGCGTTCGAGGCGGGCGCCGTTGGTCATGTGAAAATGCGTGACCGGGTCGAGCGCGTGCCCGTTTTTCTTTGTTCGGACGATGTACTGCGCGCAGAGCTTCATCACCGGATCCTTCAGCGCGCGCGCGAGTTTCTTGTCCTCCGGCCATGCGGAGCCCAGCAGCGCCAGCAGCCCGTCGTGCGCGCGGTTGTTGTTGGCGAGGTCCATGATTGCCGCAAGTTCGCGTTCCGTGAGAACGGCCTTCAGGATTTCGGACTGCGCGGGTTCGGCCAGCCAGGTCATGAACCCCGGAACCGGCGAAAGGGTGGCGTAATATTTCAGTCCGCGCAGTTCGGCGCTGAGTTTTTCCACGACTGTCTTGATCAGGAAATTGCCCAGCCGGATGCCGGCCAGGCCTTTCTGCGTGTTGGATATGGAATAGAAGATGGCGGTGTCCGCGTCCTCGGGCCGCAGGGGCAGGGCGCTTTCATCCAGGAGCTTCTGTATGTTGTCCGCCATGCCGTTGACGAGCGCGACCTCAACGAAGATCAGCGGCGTGTTGGGGAGCTTGCCGTGGAAAAATCCGAAGCAGCGGCGGTCGGAGTAGAGCCGGTGCTTCATGTCATCCCATGAACGGATCTGGTGGACGGCCTCGTATCCCATGAGTTTCTCCAGCAGCGATGCGGGGGAGTCCCATGTGATCTCCACCAGGTCCAGAAGCCCCACGTCGAACCAGGAAGCGAGCAGCGTCTTGAGGTCCTCGTCGAGCTTTTTCAGGGCTGCGTCTTTTCCCGCGAGAAGGAGCAGGTCGGCCCGCATGTTGATGAGAAAGCGGAATCCGTCCGGGAGCAGATTCAGCTGACGGAAAAGTTCCACGCGCGGGGGGATTAGGGCCGCGCGCATTTTGAGTTCGGCGTCCACGCGCTCTGCGTCCGATGCGCCGGCCATCTGCCGGGCGGCCTCCTCCACTTTGGAGCGGTCCGAATCAAACTCTGTGGCGAGGGTCTGGAAGAACTGGAGCTTCTCCGCGGCGTTCATCTCGAGATAGGCCATGCCCAGCTCGATGGCGCGCGCCTTGCCGGCAGGATCGCCATCGGGCGACTCAATGATGCCGGCGATGCGCTGCACGAGCTTCTCATCGCGCGCGGCTGCGCGGCTTTCGCGGCCTCTCAGGGTGGCCAGCGTCTGCCTCCAGATCTTGGCCGTGTAGTGATGTGCCGTGCTTTCCGCCGCCTGTTGTTTCGCGCTCATCTCTTTTTCTCCTGCGCAAAGCATACCATAAATCCGGGAAAAGCAATACCGCGCGCCGATGGACAGAAACCTGCAGGGCGAGTAGAATGTGAGCAGAGAGGAAGAGAATCGTGAATCATCACATCAGGAGAGCCGCGCGGATCTTGAGCGGGTGGACGTTTCTGCTGCTCGGTTTCGCCGGGCTTTTCCTGCCGCTTTTGCAGGGCATCCTTTTCCTTACCATCGGGGCTTTTCTCCTGGCGCCGTACGTCCGGTCGTTCCGCAAGCTGCAGTATCTTTTGTACAAGCGTTTCCCCCACGCGCGGGGTTTTGCAAAGCGGATGCGGGCAAAAGCCCGTCGCCGTTCAACCGGCTGAAGGCGTGCCGGGACAGGCGACCTTCAGGGTGTCGAGCAGCACATGCAGGTCAAAAGGCTTGATAAAAATATGGTCGCAGCCTGCCGCTTTTAATTGTTCGGCCAGATGCGGATCGGTGTCTCCGGTGATGACCGCCATCGGGATTTTACTTTTGCGGGCGGCCAGGCGTTCGGCCACTTCAAGCCCCGTCAATCCCGGCATGTGAATGTCAAGAATGAGAAAATCCACACCGCCTTCGTAAAGATGAAGGGCATTTATCTGCTGCAGGGCCAGATAGCCGTTTTCTGAAGTGGTAACCCGGTATCCCTCTTCGCGAAGGATATTGCACAGGCACAGACGCGTTCTCGGGTCATCTTCCGCAACCATAACATGTGCTTTTTCATCCGGCATAGAACCCCCCCCGCTTTCACCTGATTGAATACAGCATAAAGCGGGCCAAAAGGTGTTCCAGACATGAAAAAGACCGTTTGTTCAAACTTGACGAAGGCATAAAAGGGGATAAAGTGTCGCCGGTTTTTCGGGTCCGGCTTTATGGCTTATCAAAACATAGAAGAAATCTGCAGCATCGCGGAACTGGCGAGCCTGTTCGAGCGGAGCGGAAGCATCCGCGAGTTCCTGCAGACCTCGGTCAGCGTGATTGCCTATCACATGCGGGCCGCGGTCTGCTCGATCTACCTCTATGATGACAACAGGCAGAAGCTGGTAATACGGGCCAACCAGGGGCTGGATCCCTCGGTGGTCGGCAAGATTGAACTGGCGCCGGGCGAGGGGATCGTGGGCACGGCGTTCCGG
>ENA-UPTA01006259-UPTA01006259.1-activated-sludge-metagenome-genome-assembly--contig:-NODE-6259-length-10561-cov-4.680373_pt1 | contig 10561 bp, 8 predicted proteins | sample MGYA00238184_ERZ773361 | MGnify/ENA primary metagenome ERZ773361 (study PRJEB29100, sample SAMN05720205) | activated sludge metagenome | isolation source: anaerobic digester from wastewater...
CGCGCTTCCTCGCCACTCTCGTCAGCGTGCCGCTGCTCACCGCGGTGTTCATCTGTTTTTCGATCGTGGCAGGCTGGTTCCAGGCCGAATACCTCCTGGGCGTGGATCCGGGCTACTTCTGGGCCTCGCTGCAGTCCAGCGTGGACCTGAGGGAGGACTACGGCCAGGCCTTCGTGAAGGCCACGGTGTTCGGCGCGTTCTGCGCGCTGATCGCCACCCACGTCGGCTTCCACGCCAAACCGACCCCGGAAGGCACCTCGGTCGCCACCACCCAGGCGGTGGTATACGGCTCGCTGATGGTGCTGTTCCTCGACTTCCTGCTCAGCGCGACGCTGTACTGAGCGATCCACGGAGAATATGCATGGCCAGTCCCAAGACCGAGTGGAGCGTAGGCGCCTTCATCCTGATGGGCTTCGCCTGCGCCCTGGTGCTCGCGTTCGCCGCGACCAATTCCGCCGAGCGCATGGGCGGGGCGAGCTATCGGGTGACGGCGAACTTCACCAACGCCGGCGACCTCAAGGCGCGCGCGCCGGTGAAGATCGCCGGCGTGAAGGTGGGCGAGATCGAATCCATCGCGCTCGACCCCAACTTCGACGCCAGAGTCACCCTGCGCCTGTCGCGCGAGATCGGCGAACTGCCGGCCGATACCGGCGCTGCGATCTTCACCAGCGGCCTGCTGGGGGAACGCTATGTGGGCCTGTCTCCGGGCGGCGATCCCGAGCCGCTGCGCGACGGCGACGAGATCCTGCTGACCCAGCCGGCGGTGGTGCTGGAGCAGCTCATCGGCAAGTTCCTGTTCAACGCCGATTCCGCGCGCGGCGGCGATGCTTCCACTCCCGCGCCCGCGCGCTGACCTTCCCCCTTGCGAGTGTTCCCATGATCGTGCGACTGCTGCTTTCCCTTCTGCTGCTCGCCATCGCGGCCCCTGCGGCGCAGGCCGTCGAGCCGGCCGACCTGGTGGTCGAACGCACCCGCGCGGTGCTCGACGCCATCGCCACGCGGCGCGAGGAGTTCCGCGCCGATCCGGCCGCGCTGCGCGGATTCGTGAAGTCACAGCTCAACGACGTGATGGATCGCCCCTACGCCGCCCAGCTGGTGCTGGCGCGCCACGCGCGCGGTGCCAGCGTGCAGCAGATCCAGGACTTCGCCGAAGCGCTCACCGACAGCCTCCTGCGCCGCTACGCCGACGCACTGCTCGATGTGGATCCCGGCACCGAAGTGAAGATCGCCGCCACCACGCCGCTGCGCGACGGGCAGATGATGCGCGTCGCCAGCCGCATCGTGCGCCGCGCCGGCGAGCCGATCCAGGTGGACTACATGTTCCGCCGCAAGGGCGAGGATTGGCTGGTGTTCGACGTGATCGTCGAGGGCATTTCCTACGTGCAGACCTACCGCAACCAGTTCGACGAGCTGCTGCGCACGCGCAGTCTCGATGCGGTGATCGCCGACGTGCGCAGCGGCCAGATCGAGCTGAAGGACTGAGCATGGACGCGCGCCCGGCCACTCCATGCCCGCTCCCCGAGCGGCTTGCCCTGGACACGGTGGGCGCGCTCCATGCGCGCTGGCTGGGCAAGGAGGCGGACGTGGGCGCGCTCGATCTGGGTGCGGTTCGCCAGATCGACAGCGCCGGCGTGGCGCTGCTGCACTGGCTGCGCGAGCGCCAGCGAGCGCTCGGTTGCGTGCCCTCGGAGATTCGCGCCGACGCGGCGGGGCGCTACCGGGCGCTGTGCCGCGCGCATCGCCTGGACGACATGGCCGGAGAGTCCCCGTGATCGTCCTTCGATCCGCGCTGCTCGTTCCCCTGCTGCTGGCGCTGGCGGCCTGCGCCGCGAACGGTCCGCACCGGCCCGGAACCCCTGCCGATGCGGCGCCGCCCGCGGTCGAGACGCCCGAAGCGGCGCCGCGGGCGCGCTCGCCGCAGGATCCGTGGGAGCCGTTCAACCGCAGCATGTTCGCCGTAAACGACGCCATCGACCGCATCGCGCTGCGGCCGGTCGCCAAGGGATACGCTACCGTGACGCCGCGTCCGCTGCGCACCGGCATCGCCAACTTCTTCACCAATCTGCAGCAGCCAATCACCGGCATCAACCTGTTGCTGCAGGGCCACCCCGGGCAGGCCGGCAGCGCGCTGGGACGGTTTGCGCTGAACGCATTCCTTGGTCTGGGAGGGTTCCTCGATCCGGCCACGGACGTCGGCATCCCGCTGCGCGATCGCGGTTTCGGCCAGACGCTGGCGCAGTGGGGCTGGATGGACTCGCGCTATCTGGTGCTGCCGCTGTTCGGGCCGAGCACGCTGCGCGACGGCATCGGCAAGGGCGTCAATGCCACCGTCAGCCCGGTCACCTGGCTGGCGCGGCGGGAAGGCGCCGGTATCAGCCTGCTGTATGGTGTCGATGCGCGCGCCTCGGTGCTGCCGATGGAGTCGATGCTGGAGGGTGCGGCCGACCGCTACCTGCTGATCCGCGACGCCTATCTGCAGCGCCGCCGCTGCCAGATCGTCGACTGCAGCGGCGAGATGCCCGATTACCTGCTGCCGGACTACGAGTTCGAGATTCCGGATTTTGAATCACTGCGGAACTGAAGCATCGGTTCCGCACCCGACGGAGGTTTTCCCATGAGCCAGCACGAAGACGCGCCGGTAACCCAGGATCAGGCCGAACAGGCGGTACGCACCCTGCTGCGCTGGGCCGGGGACGACCCCGCGCGCGAGGGCCTGCTCGATACGCCCAAGCGCGTGGTCAAGGCCTACCGCGACTGGTTTTCCGGCTATGGCATCGACCCGGCCGAATACCTGCACCGCACCTTCGAGGAGGTGGCTGGCTACGACGCCATGGTGGTGCTGCGCAACATCCACTTCGAGAGCCACTGCGAGCACCACATGGCGCCGATCATCGGCCACGCCCACGTCGGCTATCTGCCCAACGGAAAGGTGGTGGGCATCAGCAAGCTGGCGCGAGTGGTGGAAGCCTACGCGCGGCGCTTCCAGGTGCAGGAAAAGCTCACCGCGCAGATCGCGCACTGCATCCAGGAGGTGCTCCAGCCGCGCGGCGTGGGCGTGGTGATCGAGGCTTCGCACGAATGCATGACCACGCGCGGGGTGCACAAGCGCGGCGTGGCCATGATCACCAGCCAGATGCTCGGCGATTTCCGCGAGGACGCGCGCACCCGGGCCGAATTCATGCAGCTGATCCGCGGCGCGCACGCCGAGTGAGAATGCGTCCGATCGGGTTCAGGCGCCGGACTGGCGCAGCAGCCGCAGCACCATCGTCACCACGCTGAACGCGCCGACCAGGAGCAGCGCCCAGAGCATCCACTGCCATGCGGTGGGCGAGCCGGAGGCGTCCGGTCGCGGCGCCAGCGCGGCTCCTCCGCCCAGCTCCGCGCCGCGACCCAGCCGGGCCTGGGTCGGCATCCAGTCGGCACCGCGCGCCTTGCGCGCCTGGAGCAGCACCGCATCGAGCGGAAAGACGCCGCGCTCGGCGCGCGCGCTGCCGGCCGCGAGCCGGAAAGGGGCTTCGCCCTGAGTGAGAAAGGCGATGCGGTCCGGTCGCCAGGACAGGGTCAGCGTGGGCGGGCGAACCTGCACCGGATCGGTCCGGATGCGCCACTGGCGGTCGCGCATCGGCGCGATCTCGAACGGCGCCGATTCGACCGCGCCGTCCTTGCCCTCGAGCCTGAACACCGCGCCGCGCGCACGTTCGCGCCACGGCAGGTCGCTGCGGGCGCGGCTCTCGATGATGAGATTGGCGGCGGCATTGCGCTCGCCCAGAGTGACGGTGAGCCGCTCGACCGGCAGCGGGCCGGTGCTCTGGTAGAGGAAACCGGCCAGTTTCGCTTCCGCGCGCCCGGCCAAATCGGCTTGGCTCAGTTCGCGCCGCACCGGATCGGGCGCCTGCTGACTGACCGCCCACACGCGCTGGATCGGCAGCGTGCCGCGCGCATCGTTACGCACCAGGCGCAGATAGGGCAGGTTGGTGTCGGTGAACTCGATGCGCCGGCGCTCCAGCCGCAGCCCGTTGTCGTTCAGCGCCACCAGCGACTGCCCGGACGCCAGCCGGGTCCAGGAGGAAAGGTCGCGGCTGCCGAAGACGTCCACCCGCGCGATCAGGCCCTCGGTGGCCGGCTCGAATTCGACCACGAGGGCGCGGCTGCGCGTCTTCAGGGCCGAGAGGTCGAGCAGGAACTCGCTCGACGGCGCGTCCGCGTCGGCCGCCTCGATCTCGGCTTCCAGCCGCTCCAGACGGCCGTCAGTGCGCTGCGATACCAGCAGGCGCAGGCGCTCGGAGGGCTGGCGGCCGCGGTCATCCGGGATGCGGAAGATCGCCACCTCGATCGGCGCGGCCGGCGCGGGTTTCGCCTGCCCGGCATGGGCCAGCACCTCGGACAGCAGCGCGGTGGGCACGGCCTCGTCGCGCGTATTGAACACCAGAAGATCCGCCAGGTCGTCGCGCCAGAGCCGGGCGTAGACCTCGGGCGTGAGTTCGACCTGCACCAGGTCCTCGTGCGGGGCCACGGTCAGCGGCCACTGCCAGGAAAAATCCGGCGGTGAAGGCGGCAGGTGGCGCAGCTCCTGCGCCGCGCCGGGCAGGGAGGCAAGCAGGAATGCGAGGAAAAAGCAGCGTGCGGTCATCGGTCGGCCTCCTGCCGGGAGATATTGCGCGGCGGAGTGGGCGCGATGCGCCCGACCAGCACCAGAAGCAGGCCCACCGCCATGAACGAGACGATGCCGGTGAGGTTGCCGACGTACTGCCGGTCCACCGCCACCAGCTTGAGCAGCACCACGCCCATGCCGATCGCGCCGGTCAGCCACAGGCTCCAGTGCCGGCGTCGCGAGCCCAGCACCCAGGCGGCGACGCCGAGGAGGCTCCAGAGCACGGTCAGCGTGGTCTGCGCGACACCGTGGTCGAGGATCCACGGGTTCCACGGCAGGCCGGAATAGATGTGCACCGCGCGCAGGCCCGCCAGGCTCAGGACCACGAACATCGCGCCGGCCGCCAGCGCCGGGGCGGGTTTGAACTTCCGCCGCAGCGCCAGCCGCGTGGCCAGCGCCACACCGAGCAGCTGCAGCAGTTCGGCCGGATTGAGCAGGGGCAGGTAGGGCAGCGGACGGGTGTCGCCGGAAAGCGCCAGCGACTGGACCCAGGCGGCGGCGAGCGCCACCCCCGCAAGGGCGAACCAGAACGGCGCGTAGGCGGGAAATTCGCGCGCCAGCGGAAACGCGCCCAGCGCCGGCAGGCGCCAGGTGGTCGCGGCAAGAAACAGCAGCGGCGCCAGCCCGAGCGCGAACACCCAGTCCTCGCCTAGCAGCGCGTGGCGCGCCTCCTGCACCAGCGCCACGCCGAAGACCAGGGCGAGGAGCCCCAGCAGCAGCAGGTGCGATGCGCCCAGTCCGCGCTGTCGCGGCGCGCGCAGCAGCGCCAGCGCGGTCAGCGCCGCGGCGGTCCAGGCCAGCCAGATTCCGGCCCGCGGCCAGCGCAGCGCCTGCTGCGCATCCGACAGATCGCACAGCACCGCCACCAGGCTCAGGCCCAGCGCCAACGGCACCTGCCAGCCCAGTCGCGGCCAGCGCAGCGCCCGGCGCAGTACCGACATCACCAGCAGGGTGAACGCGGCAAAGCCGATCCAGGACATCGGTTGCTCCATGCCCAGCGTCAGCTCGCCCCAACGGTGGCTGTGCTGGTTGAGTTCGCGCAGCCCGGCCAGATACCACCAGGCCGTGCCAATCAGTGTCCCCGGCCAGACGAGAAGGCGCCCGGCACCGGCGCGTTCGTACAGCCGGCTGGTTGCAAGGGCCGAGGCGCACAGCAGCAGGACGACCAGCGCATGGCCGTTGAGCCAGGGCCATTCGCCGGCAGCCGCATCCCAGCCCGAGTCGAACAGGCCGGCAAAATACGCCAGCGCGGCCAGCGCCTGCAGCGCCAGACCGGAGATCTGCGGCAGAACGCGCTGCTGCCGCAGCCCGAGCCAGACCAGCGCCACGCCTTCCAGCGCCCAGGTGATGGCAGTCGAGCGCGCGGAGAGCGCCAGCGGCACCGCGAGCGTGGCAAACCCGGCCGCCAGCGCGGCGAAGGATTGCCCCAGCAGGAGCAGTCCCGGCCTTCGGATCAGCCAGAATGCCAGCGCGGCGTAGAGTGCGGCCACCGCCATCGCGCTCCAGGCCAGCGCCATCGGCGCATCGTGCAGCATCGCCGCCTGCAGGCCGAAGGCGACCAGCGGCGTGCCGAACAGGATCGGCCCGTCCACCAGGCCGCGCAGCCGCCCCGGCGCGCGCAGCGCGTGCAGCACCGCGATGCCGACGTAGAAGCCGAAGAACAGGATCAGGAAGGGTTCGACCGTGGCGAAGTGCTCGGGCCGGTAGTAGCGCGCGCCCCAGCCCAGCCCGATCAGGAAGGTGAAGGTGAATCCGATCAGGTTGAGCGCGCGCCAGTGGCGCACCCAGGCGATCGCGAACACCGCGAGGTTGAGCACCGCGTAGTAGGAAAACAGCGCGACGTGGCTGCCGCCGCCGGTCGACAGCAGCACCGGGGCGAGATAGCCGCCGAGGAATCCCAGCACCGCCAGCGCCACCGCGTCCTGCAGCACCGCCAGCAGCGCCGCGCCGGCGACCAGCGCAAGCACCAGACCCATCGCCATGCCCGAGGGCACGAGGGCGTATAGGCGATACGCCGCGAAGGTGGTCAGCAGCAGGATGCCGATGCCTCCACCCTGCAGGCTCAGGCCGAACGCCGGTCGAACCTCGCGGTTGCGCCAGCCCCAGATCACCGCCGCCAACCCGCCGGCCGCCAGCATCGACAGGCGCAGCGGCAGGCTGACCTGCACCCAGCCGGCGTCGATCGAATACTTCAGCGCCGCCGCCACGCCGAACAGCAGTACCAGCATGCCGACCTTCACCGGCACGTTGCCGCCGAAGAACCACTCGCGCACGCGCCGTATGCCGCGCTCCAACGGCGAGGATCCGTGCGGGATCGTGGTCTGGAAATACTCGTTGGAAACGATCTGCGGCGGCGTTCTGGTCGCACCCACGCCGGCATCCGCTGCGGGCGCGGTGTGTCGTCCACCCATGGATGCACCGGAAGAATCGGGATCATCGTCGCCTGCAACGATGGACGGCGTTGGCGGCTCCGGGCCGCTCCCGACAGCCAGCGTGTGCACTGGTGCCGCTGCGGGCGGCGTTTGGGCAGCCGCAGGCTGTGGGATATCCACGGATCGCGGCGGCCCAGGCTCACCTGCATCGGGGCTTGGCGCCACCACCTCCTGCACCGCTGCCGGCGGCGTCGCCTTGGTACCGGCACTCTGGATCGACTGCAGCACGCGAACCCGCGCTTCCACTTCTTCCAGGTGCCGGCCCAGCGTGCGGATGCGGCCCCACTGCCAGCCCAGCAGCGTGCCGGCGGTCAGTCCCAGGAAGGCCGCGCTTGCGCTCCCGGCCATCGCACCCACCACCGCGCCAGCCAGCGCCAGGATCCAATGCATTGCACACCCGAAAGAGACGGGCGGCCGCATCGCCCGGGGGCATGAGTATGGCGCAAGCGCCTGCACGCGGCGCGCATTTGCATACCCGGAGAGGCGCTGACAGACTCGCCCGCTGCACGAGGGGCAGCAGGGCGGAAAATGCGTGCCGCACAAGTCCTGCGATCGAAAGGTCGCCGGCAGCGGATTCATTTGGCGCATGCGTTCCGTGCCGCACCGGGGCCGAGGGTGCGCTTGCATTTCGAACGATCGCTGCGGCCGCGGTCCTGCACTTCCACGGGGTATCCATGTCGATGCAAGTTTCCCTTCCAGTGGCACGCCTGGCGCTTGGCCTTGCGACCGCTCTTGCCTGCAGCGCAGCAATTGCGCAGGCCCCTTTGCTGATGCTCACGCCGGCACGCGATGCGGCGCCGGAGGTGATCGCCGAGGACTATCTGCGCCAGTCGGCGGCGGCGCGAGGCCTCGCCATCGCCGATCTGGAGTATGCCCACCAGGACAGCAGCTACGTCACCCGGCACAACGGGGTTTCGCACCAGTTCTTCCAGCAGCAGGTCGACGGCCTTCCGGTCACCCGCGCCATCGCGCAGGTCAACGTGCTGCCCGACGGGCGCGTGCTGAGCGCGACCAACGCCTTCCATGCCAATGCGCAGGCGCGCGCCTCGGCGCAGGAGCCGGCGCTCTCCTCCGCGCAGATGCTTGTGCGGGTCGCGGCGCACTTCGGCATCGACCGCTTCAACGTGCCGCTGCCGGAAAGTGCGCCGACCGGTCGCCAGCAGAGCGTGCGCTATCCGGGCGGCCTGCTGTCCGAGTCCCCGATCGACATGTCGCTGGTCTATGAGCCTGTCGGCGCCGAGCTGCGCCTGGCCTGGCGAGTGGTGGTGGACCGCTACCGCAGCCATCAGGAACACCTCGACCTGCGCTTCGACGCGCTGACCGGCGATCTGCTGGCGCAGGACAACTGGGTCAACGACCTGGACGAGCCGGACGCGGCATCGTCTGCCGCAACGGCGGCGTCCTACAGCGCCGAATACCGCGTCTTCGGCCTGGGTGTGGAAAGCCCCGGGCATCCGGGGGCCTCGCATGATCTCGCAACCAATCCTGCCGAAGCCAACGCCTCGCCCTCGGGTTGGAACGATACCCGCAGCAACCCGCCCGCCGGCGCGCCCGAGGCGCTGCACACCCGCGGCAACAACGTGCGCGCGCAGTGGGATCTGTCGGGCAGCAATACCGACGCAGATGCCAACCGCCCGCTCGGCGTCTGGGATGCCGGCAGCCAGACGCTGCGCTTCGATTTCCCCTGGGTCGAGAGCGAGGAGCCGGCCACCGCGACCAACCGCGTGGCCTCGGCGGTCAATCTCTTCTACTGGAACAACATCATCCACGACGTGCTCTGGCAGTACGGCTTCGATGAGCCTTCCGGCAACTTCCAGCAGAACAATTTCGGCCGCGGCGGGGCGGGCAACGACGCCGTGCGTGCCGACGCGCTCGATGGCTCGGGCACCAACAACGCCAACTTCTCCACCCCGGGCGACGGCAGCCCCGGCCGGATGCAGATGTTCCGCTGGACCTCGCCCGGCGGCCTCCAGGTTGCATCGCCCTACGTCGCCACCTACCAGTCCCCGGTTCCGGGCGACTGGGGTGGAAGCTTCACCTCGCTCAGCGGCGATGTGGTGCCGGTGCAAGGCCCGACCACCGGCCCGCTCGGTTGCGAAGGTCCCTATGCCAATGCCGCCGCGGTCAGCGGCAAGATCGCGCTGGTCAAGCGCGGTTCCTGCGAATTCGGCCTCAAGGCGCTGACGGCGCAGCAGAACGGCGCCATCGGCGTCATCATCTACAACAACGACGGCACCAATGCGGGCGCAGGCATGTCCGCCGGCAGCAGCGGCGGCAGCGTCACCATTCCGGTGATGGGACTTCTGGGCAATCAGGATGGCGATGCGCTCGCGACTGCGGCGGCCGGGGGGACGGTTTCGGTCACCATGGCCTCCAAGCTCTATCCCGACCGCGACAGCGATTTCGACGTCGGCATCATGACGCATGAATACGGCCACGGCGTTTCGAACCGCCTCACCGGCGGCACAGCCACCGGCTGCCTGTTCGGTGACGAGCAGGCCGGCGAGGGCTGGAGCGATTTCTACGGCCTGATGCTCTCCATGACGCCCGCCGTCTGCTCGGTTCCGCGTGGCGTGGGAACCTATCCCTCCTTCGAGGCGCCCGACGGACGCGGCATCCGGCGCTATCCCTACACGCCGGACATGGACGTCAACCCCTTCACCTTCGCGGATGTCTCCAACACCGCGCAGACGGTGCCGCACGGCGTCGGCTCGGTCTGGGCCACCATGCTCTGGGACATGAGCTGCAAGCTGATGGATCGTTACGGCTACGAAGCGGATGTCTACAGCGGCGACGGCGGCAACGGCCTGGCGATGCAGCTGGTGACCGATGGCCTCAAGCTGCAGGGCTGTGGCCCGACCTTCGTGATGGCTCGCAACGGCATCCTGGCGGCGGACGCCGCGATGGTGGCGGCCGATCCGGCCCATCTTTCGAACAAGTGCATCCTCTGGCACGCCTTTGCGCGTCGCGGCCTGGGCAATGCCGCCAGCAGCGGCAGCGTCAACAGCCGCACCGACCAGACCCCGGACTTCACCGTTCCGGCCGAATGCGCGAACTTCCAGGTGCAGGTGAACGTGACCGGTGCGGGCACGGTGAATCCGGCCGGCTCGCCGGTCAGCGCGGCCTACGAGGAGGTTCTGGGCTTCACGCTCACGCCGACCGGCGTGGGTGGCACGATCGTCTCGGCAGAAGGCTGCGAAGGCACGCTCACCGGCAACACCTTCACCACCCTTCCGATCGTGCGCAACTGCACCATCGAGGTGGTGTTCGACGACGAGCCGCTGCCGGAGGCGATCTTCGCGGATGGTTTCGAGGAGGCCGCTCCCTGAGCCGGGCGCGTTGGGTCCTGTTGAAAAAAAGAACGCCCCGGCCAGGCCGGGGCGTTCTTGTTCCGGTGTCCTCCGATCGTGGAGTTACCAGCTGTAGGCAGCGCGCGCGTAGTAGTAGCGCCCGTTGAATCCGAACGGCGACTGCAGGC
>ENA-UPTA01006261-UPTA01006261.1-activated-sludge-metagenome-genome-assembly--contig:-NODE-6261-length-10557-cov-6.410779_pt1 | contig 10557 bp, 4 predicted proteins | sample MGYA00238184_ERZ773361 | MGnify/ENA primary metagenome ERZ773361 (study PRJEB29100, sample SAMN05720205) | activated sludge metagenome | isolation source: anaerobic digester from wastewater...
TTGGGCGGGAACTCGTTCATCATGACGCCGCCGTTCTCGCCGTCGGCGATCTGGGTGACCAGCGAGGGCACGGAGACGGAAAAAAGCAGATCGGGCCTACTTTGAAGGGGAAGAACCTCTGTCTTCGATTTTTCCCCCTCAAACCCCGGTCGCGCGTCCATGGATTCGCTCTGTCCATTCTTCCACGAAATCGAGCCAGGAGATTTCGTTGAAGAATATAGGCCCGATCTGGCTTTTTCCGATCCGAGGCCCAGTTCGACCCGGCCCAGTCCCATCGCCTCGAAGTACGGCTGCATCTGGCCGACGAGCTTCGTGTCGCTGCCCTGTGTCTTGACGATCGCCGTAATCGAGAGCGTCTGGCCCTGCGAGTTGCGGGCGACGAGCTTGTGCGGACGGTGCGGGTATTTGAGGGAGTGGCCGTCCTCGACGTGCTCGACCGAATGCTCCTGAACGAGCACCCAGCGATAGCCGTTGTCCTTGAGCGTTCGGACGAATTCGTAGAATACGTCCGGATGGTTCGGGAGGGCCATTTCCGCCGGCGAGAATCCCTGCACGCGGGCGAGGGCCTCCGCGCCGAAAAGGGCCGCGAAGAAGTGCCGCCAAGCCTGAACGTGAAGCCGGAAGTCCTGGATGGGGGTCGAGGGCGCGACCGCATGGCCCCAGGGGCAACCGAGCCACTCGACGCAGTGGCGGTATCGCGGATCGGACGTGATCAGCCGGAGGTTCTCGAAGACGTCGTCCAGGCCCATCGCGTACAGGCCGTGCAACAGGGTACCCGAATAGTCGAGCATTACGCGAGGTTGCCTGCCTTCCGCCACAAGTTGGGGGATGAACTCCCCCATCCGCTTATAGCACCAGTGAAAGACCCCCGCGTTGTGATTGTCGCCCACGTTCGGGTGGTCCATCATGTGCTTGAGGTTGCTGACGATCGGGGCGTGCCCAAGCTCCTGATCCGGGTCGGGGATCAACGGCTGATGCATGTGCAGCGCGATGGCGTAGGCGCTCTTGACGGGCGCCCAATCGATTCGGGGGCGGCAGTGGGCTCGTGGCACCGCGGACACCGCCTCAGCGATGAGCGTCTCTGAGCCACAGAGGTTCGGCAGACTGTCCACATATGCGGGTAAGTTCATGGGGACGGATACTACTCCAGGCCCAGCTCATGTTTCAACTGTTTTTCTGCCTCCCGCCAGTTTCGTTCGTCTTCCCCGTGCGGGCATCCTCGCTCCTGCCAGATTCGTCTCGCCCGCTCGGCCACCTGGTCGTGCGTAAGGGTCCGCGTGGGTGCCGTACTCAGCTTGTCGTCCTGTGTCCGGACAGACTCTGTCTGCCGTCCAGACTCCGCACCCACAGGCCCCTGCTCGCTGACTGATTTCCTCGCGGATTGGCCGCGTTTGGCTCCACCGGTCGTTTTACGAGGTTCTTTCCTCGCCATAATCTGCTCCACAGCGAAGTAGTTCTATGATGCCTGGCGACGGCGCTGCCGCCACTTCACGATCAGGCCCCCTGCGAACGGCAAGACCCCGTCGTTCAGAAGAAATCGTCCGGATGGAGCCCCGTCTTTCGTGACGGCACGTTGCACCACGGAATCCAGGCACATATGATACGCATGACCGTCCAAGGACGGATCGCATACGGATCACTTTGCCAAGGGTATCGCCATGAGAAAACCGCTGGATCGTTCAGTCCCAAGAACGCTCGTTACCGCTATCCTGGCCGTGACAAGCCTTCTGCCAATCCGCAATGCCGGCGCCGCCGAGGACATCCAGGCCGGTGGGAAAGCCTTTCTGATCGTGCATGCAGCGGAGAAATCGCAGTACCCTGTTCCCCGCTACCTCACCGGCAAGTTCTGCGAGCACCTGTACTTCAATATCACCAACGGCATGGAGGCTCAAATCCTGAAAAACCCGACCTTCTCGGACTATCCCTTCTCGACCGGGCAACTCTCGCCGGATGGAATCGCGACGTTTCTCTACGCAAGAGACGATATCGCCCGGGCGATTCGCAACGACGCCGGCCGCTGGGGCTGGCCCCAGTCGGAGGTTGAGAACCTCGTGAAGTCCAGGAACGAGGCCGTGGCCTGCTGGTGGGCCAAGCTGGGACCCGTCGAGGCGAGTCCGGACACCGGGCCCTGTGGCGGACGGGCACAGCGGATCGCCGCCCATGAGGCAGGCCAGGGCATTCAGCAATGGACATGGCTGCCCCTGCACCGGGTCAGGGAATACGACATGACGATCTGGGTGCGTTCGCCGGACCTGCAGTCCCTGACCGTGACCTTGTTCGGGCCGGATGGCGGCAAGTGCGCGGAAGCGCCGGTCTCGCTGGTCGGGAATCCGTGGCAGCGATTCGACGCAAGGCTCGAACTGGCCGCGGATCTGCCTGTGGACAAGGCATACCGGTTCACAGTCACTGCCGATGGACCCGGCCAGTTCGTCGTTGACCGCGTCGTGCTCTACCCGGCCGATCACGTCAAACGCGCCGATCCCGACGTGATTCGGTTCCTGCGGGAGTCCCGCCTGCCGCTCCTTCGCTGGCCGGGCGGCAATTTCGTGAGCGGCTATCACTGGCGAAACGGCGTCGGTCCCATCGAACAGCGGCCCACCCTGCCGAACTACGCCTGGGGCCAGCAGGAGAACAACTTCTTCGGGACCGATGAGTTCATCGCGTTCTGCCGGGCGGTGGGCTGCGACCCGATGATCTGTATCAACGGCGGCGACGGCACCCCCGAAGAAGCGGCCCAATGGGTCGAGTACTGCAATGGCGGGCCCGATACGCCGATGGGCAGGTTGCGGGCCGCCAACGGGAACTCGAAGCCCTTCAACATACGGCACTGGGAAATCGGCAACGAACTCTGGGGAAGCTGGCAGTACCACTGGACGACGGCGGAGGGTTACGTGGATCGATACCGCCGATTCGTGAAGGCCATGCTCGCGGCCGATCCCACGATCGAAATCTACGCTTGCGGGGCGCCGGTGCTTTGGGGAAAGCGATGGAACGATACGCTGATCGCCGGGACGTCCGACATGTTGAAGGCCACGACGGACCATCCCCTCATCGGCGGGAACGTCCCCACAACCACGGACCCGCTGGACGTGTTTCGGGACTTCATGGCGGTGCCGGAGGTGCTGGAGCAACGATGGGCCGCCTTGCAGGACGAGATGAAGGCCGCTGGGATCGATGACCCGCACTTGGCGATTACGGAACTCCAGATGTTCGCCCATCTCGATCGATCCTCGGCGGATGCGCCGCGACGGCTGACGCGAGGGAACCTCGTGAACCCCGCCACCCAGGCGGAGGCGCTATACGATGTGCTGATCTATCACTCCGCAGTCCGGCTGGCGCCCTTCGTAACGATGGTGACGCACTCGGCGACGGTCAACCACGGCGGCGGACTGCGCAAAGAACGTGAACGCGTGTACGCGAACCCATGCCACTATGCTCAGTCGATGTTCGCCGTGTTGGCGGAGGCCGCCCCGGTAGAGACCGATCTGACCTGCTCGGCCAAGAAAGCGCCATTGGTTCTGCCCGAATTGCGAAATGCCGAGAAGGACTGGACCTACAAGACCGTCGATGTCGTAGCCGCCCGGGCGGCTGACGGCAGTATCCTGGTATCCATCGTGCACAAGAGGGCCGAGGAGCCTACGGATATGGAGATTGTGCTGAAGGACTTCGAATCGGGCGGCGATGCGGAAATCCAAACCCTCGTGGCAGCCGTGCCCTGGGCCGTCAATACGCTTGAAGCCCCGGAGGCAATCAAACCGCTCGCGCGCGCGCAGGAGTTGAGCAACGGAGGACTATCCCTTCGATTGCCGCCGTACAGCTACACGCTTGTGCGAATTCCACGGTAGGCTCCGGAATCGGGCTCGTTCGATTCAGACCTCGGAACGGGTGAGATCCTCGATGTCGAGAGATAGCGGATCGGTCGTCCGTCGCATCAGTTCGATGCCCCGGCCAAACGTGCAGACCCGGCGGATCTCCTCCATGCTCGTGATACCCAGGGCCACCTTCTCCAGGCCGTCCTGGGCCATCGAACGCGTGCCCTTCTTGCGGAGACAATCGGTGATCTCGCGGTGATGGGCACCGGAGCGAATGAATGTTGCGACCTCGTCATCGATCCCGGCGACTTCGAAGACGCCGGTCCGGCCTCTGTAGCCGTAGGAGTGACACTCAGGGCAGCCCACGGGCTGCATGAGGTTCTCCGGGATCTCCATGGCAAACTGGCTGAACAATTCCCTGTCCCCGTCGCCCGGTTCACGCGGCTGCGTGCAATCCGGACACAGACGCCGAATCAGGTTCTGGGCGATGATCAGCCGTAGTGAACTGCCAATGACGTGATAGGGTACGCCGAGATAGTGAATCGCATCGATCGCGCCCGCAGCGTCCTGGGCATGGATCGTCGCCAGGACCAGCCGGCCGGACAGCGCCGCACGGGCCGCCACCATCGCGGAGTCCGCATCCCGGATCTCGCCAACGAGGATCAAATCGGGGTCCATGCGGAGTATCGTCCGCAGCCCCTCGTACATCGTCAGCCCATGCTGTTCATCGACCTCGATCTGCTGGACATAGGGCAGCCTGAATTCGACCGGGTCCTCGATGGAGTACGTGGTCGTGGTCCGCAGGTCCATCAGCGAGGCCAGCGAGTACATCGTGGTGGTCTTGCCCGAGCCGGTGGCCCCCGTGATCAGAACCAGGCCACTGAGCGAGCCGACCGCCGCAGCGACTTTCTCCTGGTCCACGGCATGGAACCCGATGCCGGAGATATCCCACTGATTTCGGGGCACGCTCAACAGTCTCAGGTGCGCGGATTCACGGTCTCGCACGGGGGTGAGCGTCACGCGGACTTCCCATCGCGTGTCACCATCGGGCCAGACAAGCTGGCCTTCGGTCGGAATGAACGAGCGGACGAAGTTCAGGCCGGAGGCGGTCTTCAACTGATTCAGCAGCTTGCGGCCTTCCGTCGCCGACAACATCAGCTTCGGATGAACGATCCCATCGACGCGGTGAAGCACGCGCAGTCCCTCGGCCACGCAATGCAGATGCACATCCGTCGCTTTCTCCACGATCGCATTCCAGATGCATGTTCTCAGCGGATCGGGGTAGGATGCGATGATGCCTTCGCCGAATCGAGTGGGGCATTCTTGTGTCGCCGTGGTCATGCCGGAAGCTCCTTCACGCGTCGTCCGTCGTGCGTCGCGCGTGAGCCCTCGCGACACAGGACGCATCCCCTACGACGCAACAGGATCCGTCCCGAGGCCTATCTCGGCAAATTGAAGAGGCGGCTTAATGCAATTCCAGAGCGAATCAGAGGATATGGGACGGATAGGACACACAGGACGCAGAGAATCCGTTCCGTCGCCCAGCAGGATCCGCGTGTCCTACAGGTCCCATTCGTCCCATAAGACCTATCGTCCCATCGGCTGCGGCTCCGGCTCGATGCGGATTGCCTCGCCCCCACGGGCCGGCAGGGCCACTTTGAGCACAGTGTCCCGGCCAACGGCAAGTCGGTCGATCCGGACGTGGGTCCGCGTAGGGACAGCCGGGTCATCCCTGTAGATATGTGCGGTGTACCGCCGGCTCGCCTCCAGGAAATCCAGCGGCACATCGAACACACGCGGCTGCTCGGCATTCATGCAGCCGATGAACCACTGTTCGCCCTTGCGGCGGGCGGCCACAGCGTACTCCCCGATCCGGCCGTGAATCACCTTCGTATCGTCCCACGTGGTCGGCAGATGGTTGTAGAACTCCAGTTCCGGCGTGTTCTCGATCGCCGCCGGCCGGTCGTACCAGAACAGAAACTGCCACGGACTGAAGAGCACCACCGGCTTGGCCAATTGATAGGCATACGTCGAATTCTGCACCACGCGAGGATCGTTCCAGCACACGGTGTTGTCCGCCTGCCCCGCGATCATGCGGGTGAAGGCGTAGATGAGCGTCTGCTCGTTCGTCGGCTTGGCCTCATCCCCGCGAATCCCCTCGACGGTCATCAGGTTCGGATACGTCCGGCTGTAACCCGTCATCCGGTACTCGTCGTGCACGTCCACCATGAACTCGTACTCGGCGCATCTGCGAATCGCCTCGTGCAGCCAGCGAGTCCACTGCTGCGAACCCACGTTGACGAACCCGAACTTGATCCCCTTGATGCCCCACTTCCGGTAGAGCGGCAATAGTTCATCAAGCTGCTTCTCCAACGCCAAGTGATTCACATAGACGATGATCCCGATGCCATGCTCGTCCGCATAGCGGATCACTTCGTGCAGATCGAGCGGCCCCTTGCTGCGCTTCGGGTCGAGAGTCACCGTCGTGGCGTCGGAATTCGGATCGTATTCGTGGCCGTACCACCCCGCATCGTACTCCACGTATTGAAGCCCTCGCTGGACGGCGAAGTCCACGCAGGCCTTGCCCCCGGCGGTCGATAGCGACACCTCGCGGATCACCTTGCCCGGCTTGATCCAGGACGTATCCGCGATCGCGCAGGGCTCGTTGAGGTTCAGAATGATCGTGTTGTTCTCGAGCAGTCGCCCCGGACTCTCCGCCACCATGACGACACGCCAGGGTGTCGTCAACGGCAGCGACGACACGACGTCGCCGTCCAGCTTGCCCTCCAGGCCGTATGGCGCCCCCTGGAGCGGCGCGAACTTCATCCGGGCATAATCGACCAGTCGTGCTTCCGCGAGCGCAGCGTAGACATCCCCCGCAATCTGCACGACCAGCGGCCGCTCACAACCCGCCCTGACTTCGTTCAGGGTCACCTTTTGATATAGCCCCTGTGCCGAGTAGGTTGCCCAGATCGGGTGGTCGGCGAGGAACCGAAACTCGGAGATCTCCCGTTCGATATGGCCCTTCTCCATCCCAGGCTGCCTCGGGAGCGTGTAGCGGAATGCGATGCCCTCGTCATAGGCCCGAAATGTCACGGACAACGTGCGGTCCGGCATCCCCGCCTTGTGCAGTTCCAGGACGACCTCGCTGTAACGGTCGCGAATCTCGGCCCGTTCGCCACAGACCGGCTTCCACGTGGAATCATGGTCACCGGCCTTCTGCCCGGCGAGGGTCAGTCCTTCACTCAGGATGATGCCCTCCAGATCGAGTCCCAGCCGGGATTCTGCGATGACGGGCCGACCCTTGAAATCGACGCGATAGCACGGACAGTTCGTTGCGTCCCCGAAGTCCTTGACCGCAAATGTCGCGACGAGATTGCCGCCCGGGGACTTGATCTCGACGGCGGCACGAGCCATTCTGGTTCCCATGACGGTCAAAACGATCAGGGCGACGTTCAGGCGGCTTCTCATATCCGATTCCTTCTGTGGATGCTCCTATTCAATTCGAAGCGTCCATCTTACGATCATCGACACGCAGCCACAAGGCAGGTATGATGACGTCGTAACCACGGAACCACCATAATAGGGAGTCCAAACCAATGGCAAAGACAACTGCTGCAACCCCGAAACGCCGCCTGTTCGCGCGACTTCTACCGATCGTGCTGTGCGTAACGAGCCTTGCCTCGTCCAAGGCAGCCGAGACACAGACTGACTACGGGAGCCCCGCCGTCGAAGTCACGGAGCAAGCAGGCGCCTGGACCATTCAAGGGACAAAGACCAGCGTAGAGCTGAATCCGGCCACTCTGCAAATGACGATCCGGTCCAGTGACTCCACATGGTCCACCGTCGCTTCGTCCACCGGGGACCTCGTCGTGGAGACCGCCGGCAAGAGTCTCGCCCTTCGTCTGGCCGATGCGAGCCAACGCACGGTCTCGGCCTATCGGACAGGCTTCAAGACCGGCGTGAAGGTGGTGCTGGCCGGTTTCCGCCAGGAGGGAGCAGACATCGACGTGGGGATCACTCTCTTTGTCTGCCTGGAAGGGTCGGAGCAGGACCTTGTCTGCGAGCTGATCGCCCGCGAAGGCGGCACACGGGTCATGGAGTGCTCGTGGCCCCCCGCGCAGGCCGAGGACGCGTTCGACGCCACTGTGGTCCCCTTCATGCAAGGCATGCTCCTGCCGAAGAGCTGGCCCAAGCAGGTGTGGCTGTACGACACACTGTCCTATGGCCGGGGATTGTACATGCCCTGGTGGGGACACCAGAAGGGCGATGCCGCGATGATGGTCATTCTGGAGACGCCGGAAGATGGCGGTTGCCGGTTTGAGCACCCGCTGGGCGGTCCCACGCGGATGCAGCTTCGATGGGTCCATTCGCTCGGCGAGCTGCGGTATCCCCGCCGGGTCCGGCTGTGCTTCTTCACCAAGGGCAACTATGTCACCATGGCCAAGCGATACCGCCGGTATATGCAGGAGACAGGGCACTTCGTCTCACTCCGGGAGAAGGTCGCCCGCAATCCACTGGTCGGCCGGCTCATCGGGTCTCCGGTCGTGCACACATGGATTCTCTCGCATATCGAGCCGGCATCGCAGTACTACAACAAGGACGATCCGGCGAAGAACCACCAGTACGTCACGTTCGACGAGCGGGCCGAACAGTTTCGCCGTTTGGCCGAGAGGGGCGTCGATCGCGCCTACGTCCACCTCGACGGCTGGGGCTTCCGGGGCTACGACAATCTGCACCCGGACGTCATTCCGCCCTGCCCGGAGGCCGGGGGTTGGCAGGGAATGAAGCGCCTGGCCGAGACCTGCGACGAACTGGGCTATATCTTCGCGATCCACGATCAGTATCGCGATTACTACCTCGATGCAAAGTCCTACGATCCGAACCACACGATCCTGGACCGCGAGGGCCAGCGCCCGCTCTATGGCCTCTGGTACGGCGGCAAACAGTCGATTCTCTGTTCGAGGCTTGCCTTCGGCCACGTCCGTAAGAACTACTCGTGGCTGCTGGATCACGGCATCAAGATGCGGGGCGCTTATCTCGACGTGTTCGCCGTCGTGCCCCCCGACGAATGCTATAACCCCGATCACCCGGCCACCCGGGCCGATTGTCTTGTGTATCGCGGGATGTGCATGGACTTCATCCGGTCCAGGGGCGGGGTCGTCAGCTCCGAGGAACCGGCGGACTGGTCCGTCTCCCATCTCGACCTGGTTCATCACGGTCCCTATCCCCTCCTGCCCGATCCGGGCCACGGTCCGGCCACGGGAATCCCCGTCCCCCTGTTCAACCTGGTTTACCATGACGCCCTGCTGCTGCCCTGGTCCCTGAGCAAGGGCGCCTGGGGCATCCCCCAGACCGATCTCGGCTACCTGCACGGCTTGGCCAACGCGGGCATGCCCTACTTGTCGCCGGAGCCGGACGACGAAGAGTTGGAGCAGGTCCGCACGATGTGCGCCTTGAACCAGCGAGTCGGATTGCTGGAGATGACAAACCACGAGTTCCTCGACGATTCGTTCCGAAAGCAGCGGACTTCATTTGCCGACGGCACGACCGTTACCGTCGATTTCGACGAGAACACGTTCGAGATCGCTCCGAAACTGGCCGCAACCGGCAACCTCCGCACGATGAAGTACACGCCGCGCTCCGCCGATGCCGCCGCAACGTGGCAGAAGATCGTGAGATCCAAATTGTCGTCGCGACTGAAGATCGACGATTTGATCCGGACCAAGGCCGAGAACCCACTGAACCCGCAGAAGCTGTCCTCCAATTTGAGGGACGGCTACACCGTGGAGGAATTCGAGATCAACTCGACGCCCGGCAGGCGCATCCGGATTATCGTCACAAAGCCGAGTCCGCACGAGGGCTCCTGCCCCGCCGCGGTTTGCATCGGCGGCCACGGCAGCGACCTGTACAGCCCATATGGCGAAGAAACGACCGCCAGGAATCCCGAGAAGGCCAAGGTGGACGCCAAGTACTACCGGAAGTTTGGCACTGCACTGGCCAAGAGCGGCTACGTAACGATCTCCACTCTGGTGAGCCAGCATGAGGTGCAGGAGGAGGGCCGGCTGCTCATGGGCGAGCGACTCTGGGACCTGATGCGATGCGTCGACTATCTCCAGTCGCTTGCCCAGGTGGACACGTCGCGAATCGGCTGTGCGGGTCTGTCGCTGGGCGGCGAGATGGCCATGTGGCTCGGCGCAATGGACGAGCGGATTGCCGCAACGGTCAGTGCGGGTTTTCTCACCACGATGGACCACATGGAGCGGGACCACTGTATGTGCTGGAAGTTCGACGGGCTCAGGGAACTGGTGGACTACGCCGACATCTACTCACTGACTGCTCCCCGGCCCCTGCAATGCCAGAATGGCCTGCGGGAGCCCGTCAGCCAGTTCTACGTCCCGCTTGCCCGCGAAGCGATGAAGGAAATACGCCCCATCTACGATGACATGGGCAAGCCGGAGAACATCGTGCTCGACGTACACGGTGAAGGGCACGTCATCGATCTTCCCGCCTTGCTCTTCTTCCTGGACAAGCACCTGCACCGGCCCGCCCAGGTGACGGCACCCTCGTCTTGAGCCCGCCCGCTGAGGTGGCAGAAATACCGAGGCCCGCGTCGGATGGACGCGGGCCTCGTTTCATATGACTGTTCCGGCGACCCCCACACAAAGCGAGGGGGCCACCGTGCGGGCTGTCAGTACGGTTTGGCGAACGGCTCCGTCCGACCGGCCAGCGATGCGAGCTCTTC
>ENA-UPTA01006263-UPTA01006263.1-activated-sludge-metagenome-genome-assembly--contig:-NODE-6263-length-10555-cov-9.113143_pt1 | contig 10555 bp, 10 predicted proteins | sample MGYA00238184_ERZ773361 | MGnify/ENA primary metagenome ERZ773361 (study PRJEB29100, sample SAMN05720205) | activated sludge metagenome | isolation source: anaerobic digester from wastewater...
ACCGCAACTTCCAGGGCTACAGCACGCAGCCGGATTGCGACCTGATCGGCCTGGGCGTGTCCGCCATCGGCAAGGTGGGGGCCACCTACAGCCAGAACGCCAAGTCGCTGGAGGAATACCAGGACCTGCTCGACCACGGGCATCTGCCGGTGGTGCGTGGCTTGGCGGTGTCGCGCGACGACCTGCTTCGCCGCGCCGTCATCATGGCGTTGATGTGCCAGGGCGAGGTGTTGTTCGAGTCGATCGAGCTGGCGCACCTCATCGACTTCCGCGATTACTTCGCCGCTGAGCTGGAAGCTTTGCGCGCCATGGAGGGCCAGGGCCTGGTCAAGCTGAGCGATACCGGCATCCAGGTCACGGCCCTGGGCTGGTTCTTTGTGCGCGGCGTGGCCATGATGTTCGACAAGTACCTGCAGGCCGACCGCACGCGCGCCCGCTTCTCCAAGATCATCTGATGTCGCGCCGCGCCACAGGGGCAAGGCTTCGATGACAGAATGACGGCGAGCCTTTGTCGGCTCGCCTCTGGTTTTGCGTATCCACTGACTGCATGCAAGCTTCTCTTGCCGTGACCGCCCTTGTCATGGGCCTGGCGGGCGGCCCCCACTGTATCGCCATGTGTGGCGCGGCCTGCGCCGGCATCGGGCAGGCGGCGGCGCCGCGCGGTACGCAGGCCATCGGGATGTTCCAGGTGGGGCGCGTGGCGGGTTACGCCGCGCTGGGCGCGGTGGCCTCGGCCACCATGCAGGGGCTGGGCTGGCTGACGGTGCAGTCCGCCGCATTGCGGCCGCTGTGGACCATGGTTCATGTCGCGGCCATCATGCTTGGCTTGTTGCTGCTGATCCAGGCGCGTCAACCCGCGTGGCTGGAAACCGGCGCGCGCCGCGTGTGGGCCAGGGTGCGCTCGGCAACGCAGTCGATGGGCCTGGTGGCGCCGCTTGGCCTGGGCGTGGCCTGGGCCTTGTTGCCGTGCGGGCTGCTGTATTCGGCCGTGATGGTTGCGGCGCTGGCGGGCAGCGTGCCCGGCGGCGCGGCCGTCATGGCGCTGTTCGCGCTGGGGTCGGGCGTATCGCTGTGGGCCGGCCCGTGGCTGCTACTGAAGCTGGGCAACCGCACAGACAGGCCGTGGGGCATGCGCCTGGCGGGTCTGGCACTGCTGCTGACCGCCGGCTGGGGCTTGTGGATGGGCCTGGTGCACGATCAGGCGCCCTGGTGTGTCGTGCCGCGCTGACTGAGCGCGCTGGCGCACGTCCTGCCCACGGCTGTGGCCATCAACCCGCCAGCGCCGACAGCCCCTTGTTCAGCATGTAGACCGACAGCACAGCCAGCACGACCGCAAAGGCGCGCTTGAGCTTCTTGACCGGCAGCGTGTGCGCGGCCTTGGCGCCCACCGGTGCCATCAGCACGCTGCAGCACGCGATGACCACCAGCGCAGGCAGCCACAGATAACCGAACGAATAGGGCGGCGTGTCGGCCAGCCCTTGCCCCGCGACGACGTAGCCCGCCACGTTGGCCAGCGCAATCGGAAAGCCCAGCGCAGCGCTGGTAGCCACCGCGTTGTGGATGGCGACGTTGCACCAGGTCATGAAGGGCACGCTGACGAAGCCGCCCCCGGCACCCACCAGCCCCGAAAGAAAGCCGATGACGCCGCCCGCGCCCAGCAACCCCGGCGTGCCTGGCAGTTGGCGCGTGGGCGCGGGCTTCTTGTCCAGGTACATCTGGACGGCCGAAAACGCGACGAAGCCGCCGAACACGAAATAGAGCAGGGCGCCTTTCAGCAGCGCGAACACCCCCACGCTGGCCAGCATCGCGCCCAGCACGATGCCCGGGGCCAGCTTCTTGACGATGTCCCAGCGCACCGCGCCCTTCTTGTGGTGGGCCCGCACGCTGCTGATCGACGTGAAGATGATGGTGGCCATCGACGTCGCAATCGCCATCTTCACCGCCAGCCCCGGCGCGACACCGCGCGCACCCAGCATGGTCGAGATGAACGGCACCATGATCATGCCCCCCCCAATGCCCAGCAAGCCCGCCAGAAAGCCGGTGGCCAGCCCCAGCAGGGCGAGTTCGATGATCAGCACGGGTTCGATGGGCATGAGCGGGACTGCAGCGCGTAGGAAGTCAATGAATCAGAAGGCCGCGGAGCAGGCCACGCAAGTGGCGCCGTGGCCGGGCTTGCACCGGCCACTGGCGTCGTCCCCCCGTACGACAGGGGGGAAGGCGCGCCAGCGCCTCAGGGGGGAACGCCGAATAAGTTGTCTGCGAATGCCACCGGACCGTCATCCTGAACGCAGGGGTTCAGGTGGGCGAGGTCAGACTGGTCTTGGGATCATCTGACGCGAGACGTTCACGCCGACCAGACAATGTTCCAAGCCCTTGCTCATACGAGCATTGGTTCAAGGAAATATAAAGCCCGGCATGCATCGCAGACGAGGCGGATTTTACCCCCCTGAGCCGCTGACGCGGCTTCCCCCCTTGCTGCGCGGGGGGACGCAGCCAGCGGCCTGGCCAAGCCAGCGCCGCGGCTACCCACAACACTCCTTCGCCGGTGGCGAAGTCGGAAGAGGGGAGGCGGGTGCGGTGTGCCGCTGTAGCTGTTGGGGATCCGCAGCCTGACAACCCGTTTATTTCTGCTGCTCGCAATTCTTCGCTCGCGGCGAAGTCAATGGGCTAAAGGGTTTTGGCGATGTCCCCTCCCGCTGGGAGACGGTTGGTAGTGAGGACCCGCCCCGCCCGACTACAGCAGTTGCCCGTCGTCGCCCAGCGCCTGGTCAAGCCGGCCCAGCAGCGCGCCCAGGGTGGCCTGTTCGGCCACGCTCAGGGCGGGGGCGTTGGTCGCCTCCTGCGCGGGGGTGGCGGCCCGGGCGGGTTCACCCAGTTCGAAGGCCAGGTTCAGCGCGGCCAGCACGGCGATGCGGTCGCGCGCCTTGATCTTGCCGGCGTCGCGGATGCGGCACATGGCGGCGTCGACGCGTTGCACGGCAGCGTGCAGGCGATCCTCGCCGCCGTCGGGCGCGCCCAGCAGATAGGCCTGGCCCATGATCTTGACTTCGACCTGCTTCATGGCGCTGCACGCTCCTGATCGTCGGCGGGGGGTGGCGAGGGGGGCTCGGCCGCTGTCGCCGCGGACGCGCCGGGCAGGCGGTCGATCAGCGAATCGATGCGCGCGCGCGCCGCCATCAGCCGCGACCGGAGGTTGTCGCGGTCGTGGGTCAGCGCCTGCAACTGCTGCGCCAGCAACTCGTTGGTGCGGCGCAGTTCGTCGTGTCGCACGAGCAGGCGCTCGACGCGTTCGGCAATCTGTTCGATCAAGGGAGCTTGGGTCATGGCACGGCAAAGGCAGGCAGGCTGACCGATTGTAGGTCGCTGGCGCAAGCCCGCGCCGTACAATGCCGGCTGTTGGTGCTCGCGCGCTGCGAATCACGCGGCCGCAGTTCAACGGGAAGCAGGGGGATGGCCCGGCCCACGGCCATGCCATCTAACCTGCGCTGCCCCCGCAACGGTAAGCGGACGGTGTCACGGCTCCAGCAGTCGCGGCCCGGCTCTCCCTCTCACCGCCACTGGCAACGCGCCTCGTTTCGAGGCTCGGCGCCGGGAAGGCAAGGGAACTTCCGCCAGCCCGGATACCGGCCAACGAGGAGGACCGCGTCCTGCGCCTTGAAGAAGGTGCCGCGCGGGCCGTTATCGCCCCAGACGCTGGCGGGGAAGCCGGCAGGGGTACGTACCACTGTTTCCCGTCATGTCCCTTCGTTCGCCATCTTGCCGGCCCACCGTGCTGCCGTTGGCAGGTGCCTGCCTGCTTCTCGTGGGCCACGCCGCCCTGGCCCAGACCGCCCCTTCCGACCACGCGCTGCAACTGGCCCAGGCCGCCGCGCCCGACCTGCCCACCGTCGTCGTCACCGCCAACCGTGTGGCGCAGCCGCTGACCGACGTGCTGGCCGACGTCACCTTGATCGACGAGGCGCAGATCCAGCGCAGCGGCGCCGTCAACATCGCCGACTTGCTGCAGCGCCAGCCGGGGCTGGAGCTGTCGCGCAACGGCGGCCCCGGCACCACCACCAGCCTGTTCATGCGCGGCGCCGAAAACCGCTTCACCGCCGTCTACGTCGACGGCGTGCGCGTCGACACCCAGTCCACCGGCGGCGCGCCGTGGGAAGCCATCTCGCTCGGCCAGGTCGAGCGCATCGAGATCGTGCGCGGCCCGGCCGCGGCGGTGTACGGCTCAGACGCCATCGCCGGTGTGGTGCAGATCTTCACCCGCAAGGGCGATGGGCCGTTTTCACCCTACGTGGGCGCCGGCATCGGCACCCACGGCAAGCGCAAGCTCGAAGCCGGCTTCAGCGGCAAGAACGGCGCCGTCGACTACGCCCTGGGCGCGGCGCGCGACATCAGCCGCGGCTACGACAGCCGCCCCGGCACCAACCCCGACCGCGACGGCTATGGCAACAGCAGCTTCAGCGGCCGCGTGGGCGTGCAGCTGAACAGCGCGCACCGGCTGGAAGCCAGCGGCACCTATGCCGACATGAAGTCGCAATACGACGGTTTTACGCCCAACCAGGACGACCGCGGCCACCACCGCCTGGGCACGCTGGGCGTGGCCTGGGCCGCGCAATGGACGCCGCAGTACAGCACGCGCCTGTCGGTCAATGAATCGCGCCAGCGCTACGAGACCGCGCCCGACCCCTACCGCACCGAAACCACGCTGCGCAACTACCTGCTGCAGAACGAATGGCGCAGCGGTGGCCATCTGGTGACGGCGGCGCTGGAGCGGCGCGAGGACCACCTGGGCAACCCCGCGCTCAACCCGTGGGACCAGGCCATTGACCGCGGCCGCCACCAGGACGCCATCGCGTTGGGCTATGGCTACACCGCCGGCGCGCACACGTTGCAGATCAACGCGCGGCACGACCGCGACAGCGAATTCGGCGGCCAGGGGACCGGCAGCGTGGCCTACGGCTACAGCTTCGCGCCCGGCTGGCGCGTGACGGCGGCGGCGGGCACGGCCTTTCGCGTGCCCACGCTGTACCAGCGCTTCTCTGAATACGGCCAGCCCGCGCTGCAGCCCGAAAAGGCGCGCAACGTCGAACTCGGCCTGCACTGGTCGCAAGGCGCCAGCCGCTTCGGCGTGACGGCCTACCGCAACAAGGTGCGCGACTTGATCACCTTCGGCGCCGCCGGCCCGTGCGGCTCGGCCTTCGGCTGCTATGAAAACACCGGGCGGGCGCTGCTGCAGGGCGTCACGCTCTCGGGGGCGCACCGGCTGGCGGGCGTCAACCTGGGCGCGTCGCTCGATCTGCAGAACCCGCGCGACGACGTCACCGGCACGCTGCTGGCGCGGCGCGCCAAGCGCGTGCTCAAGCTGAACGCCGACACCCGCGTGGGCGACTGGACGCTGGGCGCCGAATGGCTGGCGTCGAGCCAGCGCTACGACAACGCCGCCAACACCCGCGTGCTGGCCGGCTACGGCCTGGTCAACCTGTACGCCAGCACCACCATCGCCCGCGAATGGGCGGTGCTGGCGCGCATCGACAACCTGGGCGACCGCGACTACCAGGTAGCGCGCGGCTACGCCACGGGGGGACGCACGCTTTACGTGGGTGTGCGCTGGACGCCGAAAAATTGACACACCCCCTGAGTCGCTTCGCGCCTTCCCCCTGGAGGGGGACAACGCCAGCGACCGGCGCAGGTCCGGTCGCGGCGTTTCTGGGGTGGCCTGCTCCGCGGCCGGCCGGCGGGCTTGCTGCGCAGCCCGGCGCAGCGCTCGGGCAGATTTTTCCGATCGCGCCATGAATGCTGCCGTGAACCCGCTCGTGCCCGGTCGCTTCGGCGGCCCGCGACGCATCGTCTGCATGACGGAAGAGACGACCGAGTGGCTGTACCTGCTGGGTGAAGAGGCGCGCATCGTGGGCATCAGCGGCTACACGGTGCGGCCACGGCGCGCGCGCGAAGAAAAGCCCAAGGTCAGCGCCTTCACCAGCGCCAAGGTCGACAAGATTCTGGCGCTGCAGCCGGACTGCGTGTTCGGCTTTTCGGACCTGCAGGCGGACATTGCGGCCGAGCTGATCCGTGCCGGCGTGCAGGTCACCATCTTTAACCAGCGCAGCGTGGCGCAGATCTTCGACATGCTGGCGCAGGTGGCGGCCATGGTCGGCGCGGCGGACCGGGGCCAGGCGCTGCTGCTGCAATATCAGGAGCGCCTGACGCAGATGGATCAAGCGGTGCAGGCCAGAATCGCCCAAGGACAGCGCCGCCCGCGCGTCTACTTCGAGGAATGGGACGAGCCCGCCATCAGCGGCATCCGCTGGGTGTCCGAGCTGGTGCAGATCGCGGGCGGCGATGATGTGTTTCCCGAACTGGCGGCGCAGCCGCTGGGCAAGCACCGCATCATTGCCGACCCGTTGGAAATCGTGCGGCGCGCGCCCGACATCGTCATCGGCTCGTGGTGCGGCAAGAAATTCCGCCCCGAAAAGGTGGCGGTGCGCCCCGGCTGGCACGACGTGCCCGCGGTGCGCCGCGGGCAGCTGTTCGAGATCAAGTCCGCCGACATCCTGCAGCCGGGGCCGGCGGCGCTGACCGACGGCGCGGCGCAGTTGCACCGCATCGTCATGCAATGGATGGACGCGCATGGCTGAGACGCTCGCCATCGCCCGCAGCGAACTCATCCTGGGCGGCCAGAAGAGCGGCAAGTCGCGCCGCGCCGAACAGCTGGCGGCCGCATGGCTGGCGCAGTCGCCCCACCACCGCGCCGTGCTGGTCGCCACTGCCACCGCGCACGACGACGAAATGCGCGCGCGCATCGCCCGCCACCAGCACGACCGCGCCCAGCGCGTCCCGGGCATGGCGACCCGTGAAGCGCTGCGCGATCTGCCGCGCGTCCTGGCCGACGCCGGCGGCGCCGAGACGCTGCGCGTGGTCGACTGCCTGACCCTGTGGCTGACCGCGCAGCTCATGCCGATGTCCGCAGATTCCGAAGAAAAAAGGCCGCCAGCGCCTGACTGGAAAGCGCAATCAGCTATGCTTTCAAGAGCAATCGAGGCGTGCCCCGGCCCCGTCGTGCTGGTCGGCAACGAAATTGGGCTGGGCGTGATTCCGCTCGGGCGCGAGGTGCGCGCCTTTGTCGATGCGCTTGGTTCGCTCAACCAGTCGGTCGCCGCCACCTGCCAGCGCGTCACGCTGATGGCGGCGGGCCTGCCGCTGTACCTGAAGGGGGCGCCATGAAGCGCTGGCTGTGCGCCGTGCTGATCGCAGTGGGCCTGGGTGTCCACGCCTACGAAGTCGTCGACGACCGGGGCGTTGCCGTGCGCTTCGACACGCCGCCGCAGCGCGTGGTCAGCGTGCTGCCGTCGCTGACCGAGACCACCTGCGCCATCGGCGCCTGCGCGCGTCTGGTGGGCGTCGACCGCTATTCCAACTGGCCGCCCGAGGTGCAGAAGCTGCCGCAGGTCGGCGGCGGGCTGGACCCGGCCATCGAGGCCATCGTGGCGCTCAAGCCCGACGTGGTGCTGATGGCCACGTCGTCGCGCGGCGCCGAGCGGCTGCGCGCGCTGGGCGTGAAGGTGGTGGCGCTGGAGCCGAAGACCGGCGCCGATGTGAAGCGCGTCATCGGCAAGCTGGGCCAGCTGCTGGCCGTGCCCGACGCCGGTCGCGTGGCGCGCGACATTGAAGCCGGCGTGGCCGCGGCCGCGCAGTCGCTGCCGCCTGCGTTGCGCGGCCAGCGCGTGTACTTCGAGGCCAGCGCCGGCCCGCACGCCGCCGGGCCGCAGTCCTTCATCGGCGAGATGCTGCACGCGCTGGGGCTGGTCAACGTGGTGGGGCCGGAGCTGGGGCCTTTTCCCAAGATCAACCCCGAATGGGTGGTGCGCGCCGACCCCGACCTGATCATGGCCGGCGAACGCAGCGGCGGCGAGATCGCGCGCCGCCCCGGCTGGGGCAACTTGCGTGCGGTGCGCAGCCAGCGTGTGTGCGTGTTCAACGCGCAGGAGGTCGACATCCTGGTGCGCCCCGGCCCGCGCATGCCCGAGGCGGCGCGGCTGATGGCGGCGTGTATTACGCGTCCCCCTGAGTCGCCTGCGGCGCCTTCCCCCCGGAGGGGGGACAACGCTGGTGGCCGGGGGGACCCCGGCCACGGCGTTCTGGCATGGCCTGCTCCGCGGCCATTTGAGCACGAGCGGGCCTGCTGCGCGGCCCTGAGCGTTTTTGCTCCCCCTCCCTCTGGGAGAGGGCAGGGTTGAGGGCGACCCACGCATGACCACCGCCGACCGAACCATCGCGCACCACACGCCCCGCCCAACGCCCGCCGCGCCGCGCTCGCGCGCCGCGGTGCTGGTGACGGGTCTGCTGGCGCTGTCACTGCTGGCGGCCGTCGTCGGCGCCAGCGTCGGCAGCACCGGCTTCGAAAGCCTGTTGCGCGCCGCACGCGACCCGGTGGCGTGGCAGATCGTGACCGACATTCGCCTGCCGCGCACGCTGGGCGCCTGGCTGGCGGGTGCGTTGCTGGGGCTGGCGGGCGCGGTGGCGCAGGGGCTGTTTCGCAACCCGCTGGCCGACCCCTTTCTGCTGGGCAGCGCCTCCGGCGCCATGCTCGCCGTGGCTGTGGCCTTGGCGCTGTGGGGCGCCCCGGTGGCGGCCGCATCGTGGGTGGCCAAGCTGGGGCTGACCGGCGCGGCCTTTGTCGGCGCGCTGGGTGGCGTGCTGCTGACGCTGCTGCTGGCGCAGGGCGTGCAGCACACGCTGCGCCTGCTGCTGGCCGGCGTGGTGGTGGGTTACGTGCTGGGCGCGGTGAAGGACCTGGTCACCCTGGCCGCGCCCGACGTGCTGACCGGCATGCTGTCCTTCATGCTGGGCAACACCGGCCTCATTGGGTGGGATGCCTGCGGCGTGATGGCGGCCGTGCTGGTGCCGCTGGCGCTGCTGGCCTGGGCGTCGGCGCGCGTGCTGGACGGCCTGAGCCTGGGCGAAGCCACCGCGCACAGCCTGGGCCTGCCGCTGGCGCCGCTGCGCGCCACGCTGATCGGCGTGCTGGCGCTGGCCACCGGCACCGCGGTGGCGCAGGCCGGGCTGATCGGCTTCGTCGGCCTGGCCGCGCCGCACCTGGTGCGCGGGCTGGCGCGCGTCACGCACGGGCCGCTGGTGCTGCTGTCGGCGCTGGCTGGCGGGCTGCTGCTGGCCAGCGCCGACATCCTGTCGCGCGTGCTCATCGCGCCGCAGGAACTGCCGGTGGGTGTGCTGACGGCGGTGCTGGGCGGCAGCTACCTGCTGTGGCTGATGTACGTCCGCACGCGGCGCGGAGGGCAGCGATGACCCACGCGCGCACCCCAACCCACTTTGTGCACCCGGCCGCGCTGGGTCTGCAGTCCGCGGCCACCCGCATCGGCAAGGCGCGCATCCTGGGCGACATCGACCTGCGCCTGCCCGCGGGCCGCTGGACGGCCATCGTCGGCCCCAACGGCGCGGGCAAGTCCACGCTGCTGCGCGTGCTGGCCGGGCTGCTGCCGACCGATGGGGCGGTGCAGCTGCATGGCCGCCCGCTGGCCGACTGGCCGCCGCGCGAGCGTGCGCGCCAGCTGGCCTGGCTGGGGCAGGGCGAAGCGGGCGCCGAAGACCTGATCGCCTACGACGTGGTGCTGCTGGGCCGCCTGCCGCATCGCGCCTGGCTGGCGCCGCCGTCGGCCGCCGACCACGCCGCCGTGCAGCGCGCGCTGGCCGACATGCAGGTGGCGCACTTGCAGGCGCGCCGGCTGGGCGACCTGTCGGGCGGCGAGCGCCAGCGTGTGCTGCTGGCGCGCGCGCTGGCGGTGCAGGCGCCGGTGCTGCTGATGGACGAGCCGCTGGCCCACCTCGACCCGCCGCACCAGGCCGACTGGCTGGCCAGCGTGCGCGCGCTGGTGGCCGCGGGCGGTACCGTGGTCAGCGTGCTGCATGAACTGGGCATGGCCCTGCAGGCCGACGATCTGCTGATCGTGCGCGCGGGTCGCATCGCCCACCACGGGCCCTGCGGCAGCGCCGCGACGCACGCCGCGCTGCAGGCCGCCTTCGACGGGCGCATTGGCGTCCACCAGGTGCACGACCACTGGGTGGCGCTGCCCCGCACGCCTGAGGAGCGCACCCATGCAGATTGAACAGCCGCCCACCGAAAAGCGCTACGACCGCCCCGAGGGCGAGCGCCGCGGCCTCGTCATCGTCAACACCGGCGACGGCAAGGGCAAGAGCACGGCCGCCTTCGGCCTGGCGCTGCGCGCGCATGGGCGCGGCAAGGCGGTCAAGGTGTACCAGTTCATGAAAGTGCCCAGCGCACGCTTTGGCGAGCACCGCATGTTCGAGCAGATCGGCCTGCCGATCGAGGGCCTGGGCGATGGCTTTTCGTGGAAGAGCAAGGACCTGGAGCACTCCGCCCAGCTCGCACGCGACGGCTGGGCCAAGGCGCGTGCCGACATCCTCAGTGGCGAGCGCTTTTTGGTGGTGCTTGACGAAATCACCTACCCGCTGATCTACGGCTGGCTGCCGCTGCAGGACGTGCTCGACACCCTGGCAGCGCGGCCCAGGGACGTGCATGTGTGCC
>ENA-UPTA01006267-UPTA01006267.1-activated-sludge-metagenome-genome-assembly--contig:-NODE-6267-length-10554-cov-4.557767_pt1 | contig 10554 bp, 8 predicted proteins | sample MGYA00238184_ERZ773361 | MGnify/ENA primary metagenome ERZ773361 (study PRJEB29100, sample SAMN05720205) | activated sludge metagenome | isolation source: anaerobic digester from wastewater...
AAAAATATAACCGGAACCACAATACCCACATATTATGATATCGAGAAAGGTGTTTATTCGTAGAGTCGGAAAATTAATAAGTGTCAATATATGTTCCTGTATGAATTTTCAAATAACAGTATCAGATGAATGATGAAGGTGTGGAAGCTTTCATGCAAAAAAATTTGTGACGATTTCATGATTTCGTGAGCTTATATGGCGAAGACGGATGCACATCCGGTCCGGAACAGGCGCGATGCCTATACCGAGGCCCATAATGACTACTATCCTCTTGTGTTCAGCACAATCTATACCAAGGTGGAGAACGTCGATGATGCCCGTGACATCTGTCAGGAGGTGTTCATTAAGCTCTACGAGAAATTTAATGAAGTTGAAAATCCACGGAAGTGGCTGTACGGCGCCCTGCGGCTTGCTGTGCTTGAATATTATAGAAGAAAGCATGGCCGTGATGTTGACATCGATGAGGTGTTTAACGATGTATCCATGACGTTTGTGAACGGGTTTCGCGATTCCAGGATCGTGATAGCGGAGGCCCTTGAAGACTCTGAAGTGTTTCGTGACGAGCTGGATAGGGCACTATTCGATCATATTGCAATCTATAACTTCAGTTACAGCCAGACGGGGAAGGAGCTTGGACTTACAAAGCGTCAGGTTGAATATAAGTACACGCGCCTCGTTGAAAAAATCACCGACCACCTGAAGAAGAAGGGCATTACGCACATCGAGGAGCTGCTATGAACGGCATTGTGCGGAAATTTCATGCCCTCCTTGAACGGTATCGGTTCCGTGAACCGGTCCCTGAAAATGTGCAGGACTATATCCTCCGCTATAAGAGGCAGGCCGCCGTGAATACGCTGAAACATTTCGCTGATTACGGCATTGTGTATGGTCTCGTGATGCGGGTGTTCTTCGGTGTGCGGCGGGCCGGGATTCGGCTTTCCATTGTTCAGAGCAAAATGGCGGTGTTCCTGGCCGCTATGATTGTACTGTTCATTATAGGTTTAATTGCGGTGTTGTATCTAAAACCTGCGATTGATATCGCCCCCCCGAAAAAAGCTGTTGTTGTGCCGGAGACGCTTCCTGATAACGCGGTTCATCCCACTGATTTCAGGAACAATGTAATAGAGGAAAAGGACAAAACCCTTCCGGATAAAAAGAATGAAGTAATTAAACCCGGTGTCAGGTTCGGATTGGGGGTGGAGACATTCACCAGCGAGGCCCTTGACCGGAGTGAGGCCGGACGGATTAGCAGCCTGATTACAGGGGAGATTGTACGGCTGAAGGGCAAGGGGGCCGCCGTGCGCCTGGGTGCAAAATACCAGAGGAAGAACGCGAAGATGGTTATGCTCGGTGGCGTGGAAAAGCTGGGTGACACCTACATTATTACCGCGAAAATTGTTGATGTGGAACGGGGCAGCGTCATTGCGTCATTTGACGACAGCGCCGACTCGTATGAAGGCATTAACGCAGCCTGCGCGAGGATTGCGGGTAAGGCGGCGGGAGCGGTTACATTAAAATGAATAAAAATTTTCCGGGGACAACAATTTCATAGATACCGCCGGGTGATGCAAAAAATATAAAGAAGGAATTTTTTATAATGAAAAATGTACAGATAAGACTCTTCGCAATTATTATATTGCTTGTTGTAATGGCGCTTTCCGCGTCTGCAGCCAAAAAACGGGTCGCAATCCTTGATTTCAAGGCGGAAAACACATCGAATACGTATGCCCGGGCGGTGAGGAACCTTTTTGAGGTTGCGCTGCATAAAACCGGCACCGTCGATATCCTTGAGCGGAACCAGATTGAAACAATTTTACGTGAGCAGGGATTTTCCATGACCGGCTGTACGGACGAGTCCTGCGCGGTGCAGATTGGTAAGCTTTTATCGGCGGATATGGTGGTAATGGGAAATCTCAACAAGCTGGGGCAGTATGCCATTACGGTGAAGTTTGTTGATGTCGGAAAAGGCGCGATTCAGTTCGCGGAGTCAGAATCAGCACAAAACGATAATGCGTTAAAGTCAGCCGTTGACAGGCTTGCGAACAATGTCGCGGAAAAAATACGCGAGAGTGGCCTTCCGGAGGGTCAGCGGGCAATGCTCCGGAGAAGAATCGGGCTTTCGTTGCGGGGCGACTATGCATACCCTGCAGGTGATTTTAACGGTGTAGTGAAGCCGGGGTATTCCGGCGGCCTTTATGGTGAATTCATGGTATGGGGCTCTGGGAAATCAGGTATTCTCGCGGTGGCAGGGGCAACATACCTGTCCCATGATGAAGATACTGATGCTTCAGAACCAAAGGAATTGTCTCTGTATTGCGGATGGGGCGGCGCAGGATACCGCTATGCGTTTACTGAACGCTTCGCGTTACAGCTGAATGTCCTTGGGGGGTATACGCAGACAAAGGTTGAGGGCGGTGACGTAAGTGTAACCTCGAATGATCCCGGCCTTATGGGTGACCTGGAATTCCGCTACTTTTTTTATAAGGGGTTGTATATCTCATTACACGGATCGTACATGAGAGTATTCTATACCGGGGGCGATTATACCGGGTATCTTGGCGGTCTTGGGGCGGGAGTGAATTTTTGATTTTCATTGAGCATTGTTGTATTTTTCCATAAAATTTCTGGGCGTTATAATATTTGTGCCGTTGTGTGACCTTAATACAATCAGGTCTTTGTCGCCTGTGATAATTAGATTGGCCTTTACTGTATTAGATAAGTGTAATATATTGTTGTCGTCTTTATCACGGCATACGTCAGGCTTTTCCCCTGCCGGTTTCATCAATGTAAAAGAAGATAACAGGAATGACGTGACTTTTATCAGCTGTTGCTCATCGGCGTTGAATTTTTTTCTGAGCTTTTCTGACACTTCATCCATGATAAATTGAGAAATATACAGTGAATGTCTGTCAATGCAGATGTCAAGAACACGAGACGAAAGTCCCCTTGTAATGAGCGCAGAAAGAATGACATTGGTATCAAATACAATTCTCATGAGATATCGTTAAAGATATCCTCATCAGTTAAGTACCCGGCTTTTTCTCCAAGCGGTACCAGAATTGCACGTAATTCTTTCAGGTTTTCATGGGCGATATATTTCTCAATGGCTTTCTTGACAAGTTCGCTTTTTGATACGTGCAGCATTTTTGCAGCTTTATCAACTTTTTGTTTCAAGCCTTTGTCAATGCTTACTGACAATACTTCTCTCATTGTTATTTCCCTTTAATTTTTTATGCTGTTCCCGTATAGTCTGCTGTATTACAATCTAATACAATGGGCAGGATTTGTCAATAGTGAATTTTGATTAAATGATTTTGAATTTCCGGTAATGTTTGTTTTGGCTTATTCTCCCGTATCTTATCCCGCGCTTTAATTTTTTATCGTTTTTTCCCAAAAAATTTTGTGTCGTTTCCCCGGTTTCCGTCGCTTATCCGTGAACCGGGCACATGACAGTTGTAATATCAGTCTGCTGCCCGGTTGAATTCAATTCAACGGGGTGACGGAATGAGTATTATATTACAACCGGGGATCATGCGGCCCGCTATGGAGGCCGGTATTGAAAACCTCCAAATGGCCTCTGAAATCCTTTCCATGATTGTTTCGCTGCACAGCAACGAAAACATTTACCACGAGCTTGTTGACAGGTACGGCACGACCTGCCTGTTCCCTTCATGTAAACGCAAATTCAATACCCTTCTGCAGAGTTATATCATCCATAATTATTATGATGAGTTTATGCGCTTTTGCCGCAGGAATTCTATTTCGGTGTTCAACGAGGACCTGGAGGTGGAGAAGAAGTATGCCAGCGGCGCGAGGATGATCTTCATTGTGTTTCTGCGGGAGGAAGTGTGTCTGCATAGCCAGCGGGTTGATGTCAAAAGAATGGCGCCAGGTGCACATATACGGTTTTCTGGTAGTCAGGCGCATGGTCATGTTTGACTCGTATTATACATTGTGAATAATCAGCAAAAAGTGAAATTTAAATAAAGGTACAAGTCCCTGTCGTGAATCTCAGTGACCGCTGATGGCTATAATTGTACAGGGTGTTATTCCGGGAGGTATTTATGAAGAAACTACAGGTATTGAAAAGGAAATCGGGGTTTGCTGCACTGCTATGTGCCATGGTGGTTGTGGTGGCGCTTGCTGGTGTTGGGTGCGGTGGTGGGGGAGGAGGGGGTGGGGACAGCGCTTCGGCGACAACCTCAACAACTGTTCCCGCAGAGGGTGGATTGCCTGAGGCAGGGCAATCGCAAACTGTTTCTATAACAGGTCAGGCCCTTGGTAACGGAATGTGGAACCTCTGGAGTGTTGACACTGACTTTAAAGAGTATTTTAATGGAATTGATACTGATAATGATGAAGGATATGTATTGTTTACAGAAAACTATATGTATTTTATTTTTGAACTTGGTTCCGGGAATTACTGTGTGATTCTGGATGAAGCGTTGCAATATACATATAATTCTTCGACAGGTAACATAACTCTTCAAAGGGGTAGTGATGTTTTTTATGACCCAATTTTTTCTGAGTCCGGGTCAACAGGGTATCTTGGTTATTTCAATGATGAATATGAGTATGAGTTTACAAAGCTTGCACGTGAAACCTCTTTCAACGGCACAGTTACATCCTTTGCGGACGAAGATGCATGTGCAAGAGTTCTTGATGCCGTGCATCCGGGGGAAGGCACCAGCGGTGACGGGACTTCACCCGGTGGCATTAATATTACCGTGAATTATTCCGGCAGTAAACCTGTGAGCGCTTCCAACCCTGTGGTTGTGTTTGTGTATGACGCGACACAACGTGATGTCGCGGCGGGTGTAGTGCCGGGCACTTCTGGTACGGTGAACGTAACCGGATTACCGGATGGAAACTATTATGTTGTCGCGTTTGTGAAAGCAAGCGCCACATCGGGTTCCTTTGAAGACCTGGAAGCAGGGGACAGCCACGTATGGTATGGCGGGGCTTATTATTCCCAATGGCAGACACTTTCGGGAAGCCGCTCTGGAATTACAGTGTCCGGTGGAGTGGCCGGCGTCATTGTCAATCTTGACGATAGTCACCCGGCACCGGCGCCGTCGGAGATATACACGACACTCAATGGAGTTTCAGCGAGTTATAATTCGGGAACAAAAACAGTCACCGTTGCTGTTGATTTAGATACATCGGGATTGCCGGCTGGTACAAGAAATGTGGGGGTAGAGTTGATTTCTCCTTCACGGTACATCGTCAATGGAACATTGACAGGAGAAAATATGCAAAGGAGAGGGCAGAGTCAGTGGGTAGGCCTGGTAAATACAGGTGGTACTACCTGGTCAGGGACTGCGGTACTTCAGGATATTAATGAGTCCGGTGTGTGGAAAGTAAATTTAATTCGTGCGGCTTCGGATGCAGAAACACCGGGAGATCCATATGATGATACTGATGTGCATTACCGTGTGGAACATCATGGTAATATAATGAGCACGTACCATTATTTTGTGGGGCAGAATTATTCTGACGCCTATGCAACGTCAATAGATGTCGAGGACGTGACTATCAGCACCAGCAGTCCCGATACGGCAGGTCCTGTTCTTACTGGAGTAAGCGTTTCCGGCCCATCAGGGGGTACTTATACTGTGACCGTTTCTATGACTGATGCGAACCTTAGAAATGACGGAGCCTGGGCGGGATACTTACTGCTGTCAAATGGACCGGTCAGTGATATCTGTGGAGATGGCAGACAATATGGGATATTCTACGATTCCGGCTCGGGAACATTTAAGGTAACTGTTCCTGATGCTGATCTTGCTTCGGGTACATGGACGGTCAGGTATATTCAGTTAAGAGACATGGCGGGTAATACGTCAAACTATTATATATATGATCACAGTTTGTATACCGGTAACCCCTTCGGGTTTTTAACAAGCTCTTATTATATGTTTAATGACGATAGCAATAGGCCGGCCTGGTTTAATATACCTGCAGCAACTATTGTGAAGTAGGTTCGCCGGTTAATTTAAGCGGTAACATGAACTGTGCGGTGGTGAAATGAAAAAGAAGGCTGTTCCCGAGATTATGGGGGACAGCCTTCTTTTGTTTGTGTGCGCAATGTAGTACAGGGCTTGATTGACGGGATATTGTTCCGGGAGGAAATAATGGATAAACTTCACATGTTAAAAAGCAGGAAATATTTCACCGCATTGGTGTGCGCGGTAATGATTCAGGTGTTTTTTGGGAGTGTCCGCTGCGGAGGAGGCGGTGGTGGAAGTGATGCACCGGCCGGTGATCCGGGAACATCTGCCGCGGAAACAGGGTGGCATGGCGTGAGGTGTATTGAAAGTGATGGGAATACAGGTCGGCATACATCTATCGCTATTACTGGAAATACAATATATATAGCATATCAGAAATATATCGGTGTTGCGCGGTATGATCTTAAAATTACAAGTTCGGAAAATGGTGGGGAATCATTTTCATCTGTTACTGTTGATGGTGTTGCCAACAGTAACGGTTACCATACAGCATCAACGGTCGATGATGACGGTAATGTATATGTGTCATATTACACACAATATTCTGCAGACAATACAGGTGCAGTTAAATGCGCGAGACTTCTGTCGGGGAATTCTGATTGGTTGATATCTACTGTGCAGACTATGGGTGTTCCGACCAGTCCCGAGTTCGCAACATCCTCTATCACAACTGATTCCTGGGGCGTCGTGTTTTCCGGGTTTTATCACTGGAGTTCAAAGGAACTCCGCTTTTCAAGGTCCTTTGATAATGGGGCCACCTGGGTGTCCCCGATTACGGTTGACTCAAATATTGGCGCAGGCATGTCGAATGCCATCGGAATTATCGAAAACATGGGCATACATGTTATTCTTGCTTACAGACAGATGGTAAGCGGAGATAATAACGATATTCTTAAGGTTACCCGTTCATCTGATGCCGGTACAAGCTGGGACAGCGGGAATACAACTACGATAAGTAATACTGATGACTACTATGACGTTTCAATGGCAATTTCTTCAGATGGTAATATTTATGTTGTCAGTCAGGGTGATGCTATTGGCGTCCATTACTCCAATGATGGAGGAAGTAATTTCACGCCATTATTGTCCCCCGGGGACGGCAGCAATCCACGGATCGCAATTAATGATTCAGGGGTGATATTCATTGCCTACATAAATAATGATGGGAATCTATGCCTTGCAAGAAGCGCCAATAACGGCGGCAGCTGGGAAACTGTTGTCGTCGATTCCGGGAACTTCGATTATAACGCAATTGCAGTAGAAGGTAATATTGTTTGTATAAGCTACTATGATGTTGCCAATGGTGATCTCAAGTTTGCCAGATCCATTGATGGCGGACTCACGTGGTAGCTGTATTGGTCGGTGATATTTAACTTATGGCGGTTCTTGTAGTAGTTGATGGTGTACGATGGGATAATCTGATTTCTTTGTGTGTGCCTGTATTCGGTAAATAGACATGCGTGGAAATATGGTGGTCAGGCGAATGGTCATGTTTGACTCGTGTTATACATTGTAAATAATCAGCAAAAAGTGAAATTTTAATAAAGGTACAAGTCCCTGTTGTGAATCTCAGTGTCCGCTGATGGCTATAATTGTACAGGGTGTTATTCCGGGAGGCATTTATGAAAAAACTGCAGGTGTTGAAAAGGAAATCGGGTTTTACGGTACTCTTGTGTGCGATGGTGGTTGTGGTGGCGATTGCTGGTGTAGGGTGCGGTGGTGGAGGCGGAGGAAGTGACGCCGAAGCGCCGGTTGAATCTCCGGATGTTACTTCTCCTTATGTTACTTCAAGAATGCCGGATATGAATGAAACCGGTGTTGCCGTTAACAGTGAAATACGTGTAGTTTTTAGCGAATACATGGATAACAATACGTTAACAACAGACATGTTTTTCATTTCGAAGGATGGGCAGCCCGTTTCGGGTTCTATAACATATAACGCGGGTATGGCTGCATTCCGTCCATCGGCTTCTCTGGAGTATTCAACAGTATACACTGTGACATTAAAATCCAGCGTTGCTGATGTCTCTGGTAATTCTATGGGGCAGGATATAATCTGGCAGTTTACCACAGCCTCAGCGCCAGCGCCGGAAATTGAAGTATTAAAAGGCCTAACTGCGATTCCATCTGGAACAGCAAATGTACATGATTTTGGAGGAGTAACTGTTGGGAATAACAGCTCGCAGGTTACTTTCACTGTCAGAAATACGGGATCGGCTGATTTGCTGATGAACGGTTCGCCGAGAGTCCAGTCGTCAAGCAGTGAGTTCACAATAGATTCCCAGCCTTCCTCTCCTGTTACCGGGGGAGACGAGACTACGTTTACCGTCACGTTCAGGCCGTCAACCACAGGCAGTAAAACTGCCACAATAACAATACTGAGCAATGATTCCAATGAAGGGACGTATACGTTTACCGTGAAGGGTACCGCAACGCCGGTTCCTGAGCCGGAAATCCATGTTAAAAAAGGAGAAACTGATGTTCCATCCGGTACAACTGGCGCCCATGACTTCGGGAGCGTAATTGTGGGCCAGTCTGGTTCAACCGTCACTTTTAAAATACAAAATATTGGCACAGCAGACCTGAACCTGACAGGGACACCTCGGGTTACATCATCGAACAGTGAATTTACTGTGGAAACACAACCGGCTACGCCTGTAGATGATGGCGATGAAACAACTTTTACTGTAAAATTTACCCCTCAGAATACCGGAAGCAGATCTGCAACCATTACGATAAACAGCAATGATTCGGATGAGGGGAATTATACGTTTACAGTGACAGGTACGGGGGCACCGGTGCCTGAACCGGAGATTAATGTTATGCAGGGAAGCACTAATGTGCCAAATGGAGGTTCCGTTGATTTTGGAAGAGTTTTAGCAGGTAACACAATAACGAAATCCTTTACGGTTCAAAATCTTGGGAGTGCTGCACTTAGTCTCACAGGGAATCCGGTTGTTGAGATTAGCGGAGATGATGCGGGGTGTTTTACGGTGAATCAACAGCCAATAACGTCAGTCGAGGCAGGCAACAATATTACCTTTACCATTTCGTTCGCTTCCACAGAAAGCGGTGTCAAAAATACTCAAATAAAAATTCTCAATAATGATTTGGATGAATCAGAATATACAATTACTATTAGTGGTAATTCTGCTGAGCCGCTTGTGTGGAATGAGATTACAAGTGGTGCCCAATGGACAGGTCGTAGCAATTTTGCTTCCATTGTATATAATAACAAAATTTGGATTATAGGTGGGCTTGATTGGCATTGGAGAGCTTCGTTTCAAGGTGGATCATATGGGGTGAGTATGAACGATGTGTGGAGTTCAGATGATGGTGTGACTTGGACAAATATAACCTCATCGGCACAATGGAGCGGTAGATGTCAACATTCGGTCGTAGTGTTTAATGATGGCAGTGGCCCAAAAATGTGGCTGATTGGTGGATACGGATTGCAAGATGCATGGTGTTCCAGTGATGGTCAGACTTGGGAATTAAAGTCGGAACAAATTCCATGGTTTACGGGCCAACGGTTTACATTCGTTTTTAATAATGAATTATGGAGTGTTTCCTATTTAGATGTGTGGAAATCCTCAGACGGTGTTAACTGGACACTTGTAACAAATGGAATTAACATTTCTGGCCTAGTTACATGTACTGTTTATGATAATAAAATGTGGTGTTTTACCAAATATGGATATGTATATTATTCAAGTGATGGTATTACATGGAATAGGATTTCAAGCACCATTGCGAATTACCTTCATGGATATACAGTTACAGTTAATGATCAAAAAATGTGGTTGATAGGTGGTGATAAGGGTGTGGGAGATGTTCTCCCAACTAATGAAATGTATTCATCGATAGATGGTATTAGTTGGCAACTTGAGTCCAACACTGGATGGTCGCCGAGGTATGAGCATTCAAGCCTTGTATTCAATAATAGACTTGTAATTCTAGGTGGGAGAGAAGGTACTGGTAATCAATATGTTGATATGGACTTGAATGATGTCTGGATGACAGCAAGAATTGGTGTTCCCACTGGAGTAGATGCTTCAGATGCAGTGTATACTGATAAAATTAGGATACAATGGGATGAATTTCAAAACGCAGAAAAATATTATGTGTACAGAGCGGAGTCATCGGATGGAATCTACAATTTGATTACTCCTTCTGGTGTTTCAGGAAATTATTTTGAAGATACAACAGCTGGAAAAGCAACAACTTACTGGTATAAAGTAACGGCATATATTTCTGGCACAGGCGAAACGGGAATGAGCGATCCTGAATCAGGCTGGATGTATGGCTTTTATGCCCCATCATCGGTTTCTGCTTCTGATGGTTTGTATAACTGGGTTCGTGTTAGCTGGTCAAGTGTTCCTGAAGCAACATTTTATAATGCATACAGGAGAAAAGCTGGTACTCAGGATGAATATCAAAGGATTACTACACAATCATTGTGTATATATGATGATTATACAGTTTCCGCTGATTATAATTATGAGTACAGGGTAAAGGCGTATTCTGATAAATATGGTTACAG
>ENA-UPTA01006268-UPTA01006268.1-activated-sludge-metagenome-genome-assembly--contig:-NODE-6268-length-10554-cov-3.924469_pt1 | contig 10554 bp, 5 predicted proteins | sample MGYA00238184_ERZ773361 | MGnify/ENA primary metagenome ERZ773361 (study PRJEB29100, sample SAMN05720205) | activated sludge metagenome | isolation source: anaerobic digester from wastewater...
CGTATAGCCGGATACCGCCGAAGCCTCCAGCGTCACCTGCGTCCCGCTGTTCACGATCACGCTCTTGTCGTCACCCCACGTCCCGCTGTTGACCCGAACGTCTCCCCCGCTCGCCGGGCTTGCTTGCGCCGTGATCGTGTATTGCGTCGCATTCTGCGTAAAGTTCGCTTTATACGTTTTGTTCGCCGTCGCCGTGACCTGATACGTCGTGTTCGAGCTGACTTTGACACTTCCGTCGTACCAGCCTTCGAACGTATAGCCGGATACCGCCGAAGCCTCCAGCGTCACCTGCGTTCCGCTGTTCACGGTCACGTTCTTGCTATCTCCCCAGGTTCCGCTGTTAATCCGAACGTCTCCGCCGCTCGCCGGGCTTGCTTGCGCCGTGATCGTGTATTGCGCGGCGTTCTGCGTGAAGTTCGCTTTGTAGGTTTTGTTCGCGGTGGCCGTGACCTGATACGTCGTATTCGAGCTGACTTTGACGCTTCCGTCGTACCAGCCTTCGAAGGTGTAGCCGGATACCGCAGACGCTTGCAACGTCACCTGCGTCCCGCTGTTCACGGTCACGCTCTTGCTGTCACCCCACGTCCCGCTGTTGATCCGAACGTCTCCGCCGCTCGCCGGGCTTGCTTGCGCCGTGATGGTATATTGACTCGCGTTCTGCGTAAAGTTCGCTTTGTATGTCTTATTTGCAGTGGCTGTGACCTGATAGGTCGTGTTCGAGCTGACTTTAACGCTTCCGTCGTACCAGCCTTCGAAGGTATAGCCGGATACCGCCGAAGCTTGCAGCGTCACCTGTGTTCCGCTGTTCACGGTCACGTTCTTGCTATCACCCCACATCCCACTGTTAATCCGAACGTCTCCCCCGCTCGCCGGGCTTGCCTGCGCCGTGAGGGTCACATCGTCGTCTTCCAGGCCCGAATCGGTCTTTATGAAATTTAAGGCTGCTTCTAAGGTATCCTTGCTGGTACTGTAGTTAAGATTTGTTTCAAGCCATACGAAATATCCTCTGTTGTTTCCACCGAGGTACGAATATCTCGCTATTCTTACATTCCCTTGATTAAATACAATATTTTGAAAAGCGGCGTCTTCGGTATCATTTATATTGTAGTATTTCACGCTTAGCTCTCTCCAACCACTATCGCCACCCGTGAAATGCCCGACTAAATCTACTGATACATTTCTGCCTTGAATGTCCACTTGTTGGTCTTCCGCGAATCCTCCAGCCGTATCGAAGCCAGATATAGGAACATTATCCTTAGCCTCTGTTATGGCTTGTCTTCCGGCTTGTTCACTCAATGCTAAATCGAAAAATCTCTTTTCTAAAGTGCCATTTCCAGAAGCGTCTCTTACTCTTGCTGTAGCATCAAATCCATCAAAATTCCCTCTTTCATAAATGTTTTGTGGCCTCATTGCGACTTCTTTCACATAGTACCCGTCATTGCCTTTTGTAACCGTATAAGATGTGAATGAACCGTTACCATTTTTGATATCAAACGTTAATTGGTTGCTTTGCGTTTGATTATCGCTGGCTTTGACATAAAGCGTCCCTTGCGCGGCGGCTCTGCTATCTGAGGTGATGTCTGTCCCAGCCTCTCCTTCGTATTTCATTTCATGGATGATTGGTTGTTGCGTATCCGGGACCACAGGCCCCGTCCCACCTCCCCCACCGCATCCGACGATCATTAACATTACCGCGATAAACGAAATCATACTGAGTAAAAATGGTTTTTTTCCCCTTGAAATTGTTTTCATCGTTACCCTCCATTCTTTTAGGTTCGTATTAAGGGTGTTTACCCCAACTGCATTCTGATACCGGAAAATTCCGTTACTATCCGCCTAATTTTCACCACGCCTTTGAAGCAGAATGAATCGTCTGCTCACGATTTATTATCCGTGGTGTTATCAGGGCTTTTGATGTTAAAAAATAGCCTTATAACTTAATTCGTGTAGTTGCCGATCACGAAATCAGCGGAGGTATGGTTTCCCTGCACCGTTTGCGCGGAGGTTATACCGGTTACCTTGCTGCGGGCATATTGGTACCACTCCCGATAGGTGATCGCTTTGTTCACCGCACCGCCCGTCCCGTATCCGTCCGCGTCGTAACTGCGGTCAAAACTGCCGGTCGGGTTCGAGGAGCCAACATGCCCCATCCCGTCGGCCAAGAAGAAGGACAGATACCCGTTCCGAAAACCTGAGCTTTCATAAGAAGACTGGCTGGTACTGCACCCGGCAATGACGTAGTATTCGTAAGGCGAGTTGTATTGCCCTCTTTTTTCCGCTAAGTCCCTGTCCGTTTCTTCCTCAAAACATTCCATAATCGATAACGCGAATTTTTCTCCGGATTCCGCCAACTCTTCCGGCGTGCATTCCCTTCCGGTGACCATCGAGGTGAAGGAGCCCGATTGACAGGCGTCGATAATAACGATTTTCGTGCCGTTGATTTGATTGAGCGCGTTCTTCAATTCCGCTACGGAAATGCCCGTCGAATCGGATAGCGCCAGATACGATTGTCCGCCGCTATAAAATCCATGCTCGCTGTAAAAGAAGAAGAAAATGTCGGTAGCCAGGCTTCCCTGCCTGTAGTCGCTCACCCACGACAGTGCCTGTTGCTTCGTGATCCGACCGGTGTGTTTTTGCACCGCGTAGGGGTTGCTCAGTTGTTTCAACACGGTTTCGATATCGTCCGCGTCGTCGTCGGTCCAAGTCAGGTTGCTTCCAGTGTCGTAGGCGGTTAACCCCAGGAGCAGCGCCTTTCTCGAGGCGGTAACGGGCGTAGGCGCGCTTTCCGTTTTCGCGACGAGCTTTAAGCCGCTGTAAGCCTGGAAGCCGCGGATCATGATGTAGTAGTCTCCGGGTGTCGCGTTGCTATAAACAGCGGTTTCGTTGCAGGAGCCGGTATAGGGCCGGTAATCCCACGAGTTCAGCGCGGGGAGCGCGCCTTTTTTCGTGTACAGATCCGCGTCCCCCGAGTTCCCGGAAATTTGTATCGTGAGTTTCGCCACCGTTTGGTTCACCGTAAATTTGAAATACCGGATGCTTCCCGTGGCGCCCGAAAGCTGTGTGATCGCCACGTTATTCTGAAGGGTCACGACCGTCACTTCCCCCGACGAGGTTTCGTAGGAGGCTTTCAGCCGAACCCCCGAATAAGCGCTGTAACCCTGGATCATGATGTAGTAGGTTCCGGCGGAGGGCGACGCGTAGGTGACCGTTTCGTTGTTGCCGCTGAGGTACGGGCAATAGTCGTAATTGCTGGTCGTCGGCTGCTCGTTTTTTTTCACATAGAGATCGGCATCTCCGCTTCCGCTGGACATCTCAACTTTAAACGCCGAGACGTTTTGCGGGAGGGTGATCTTGTAATGGCGTTGGCTCGATCTGGCGCCGGAGATGCCGGTGACCGCCACATTGTTGGACAGGGTCACGATCGAGGGCTCTACGTTGGGCGTTCCGGAGTAGGTGGCTTTGAGAGAGACCCCGGAATAGGCGGAAAAACCGCGGATCATAATGTAAAAGACGCCTGCTGTCGGGTTCGTATAAGTAATCGACTCGGCATTTCCCCCGTTATAGGAACGATAGTCGTAACTGCTGACCGTCGGTAACGATCCTCTTTTCGCGTACAGATCCGCATCCCCTGTACCCCCGGACATTTGTAAGACCAGACTTTGCGCGTTCGAAGCGAGCGTGACCTTATAGAAGCGTTCGCTCCCTTTCGCTCCGCTGATCGCCGTGATCGACACGCCGTTTTGCAGCGTCGTAATCTCCTTCGATGCGCCACTCCCTTCCAGGGTTGCCTTCAGCGAGGCGCCGGAATAGGCAGCATAAGCGTGAATCATCACATACCAGGTCGTTACCTGCGGGGACTGGAAACTGGCAGTTTCGTTATTGCCGTATAGATAGGGCCGTCCGTCAAAGGAAGAGAGAGTGGGAACGCTTCCTTTTTTCACGTAGAGGTCGGCGTCTCCGCTCCCACCGTACATTTGGAAGGTGATCTTTGTCGTTCCGGAAGGCACCTCAATCCGGTAATATTTCTTGTCTCCCGAGCTCCCGGAAATATTCGTGACCGCCACTCCCGACTGGAGCAAGGTCGATGTGACCTTCGCCTCCGCTAACGCGACGGAAACCGGAAAGGCCTGGAAGGTCGCAAAGGATCCTCTCGCGTCGATCTCCAGCTCTTCTGACATGGCACCGCAACCGATGGCATCCAACTCGCCCGCCAGCGCGATGGATTCGATCCGCGCGATATCCCCTGTGTAAAGGAACTGGTCGTAACGGATCGGAAAAGAGCTTCTTCCGGACGGAGAGGTCACGACCGCCTCATACGCGTCACTGCTCTGCGTTTTCCCTTCAACGGCGTTCTTGACCATGATCAGATAACTGGCGCTCTCCGCCGCATTCGGAAGGTCTTCCGGGAACAGAAAGCACCCGGTCATTAAGAAAGGAAACAGGGCTGATAAGAGTACCGCAAGGATTTTTCGTTTCATGCTCACTCCTCCTCTTTCGGATTGACCGTATAGGCGGGATCGTACTCGAATTTGTATTCCGCGGGGAGGGAAACTCTTCCCGCCTGATCCCAGGTTCTGACAGCGAACGTGTGCTCCCCTACGGAAAGGTGTGTTTGGGTATAGGTGGTGGCCATTCCGCAGGAAACCCATTTATAGCCATCACCATCGATTCCTTCAAGATTGACTTCATACCCCACGATCACGCTTGTGAGAGACTGGCCGATCCATTCGAAATGAAAATGGTCTACATTGATAATGGGCCCGGGGGTTGTCACGAATAAGACATAAGGGCGCAGGCTCGGATCTTCCTCCTGATACACGAAGCTCCAAACCAACGTATTCGACACGAGGCTCAACCCTTGCGTGGCGTAGACTTCGAAGGTATGATCGCCCGCTTTGTCCATGGTCCAATCGATGGATGTCGCCGTTTTTCCGTCCACCCACTCTCCGATACCGTCGAAACGGTAGTAATAGTTCACGTTCTCTTCCCTGCTGGAAATTCCGGCATTTTCCAACGCCCAGGAAAACGTCACTACCGGGTCGTAGACCCATAAGCCGTCGTCCGGGCCGGATACTTTCCTCAACGTCGCGGCGCCATTCGGAACCCCATTGCCGCCACCCCCGCAACCGGCCGCCAGCAGCAAACAGCATGTCAAAGCGATCCACAACATGCTTTTTCTCATCATTATTGAACACCTCCCTAAAAATAGTTGTTGACAACCGGATATACTTCTCGAAAGACAGTTTTCCGCGGGGTCCTCCGTTCTTCTCCTTCTCTTTCTACAATGATCAACCGCCTCTCGTACCGTCTCTCAGGAATTCTTTCGAGAAAATTATGTTATACTTTCCTTATCAATTCGACTCATGGGGGTCCAAGTGGATAACTTCGATGAGAATCGCGTCAACAGTCTTAAGTTAAGCAGCCGCGCGCGTTTGAAGGTCATATTCGGGCCGAATCGGTATAAAGCGCTTCCCGAAACCGATCGCGTGTTGACAGGTTTTACGGAATCATCCCTGCGCCGCGAAAAATCCGATGAAGAAAGGGTATCGATGATCACGGACGCTTTCCTCATCCACTACGCCGCTTCCGGAACCGACCAAGCCTTTGAAGCGCTACGGGAGAAATATTTCCAGAGCAGTATTGCCTTGATTCATGAGTTGTATTATGGCGGGTTCAATCGCAGCATTCGCGCTTTATCCCGCGAAGAGTTGCATAACGAGCTGTGGGCGCGCCTATGGCGGAACCTTAAAAATTACGATATGGAAAAAGCCAACTTTTACACCTGGATGAAAACAATTGCCGTAAACCTGATGAGAGACCGCGCGAAGGAAGAGAAGAAGCAGGTTGCCGATCACTTGGACGATCCGCTGCGATCCCAAGAAGATGAAGACGGCGATTCGATGCTGGACAAAACCCCCGATACCGGCCGGACTCCCGATCAATACGCCGTGGACCTCTTGTGCCAACAGGATTACCTTTCCGTTCTTTTCAGCGAATGCGGTTATCCGTGGCAACTGTTGTGCGCGGGTTTTCGCATGTTGGAGCAAACGCCGAAAGAGATCGCGGCTCAGTACGCCGATAAAACCCTGGACGAATTATTCGTCGAATTGAAAAATGAGTTTTCCTCTAAATCCCAGAGAACCGCAGAAGAGCTTGCGGACTGCTTTACCGCTTTGGAGTCGTCTTTGGGGCAACCCCTGGAAAACGCGTTTCCTCAAAGGGACAAACACTACGCGAAGGTTTTCGAACCGTTTCTGCATCGCCGCGCCGGAGAACTCAAGCTGGCGCTGTTTTTCGGCGATAAGCCGGAAAAAAACATAAGCGATTGGCATAGTCGCGTGATGGGGCGACTAAAAAAGTCATTGTCTCAGGAAGAACCCGCGGAAAAACGGATTTCCGAGAGTACATGATGATAGAAGCCAAGAAAAGGAGTGGATGCGATGCATATTAACCGGGATAAAACAGAACGCTATATACGAGGGCTCGTTCTACACGATTTTTCCGAACTGTCGACGACTGAATTGAACGAAATAGAAATGCATTTGGACGCGTGCGATACCTGCGCGGACGTCTTTCATGAAGAATACCGCGCCCTGCAAACCCTGCTGCGATGGAATATCCGCTTTGACAACGCGTTGGTGATTCGAGATCGAATCCGGCGCGGAATCGAGGCCGCTCTGGTCGTTTGCCCGGACGCGCGGCGAAAACAGCGTCTCCAAAGATGGCTGTCTGCCTTGCCCGCCATCCCGAAAGCGCTTTTAAAAGTGTGCTTGCTGGTCCCGAAAACCGGGCGGCGATTGATCAGCCAAATCACGCTGGCCGATGCGGACGCGGCTCCCGCCTTCGCGGGCGCATTCCGCTATGAGATGATACCGGAAACTGCCCGCGGTTCCCCTCAGAGCAAACTCCTACCGAATCTGACTAAAGTGATGATACAAGACTCCACAGAGCTGAAAACCATCAGCCTTCAGGAAACAACAGGAGAACTGACGATCGAAATCGAGGATTACGGTCAGAAAGAGCCCGAATACTGCCTGTTGGTACCAATCGAAGGTCAGAGCGAAGCGAGCGTGCAAACCGAAGGGTATTCCAGGACCGGCGGCCGCTTTCGCTACGCCTTCAAAGGCCTTCCGCCGGGCGAATACTTGTTGTTGTTTGAACCGGAAACGAAATCACCACGTTTGAATGAAGAGGAATCATGAACGAAACGGCTGGAAACTTCGAAACCCTAAAAACGATGGTTCGAGAGCGCCGTTATCACGAAGCGATGCCTTTATGCGAACGCCTATTATCCTCCGCAACGGAAACGGATCGCGTTTCTCTGATTCTCTTAAAGGGGGAAATCTTTTGGCATACGGGAGAGGTCCGCAGGGCAATCGCCACCTTCGAAGAGGCCTTGGCCGCCGTTCAAGAGCGGGATCCGTTAGCGCGTGCGGAGATACTGAACAATCTCGGCGTCGCTTATCGAGAGGTTGGACAATATGGGGAAGCGGAACGGTCGCTGAACAAAGCCCTTGAACTCCTCGAAAAAAACGGACGGGAACCCTTTGAACAAACGATCCATTCCCTGAACAATTTAGGGATCGTGAAACGATGCGTCGGCCAATACGCCGAAGCGGAAACCCTGTATCTCGAAGCGATCCGATTGCAGAAAGAGACCGCAGGCGTCGACACGATCGAATACACCAATCTTTTAAACAACCTGGGCCTCCTGTACTTTTCCCTCGGTATGGACCGGCTTGCCGCAAAACATTATGAAGAAGCCGCGGATATCCGCCGGAAACTTGTCGGGGAAGAGTCTTTCCCGTTTATGCAGATCGTCAACAACCTGGCCGCCTACCATCATCGGATTGGCGAGTGGGATGTTTCCGAAAAAGAATACCTTCGCGTCCTGTCCTTTTTTGAGAAGAAAGGCGCGGTGAACCACCCCGCTTACGACAAAACCCTGAAAAACTACGCGGCGGCGCTGCTCCAGATGGGACGGCATTCGGAAGCGGTCAAAAGCCTCGAGAAAGCGCTAACCGGACTATCCCAAAAGATCGGGACAGATAACATCCCTTACGCGAAATTCCTGTCTGAAAAAGGCTACGCGCTGTTTTTGACAGGGCGATACCCGGAATGCCTCACCGCCTATTTCGAAGCCTATCGGACTTTGATCAAAACGGCGGGACCGCGGAATTTCGAAACCTTGTCGACGCTGTCGAGGATGAGCGAAGCTTTGTTGAAGACAGGAAAAACGGAGGCGGCGTACCGCTCGACGCTGAAAGTCGCGCGTCTGCAAAATGAGCTCCTGTTCGACATGGTCTACACCCTTCCTGAAGAGGATATGATGGCCTTCCTGAAAACGATTCGGAAAGACAGCGACCGATTGCTGTCGATGACAGCCGCGCATTTTTCCGATCGTCCGGAAAGACTGGCGTCCACCTATATGACGGTTCTGTTGAGAAAAGGCATTATCCTCGAAATCAGCGCGTTGCGCCATCTCTTTCTGGCAAAGCTGGGAGGGGAAAACGCGCCCTGGATGACGGAATGGAGAGAGGCAAAAACTTCGCTCGCAAGGCTCCTGTACGACAACCGGCCGCCGCTGTCCGGGAAAGAGAGGGCGGAAGCGACGCGGAAATTGCAGGACCGCATAAAGGAAATCGAGCAGACAGAGTTGCGAACCTTCCTGGAAATCGTCGATATCGAAAGGCTTAAACAGATAAAGACACAAACGCTTTATGAAACAATCGGCGAGCACGCGACGATTTTAGACATCTATTACGTCGAGCCGGACAACCGATACCTCATTTTCATCCTGGAAAACGATACGATTTCGGTCAAAAGCATAGACGACGCGAGCGCGCTGAACGCGTTGATCCTTGAGTTCCGGCGTTCAATCGGCCATGGGCAGGATACGCGCGGGCAATCGGACATGCGCTCGGTCGCGCGAAGGATTCGGCTTCAGGAAGAGGCGGCGAGCAGTCTCTACAACGCCTTCTTCTCGACGATCCCTTTACGGCGAGGAAGGGACTACTACCTTTCGCCGGACGGCGAAACCGCCGCGCTTCCCTTTGAAGCGCTCCTGACGCCCACCGGCGAATACGCGCTCGAATACTGCGCTATCAACAACCTGACAACGCCCAAGGAACTCATCTGGAAGAAAACGCCTTCAAGCGCGCCGCCCTCCGCGCTCTTTATCGTCGACCCGGAATTCGGCAAAATGGAACAAAAGCCTGAAGAGCCTTCGGAAGAGAGGGAACGAAGCGTTGAAAGTTTCCGAGTTCTTTTCCGCGACGCGGGGGCTTTTACGGAAGGTTTCGCGCGGTTGGCCGGCACCGGGGATGAAGGAGAAGAGGCGCGGCAACTGCTGGAGCGCGCGGGATGGAGCATCGAAGCCTATCTTACAGGAAAAGCCGCGAGCAAGCGGGAGTTTTTAAGCCGACGATTTCCGAAACTGCTTCATATCGCCACGCACGGCTTCTTTCTGGAGCAAAAGCGGGAGGGGATCAATCCGCTGCTTCGGAGCGGACTCGTCTTTGCCGGCGCCAATGCCGGAGAAGACAGCATCCTGACGGCTTACGAAGTCACGGCGCTGGATTTCAGCCGAACGGAAACCGTAATCTTATCCGCGTGCGACACCGGTCTGGGAGAAACCCATATCGGCGAGGGGCTTTTGGGGTTCCAACGGGCTTTCTTTGCGCGCGGCGTGAAAGAGATCGTCATGACGCTCTGGAACATATCCGACAGCCGCAGTGCCGAGTTGATGGGCGAATTCTACGCCGAATACGCGCGAACCGGTTCGGTGGCGCATTCTCTGCGCCAAGCGAAAAAAACCCTGCTCGACCGGAACTACAGCGAACGGGGTTATGCGGATCCCTACACGTGGGCGGGTTTTGTATGCATCACTTGAGGGAAACGCGCTCTGGTTAACGGCTTCGAGTATCCGCCTCCTCGGAATGCTCAAAGCCGTTGATTGGCCATAAGGGGACAGCAGGAGGAGAACGGATTTGCGTGATTGGGCTTTCCATTTCGCACCTCTCCTTTTCGCGAAAGAAACGTGACGGAACGGATGGGCGTCCCAGAATGCTTTCGCGGAAGATATTGTGTCTTTCTGTTCTATATACTTCGTTTTTTTCGTTTTTCCGCGACCGGTTCATTCTATTCCACGCTCGCGGAAAAAAAAGCGTCTAGAGCGACCCTTGCAGAGACGTCAAGTCCTTTCGAAAAATAAACCAACCCACTGTTAAAATCGCTGAGTAAGCGCTTTTCGTGTTTGCAACCGCGCGATACCTCGATTATCGGTCGGCGTAATTAGCCGAACCCGGGATCGCGCGGTCGCGAAGTAATAATCCGCTTACCGCACGATAACACGCGCATTTATCCCGGAGAAAGCGTTTTTGGCGACTCAGCGATAACCTGCCGATCATCGCGGCGTAAGCGCCCCTTTTCCTTGCGACGGCGCGATACCCTCTTCCGAGTGATTTCTCGCTGTTTTAACCCTTCTCTTTCACCCGAATAACGTAGACACCTTTCTCCTTAAGCCGTTCCAACGCCCCGGCGGTATACCCGTTT
>ENA-UPTA01006275-UPTA01006275.1-activated-sludge-metagenome-genome-assembly--contig:-NODE-6275-length-10539-cov-3.862171_pt1 | contig 10539 bp, 7 predicted proteins | sample MGYA00238184_ERZ773361 | MGnify/ENA primary metagenome ERZ773361 (study PRJEB29100, sample SAMN05720205) | activated sludge metagenome | isolation source: anaerobic digester from wastewater...
CGGTCGTGCGCACCTGGGGCGATCGCCCCTCGTTCTCCTTCGAGCCCAAGGCCCACTGGGACATCGGCGCCGGCCTGCGCATGCTCGACTTCGAGCGCGCGTCCAAGCTCTCCGGCCCTCGCTTCTCGGTGCTCTTCGCAGAGGCCGCGCGCATGGAGCGCTCCCTGGCCGCGTTCATGCTCGACGTGCACACCCGCGAGCACGGCTACACCGAGGTGCTCCCTCCGTTCATGGTCAAGGACTCCGCCCTGCGCGGGACGGGCCAGCTCCCCAAGTTCGAGCTCGACCTGTTCAAGACCCGCAAAGCCGACCCCGACAAGCCGTACGACCTGTACCTGATCCCGACCGCCGAGGTCCCTGTCACCAACCTGCACGCCGACGAGATCCTCGAGGCCGAGCAGATGCCCGTCGCGTACTGCGCCTACACTCCCTGCTTCCGCAGCGAAGCCGGCAGCTACGGCAAGGACGTCCGCGGCCTGATCCGCCAACACCAGTTCGACAAGGTCGAGCTGGTGCGCTTCACGACTCCCGAGGAGTCCCTGGCCCAGCTCGAGCTGCTCACCTCGCACGCGGAGAAGGTGCTGCAGAAGCTGGGGCTGCACTACCGAGTGGTGTCGCTGTGCGCGGGCGACATCGGCTTCGGCTCCCGCAAGACCTACGATCTCGAGGTCTGGCTGCCCGGCCTGTCGGCCTATCGCGAGATCTCCAGCTGCTCGGACTACGGCGACTTCCAGGCCCGTCGGGCCGCGATCCGCTATCGTCCCGGCAAGGGGCAGAAGCCGCGCCTCGTGCACACCCTCAACGGCTCCGGCCTCGCCATCGGCCGCACCCTCGTCGCCATCCTCGAGCAGTACCAACAGCAGGACGGCTCGGTCGTCGTGCCCGAAGCGCTTCGGCCCTATATGGGCACCGAGGTCATTCGCCCGCGAGCGTGACCGAGCCCGTCTCCTTCGCCATCCGTCCTTCCTCGACATCGCGCAAGCGAGCCTTCCACCATTTGACCTTGCCCCCCCTCTGCGGTACGCCCTCCGCCCCAGAACCATGAAAAACGTTGCACGTACCCCGACGATCGTAGCGCTCGTCGGTTCGGTGCTCGGTCTCATCTTCTCCGGCTACTCGACCTCCGACTACATGCAGCACCTGGATCGCCAGCTGCACGCGGTCCACTGCAGCTTCATCCCCGGGATGCCGGCGGCAGCGGAGGCGGACAGCGGCTGTCGGGCGGCCATGTACAGCGCATATTCGGCGTTCTTCCGGGAGACCTGGTGGGGCGGCATCCCCATCTCGCTGTGGGCGCTCGCGGTCTACGCCTTCTACACGGCCTTCGCGGTGGCGCTGCTGGTGGGTGGGCTGCGCGCCTCGCGCCGCGCCTACATGTTCTTCGGCATCACCAGCGTCTTCCCCGTGGTCATGTCGGTGATCATGGCGGTCATCTCCGCGGTCAAGCTCGGCTCCTTCTGCAAGACATGCATCGGCATGTACATCGCCTCGATCCTGCTCGTCGCGGGCGGGGTGTGGGCCTGGCTCGCCATCCGCAAGCTGCAGCGCGTGGCCCCTGCCGACGGCTGGCCCGAGGGCTACCTGCCCGACGCCAAGCCGGCTTGGATCGGCCTGTGGCTCATCGGCATGGGCATCTCGGTGCTGCTTCCGACGCTGATCTACGTCACCGCGCTGCCGGACTACCGTCCGCGCCTCGCTTCCTGCGGCAAGCTCCCCGAGCCCGCCGACACGAACAAGGCGCTGCTCAAGCTCGCCACCGCCCACCCCAAGCGTCCCGCGACCCTCTTCGTCGATCCCCTGTGCCCCACCTGCAAGAGCCTGCACCAGCGTCTCGAGGCCGAAGGCGTCATCGACAACCTCGACCTGTCCGTCGCGCTGTTCCCCCTCGACAACACCTGCAACTGGATGATCGATCGCGCGTTGCACGCGGGAAGCTGCGTGCTCGCGCGCGCCGTGCTCTGCGCCGATCCTCGCTCCCGCGAAGCCCTCGACTGGATGTACTCCAACCAGGAGGAGCTGACCCGTCTCGGCAAGAGCGGTGAGCCTTTGTTGAGAGCCCGCGTGCGCGAGCGGTTCGGCGCCGAGCTCGACGCGTGCATCGACGCCAAGAGCACGAAGCTGCGGCTCAACAACATCCTGCAGTACTCGGTCAACAACCACATCCCCGTGTCCACGCCGCAGATGTACCTGGGCGACCAGCGCATCTGCGACGAGGACACCGACCTGGGCATGCGCTTCACGCTCGGTCAGCTCGCCCCGGAGGTGCTGCGATGATCATGAAAACCCATGCAATCGCGTCCGCGGCCACCGGTGCCGTGCTCGTCCTCGGCCTCGCCGGCTTCGTGCGAAGCGAGGTCCGCTCCTCTGCCAGGCGCCTCGAGAACCCCAACCAGACCCCCGCCGCCGCCGTCGCCGACCACGCCGAAGAGCCCTACTGCACCCCAGCCTTCAAGCAGGTCCTGCAGCGGGTGCTCAACGCCTGCGGTCTGGTCGGCACCGAGTCCCGCCGAGGCTGCCAGCCCACGGACGTGAAGAACCTGGCTTCGATCAGCGACTCGGACTTCAACGCGCTGTTCCTCCCGCTGTCCAAGCGGGGAGCGATCGTGCTGTTCGACGAGGGGTCCGACAAGCTCGACGCGGGCGCCAAGAAGCTCATCGAGGAGAAGTGGCTCGATCGGCGAGGCGCGCGCTACTTCTTCATCGTCGCGCGCGGGTCCAAGACCGGCACGGTCGAGAAGAACCGCGCCCTGTCCCACAAACGCGCCAACTCCGTGCTCTTCGACATCTCGGACCTCACCAAGGATCCGTCCCTCGAAAAGCAGGTCGGCATGCTGTGGCTCGGCAAGGAGTTCGCTCAGCTCCCCAAGGAGTTCTGCGATTGGCCCACCTCCCGCGAAAACAAGGGCTGCGACGAGCAGGTCATCAACAGGAGCGCGTTCGTGTCATGGGTCGATTGCAGGCTCTGATCGTCACCGTCGCCTTCACCGGTCTCGCCGCGTCCGTCGCAGCTTGCGACGACGCCAAGCCCGTGCCGGCTCCCCCCACCAACAAACGATCCGACGTCATCGTCGGCTCGGGCACCGCACCCACCACCACGCGCGCCACGGCCTCCGCCCAGCCCGTCGCGTCGGCCCCCGCCAAGCCTCGCGCCCTGTGCCCCGGCCCCTCGCTCAACCGCGCGATGCCTTCCGAGAAGCTCGGGCACGCCGAAGCCGCGGGCGCCGCTTCCCTCGGCGACAGCATCCCGGTGGGCAACGGGCGCTGGACCTGGATCAGCCTCTGGGCCGCGTGGTGTGCGCCCTGCAAAGAGGAGATGCCGCGGCTTCTCAAGTGGCAGACCCGCCTCGCCACGAGCCTGTCGGTGCAGTTCGTCTCCCTCGACGACGACGAGCGTCAGCTCTTGCGATTCCTCGAGTCGCAGCCGGCCACGGGCGTGCGCGCGAGCTTCTGGCTTCCGGATGGCAGCAGTCGCGAGGCCTGGCTCGGCTCCATGCGCCTCAAGACCTCGCCCCAGCTCCCTGTCCAGATCCTGGTCAATCCCCAGGGACGCGTGCACTGCGTCATCGAAGGCGCGGTCGAGGACGGCGACTTCGCGCAGGTCGCGGCGATCGTCGCTCAACGCTGAGCGCCTCGAAGCACGGAGCTGCCGTCCGCGCGTGGTGAACGCCGCGAGCGCCGCGGAGCTCCCGTCCACGGGGCGAGACGATCGCACCTTTCTGGGAAGCGGGGGGCGGGTTTCCTTGACCCCTGCTTCCGGTAGATGGCACGCTCCTGTGTCGCGGAGCGCCACCCCTCCGCGATCGCGTCCAGGGACGCACGGAGATGTCCTCCCAACAGCAGCGCTATCGAGTCATCGAGAAGCTGGCCTCCGGCGGCATGGCCGAGGTCTTCCGCGCCGAGAGCGCTGGAATCGAAGGCTTCAAGAAGAAGGTCGCCATCAAGCGCGTCCTTCCGCACCTGAGCAAGAAGCAGAAGTTCATCTCGATGTTCCTCGACGAGGCGCGCCTCAGCGCCTCCCTGAGCCACTCCAACGTGGTCCAGGTCTTCGACATCGGCATGGGCGACAACACGTACTTCATCGTCATGGAGTTCGTGGACGGCGCCGACCTCAAGGCCATCTCCGACAACGTCCGCCGTCTCCGCCGCGACTTCCCCGTCCCCGAAGCCGTCTACATCACCACCAAGATCTGCGAGGGCCTCGCCTACGCCCACGAGCTCGCAGACAACGACGGCTCCCCCATCGGCATCGTCCACCGCGACATGTCCCCGCCCAACGTGCTCATCACGCGTCACGGCGAGGTCAAAATCGCCGACTTCGGCCTCGCCAAGGCGAGCAACCAGCTCGAAAAAAGCGAGCCCGGCGTCATCAAAGGCAAGTTCTCCTACCTCGCCCCCGAGGCCTGCACCGGCCAGGATCTCGACGCCCGCGCCGACATCTTCGCCGTCGGCATCATCCTCTGGGAGCTGCTCGCCGGACGCAAGCTCTTCCAGGGCGAGAGCGACTACCAGACCGTCCAGCAGGTCATGCAGGCCAAGATCCCGCCCCTCGCCCAGTTCAACCCGGGCGTCCCGCCGGAGCTCGAAAAGGTCCTGCATCGCGCCCTCGCCCGCAACCTCGACGAACGCTACCGCTCCGCTCGCGACTTCGGACGCGATCTGCTCGACTTCCTCTTCCATCACGGGCAGCCCGTCGGCGCCTTCGCGGTCGAAGACCTCGTCGTCCAGACCATGCAGGCCAAGGAGCGCGAAAAGCCGGTCTCCACCTCGATCATCGACAAGCTCATCGAGGAGGCCCTCTTCGAGTTCACCTCCCTCCGCAACTCCGACTCCGGCCCCGAGCCCGGCGCGCAGTCCAAAGGCCCTCCCGGCGTCCACGACTGGGCCGCCGAAATCAAAATCAAGGGACCCTACGACTCGCGACTCCGTCTCGGCGCTCTGTCCAACGATCTGCCCTCGGGCGGCGCCCTCGAAGAAGGCAACCTCGCCGCGCTCGAAGACGATCCCGCGACGGCCACTCCCCTGCCTTCCCGCGGCTCCTCCAGCCCGCCCGCGCGAGGCTCGTCCGCACCCCCCGCCGCGCGCCACTCCTCCTCTCCTCCCAGGGCGCCGTCCACACCGTCGCCGACGCGCCAGCCTTCGCAGCCCGCGCCCCGCTCCCTGCCGCCTGCGAGCGTCGAGAAGCTCGAGCTCGTCAACGAGCCCGAGCACAAGAGCTCCGGTCTCACCTACGTGATCATCGCCCTGCTCGTGATCGCCGCCGGCGCCGCTGGCGCCTGGTTCGCCAACGTCATCCCCCACTGACCGCGCAGCGTCCCTGCCGGAACCGCATCGCTCCTAGGCCCGCTTGCGCAGCGCCCATGCCCCGGCGCCCAGCAGGACCGCGACCAGCCCGCTCCACAGCCACGCCGCCGACGCGGTCGGCCGCAGCGACTTGCCCCCGGCGAGTTGGCTCTCGATCGCGCTGCGCAACGCGTCCGCGCCACGCGCGCCCTCGATCACCTGCGAGCCCACCCACATCGTCGGAAGCCCGCGGAACCCGATCTGATCGCGCGCTCGGTCGTAGTCCTCCGTGACCCTGGCGTCGGTCTTCGGATCGGACATGCACCGCTGCAGCGCCGCGAGCTCCAACCCGTGCTGCGCGGCGAGCTGGCGCACGGTCCGATCCACGGACCCCTCGGAGAGCTCCTCGGTGAACAGCGCGTGGGCCATGGGCTCTCCCTTGCCCATGTCCCGCGCACACAGATAGGCCCGGGATGCAGGTCTCGCGTTGGGATGGCCGCCGAGCGGAACGGTCAGCCGGACGAAGTTCACGCGATCGCCGTACTTCGCCAGCACCTCGTGCGTGCTGTGGTGCTGGATGCGGCAGAAGGCGCACTCGAAGTCGGACAGCTCCACGATGTTGACCTTGCCCGCGACCCAATAGCGGCTGATGGCTGCCTTCACCTCGGGCTCCGGCTGCATCTTCCCGAAAACAAGCGGCGCGGCGACGGCGACCGCGGCGAGCGCACCCCACGCGCCCAGCGAAAGCCTTCCGTCGTCTCCCGCATCGCCTCGCGCACGGTAGACAACCGCCGCAGCGGCCGCGGCGACGGCGGACACGTCGACCACGACGCACAGCTTGCAGAAGGCGTGTTCGACGAGGCCCTGGATCAGCAGGAACCCGATGCCGCCCAGGGCGCCGATCAACGCGGCCGGCACCATGAGCTGCTTGCGTCGCGGGTGCGGCATGAGCGTCAACGCGTACAGCGCAACGAACGCGAGCACGCCGAGTATCGGCGTCGGAATGCCCGCGATGCTCGCCCAGGTCGATCCCTTGATCTTGTCGCACCCTTCGCCGACGGCGCAGAACGCAGCAGCGCCACCGCGGTAGTCGAACATGAGCGCGGAGCTCGCCGCCAACGCTGCGAGCACGAAGAGCCTGATCAGGACCAGGATGAGGGCGCGTGGCATCGACCGGCGATCTATACTCTCCAGCTCCACGGGCCAAGCACCGTCGTGCCCTCGCCCCGGAACCTCCCCTTCTCATCGCCCGCTGCCCCGACACCCCCATGCCCCAACGACGCTCCAACCTCCGTCGCGATCAGGTCGCCGATCTGCTCGCCACCCAGACCCGTGCGCTGCACGCCCGCGAAATCGCATCGCGGCTCGAGGTGCGCGAGGGAGACTACCTCGAGCTGCTCGCGCTGCTCGACGAGCTCGCCTTCGACGGCCTGGTGCGGGCCCTGCCCGGCCAGCGCTTCCGCGCAGCGCGAAGCGCTCCCGCCGAAAAGCGCGAGGGGCTCCTGTCCGTCAACCCCAAAGGCTTCGCCTTCCTCTCCACCCCGGGCGAGTCCCAGGATGTCTTCGTCCCCGCCCAGGCCGTCGCCGGCGCCATGCACGGAGACCGCGTCCGCATCCGTGTCGTCGGCCGCACCTCGCGCGGACTCGAAGGCGCGGTAGAAGAGATCCTCGAGCGCAGGCACCTGCGCGTCGCGGGCCTGTTGCGTCGCCGGGGCCGCTCGACCTGGCTGGAGCCCGACGACAACCGCGTGCGCGGACCGATCGTGCTGCCGACGGCGTCGGCGGGAACCGACGGTGACGTGACGGTGGTCGCGATCACGCGCTATCCGAGCACGCCGGACGAGAACCCCGAAGGAGAGGTCGTGGAGGTGCTCGGGGATCCGGGGGAGCCGGATGTGGAGACGCGCAAGGTGCTGTTGCGCGAGCAGGTGGAGGAGGGGTTCGACGATGCGGTGCAGGCCGAGATTGCGGGCCTTGCGGGGAAGGGGGAAGCGATCGACGGGGTGGGACGGGAGGATCTGCGTGAGCTCGCGCTGGTGACGGTGGATCCGGACGACGCGCGGGATCACGACGACGCGATCTGGGTGGGTCGTGACGAGGCGGGGTGGAGAGTGTGCGTGGCCATTGCCGACGTGGCTCGATACGTGACCGAAGGCAGCGCGCTCGACGGCGCGGCGGTTCGACGGGCCTTCTCGATCTACCTGCCGGACCGGGCGGTTCCGATGCTGCCCGCGGAGCTGTCGTCGAACCTGTGCTCGCTGGTCGAAGGCAAGGACCGCGCGTGCCTCGCGGTGCACCTTCTGCTCGACGAAGCGGGGAGCGTGCGTGAGTGCCGGGTGACAGAGGCGGTGATGCGCTCGCGCGCGAAGTTGACGTACACGCAGGTGGCGGCGGCGCTCGGCTGGACGGCGCCCGGGGACAGCGCGAAGGTGGACCCGTCGCTGATCGAGCCCCTCGCCTGTGCCGCGCGGCTCGCGAAGCTGCTGCACCGTCGCAGGCTCGCGCGAGGCGCCCTCGAGCTGAGCGTGCCCGAGGCGCGCATCGTGCTGGACCCCCAGAGCGGTGCGCCCATCGACGTCGTGCGTCGCGCGTCGGACCCGGGCGTGAAGCGGGCGTACAACCTGATCGAGGAGCTGATGCTCGCGGCCAACGAGGCGATCGCGGGGTGGCTGATCGAGCGGGGGAGGCAGCCGGTGTACCGGGTGCATCCGCCGCCGGACGAGGCGAAGCTCGAGCGGCTGGCGGCGTTGTGCGAGGAGCTGGGGATCGAGTTCGCAGTGGACGACGCGCTGGATCCGAAGCGGTTGTCGGAGTTCCTGGAGCGTGTGGCGGAGCATCCGCTCGCGGAGGTAGTGGGCACGTTGGCGCTGCGATCGCTCAAGCAGGCCTCGTACGATCTGGCGAACGTGGGGCACTTCGGCCTGGCGCTGGCGAAGTACCTGCACTTCACCTCGCCGATCCGACGCTATCCGGATCTGCTGGTGCATCGCGCGGTGAAGCGTGCGCTGCACGAGGTTGCCGAGCCGGCGAGCGCGGAGGCGCTTCGGGAGAGCATCGAGCGTGCGAATCTGCGCGAGCGACGGATCATGGAGGTGGAGCGCGAGATCGCGGAGCTGTACCGGGCGATCTTCATGCGGTCGCGCATCGGCATGGAGGCGGAAGGGCGCGTGGTGGAGGTGTTCCCGACGACGGTGATTGTTTCGTTGGACGAACCATTTGTGGAAGTGCGGGTGCCGGAGGAGGGGCTGGGGCGGGATTCCTACGAGATGACCGACGACGGGCTGCGGTTGATCGGTCAGAGGTCGGGGGAGAGCATCTCGTTGGGGGACCGGATGCTGGTTCGGGTGGAGGAAGTTTCGCTTGCGCGTCGCGTCATTCTGGGGCGGCGGATCTACCCTTCGGCGCGGCGATCGAAGGGGGAGGGGAAACCCCGGCGGGGAGGCTCCAATCGCGATCGCGGCGCACGCAATCCCGCGAAAACCAAGTCAAAGCGTTCCTGACTTCCCGCGCTGTCCACCCTCCCTCCGCGTTGTGCCACACCGGGCGACTCTGGGTCATGCCTGCGTCAAATTCCCTCCCCTCCCAGGCCCCCCCTCCCCCAAATCGTCATTGGCCGCTGAAAAAAAGACACCTGGACCCTTGATCAGAGAAAAGACCTGTGTTCTAGCTTGGTGCCTAGGTGGACCGTGCGGGTACACGGTCCTTTCAAGGAGAAAGTCACATGGCCAAGGCGAAGACTGCACCGAAGAAGAACCTCACCAAGAGCGGCCTGATTCAGCTCATCACCGAGTCCCTCGGTGAGGGCGCGTCCCGCAAGCAGGTCAAGCTGACCCTCGAGGCGCTGACCGAGATCGGCCACAAGGAGCTCAAGAAGACCGGACAGTTCGTGCTCCCCGGCTTCGCCAAGTTCGTTGTCGTCAAGAAGCCCGCCCGCCCCGCGCGCCAGGGCATCAACCCCTTCACCAAGCAGCCCATGATGTTCGCTGCCAAGCCGGCGAGCAAGGCCGTCAAGGCCCGCCCCGTCAAGGCGATCAAGGCCGCCGTGGCGTGATTCGGGTTGGTTTTCCCGCGCTCCTCGCGTGATGCTCACGCGTTCAGCACGGGATGGACCGGGGAGCGGCGCGCGTAACTGCGCGCCGCTTTCGTTTTGTTCGACGTCTTCCCTGCGGCACACTCCGAACCCCCCCTTTCCCTGCACCCATTCCTGCCGCCGCTCCCCATCGCACTGCTCTCACCGACGCATCCGTCCCTTCGCCCCAACGGCACACTCGTACGTCCTACGAATCATGTACCTCGCGACGTACTACGACCGTCTGCTCTCCATACGCACTGCATGCATAGCTCATCGCGAGCGGCACACTCCCTTCGCACTTCAGATCAAGTGCACGAGGCTGCACTGACCCCATCCGTCCTGCGTACTTCGAACTCACGGGGCGGCACACTTGCTTTGCACTGGATTCCAAGACCCTCGCTCGCGCGTCCTGAGGCGCTGTCCTCGCACGCCACGTTTCCAAGGGCGTGCGCGCGGCACATCGCGCACGCCTCTTGTTTCACCGCCGATCGCTCCCTCGCTCCCCTCCCCCGTCCTTCGACCCCCCTCGCCCCGTCCCATGCTCCCCCGCGTCATCGCCTTGCGTGATCTGCCCCCGCTCGTTCGCGATGCGATTCGCTCCCCTCTGCCGTGGCGTCTCGTCGCTGCAACCTCCGCTCGTCCCCCTCCCCGCTCGCCTTCCTCTCCCTCCTCGCTCGTGCGCGACGCCCATCCCCTCGATCCGCGGAACCTCCTGCCGTCGGTGGCAGCACTGTCCCCGTATCGACGACTTCGCCCGCCCTCCGCTATCGTATCGTTGGAGGTCCCCATGAAGCGCGCCGTCGCTCTGCCCCTGCTGCTGTGCCTCGCCCTCGGATCTGCTTGCTCCAAGGACAACGAAGTCGATGCGTCCGGAGGTACGCCTTCCGGCATCGGCGCGCAGTGCTCCGGAGCCAACGATCCCGGATGCGGCGTGGGCGCGGTGTGCGTGCTCGGCTACTGCCGCAGCGGATGCACGACGGACGCGGAGTGCCCGCAGGGGGCGTTGTGCCTCGGCAGCGAGCCGCCTTTCGGGTGCTCGCTGAAGAGCGAGCTTTCGTGCAAGGACGGCGGGACGTCCTGCGAAGCGCCGCTGGTCTGCGGGGTCGACGGCAAGTGCCGCTTTCCGTGCCAGAAGGATGCGGATTGCCCGCGCAACGAGCACCTGTGTCTCGGGGGAACGTGCGTGG
>ENA-UPTA01006281-UPTA01006281.1-activated-sludge-metagenome-genome-assembly--contig:-NODE-6281-length-10532-cov-6.077885_pt1 | contig 10532 bp, 14 predicted proteins | sample MGYA00238184_ERZ773361 | MGnify/ENA primary metagenome ERZ773361 (study PRJEB29100, sample SAMN05720205) | activated sludge metagenome | isolation source: anaerobic digester from wastewater...
AAAAGAGAAAATCACAGTGGCGAGGAAGGCAAGTTCAGTTCCCGTGGTGCTGGGATTCGGAATCCGCGATGCCGCCACCGCGAACCTCGCTCTTGAGAACGCCGACGGATTTATTATTGGTACGAGAATTATCGAACTCCTGAATAACGGCGGAATAACCGATGTGGAAAACTTTTACCGCGACCTCGCGGAGGGGCTGGAGCAGGCCGGCATACAACAGCCATGACAACGTGAGGAGCGGTAAAATTATATTGCTTTTTATTCAGGGGTCGATATATTACATCTAGACCATAAAAAGGCGGTGTGTGTATGCCCGTATGTGAAGTCCAGATAGTAAACATTTTCGTGGACAAGGACTCCGGGACTCCGGTCGTCCTGCTCCGTGACCCTGAGTCGAAGGACGTGTTGCCGATCCTCATTGCTCCCCTTGAGGCGAGCATGATCGCAATCGAACTGGAGGGCCAGAAGCCGGTGCGGCCGCTGACCCATGATCTTATTATCAATGTGGTGAAAGAGCTGGCGTATGAGGTAAAGTCCGTCTGTGTTACGGACCTCAGGGACAATATTTATTTCGCGGAGATCACCCTTGTATGCGGGGACAGGGTTGTGGAAATTGACAGCCGTCCCAGCGATGCCATCGCCGTGGCCCTCAGGGCGGGATGTTCTATTTTCGTAAAGCGTAAAGTTTTTGCCCTTGCCATGGGCATTTCGAATGTCGTGAAGAGCGGCGACAGGGAGGCGATGAAGGAAGTTCTTGAGGACATTGATATTGAAGACGTTGACGGAAAAATAATGTAGCGTTTATGGCACAGGGGACTTTCACGTACCAGACATCGGAAAAGGTGCGCATCTCCTTTGAGGCGGCATCGGTTCCTCACAGGATCGCGGCATTCTGTGTTGATACCGCTATTCGGGGGGCATGTTTTTTCCTCTTTTATTTCCTGTTACTTTTCATGGCAGTGGGAAGCGCCGTGATGCATGAGCTCTTCCGCGCCGAAGCGCTCCACGAAACAGTGCTGGTTGTGCTGCTCCTCTTCTTCGCGGTGTTTCTTTTCTCATACCATCTTATTTTCGAACTTATCTGGAAGGGGCAGACTCCCGGGAAACGGGTGATGCACCTCCGTGCGGTGAATGATGACGGCTCATATATGTCTTTCGGGACCGCGGTGCTCCGCAATGTGTTCCGGATTGTGGACATGCTCCCCGCGGGCTATGCGGTGGGGCTGGTCACGATGGTCCTTAACCGGCGCAGGAAGCGCGTCGGAGACTATGTGGCGGGGACCATTGTCATACGGGAGAGAGTTTCTGATATCCCGAAGCTCAGTGATGTCCGCGAGCTTGACTGTTTTAACGGGCTCCGGGACCCCGGCGTTCTGTTTCCGGAGAAATCCGCAGGGATAATTGAAAACTACTTTTCGGCGAAGAACGACCTGTCACCTGCCGCCCGGGACAGGGTGGCCCGTGAAATCGTATTTCTCATTGAATCAAGGACCGGTGTGAAAAAACCTGCCGATGTGACGGAGGAAGAGTTTATCGGCGCGCTGTACCGTGTGCTTCGGTAAGGTCGTTATTTGTTGACGAACCGCTGTGCCAGGTCGAGCTTGTGTTTGATCAGGCTCCGGGCATGGGTTATGAAGAACTTGTCATTCTTGAATTTCAGAAGTATTTTGTACTGCTCGTATGCGGTTTTGTAGTCCCGCAGCTTGTAGGAGCTTTCCGCGTAGTAGTAATGGAGCGCCTTGTCGTACTCCTCTCCCATATTGATTGATTTGATCACAATAATGCAGCTGTAAAATTCATTCCGGTAAAAATGTATCTTCGCGGTCCCCACGAGGCCGTTGGGATATTCGGGATCAATTGTCAGGGAGGCGTTGTAGTATTTTTCCGCTGTTTTTATCTGGCGCCTGTTGTAATAAATATCGCCGATCAGAATAAATGAAAGCAGCTCCATGCTGTTGACCTTCAGGGCTTTCCGGAAATACCCGATCGCGGCGTCATTATCACCCATGAGCTCGTGGATGTATCCCATCTGCAGATATGTTTTTGAAAACCGGGGAAGGACGTTTTTCGCGCGTTTCAGAAAAATGAGGCCATGCCGGTATTCCTTGAGGTACAGACTGCAGGAACCCCGGTTGTACAGGAACGGGAAAAACAGCGGCGCACGTCGAAGCCCCCGATCCAGAAGCGTTTTCGCGGAATTGTATTCACCCTCTTCCATCATGTTCGCGGCATCATTATTGAGAGCGGCGGCTTTTGACATGCCGGTACAGTAGATCACGTTGTTTTTGGAATACATGGTTTCTTTCGGAATTACCGGGGTTTTTTCCTCGCGAACCTGGCGCATGTATTCCATGAGAAAGGCGTCGTGGTCATCCTGGGCGGTTGCCGGCGCAGCGGAAAGCACAACAGCAAGGGTGACGATACAGGCCGCCGCAGCGCGGAAAGCGGCTGCTTTCCGCCATGGGATGGAGGCCGGTGCCCCTATGTCGAGTACAGATGACATGCGACTCTGGCACCATTTTCATCACGCATGGCAGGATACTGCTCTCTGCAGATATCCATGGCATGCTGACAGCGCGGATGGAAGTGGCATCCGGAGGGAGGATTTTCCGGTGAAGGGATTTCTCCGTGAAGGACAGAAAATCCGTGCTTCACCGGCTCGTTTTTCGGGATCGATTTCAGCAGGTTCCGGGAATAGGGGTGCAGGGGATTGGTGTACAGTCCCAGCTTTGTGTTTTCCTCCACAATCTTTCCCAGGTACATGACCGCGATTCGGTCGCTCATGTGTTCCACCACGGCGAGGTCATGGGCAACGAACAGGTACGTGAGGTTCAGCTTCTCCTGCAGGTCCATGAGAAGGTTCAGAATCTGCCCCTGGATGGAGACGTCAAGGGCGGACACCGGTTCATCGAGAATGATAAACCCCGGATTCAGGGCAATGGCGCGCGCAATACCGACCCGCTGACGCTGGCCGCCGCTGAATTCATGGGGATACCTGTCGGCATGTTCATCCTGAAGCCCCACCAGGGACAGGAGTTCGGTGATGCGGTCGCGGAGCTCCTTCTTTGAAAGGTCTTCATGAATTTTCAGGGGTTCCGATATTATTTTTCCCACGGTCATGCGGGGATTCAGGGAGCTGTAGGGGTCCTGAAACACGATCTGCATGTTCCGCCGGAAGCGCCGAAGGTCCCCTCCGGGAAGGGCCGTGACATCGGTGTCTCCAATGGAAACGCGGCCGCTGTCGGGCTCAATGAGCCGGAGTATTGACCGCGCAGCGGTGGTTTTCCCGCTGCCGCTTTCACCCACCAGGCCCAGGGTCTTCCCCGCCGGTATGGTGATCGATATATCGTCCACTGCCCTAAGGACTCCCGGCTTTTCAAGGAGGCCGCTCTTCCTGGTTTTGAAATATTTTTTAAGACCTGTCACCTGTACCATGATACCCGCGCCTGTATATATGATTTACACTGTTTCGTGTTTCCGGAGTCAGAAAGGTAGCGGGTATAGGTTTATTTGGCAATTACATTTTTTTCCGGCAGCCGGTGGAGTATCTTCTTTTCACGGGAGAAGTATTTTTTGTTAGTGATAAACAATAGATTTAACTAAAATAAATCCATGAATCAAAAATTCAGACGAGGGGTGAAAAAATTCGAAAATGTGAAATAATATTGACAACATTGTATTAATCAATAAAAGATGGAGCAGCATGGTGATGATTCTTTGAAGGTATCGCTGTTGTCAGTGATTTGATTAAAAAAAACAAAAAAGCGGAGCAGCGCCATGAAGACGCGGATTGGCATGATGTGCGTATGTGTACTCTGTGCAGTGTCCGGAACGGGGTCTCTGTTCGGGGAATACGTCTTCCTGAAGGACGGCCAGATTCGGGAGGGCACAATCGTATCGGAGAACGCAGCCTCCGTGGTGCTCCGCAAAGCTGACAAAAAGCGGGAGGTGATACAGCGTCGCGACATTATGCGGCTCCTGTATACGGAGCTCTACATGGGACGGGTCTATGTCCAGAAGGCCGACGGGAAGGGAGTTGTCGGCTACATGGTGGACGAGGACCGCAAAACCTATACCTTCAGGAAAGAGCTGTATCGACCCGAAGAATTTACCCTTAAACGTGAAGAGGTGCTCTTCATTGCCCGGCGGAATCCTTCAGGGCTTCAGGGGGAGCCGGAGACGGACCGTATACGCCTGAAGTGGCAGCCCCCGTACAATCAGGTGGATACCTACAAAATATACCTGAAAGGCCCCGCCGACCCGAAGTTTCGCGTGGTGGACGATACAGGCGCCCGCCGGTTCACCGTGGAGGACCTGAAGAGCAACACGGAGTACAAGCTCTACGTCACCGCCGTGGCTCGCGAAGGTGACGAGTCCACGCCCTCCAACGAAATTACGGTGAAGACGAAAAATATACCGCCCCCGGCGCCGGAGAATGTCCGCTTGCAGAAGGGAGATACCGGGCATGTCCGCGGCGATACTGCAGGAAAAAAAATTCTTCAGTGGGACCCCGTGCGTGATGTTGACGGCACAGTGAAGGAATACCGGGTGTATAATAATAACAGCAATCCGCCGGTCCGCATTGGCACAGTGCGGGAGACTGTATTCGAAATACCCCCCGGACTTGATGAAAAAGATATTGCGGTTTTCTCGGTTGACGATATGGGCTATCAGTCGGGCGGATATGGCAGCCTGCCTTTAAGTGCCGGTTTTGTTCTGGAATTTTCCGGATGGTATATTTTACCGAGAGGCGCCCTGGGTGATCTCATCGGGAGCGGTTACGGAGGTCTCGGGAAACTGATGTTTCCTGATGTATTCATTTCCCATCTTTCAATCGGGATAACCGGCGGATACTGGATTTTTTCGGGAGAGCATGAAGACGTCGATTCATCGTATATTGTGCCGGCGCTGGTTTCCTGCGGATACAGGTTTGCGCTGTTCGGCGGCCTTTCTCTTGTCCCTGAAGTGAATGGCGGGTACGCCTATATTGGAATAAAATATAAAAAATACGATATGACCACAATCCTGCGGGAGAACTCAGAGAAAAGCGCGTTTGAGCCGATGGCCCTGGGGGCCCTTACCCTTGCGTACAGCATTAATGGCATGATGCATGTGTTTGCCGGAGGCGGCTATGGTGTTCTGTTTGAATCGAGCGGTTTACAGAAGATGATAACATTTTCTGTCGGTCTGAATGTGATGTTCTGATTGGGAGGCGTCAATGGGAAGCATGAAAAAGATACAATTGCCGTTGCTGCTGATGCTGGTTTCTGCCGCTGTCCTGATGGCAGCTGTATCATGCGGTGATCTGTATAATGATGTAATCAGGGACATCGATGTTGAAGGTATACCGCTCTGGGCACGGACGTCCACCGGCGGGACGGAATCATATTTTTATTCTTCAACCGCCGGGGATGGTGGAGTATATGCAGTTGGTTATATTGATAAAAACGCTGTCTATATTCTGGGTGAAGGTGTTTCCGTGTCAGGTGCAGGGGATAATTGTCATAATGCAGTAATTGTCAAGTATAATCCTGAAGGAAATGCGCAGTGGGCGAAATCAGTAACTACGGGAACAGAAAATTCGGAGTTTTTTTCTGTTGCGAGAGGTCATGATGGAATATATGCGGCAGGTTTGATTAATGGGACAGGTACCTATACCTTTGGGCCGGGAATAACGGCAGCTTCCGCGAATGGCGCTAATAGTGTTATAATAGTAAAATATGATTTTAATGGGAATGCCCTTTGGGCGCGGACAGTCAGTTCAGGTTCGGCTTCTTCCCATTTTAAATGTGTTGCAGTGGGTGATGATGGTATTTACGCGGCGGGATTTATCTACGAAACGGGAACATTTACCTTTGGCCCGGGGGTGACAGCAGCAGGTAAACATACTCAATTCAATGTGGTATTGGTCAAATATGGTTTTGATGGTGCCGCCCAGTGGGCAAGAACTGTCAGCGCCTGTTCAGATTATTCAGTATTCCAATCTGTGGCGATTGGTGATGACGGTGTATATTGTGCTGGCCATATTCGAGGCTCAGCCCTTTTTACTTTTGATGCGGGTGTTACTGTGAGCGGGATATCAGATTTACACAATGTCGTAATTGTTAAATATGGTTTTAATGTAACACCGCTATGGGCAAGATCGGTAACTGCAGGGAGTTCTACATCAAGGTTTAATTCGGTAAGTGCCGGCAGTGATGGTGTCTATGGGGCAGGAGTCATTTGGGGTACAGGTTCATATGATTTCGGTACGGGTATAACGGCTGCTGGTCCATATACACAGAGTAATGTTGTGCTGGTGAAATACAATTTCAATGGAACAGCACAGTGGGCGAGGACAGTGAGTACAGGCGCCATCGGTTCCAGCTTTTATGCAACAGCAGTCATCGATGATGCTGTCTATGCCGCCGGAGAGGTCGAAGGTTCAGGCGCATATACCTTCGGACCGGGCGTAACAGCAAACGGGTCAGCAGCGACTGGTTTTAATGACGTCAATGCGATACTGGTGAAGTATGACAGCAATGGAACAGCGCACTGGGCACGGACAACCTTCGAAGGATCTGTTAGATCTTCTTTTTCCGGAATATGCCGTGATGGTAACAATATTTATTCAGCGGGATATATTATCGGAATAACACGATATGGATTCGGTAATAATGTTCACGTCATGGGTGACAATAACAATTATAATGCACTTATTGTAAAATATCGGTCGCGAAACTTTAATTAAAATGTGTTTCTATACGGTGATTGCTGTGATATTGTGAATGCATGACGCGGTTTCATGTTCGCAGAATTATATTTTACAGTGAGTGGATAATTGAATGTGGCGATGCCCAGGCACGGCCGCTGCCGTTTGCGGACGGGCGCCGCTGTAATCCGCTGTTAAATAAAGTTGAACCCCAATGCGAAAAAGAATTTGTGAAATATTTTATAACAAAAAGTCAATCAATAAGCATCTCTTTAATTATTCCTTTTACTTCTTTAATCGTTTGGCTGTTAATTTTACCGATTTTTTTAATGAGCCGCTGATTATCTATGGTTCTTATCTGATCTAAAACAATCCAGCCTCTCTTGTTCCGGATGGTCACTGGTACTCTGGTCGGATATTTATGAGACTTTGTTGTCATTGGAGCAATGATGACAGTTTGAATATTCTGGTTCATTTCATCCGGCGATATGATCAAACATGGGCGGGTTTTTTTTATTTCATGGCCTATTGTCGGGTCTAAATTTACCAAATAAATACCATATTGAAATATTTCCACTTTTACCATTCCCAATCATTTAGGTCTAAAGAATCATCAATAATGAGTTTGTCATCTGATGATAATTTCATCTTCTTAAATGCATCATTCCATCCTTCACGTGTTTTGTGAACAGGTTTGAGAATGATTTCATTCTTATTGTCGTCGATTATCAGTTCTATTTGATTTTCAATATTCATTTCTTTCAATATCTGGTTTGGGATTCTTATGCCTTTTGAGTTTCCTATCTGAATTACTTTTGCTATCATTTTACACCTCATTAAAGTAATTACAAAGTAATAATTTTTATGATTAATTGCAACTGAAATTTATATTGTAAATGTTCATTTCATTACAGAATCGCGAGCGGAAAATTTATGCGGAGAGAATATTGTGGCGGAGAAATGTAGGGGGTTCAATTTTATTTAACGGGCAGGCGCACTCACCCGAAGTTCTGCAGAATGAAATGGAGCAGAATTATGGGTGAGTGCGCCTGTTGCATGCTGTAAACTGGCATCTACCATAGTGTAATTCTTCTTTCTTCGCCACCGGTCTTTGATTCTTGGAATTTAGGACATCTCGCTTTCATACTGCATGTTAAATAATTATTGACCTATTCTAATCATCTGCATTCCAGGTGCATTCTCTGGCCGTTTCTCAAATCCGTTTTTAACATAGAATTCAATTCGTTCTGGTGCAGAGAAAAGCCAAACCCGTTGAAAACCAGTTTCGTTGCATTTTTCCTTCAGCATTCTTAGAATTGTGCTTCCAATACCTTTGCGTTGATATAAAGGAAGAACAATCATATCACAGACGAATGCATAAAGAGCACCATCAGAAATTAATCGACCTATACCAATAATTGTTTCATCGTCATATACCGAAACGCAGAACCATGAATTTTCAATAGCTTTTTGTAGCATAACGTCAGAAATAGATTTTACTGAAACCCATCCGGTACTTTCGTAAAGATTTCTATATTCTTGGATTGTTGGTTTATTTGCTCTAAATTCAATCATTTATAATTGTCCAAACTATTATTGGTCATGAGTTCTTCAAATATTTTTGTGTATTCATTTTGCTTATTGTCTTTTGAAAGCGTCTGTAAATTCATTGTGCCAGTTTATTGCATGCAACGTCACGCGGGTGCCCGACGTTCATGACAGTGTGACTGGTCGATAGTTGTTAAAGTCATTTATATTCTTTCAAGGACTTTTTTTGTACTGAGTGGAGAAGTGAATGTGGCTTCAAGCCCAAGCATGACCGCTGCCGTTTGCGGACGTGCGCCGCAGTAATGCCGTCTATTAAATTATAACGTCAAAGCATACCCGACGCCGCGCGGCCGTTTGCGCGGTGTGCCGCAGGCCGAGGAGCGCAGCGACGAAGCGGGAATGCTTAGTTGGCCGAAGAGGCCGCAGCCCATCACAATAGTTTAAATTTATAGAGTTTTTGTAAAAAAGTAAAATGCTTATCAATAGAATATAAAACGAGATTATTTTGTAATACATTTTGTATAATTATCAAATCAGGTATTCCAATATTATTGTAGCCGTTTTTAATATTTTTGGTTTGAAAATCTATTATTTCGTACCAATCAATAATTATTGGAATATTATTAATTGATTTCAATAAATCAACAACATGATATTCTTTCTGATGCAGAATGGAGGGTAATAATTCTGATAGTATCAAGTCGTTAATACATAATTGGTTATTATCAAGTAATTCATTAAAAGTGGAAACACCAATACTCTTACTTCCGCGGAAGTATTCAATCCAAACTGAAGAATCAACGAGTACCCGGCTCATCTTTTTCTGAGCTTGTTGAGATCAATATTGAGATCAATTTTGCCATAATAAAGCTTTAAATGTTTAATCTTTTCTCTTTGTATAAGATTAACCAAAGCTTCTTTAATAACATCAGTTTTAGTGCTAATATTGGTTAGTTTCATGGCTTCAGATATTAAACTTTCAGGGATGTCAATTGTAGTTCTCATAATAATTCTCCATATGCATACAATATATATATGTCATATGCATTGTCAAGTCTATTGTTATGCATTTGAGGCCTTTTTGGCTAACGTCAAAGCATACCCGACGTTCACGAAAGACACCGCTGGTCAATATTTGTCGCTGCTGTGGTTTCAATTGCAAGGAAAAAATTTCATGATAGAGTAAAAGAAGTGAATGTGGCGCAAGCCCAAGCGGGGCCGCTGTCGTTTGCGGACGGGCGCCGCGGTAACCCGCTGTTGTGCGAAGTTTTTTCGCCATTTATACTACACTTTTTGTCTTTTTCCTTTTAGCTTTGTTTTCAATCTTTTCAATTATCACTCTATAACCTAATGCAGTCATAAGAGAATTTAAAGTACTGAATGTAATATTTGTTGTCTTTTCCGACCTTATGTTTTGAATGATACTCGTCGATACCCCTGATTCTTCAGCAAGCTTTCTGACGGAAATATGATTTTCATTCATCGCTTCGAGTAAAAATTCTTTCAGTAGAAATTTACTATACTCTTTGTCGAATTTCTCTTTTTGCTTTGAGTCTTGCATGAATTGGTCAAATGTACTTAACACTTTTTCTGTTTTACTTTTCATAATATGTATCCTCTGATAATCTTCTAAAATATTCTTTGCGGTAATTGATGGCTTTCGTTTTTTCATCTTGTGGCAACTTCTGTGATTTCTTTTTAAAACCTGATGTTATAATGATCTTCTTTTCCTTCACAAAGAAAGAAAGGAATCTATCAGGTTGAGGTTTAAAAACAAAAACGCTGTCACCTTCATATCGAAATTTGGTTATATCGTGAATTCTACCATAATCACCCATACGTTTAAACAAAACTAAAAGTTTTCTTTTTTGAAGATCAGATAAAGTCATGTAATATTCATATGCCTGACTTTTACCTTTTTCATCAATACCATTCAATGGTATAAAAGCTGCCAATATATGCAATACAATCATTTTTATTCATAAGCTAATGTATCAATATATAGATACGTCGTCAAGATAAATATCTCGATCAGAATAAATTTATTGCATGGATATCTTTTGAATAATAAATGGATAAAACCAAATGTAGGTAGATAGAGAAGAGCGAAAAAATTTTGTACAACGTCTTGCTTACACGACGTCGCGGTGCCTTTTCCGCGATGTGGCGAAGCCCAAGCGAGGTACTCCGAGCGCAGCGTGTAAGCTTTGTTATGCGCTGTAACGACATTACTAAATGGAGGGTGTCAGATTTTTTGTGTAAATAGCCTTTTTACACCTATTTAAATCGGCAC
>ENA-UPTA01006288-UPTA01006288.1-activated-sludge-metagenome-genome-assembly--contig:-NODE-6288-length-10527-cov-5.317609_pt1 | contig 10527 bp, 5 predicted proteins | sample MGYA00238184_ERZ773361 | MGnify/ENA primary metagenome ERZ773361 (study PRJEB29100, sample SAMN05720205) | activated sludge metagenome | isolation source: anaerobic digester from wastewater...
GGGGGCGAGGAGATAGTCCGGGCGCAGCAGCGAGGTCGTCCCTCCCGCCGAGACCGCCAGGATTGCCGCGGGGAAGAGGAACAGACCGCCAAGCAGGAGTAACTGCAGGAGCCGGTGCAGGGCGGCGGAGCCGGAGAAGAGGTTCGAGAAGGTGATTCCGTGATGCTGCGCGAATGACATGCCGATGAGGAACGGCATCTCGAGTATGAACAACGTGAAGAAGAAGGTGATGAACGGCCCGAGGATGTAGAGGAGGAACGTGATCGAGGTCCCGAGTTCGATCTCCGGGAGCAGATCGTCGTCGATGGCCGTGCGCGAGATGACGTTCAGATAGAAGCCGAAGAGCCAGCCCCAGACGGCGAAATTCGTGACGTAGTTCAGACAGCATGCCTGGGCCAGGAAGAATCGGAAACACACGACCGCAATCACGAAGGCCAGTGTCGTGACGTTGGCGGGATTGAAGAAGACCCTGAAACTATCGACGAAGACCGCGCGGTAGAAGCCCGGGATCGGGTCCTCCTTCGGCTCCGGTTCGGGCTCCACTTTCTTGGGCTTCTGGAAACTCTCGGCCGGGATGAAGAAACGCTGTCCGCACGTAAGGCACTTCGCGCATTTGCCGGCGTGTTTGCTGTCAAAGGCGATCAAGGCGCCGCACTTCGGGCAGTTGAATTCGATGGTCATCGCTTGCCGACTCGCCACATCCACATACGTCTATGCCGTCCTGAGCGAAGCGAAGGACCCGGCCGGCGGCGCGAGAACTTTCACCATTGCCTGCCATGCCTCCTGTCTCGGCCGGATGCTCGACCTCGTTCGGAACGAGAGCGACTCCACGCCGTCTGAGCCCGTCAATCCCGCTGCATACAATCCACAAAGGCCTTGACGTCGTTGGCCCATTTCTGGGCCTCGAGCAGGTCTATCTCTTCGTGCTTGACCAGGATGGACAAGTGTTTCTCCAGGGTAATCATCTTCTCGTCCGGCTTGTTCCGCGTCCGGGTCTGCAACTGGGAGTAGAGCTGCTCGATCTTGCCGGTCCGGATCAGGTTGGCGCAGGCGTACGTGTTGTTGAGGATCTCCATCGCCACGACTCGGCCCTGTCCGTTCTTTCGCGGGATCAGCTTCTGACTGACGACGTAGGCCAGCCCGAGCGAAAGCTGGTTCCGCACCTCGGCCTGCCGGCCCTCCGGGAAATAGTCCAGGATCCGCGTGATCGAGCCCGTCACGTCGCGGGTGTGCAGCGTGGAGAACACGAGGTGCCCCGTCTCGGCGGCCATCAGGGTCATGGCGATCGTCTCGGCGTCCCGCATCTCGCCGACGAAGATCACGTCCGGGTCCTCGCGCATCATCTCCTTGAGCCCCTCGTAGAAGCTCTTGACATCCCGGCCGACCTCCCGCTGCGAGATGATCGAGTACTTCTGCGGCAGGATGTACTCGATGGGATCCTCGACCGTGATGATCCGGCACGCGGTCTTCTCGCTGATCCGCCCGACGAGCGAGGCGATCGTGGTCGATTTGCCCGCCCCGGTGATACCGGTCAGCAGGACGAGTCCCGCCTTGAGGTCGATGATGTCCTTCCAGACGTCGTTGGGGAAGCCGATCTCCTCGATGGGCGGCACGTCGAGCGACAAGGCCCGGATGGCCGCCGCGATTCCGTCGTTCTCCCGGAAGATGTTGATGCGGAACTGCAGCGACCCCATGCGATAGGAGCAATCGACGCTGTGGTCGGTCTGAAGCTTCTTGAGGCTGTGCTCCTTTAATAGGGGAAAGATGAGCTGTCTGGCGATCTCAGGCGTGACACTGGGGCCTTTGAGCTTCACGAGGTTGCCGTCGATTCGATAAGCCGGCGGGGCGTTGACCTTGATGTGCAGGTCCGAGACCCGCATGGCCCCGTGCTCCTCAAAGTACTTGAGCATGTCGAGGATGCTGTACTTGCCCAGGTTTTCCGTTGGATACACCTTGGCGGACGGGGAGTACTCCTCTGCCATATCGTTCTCCGCAGCAATCCGGTAAAGTCGCGGCGCCGACGCGCTGTTTCCAGCCGGGCGTCTCTATTATACCGGACCGCCGGAGGAATGCAAAGACCTGCTGACTCCAGACAGAGGGTCCAATCCCTGGTCCCGCCGTGCCCGTCCCGATCCACGCCGTTGGCTGGGCTCTACTTCTTCCGTGTGCTCTGAACGAACCACTCCTGGACGTTTCTGGCAAGGACCTGGACATCCCGCCTGGCCATGATGTGCTGGAGGATGGTGGCGGGGACGTTCAGTTTCATCATGGCCTTCTCCACGTGCTCCCAGAGGCGTTTCTTCTTGGCCTCGCTGTCCGCCAGGTACAGTTCGCTGACAAGCTCCTGGAGCTTGGTGAGCATGATGGTGTCCAATTGGCTGTAGTACTGCGAGATGATCGCCTGCTGGTGCGGCGTATAATCCTGCTTCGCCATGCGGGGTCCTTTCGTGCGGGGCCCGCCGAAGGCCGGATCGTCCGGTCTGTCGCCACGCGGGTCCCAAATCACATCGGTTCGCTTGTATCGCGCCGGGACAGACAAATCAAGGGGGCGGTCGCCGAGGCTTTTTGCTGGTCTTCGCGGGATCGAGGGCTATAATCTGCGGGAACGCAAGCCGGGCTGGACGCTCGGACGGTTGAGGAAATGACGCTCGCCGATATGCAGTGTAGAACGGTATTGATGGGTGTGCTGCTGTTGGCGCCCGGGTTCGTGGGCGCGCGCGGCGAGGGCCCGAAGGATCGGTTGCCCCAGGGGACCCCGGGGAGCGATTCCTCCGCGCGCCCGGTGTGGCTGGACCAGGATCTGCATCTCAAGACCGGAGCGTTCCAGAGCGAGTCGATCGCCCCCGGACAGACCTTACTGCTGTGCCGGGACGGTTTCTCAATGGTCGTGGGCAGCCGCAAGGTGACCGCCGACCGCGCGGCCGTTTGGGTTCTGGCAGATTCGTCTGGAGAAAAGGGGCAGACCGGCCCTTGCGAAGTCCGGGTCTATCTGGCGGGCAAGGTCTCCGACGAACGCCGGGGTCAAGGGCCCGAGAACGATCTGAAGCAGGTCATTCTGGAGCGGGACCGCGCCGTCGTCATCGAGGCGGGCGTGCGCGGTGAGATCTTCATCACGGCCGACGAGAAAGAAACGGGGATTCCTTCGGGCTCGCTCCTCTATCAGGAGGCGGCTGCGGCGTTCGAGAAGGCGGGCTTGCGCTTGCCCTCGGCGCCGGCGGTCGCGCCCGCCAAGCCGCGCAAGACGGTACTGGATCGACCCGCCTCAGGGTATACGATCAGCATCAGCCCCATGACGGATGTCCCGCCGAAATGGGAACGGACGGTCTCGAAGGACGGCGAGGAGATCATCACCTTCATGGGGCGTTGGTACGTCTGGTGGCAGGAACCGAACGCCGCGGGCGAGCGCGTGAATCCGATCGAATTGCAGGCGGACAACCTGATTGTCTGGCGTGCCGCGCCGGACGACGAGCGGCAGGAGACGGGGTTGCCTGCCACCGAGGAGCGAGGGGTGATCGCGGTCTACGTCTGCGGTGATGTGCTCATGACGCAGGGGCAGCGGACGATCCGCGCGAGCGATCTGTACTACGATCTGCGGAACCACCGGGCGCTGGCTCGCAACGTTGTGATGCGGAGCTACGATCCGGGGCGGAACATCCCGGTCTATGTTCGGGCAAAGGAGCTTCGGCAGGTGGCCGAGGACACCTTCGAGGCGGAGGACGTCGCCCTGACGTCCAGTGAATTCTGGACGCCGCAGCTTTCACTCGAAGCGGCCAAGATCCACGTTGTGGACAGGCAACTGGAGGCAGAGCCGGGAGGGCTTCTCCCGGAGAGCCGATTTGAGGTCGAGCTCCGGAAGGTCAAGTTCAAGGTGGGCAACACGACCCTGCTGGGTCTGCCCAAGGTGCGTGCCGACCGTGAGATCTCCGAACTTCCGATCCGGAGCATTCACGTCGGCAACAGCCGGACCTACGGGACATCGGTCGAGACCCGCTGGTGGCTTAGCCGGCTCCTGGGACTTCGCGAGCCGGAGGGGACTGATGGCTCCATCGCCCTGGATTACTATGGCGATCGTGGCCCCGGCGGCGGCGTCGATCTCAGTTATGAACGAGAGAATTACTTCGGTGAACTGCAGGGCTACATCATCGAGGATCAGGGGGAGGACCGGCTCAGTCGTACTCGCAAGGATATCGATGTGCCCGAGGAGACGCGGGGCATGTTCCGATTCCAGCACCGGCACTTCCTTCCCTATAGCTGGCAACTGACTGCGGAGGTCAGCTATCTCTCGGACGAGAACTTCCTGGAACAGTTCTACCGCACGGAATACAACGTTGGCAAGGAGCAGGAGACCCTGCTGTACCTCAAGCGGATCCAGGACAACTGGGGCCTGTCGCTTCTCGGCAAGACGCGGATCAACGACTTCATCGATCAGGTGGAGGAATTGCCGACGGCCGAGTACCACCTGACGGGCCAGTCGCTGTTCGACGACCGCCTGACGTTCTACAGCGACAACCAGGTGAGCCGGTATCGATATCGCTACGATCCCGAGAACCCGATGAGCGAACCGGACGGGTACTTCACCTTCACGGGGACCCGCAACGAGCTGGACCTGCCCCTGAAGGTCGGCGCGGTGAATGTTGTGCCGTTTGTGGCCGGCACGCTCGGCTATGAGGACGGTACCGGTTTCGAGGCCGAGCTGAACGACGGCGCCGTGGAGGGCGAGGACGCCGTCGGGATCGGAGAAGCCGGCGTCCGGATGTCGGCACGGCCATTCTGGTGTATCTATCCGGACGTCGAGTCGCGTCTCTGGGATCTGCACCAGCTTCGCCATGTTATCAGACCCAGCATCACGGCCGTGACCTACGCCGAGAGTGATACCGTGGTCAAGCAGCGGGATACGCTGGATTTTGGAATCTCCCAGCGATGGCAGACGAAAAGGGGACCTGCCCAGCACCGGCGGACGGTCGATTGGCTTACCTGGGACGTGGATTTTGTCTGGGTGGCCGATGCGAGCGAGCGGGTGGCCGGGCCGGACCGGTTCATCTGGAATGAGCCGTTTATCCCCCTGGTCAACAGGGATGGGCGCCTTATTCCACCTCTGGATCGGAGGGCGACCGGCCTGTTCGGGCCACGCCAGCACTATGCCAGCACCGAGATGGTCCTGAGGCTGACGGACACGACCAGCATCTTGAGCGATCTGTACTACGACATGCAGAAGGGGATTGTGGAGCAGCTCGATGTGGGCTTCTCCCGGCTGTGCTGGCCCAATTTGACCTATTATGTGGGAAGTCGATACCTGCGAAATGTCGATAATACCCTGGGTGAGAAGGGTTCGACCGCCCTGACCTTCGCGGCGACCTATGTGCTCGATCCGCGATACACGGCGGTCCTTGCGGAGCAGTTCGATTTCGACTACGGAGTCAACGTGCGGACGGATGCGACGTTGATCCGCAAGTACCACCGGATGAACCTGGCCCTGACCTTCAGCGTGGATGAATCGGTGGACGAGCAGCGGATCGTGCTGAGTCTGTGGCCTGAGGGGGTGCCGGAACTGGCAATCGGCGTGAGAAGATACATGGAACTGGGGGCATCGGATGTGTATCATTAGCCGGAATAGGCAAATGGGGAAGATTGGAAACGGGGCTGGATTCGGCACGAGATATTGAGTATAAAGGCACATTCCGGTATCCTGATGTGGATGCCGGGGGTTGCCACAGTGGCGATGGATTCGATGGTTTGATAAGGAGCAGATTATGCCGTTAGTCACGACCAAGAAGATGTTCGAGATGGCCTACAAGAACGGGTATGCCGTTGGCGCCTTCAACGTCAACAACATGGAGATCACGCAGGGGATCGTCGAGGCGATCGCACAGGAGAAAGCGCCTTTGATCCTTCAGATTTCCCGCGGCGCCAGGGAGTATGCCAAGAACAGCTACCTCAAGGCCATCATCAACGTGGCCGTGGCGGAGAATCCGGATATCCCCATCGCCATCCATCTCGACCACGGCGACACGTTCGAAACCTGCAAGCAGTTTGTCGATGACGGGTTCACCTCTGTCATGTATGACGGCTCTCATCTGCCCTATGAAGAGAACATCGCGATTACGAAGAAGGTTGTGGAGTATGCCCATGCTCACGGCGTGGTCGTCGAGGCCGAGCTGGGGCAGTTGGGCGGGATCGAAGAGGACGTGGTCGGGGTCGATGACGTCAGCAAGCACATCGCCGATCCGGACCAGGCCGTCGAGTTCGTCGCGAAGAGCGGCTGCGACTCGCTGGCCATCGCCTGTGGGACCAGCCACGGGGCCTACAAATTCAAGACCGAACCAAAGCTGGCCTTTGACGTTATAGAGAAGATCGGGAAGATGTTGCCGGGTTATCCGCTTGTGATGCACGGATCGAGCAGCGTGCTTGCGGAATTCCGGGACCTCATCAACAAGTACGGCGGGAAGATGCCGGGCTCAATGGGCGTTCCCGAGGCCATGGTTACGAAGGCCTCGAAAATGGCCATGTGCAAGGTGAATATCGACACGGACTTGCGGATGGCCCTGACGGCCAAGATCCGGCAGGTTTTTGCGGAGAAACCCGGCGAGTTCGATCCTCGCAAGTACCTGGGGCCCGGCCGCGATGCCATTCGAGAAATGGTGCGCCATAAGCTCCATGTGCTCGGCTGTGCCGGCAAGGCCCGGGAGTGCCTGTAGCAGTTGATGTTTACGATTTGCTGTTTGCGAGGACAACCCCCGTGGTTGTTTGGGGTCTGCGGCATGTCCTCGCATGGCAGATAGTCAAGAGTAAATAGGGAAAGGAGCGGTTCGTTGGAGTTGCACAAACCAACAAGACCTGTTCGCATAGGCAAGGGGCCGACCATGGGAAGCCGGGGTTCCCGTTTGGCGCTCTTTCTTCTGTTCTCCTGTGGTGCCGCCCTGGTGCTGGTGTGCTGGTTTGGCAGCTACAGTTGCTCGGCTCATGCCGAGAAGGCGGACGTTGTCAAGGTGGCGTCGGCCGGCAACGTCGCACTGCCGGCGGTGTCCGATGGCACGCCCCCGGTCGGTCCTGTCGTGGGCGTTTGTCGTCTGATCTGTCAGGGGCAGTTCGGTGAAGCCCAGCAGCTTGCCCGGCAGACGGAGGTGTCCGAAGACAACGACGTCCGGCGACTTGCGGGGATCATCGATGAGTACGGGCAGATCGATGGACGCCGCAAGGAGGCCCGCCAGGCTGCGTTCGAGAAGGAGCTTGCCCAATTGACCCGGCTCAAGTCCTCCTCCGTGCTGGACAGGCCCGACCGCGTCATCGCGGGCGAGTGGGATGACGGTCCGATCGATGGCACGGATGCGGGCGACCCCAACGAACCGAACGACCTTCCAGATGTCCTGGCCGTCATTGCCAGAGCGGAGGAGTTTGCCGATTCCCAACAGAAGAAGGATCTGCTCGCCGACGCATTTGTGGAGAGGGCGTTGCAGACGGCTGCCGATCGGAGCGGCCTGCTCGAAGCCAAGGGCAAATGGCTCGATGCCTACACGAACTACTTCTATTGGCTGGCCGTCATCGATCCCAACAACAAGGGTTACTCCAGTCATGCGGAGGACCTTCTGGATCGTGCCGGCATCGCGGCGTCGTTTCAGGACAGCCCGTGTGAATCCCGCAAGGAACGCTACGAGGGTGTCGAGAAATGGATGCTGGTGAAGGCGATCGAGCACCTGAATCTTCACTACATACATGAGATCGATTATTCGCAAATGGCCTTGAAGGCCATCAGGCGGTGCGAGTTGCTCGCCGAGGTGCTCTCCGTTTCGCTTGTCGATGGGGCCGACCCGAACAACGGGCAATCTCTGAGGCCGCCTGAGCCGAACGAGACCTCGGCCTGGTTGGTGGCCCTGGCGAGCCTGCGGCAGGACATCGAGAAATCCGCCGGCGAGTTCACCAAGGACGATTTCCTCGCGGCCCTGGACAGGGTGCTCGCCTTGAATGACAGTACGGTGGAGCTGCCTCAGCAGCCCTTGGTTGCCCATTTCTCGGAAGCGGCCCTGGCGACGCTCGATCCATATACGGTTATGGTGTGGCCTCGGCAGGTGCAGGATTTCGAGAAGCTCATGACCAATGAGTTCACCGGGATTGGTGTGGAGATCTCCAAGCCCAAAGGTTTGCTGACGGTGGGGAGTTTGCTGCCGGACACGCCGGCGTATCGCGCGGGGCTGGATGCGGGCGATGTGATTGAGAAGGTCAATGGCATCCCCACGCGGGACATGAGTCTGATCTGCGCGGTCAAGAAGATCACCGGCCCCAAGGGCACCGAGGTCACCTTGACCGTCCGCCATCCGGGCGCGGAGACTCCTGAGCAAATCACGATCACGCGAGATCGGATCGTAGTCCCGACAATCCGAGGCTGGCAGAGGACCGCCGATGGCAGGTGGCGGTACATGATCGATGAGGCCGAGCAGATCGGCTACGTGCGGATCACCAGCTTCTCGGGGGAAACGGCCCGCGACCTCGAAGAGGTCCTGGACGAGCTGGAATCGGAGGGGCTCAGGGCCCTGATTCTCGACCTGCGTTTCAACACGGGCGGCCTGCTGGACAGTGCCGTGGATATCTGCGATAAGTTCCTCAGCGAAGGGCTGATCGTCCGCACGCAGCCCAAGTCGAGCATGATCCCATCGTACGAATATGCACATCGGCGCAGGACGCACCCGGATTATCCGCTCGTGATTCTGATCAATTCGGGCTCCGCGAGTGCCTCGGAGATCGTGGCCGGTGCTCTGGCCGATAACAGGCACGAGCGTGCCGTTCTCGTCGGCACACGCACCCACGGCAAGGGCAGCGTCCAGGGCATTACGCACTATCCCGGCGGCGGTGCACAACTGAAATACACCATGGCCTACTACCATCTGCCTTCCGGCCAGCGCGTCAAGAGTCGTGACGAGGTCGAGAAGGAGGGACGCTCCGACTGGGGCGTCGGGCCCAATGTCGAGATGGATCTGACCAGCGATGAACTGCGAGAGATGCTCACCGTCCAACGCGATAATGATGTGCTGGAACAGGCACATCAGGACAACGGGGACAGGGCGCCGGCCCGCAAGCGCACCGTGGAGGAGACCCTTCAGGCCGACCCACAGTTGGCCGTCGGGCTCCTGGTTGCAAGGACGAAACTGATCGAAGCCGGGGCGTTAGCGGCCAAGTGACGGGGAGACCTTATTCCTCGGGAGTTACGAATTTGACCAACCAAGCCGATACGGACAGGTTTGAGCAGCAGCGGCAGGAAAAACTATCCCAGATCAAGACCATGGGCATCGACCCCTACGGCGGGCGGTACGATGACGCGGAGTCGGCATCGTCGGTTCGGGCACGTTACCAGGATGATACGGAAGGCCAGCGAGCCCGCTGTGCGGGCCGCATCGTACTGCTCCGCGATATCGGCAAACTCATTTTCATCACCCTCCGCGATCGCACCGGTGCGATTCAAGTCGGGCTCAGCAAGAGCCTGCTGCCGAACCAATGGCCGCTTGCGAAGCTCCTTGATCTGGGAGACATCATCGGCGCCGCCGGGCGGTTGGGAAAGACCAAGACCGGGGAGATCACGATCTGGGTCGAAGAGGGCGGCCTCACCTTCCTGAGCAAGTGCCTGTACCAGCCGCCTGAGAAGTTCCACGGCCTCGCGGACGTGGAGCAGCGATACCGCCAGCGATACGTGGACCTCTGGGCCAATCCCGAGGTTCTGGAGCGGTTCAAGAGCCGCAGCGTGATTGTCGATACGATCCGGCGGTTCCTCACGTCCCGCGGTTTCCTCGAAGTCGAGACGCCCATGATGCAGGCGATTCCCGGCGGGGCGGCGGCCCGACCCTTCATCACGCATCACAATGCCCTGGACATCGACTTGTACCTGAGAATCGCACCGGAACTGTTCCTCAAGCGGCTTCTGGTCGGCGGCATGGAGCGTGTCTTCGAGATCAACCGTAATTTCCGCAACGAGGGGCTGGATCGCCAGCACAACCCGGAATTCACGATGATCGAGGTCTATCAAGCGTACGGCAATTACCACGTGATGATGGACCTCACGGAAGAACTCATCTGCGCGTGCCTCGAGGCCATCGGCGCCGGTATGAAGGTCCAGTTCGGCGAACAGCAGATCGATTTCCAGAGACCCTGGCGGCGGGCGAAATACGCCGACCTGCTCAAGGAATACGGTGGCTGCGACATCGATGACATCAAGGCCATCCGGGCCAAGGCCCGCGAGTTGAGCATTGAGGACGCGGGGATGGACGACGCCGTCGTGACCAACGAGGTGTTCGAGGCCACAGTTGAGCACAATCTGATCGCCCCGACGTTCGTGATCGACTATCCGGCGGTTTTGTGTCCGCTGACCCGACAAAGCAAAGCCGACCCGCGGTATGCCGAGCGATTCGAACTGTTCGTCGTCGGCATGGAACTGGCCAACGCCTACACGGAGTTGAACGACCCCGCGGTCCAGTACGAGAATTTTCTCCACCAGCTTCGCGGGCAGGAAGAATCGATGGCGAAGATGGACGCCGACTTCGTGGA